>JADMIO010819931.1_pt1 | contig 64491 bp, 63 predicted proteins | sample 8958161 | NCBI WGS metagenome assembly JADMIO01 (sample SAMN16585339, study PRJNA669376) | soil metagenome | isolation source: Crop rotation soil | place: USA: Cullars Rotation, Alabama | collected 2011 | reverse complement strand
GCCGCGACTTCAAGTCACGTGAATTCCAAGCTTCGGATCCCACTGTGCTGGAAAGTTCGGGTTGTTCTGCACGCGATCTCGAGGTGGTCTGTTATCGCTGGGATCCGGTGTCTTGAGTTATGTGTTGCTGCGCTATGGGCGTGGCTGGAGTCTACTGGCCGGAGTGATGGGATTGCTTGCACTGCCAGTAATCGCTGGCCGGCAGGGAAACATCGAAATTGAAGGAGGCACCGGCCAGGAACGCATCCAGATGTGGGCGGAAGGGCTCGATGCACTCAAGTCGTCGGACATCTTCTTCGGAATCGGGCAGGGCCTGTATGCCGATCTGGCAGGGCTGGTCGCACACAACTCATACGTGCATGCCTTCGTCGAGCTCGGCATTTTCGGCGGAACGTTCTTTTTTGGGTGTTTCTATTTCGCGGGTGTGGCACTGTTTCGGGTGACCGATCCCAAAGTCAAGCTGACCAATCCGGAACTCAAGCGGTTTGCGCCCTACCTCGCCGGGATCCTGGCAGGTTGGGGAGTCGGGCTGTTTACGTTGTCACGCTGTTATGTCGTGCCGACTTACATGGTGTTCGGCATGGCGGCAAGTTTCATCGCGCTCGCCGGACCTCGGCTGAATCCCCCGTGCTGGCTGGTCGCCTGGAACCGACCGCATGTTGACAAATTAATCTTCTTCAGCATTGGGCTGCTGGGATTCCTGTACGTGTTTGTGAAAGTGTTTGCTCGATTTGGATGACTTCGGGTACTGCGATGCAGCAACCGCCGTCAATCACCGAAACCCACGCAGTTCTCAGAAAACCCACGCTTCATGACTGTTTTGTTCACCAACTCACGATCGACGCCACCACCAAGCCAGTCCGCAGGACAGGACGGGTTACGAGTGGTCGACGTCTCTGCGCAGTGGCTCCGGGAATGGCAGGCACTGGCCGAACGGCTGCGATCGTGCCAACTCAGTTGCTCAATGGAATGGACGCGAATCTGGCTGCAGCATTACGGTTCACTGGTACCGCATCGAATTGCCGTGCTGACACAGGATGGCAAAATCAGCGGCATGTGCTTATTGACCGAAGGTATCGGCCAGCGTGAGGGGCCATTCGGTGTCCGTACTTTGCATGTCGGCACCGCAGGCGAGCCTGAACGCGAGAGCGTCTGCGTGGAATATAACCGCCTGCTAACATCCCCCGACTCGCAACCCGAGTTCGTGCGGCTCATTATGGCGCACTCCGAGACGCATAGGGCCGAGACACTGGTCCTCGATGGAATGACGCAGGACGACGCGAATGCTTTCATCCATTTGAAAACACCGACGGAGATCGACGCACGTCCCAGCTATTACTGCGATCTTAACCAGATACGTTCCGCTCCGGAAGAACCCTGGCGGCTGTTTGGTGTCTCCACTCGCAGCAATCTGCGACGTAGCCTGCGCGAACTCGGAGACATTGAACTGGATTGGGCGGACTCGTTGGATGAGGCCCTCCCTTACTACGAAGAGATGATCGGATACCACCGACAACGCTGGAACGCCAGTGGCAAGCCAGGTGCCTTTGCGAGTCTGCGGTTCAGTCGATTTCATCGCGACCTGATCACCACTGTTGTTCCCCAAGGTCGAGCGGTTCTGGTGCGGGCACGCCAGGGAACGCGGGTCCTGGGAATCCTCTACATCCTGATTGAGGACAACCGGTTGTTGTATTACCAGTCGGGGCTTCCCGAGCACACATCCAAACTCAGCCTGGGCAATGTGACGCAGTACTTGACCATGCTGGAGGGTGCCCGTCGAGGATACGACGCATTTGATTTCATGGCCGGGGATGCTCAATACAAGCGAGTGCTGTCGACCCACCACAACACGCTGTACTGGGTCAAGTGGCGCAAGCCGAGCGTGAAACACGCGGTGATCGATGGTCTGCGGGCATTTAAGAAATATCTCGATGAGTTGTAGGAGCTAACTAAGGTGCAGTGTGACAGAGCCGACGCTGGAATTCAGTATTCTCGTGCCACTGGTTTGCGACTGTACTCAGTCGTCAACCAGTGCGATAGCCGGTCCTCTGCGGGACTGCTTGACCGCCGAGTACAGGTAAAACAATACCAGGGCAAAGCAGTGGCACGAGTCAGAAAAAACCAGTGATCCGGGTAGCCGAATAGTTAAACCGCTCTAAGTAAGGTGCAGTGTGACAGAGACGACGCAACACATTCAGGACTTAACGCACGGGACGCAAGCCGTCGCTAACTCGGCTGCGCGGCGATTGCGCGTCTGTCACGTGAGCTTGGGACTGTGCACGGGTGGGATGGAACGCCTGCTGGTGGAGTTTGCACGGTGTCATGATCCGAAACGTTATGAACTACACTTCGTCGCCTTGCACAATCTGGGTCAACCTGCCGAAGACGTACGTGCTGCCGGTTGTCAGGTCCATCTGCTGCCCGATCGACGCGGCAAGCCGTGGTCGCAATGGCGGGAACTTGTTCGCTTCCTGAAACAATTGCAGCCGGACATCGTTCATACGCACAATGCCTACCCGCATCTGTATGGCACACTGGCCGCTCGCTGGTGCCGCACTCCCGTGGTCGTGAATACCCGACATGGACGCCGGATCGGAAATACGTGGAAGGCACGGACCTTGTTCTGGGCGGCCGGGTTGCTCGCCGACCGCATCGTGGCGGTGTCTGAAGATTCAGCACAACTCTGCCGCACCGAAGTTTCCCTGCCGTCCGGCCGCGTGTCGCGGATCTGGAATGGGATCGATCTCTCGCGGTTCACATTTCGCGGACCGGCGAGAGAGCCCGTGGCGATTTCCGTGGCACGGCTGTCGCCCGAGAAGGATTTTCCCACATTGATCAAAGCCGTGGCTCTCGCTGCTGAGGTTGTGCCCGAACTGAAGCTGAAGATTGTAGGGGACGGCCCGGAACGACCGCGACTGGAGCAACTGATTGCAGAACTGGGACAGGGTTCACGGATTGAATTGCTGGGTGAACGTCAGGACGTTCCCGATCTGCTGGCGACCGCCGGCTTCTATGCCACGGCGACGCTGACCGAAGGAATTTCGCTGACGTTGCTGGAGGCCATGGCCTGCGGCTTGCCTGTTCTCGCAACTCATGTTGGCGGGAACCCGGAGATCGTGGAAGAAGCACGGACCGGTTTTCTGGTGCCGTCGGCCAATGTCGATGCTCTGGCCGCGGCACTGATCCGAATGGTTCATTCCCAACCCCTCTGGCCGGAACTTGGCAGGCAAGGCCGGTTAAGAGTGGAACAGCATTTTACCAACACCCTGATGGTCAGCAGTTACGAAGCTCTTTACCAGGACCTGCTCGCTGTCAAGAACAAAGGTCAGACACACAGTGGTTGATCACTTCGGGATCACTTCGAACTGACCGGAGATTGATCAACGACGATCAACCACACTTATTAGTGACATCAATTAGAACCTAAAGGCTTATCATCGTGTCCGCATCATCCAACGTGGATTCCTATTCTCGGCCGAAGTCAATTCCCACAGTTCCTCCGGCGACGGTCGAAGTCGTTGACCTGTTGTCAGAGTTCAACAATCCGCTCTCGACGATTCGCGCGGAATGGCTGACGTTGTTCGAAAAAGATCCCGATGCGTTGATCTTTCATCATCCCGATTACACCGGGAGTGAATTGAACTTCCTGCCCGCCAGTCGATTGCCGAGTTTGCTGCTGCTGTGTCGGCGGAATGGCCAGCTCGTGGGCTTCGGTGGTTTGCTGCCCAAGATCAGCCGCACACGCTACGTGGGAGGGGTTGGTCCGAATTGGAAGTTGCAGGGCTATCGCCTCATTGGAAATCGGTTCTTATGTGGCGGCGACGAGATCATTCAGGCTCAGTTGCTGGAAGCGGCGATGCAGGAAGTCAGTCGCCGGGGAGCCAGCTTTCTGCTGATCGAAGATGTCGATCAGGAGTCGAATCTGTTGAAGCTGGCGAACACTTATCCCCGGCGCGGATTCGGAATTTATTCCCCCACGTCATTCCAAGAACGACTGAAGATTCAACTGCCGCGAACCGGTGCCGAATATTTCGGGAAGTTTTCCTCGAAGACACGAAACACGTTCCGGCGTAAGGAAAAGAAACTCGGCGCGATTCGTATGGTGCGTTGTTCGACGGCAGATCAAGTTCCTGAATTCTTGCGCGACGCACATCAGATTTCGGTCAATACGTGGCAGACAGAACAGTTCGGCTTACGCGTCAAGAATGATGCGGCGGACGTGGCACAATTTACCTTTCTGGCGTCGCAGGGTTCGCTCAGGTCCTACCTGTTGTACCAGGGGGATACTCCGATGGCGTTCATCATCGGCAATCAGCATCGCGGACTGTATCGCTATGAAGAAGTCGGATTCGATCGGAAGCATCACGCCTTGTCACCGGGCCAGACATTGTTGATTAAAGTGCTCGAAGACCTGTTCGCAGACAACACGCCGGAATGCTTCGACTTCGGTATGGGTGACGCCGATTACAAGCGGATGTTCGCAAACGTCGAGACGAAGGCGGGCAACATCTGGCTGGTGCCACCAGGCTTCAAGGGCCGCAGTCTGGTCGCATTCCTGAACGGTTCGCGAGTGTTGCGGCAGTCAGGCCGCAAATTGATCAAGGTGATCGGCTGGTATCAGAAGCTGCGACAGAAATCGCGGTTGGGAAAGACTGCGGCCGCGAATTCCGGGGCGGCCACCACATCTGAGGACTGATATGCGTTTGCTCTTCTTCTCCAACGTGCATCCGAATCCGCTGGCTCCCGGTAAGGGAACCTTCAACGGGGCTCTCGTGCGCGCGTTGGGGGGACAGCACGATGTGCATGTGGTGTGCCCGGTCTCGTGGGTGGATCGACTCCGTTCCAGGCACATCCGGCTGTCACCAAAACCGGTGCTGGTCCACCCAACTGTCACGGCCTCATACCCCACGTTCTGGTATCCGCCGAAGATCTTACGTTCGCAATTCGATCGCTTTTTGGAATGGAGTGTTCAGCGTCGGCTCACTCGTGATTTGAAAACATTCCGGCCAGATGCAGTGTTGTCCTATTGGGCTCATCCCGATGGTACGGTTGCCGTTCGTATCGCCCGCCGATTGGGAATTCCCGCAGTCACGATGGTGGGCGGGTCCGATGTTCTGTTGCTTGGTCGCGACGGCCAACGCCGGGGCGTCATTTTGAACACGCTGTCGCAATCAGATGCCGTCATTGCAGTCAGCGAAGACATTGCTCAGAAGATCGTGGCCGACGGTGTCTCAGCGGAAAAGGTACACGTTGTGCGCCGCGGCGTGAATCAGGAACTATTTCATCCCGGAGACAAGCTGGCCGCACGCCAGAAACTGGGACTCCCTTTGGACGCTCAGATCCTGATCGGCGTGGGTCGCCTGGTGACGGTCAAGGATTGGCCAACGCTGATCTCCGCCTGCGGATTGCTGCAACAGGACGGTCTATCAGCACATTGCTGCTACTTGCTGGGAGACGGACCGCTGCACGCGACTTTGCAGCAACAAATCCAGAATCTCAACCTGACCGGGAAAGTCTTCCTGAAAGGCGGACAATCGCAGGCGGCATTGGCCGATTGGTATCGAGCGGCCGACCTGATTGTCTTACCGAGCCTATCCGAGGGTATTCCCAATGTGCTGCTGGAAGGCATCGCCAGTGGAACCCCCTTCGTGGCCACCCGAGTCGGCGGCATTCCCGAGATTGCAGATCCGATTCACCATCGTCTCGTGTCTGTCGGGCAACCGCAGGAAATGGCACGGGCCATACAGGAACGCTTGAACTGCGAACCAATCCAGCAACCGCCCCGGATCCAGCCACTCTCCTGTCAGCAATCGGCGGATCAGGTCACAAACATCATCCAAGGCTGCCGAGCCAAGTCACTACGCAGGCCGGAGGTCAGCGATGTTGAGTCAGCCAAAATGAGCGAAACGGCCAATCCACGCGACACCGGATTGACGAATGAACTGGAAGCTTCCAGCCGGAGGATGACATGAACCTCTTTCGGCAAGGAATCAAGAAAGTCCTGACGAGCGTGTTGTCGCGCGATCGCATGTTCGATCGCGGACCTGCGTCGGCCACCGGTATTGCATTGACATTCGATGATGGTCCGCATCCGGAATACACGCCGGCACTGCTGGACGAACTCCAGCGACTGCAACTCCGGGCAACGTTTTTCGTCGTCGGCGAGGCCGTAGAACGAAACCCCGCGCTGACGCGCAGAATTGTGGCGGACGGGCATACGATTGGATCTCACACATACACTCATTCAGAGCCCGCACAAACCAACGCGGCAAAGCTGCTGATCGAGGTACATCGTTCGTTAGCACTGATCGAAGATCTCACCGGCGTGCGGCCGACTTTGTTTCGACCTCCGAAGGGCAAATTAACGATCGCCAAATCGTGGGGTCTGTGGCGACTTCAGCAAACCATCGTGCTGTGGAATCAAGATCCACGCGATTACCAGGCCAGTGCTGTCAGCGGGATCCAGCCGTGGATTGATAAGTATCAGCCCTCACGCGGCGACATCATCCTGATGCATGACACACATCCTCACTGCATCGCGGCGATTGAACCGCTGGTGCAGTTGGTGCAGCGGCACAGTCTGGGCGAGTTTGCCACCGTCGACGAGTGGCTCGCGACGCACAAACGCCTCGCCCGGCCTAACGCTGAAGAATTAACTCTGCAGACCACCGCCAGCGGTCAGGTTCAGATACCGAAGTAGAGAAGGACACCATGAGCATCACACATTCATCATTGATCGCGAACATCAATCAGACTGCTCCCCGTACGGGCAAGCGGCTGTTGTTGATCAGCTATCACTTTCCACCCGTCGGCGGGGCCGGTGTGCAGCGGCCGTTGAAATTCGTGAAGTATCTGCGTCGCTTCGGCTGGGACGTGTCCGTGTTAATGGCCGCGAATCCGTCTGTGCCAGTCTTTGACGAGAGCCTCTGTCGAGATTTACCGGAGGACCTCGTCATTGAGAAAGCACGGACTTGGGAACCCGACTACCGAGTGAAGCAGCAACTGGGACAGGCCAGCCAGGGCCGTCGCGGGGCGTTGTCCATGATGAAGGGACTGGCACGAAGTGTGGTCAAAGGTGCTGCCAGCGTGCTGTTGCAGCCCGATCCTCAGATGCTGTGGGTCCCGAATGCTCTGGCCGCCGCCAAGCGGTTATTGCGGCGTCTGCCGCATCACGCAATCCTGGCCACGGCGCCCCCTTATTCCAACTTGATCCTCGGGGCCATGCTGAAGAGCAGAACGGGCTTGCCGTTGATCGTCGACTATCGTGACGAGTGGGATCTCAGCAGCCAATACCTCGAGAATAGCCGTCGCGACTGGTTCTCGTGTTTCGTGCAGGAACGCATGCAGCGATCCGTCTTACGCCGTGCCGATGCAATCATCGCCACCACGCAGGGCAGTTGTGCGAGACTTCACGATCGAGCCACCAACGCCGGCAGCCTTGCTCCCGCCTATTGCATATATAACGGCTTTGACCCCGATGATTTTCAACACCTGTCCGCCGAGCCTGTGCGTACGGACGCTCAACGTGAGCGATTCCGAGTGGTCTACACCGGCACGCTGTGGAACCTGACGACGGTGCAGCCCCTGGTGGATGCCATCGATCGGCTGCAGTGTGAGTGTCCCGAAATCCTGGACCGCCTCGAGCTGGTGTTTGTCGGCCGCAAAACGCCCGAACAACTGGCATTGCTCGAGCAACTACGTGTCACGCACTGCAAGCTCGACATTCGCGATTACTGCGATCACTCAGAAGCTCTGCGATTGATGTCCAGCGCGGACGCTCTGTGCCTGCTGCTGAGTGCCGTGCCGGGGGCCGAACGGGTTGCACCTGCAAAACTATTCGAGTACCTGGCATTGCGCAAGCCAATCCTGTCGATCACACCGCGTGGTGAGACTGCAGAGATCGTCCGTCGCTACTTCCCGGGCAGTCAGTTCGAGCCGGACAACGTGGCGGGTATTGCCAATTGGATCTGTGACCAACTCGCAACATTTCCCGGCACGGGAGCCAGTGACCTCGATCGAGGAGAGGCCGCAGATCTCACGGAATTCACTCGATACCATCAATCCCAGCAACTGGCACAGGTATTGGATGGAGTGTTGTTGAGCGAGGATTCGGTTTGTCCTTAACAAGACTTGGTGTGTTTTTAACTAGGGAGCGCAGCGACCGTGTCTCCCCCCCTTACGAAGGGGGGGCAGGGGGGGTTACTCATGTGTCTGGAAGGTGAGATCCAAAAGGGCGGCTCTAAACATGTTTGATCGCGGAGCGATCGGCGCCTGTGAAACTTTATGTTGGTATTAAGATCAAATGACGTCAGCAAGACTAACGTAACCCCCCCTACCCCCCCTTCGTAAGGGGGGGAGTTCGGGTCGCTTCGCTTCCCTTACTAACCTCTAGACATAACCCATGTTCCGATTATTCGCAGAAGATGTTCGACAAAAGGCAGTCTGGTGCTACGGCTCTTCGAGCTGGAAGGCCACTCTCCAGACGTTGCTGGCCGACGGCACCGCGGCCATGTTCTGGTATCGCGCGATGCAATGGGCTCAGCGGTGGAGACTAGCTCCGCTGGCGATGGTCTTTAACAAGATCAATGCCGTCTGCTGTCAGTGTATCATCGGCCGCAATGCCGACTTCGGCTCGGGGTTTGTGTTGATTCACAGCCAGGGAGTCGTCATCAATAGCAACGTCCGCGGTGGTCGCCAGATCTTTATTGAACATCAAGTCACTATTGGGGCAGAGAAGAATCAGACCCCCGTGCTGGCCGACAACATCTTTATCGGTGCCGGAGCCAAGATTATTGGGCCAGTCCGCATCGGAAGATTCTCACGTATTGGTGCGAATGCCGTGGTCCTGCATGATGTCCCCGACGGCGCGACCGTGGGTGGCATTCCAGCCAAAGTCCTGCGACTTCGAGACGTCGCGGCCGATGCATCCCTCAACTCCGCTGAAGAAACAGCGACCGTCGATACAGGAGTCTCCACATGAATCCTTTGGAAATCACGTTCTGGCTCTGTGCTGGCGGAGTTGTCTATGCCTATGCCGGGTACCCGCTGCTGGTGTGGTTGGTCTCGCGCTTCTATCGCGATCCAGCGGCGAGTGGACCTGAAGCTCTCCAGTCAGCTGAATGGCCGATGGTGTCGCTGGTGATCGCGGCTTACAAAGAGGAGCGAGTGATTGTACCGCGACTGGTGAATGCCACGCTGCTCGACTATCCCGCGGACCGCTTGGAAATCGTTGTCGGTGTCGATGGCTCGGAGGATTGTACGGGTGAATTAGTCCGCGAGTTCCAGGACTCACGAGTCCGTCTGGTGCAGTACCCGGTCCGCCGCGGCAAGGCATCCGTCTTGAACGATACGGTCCCGCAAGTCCGCGGTGAGATCATCGTGTTCTCGGACGCGAACACGATGACTCAGCCCGATTCGATTAAGCAACTTGTGCAACACTTCGCAGATGAACGCGTCGGGGCCGTGTGTGGGAAACTCGAATTGATCGACCCGGCTAGTGGCCAGAACGTCGATGGAATCTATTGGAAGTACGAGAACTTTCTCAAGCGCTGCGAAGGCCGCATCAATGGTCTGCTCGGCGTGAATGGCGGCATCTATGCCATGCGAAAGGAGCTCTACCAACCCATCCCCACTAACGCCATCGTTGACGATTTCTTGATTGGCATGCGGATTCATCTCCAAGGCCGACGGTTGGTTTACGATCCAACTGCCGTCGCACTGGAAGAGACACCCGACACCATCGGGCAGGAATTTCACCGGCGGTCGCGCATCGGAGCGGGTGGCTTTCAAAGTCTGCAGTGGCTATGGCCGTTGCTCAGCCCACTGCGGGGTTGGATCGCGTTTACTTTCTGGTCGCACAAGATTCTGCGCTGGGTTTGTCCGCTCTTCATGCTGGGAGCATTGATTGCCAATATTGCGTTGGCATCGCAACCGCAATATCTGACGCTGCTGCTGGCACAGTTGGGATTCTATTTGCTTGCCGCCGTGGGGCTAACCTGGTTGTCGGGCAATCGGCTGCCTCGAGCCCTTCGTCTGCCGGCCATGTTTGTTGGCATGAACAGTGCGCTATTAATCGGCCTGTGGCGATCCATCCGAGGCATCCGTGGCGGGACGTGGAAGCGGACTGAACGGACTCAGCCCCTGGAGGTGACTTCGAAATGAATCCACTTTTCATCTGGAGCATGATTGCCTGTGGTCTCGTGGTATTGAGCGCCGCGGCTTATTGGTATGCGTTGCGGCGACGGCACATGCACTTGTGGTTGCACGCGTATTACTTCTCGTCCCGTCCGAAAGCCCAGCGTCTGGATGAAGACAAACCGGTTCACGTGTTCCTGGCCGTCTGCGATCACTATGAACCCGAATGGGGCCGCCCGTCTGCCGCAACGTCCGTCGCCCGAGTCCAACGCTGGGTGGATGAATATCCGCGCCTGTTCGAGCAATTCCGCGACTCATCGGGCCGGCCACCACTGCACACGTACTTCTTCCCGCAGGATGAATACAAGCCCGTATACCTCGATATGCTGGCGGAATTAGTCCATCGCGGTTTGGGGGATGTCGACGTCCACCTGCATCACGACGGAGACACGGCCGATTCGTTGCGTGAGAAGCTGAATGAATTCAAGCAGACTCTTTACGAGCGGCATGGACTGCTGCGTCGTGATCCACTGACCAATGAAATCGTCTACGGATTCATTCATGGCAACTGGGCGTTGTGTAACTCACGCCCCGATCGGCGGTGGTGCGGAGTCGATCAGGAATTGACGGTATTGCAAGAGACTGGCTGCTATGCCGATTTCACGCTGCCGTCAGCCCCCAGCAATACTCAGACTGGCATTATCAACAGCATCTACTACGCGCGAGATATCCCCGGCCGGTGCGGCTCGCATAACTGGGGGATTCCGTCGCGTGTCGGGCAGATCGCGCCAGAGGATCATCTGTTGATGATCCAGGGAGCGTTGTTGCCCGATTGGCGAAATCCCAAGTTCGGTATCTTTCCGCGGATCGAAAACAGCGATATCCATGGCGGCCGTCCACCGACTTGGAAACGCTTTCAGGACTGGACGCGGGCCGGCATTCACGTACCCGGCCGGCCTGACTGGCTATTCGTTAAGCTGCATACTCACGGTTGCAAGGACGGCAACATCGATACCTGGCTCGGCCCGGAGACTCAACGGTTTCATGCGGATCTGGCGACACATGCCCAGCAGCATCCGAACTTCCACTATCACTACGTCACGGCGTGGGAAATGGCGCAGCTGGTTCACCAGGCTGAGCGAGGAGAAGCCGTACCTGAGCTTGGTACCGTAGAGTCGTTGATTGCTCCGCGATCAAATGCTCTGGTCACAGAGAGGCTGTGTCCCCATGTATGAACACTCCTTTGAATCAATTCCCAGGCCATTGGATCACGCGCGCATCGTGCAGTGGGTGACCCGGATTTCGTGGACCAATCTCGTACTGATTTCCGCAGTCTTCCTGTTGTTGCAGCTGGTCTCGGAAGGTTGGTGGTTGAGCACGGTGTTTGTGTATCTGCCGCGAATTCCGTGGATCCTGCCGTCACTGATATTGATTCCGGTTTCCATTCGCTACGCGTGGAAAACGTCGTTCATCAATCTCGTGGCGATGCTATTGGTTCTCGGCCCGGTGATGAACTTTCAAGGCAATGGCTTCTTTCGACCAGCGATCGACCGTACTGCATATCGCTTGACGGTCGTCAGTTGTAACGTGCAAACTTTTCGACCCGACTTTCAACAGGTCGTCAACGAACTGCACCGCATTGATCCAGACGTGATTCTGTTCCAGGAAGCTTTTGAAGATCATCCCCTGGTCGAGACCTTGTTTAACGGTTGGAATCTGCATCGCGTTGACGAGTACCTGGCGGCCTCGAAAATGCCACTGAAGTTCATCGATACCTGCTTTGTCCCCGGCTTTGAACGAGTCACCGTCGTTCACTACGAACTGGAAACACCGCAAGGGACGGTGGCCATCTTCAACGTCCACCAGACATCGCCCAGACGATCGTTGACGCAACTGAAACCCTGGTCCCTATTGACGGGATCTGGTGTCGAATCGGTCGAGCAGGAGACGACGTTGCGTGATGTGGAAGCGATGAAAACCCGGGCATTTACCCAGTCGAAGAAATCGAATCAACCGTCAATCATTGCCGGCGATTTCAACATGCCGAACGACAGCAGTTTATTTCGGACTCACTGGGGAGACTTGACCGACGCCTACGCGACGGCGGCGGTCGGTTACGGCTACACCAGCCCGTGCCAGACCAAGAAAGTCTGGCCGAACAATACTCCGTGGGCGCAGGTGGATCACATCCTGTCGAGTCACCAGTGGCAGGTGGAACGCTGCTGGATCGGTCACAGCGGCGGCTCAGATCACAGACTCATCGCCGCACAATTGCGGCTGCCGCAACAGGCGATGGCAACGACACCGGACAACGATGACGGGTCGGCTGAACCCTAGAGGGTGTTTGAAAAGCCAGTTACCGGGAGGGCGAGGCTCCTGCCGAGCCTAAGACGACCGTAGATCGGCGACCGCCGGAGGCCCCAATTCAAGCCACCGGAAGACACCGAGCTGAAGCTCGTATTAGGCTCGGCGGGAGCCTCGCCCTCCCCTCTTCAAACTTACCCTAAACACGAGTCACGTCAGCGCGGCAATGTCTGCAACAATCCAATCGTGGCCCAACACGTGCCCCAGTAGTTGGTAATGTCGTACGTTTTGTCGCGACTACGACGGCTGGAGACTTGCCATGAGCCATCTTTTTCCTGCTTGCTGAGTAGATACTGGCGCGCTTTTAGTAGAGCGGGATGATTGTGCTCCAGGCCTGTCGCGCGGAGCGCGTACATGACCTCGCCAGTCACGTGGGGGTGACTGCCTTCATCTTTCAGAAAATACCAACCTCCATCGGCGTTCTGGCGAGACAGCAGTTCCTGACGCAGCGCGGTTACTTCGTCCGGCCGCTCCTCGGATTTGGCGAGTAGCAACCGCAGATTGAACCAGTCAGTACGCTGACCCGGTTTGGCTTCCTTCAACCACGTGCGAGCCGAATCGCGAATTCGGGTTAACGTGGTGCGCGTTTCCTCGCTGAAGCGCGATTCGATCGGCTGCAGAGAATTGAGGGCTAGCACGGTCCACATCGTGTCGACTTCGGCCGCTTCACGCTCAGCCCCTGGTCGCTTGATTTGATTGCCTTCGACCCATGAACCGTCTGGCTTCTGCACGCGTGCCAGGATGGGCATAAAGATCTCAAACGTCTGCACAGCCTTGTCACTGGGAGGCACGAATTGCTGACTCAGAATCATCTGATCCATCGTGTTCAAGAAGCCCCCGGTGAGCACCTCTTTGTTCTTATTCGTTCCGCAGAATTCCAATGACCATTCTGTCAATTGGGCCACAACCGGCTCGTTAATCGTCAAGCCGTGCCGCTTGGCCTCATTGTTCGCCCAGATCCCAACAGCGAGGCGATGACATGTCACACATTTGCGATTGTCGCGCCATTCGATCGCCCCTTTTTCGATGACCGGCAGGCTGAGCTGCACGGCCTGACGCACTTGATCATCCGTCGGTGCCGCGCTGGCTTCGCCGTCGGGGGCCACGGACAATACGAGAGCCGAGAACAAGAGCAAGGCAGTTGACATGACAGAACCTCGGGAAGCGCAGCAGTTTGGATCGAGACTAACGATCATCGACAAAGAACGGGGTTTCGGTGCACATTCAACATATAACGCTCGGGCGTTACACTATCTCGCTTTAACCCTACACCTACGCATCCAGTATTCGTGCCACTGTTTTGCGACTGTAGGGGGTCCCGTGAGGGGATTGGTCTCTACACAAGTGGTGCGAAGTTCAAAATCCCAGAAAAACTAGCAAACTTCGCTCCCCTCGCCCAACGTACTCGGGGGGAGAGGGGCTGGGGGGTGAGGGGGGCTTGGCAAACCATCGAGCATCCTCTTCAGAGTCGATGGTTTGTATCGAATTCAGCAGAAAAAGTGCGATGAAACTCGCCAGACTGCGATGCCCCTCACCCCCGGCCCCTCTCCCCGGAGTACCGGTGCGAGGGGAGCCAAAACTCTTGCGTTTTGTTTGTCTTCCGACTCGTGTAGATCCCAACGTCTTAGGGGATCGGGCTCGCCTGCCTGGGATCATCTATTCAGGCTCCCCGTTTTTTCGCGGCCTTCTTCGTCGGCTTCGGTTTGAGGGAGCTGACATAGGCGTAGCTCACTTCAAAATACTTCGCGAGTTCCAGAGTCTTTCGCAGCAGCGCATCCGGGACTTCGACGTATTCCTTCAAGACCGTGCCATGCTGCTCACAGAGCTTCGTCTTATGCTTCTTGAGAAAGGCGTCCAGCGCGTCCGCCGGAAGACGGAGCGCGAGCGTGCCGGTCTTGGTCAGGAAGGTAAACATGTGGCCGTTTACGGACGTGTAAGGCGTCGTCGCACCCTTGCGCTCCAGACCCGGCTTGGTCGCGACGAGCTTCTCGTAGAGTGCCAACTTATCGTCGAATGTCGAAGCAGATGATTTGGTCATGGCGCTCGGGTCAGTCTGGAAAAGCTAACGTACAGAGATTATTTCTTCTTGGCCAACCGGGACTCGGCCGCCCGAAATTCCTGCAGCATCTCGATCATGCGTGACCAGCGATTGTGGGGACTGGCTGCCAAGCCTTTCATGATCGTATCGGCGACTTGATCGTCGATGTCCTTCACGACGTCGCGAATATCAATCGGCGGTTGGTTGATGTGCTGCATTACCATTTCCAGCGTTTCACCCACACCAGCGTCCCAAGGGTAGCGCTTGGAGTACATCTCGTAGCAAGTGACCGAATATGAGAACACGTCGATGCGCTGGTCGGTGCGCTGGCGTTTAATCAATTCTGGTGCCATGTAGTTGGCCGTCCCGGTGCGGTTACCGGGGGCTTGAAATGCCGATGTGTTCGGAACGACCAGGCCGAAATCGATCAGCTTTACCTGATTGTCCTCGGTGATCATGACGTTTCGCGGGCACAGGTCGCGGTGAATCCAGTTCTTCTGGTGAAAGTATTCCAGAGCTTCACCCAACTGAATGATGTAATTCAGGCGAAACTTCTTCATGCGGTCGTTCTGCACATCGACGAGATAGCTGAGGCTGACCCCTTCGACAAACTCCATGACCAGGAAGGGCTCGTCGTCGGTGGTCATGCCATGTTCCAATGTCTTGACGACATTCGGATGGCGGAGCTGCATGGCGATCTCGCCTTCGCTCGGCTTGTTGCGGCCGGTGAAGCGGGCTTCCAGCTTCTCGGTCTTGACCTTGTCCAGAACCTTCAGCGCGACCATTTTGCCCGACAAGGTGTCGCGAGCGCGCCAGACCTTGGACATACTGCCCTGGCCGACTCGACCGATCAAGTCGAAGCGCTTGGTGATGTCGACCTTCTGAATCTTGGGCTTTTGCTGAAAGAACTGTTTCAGACTCTCAAGCAGTTTCATCGAACACGGATCCGTAATCTGGGGACAAGTTCACTGGCAATTCGCCGCACGCAACCTTAACGAGACATTCCTGGTGAGCCGGGTGGCGTAAGCCTAATGGCACTCACTTTGAGCGGAAGGGCGCTAGCCCCCGGTTTTGAAATAACGGTTTTTCCTGCAAAACCGGTGGCTAGCGCCGTGCCGCTCACCGATCACACGCCAAATGGCTCACCAAATACTACGATGCGGAGTGTCTCGTTATGGCTGGGTTCAGTCTCAATGGTACCGGGGCGGGTCTCCCCGCAGTTCTTGAAGTATACACGCTGTATCGAGTTACGGCTATGGATTGAGCTTTCGTTCCGGAAACCGCAGTTGCCCCAATTGGCCTGTCTCTGTTAAATTTCTGCCGCAACGGGTGCGTGTTTTTCTTCGGCATCAAGGACGACGCCGTCATGGCTGCATATCGCGAACATCTTACCACCAGTTGCGTGCTGGGTATTGGAGTCTGCGCGGGCGCGATCGCACTCGGATTTACCCCGGTTCAAGGCGTGCTGGCCGGCACGATTACCGGCATCGGGGGCATCCTGCCCGACCTGGATTCCGAATCGGGCCGTCCTGTTCGCGAAGTATTTGGCGTGACCGCCGCCCTGGCCCCGCTTGTCATGATGCAGCGTCTGCTGGAATGGGGCGGTAACACGGACGGGGCGATGCTACTGGCCGTGTTGTTATATGTTGCGGTCCGCTATGGCGGGGCAACGTTACTGGGAATATTCGCCGTCCACCGCGGCATGTATCACAGTATCCCCGCGATGATCATTGCCGGCGAGATGGCGTTCCTGGGCTATAAGAGTGACCAGATCAGCATGAAGCTGCTGATGGGCACAGGGATCATGATCGGCTTTTTTTCGCATCTGCTGCTGGATGAACTCTACGCGGTCGAATGGCGTGGGATGCGGGTGAAGCTCAACAAGTTTGCCGGCAGTGCCGTGAAACTCACCGGTAAGAGCTGGCCGGCAAATATCTTTGCGTATGGCTTATTGTTCATGCTGTCATACACCGTCTGGATTGATGGCGGGCTGCAACAGCGTTTGGAATCGCTATCAAATTCCGTGACCGAACAACAGTCGCCAACAGAATCCGAGCCCGAAGCAACAGAGGCCGATCCGATACCACCGTCGCAGTTACCCCGAAATCGCCCGCGCCCAACGGGACGCGTGGCGAATCAAATTGAGGGTTGGGATGAGGAAAGATCACGGTGATCGTAGGATGGGCATTCCTGCCCGTCCAGAGGCCGACGGCGGTACTCCGCAGGAGGCGTCCTCGCTGGGAGATTTCGCCGCGCTCCGGAGTACCGGATCTTGCGACTCCCGACGGCCGGAACGACCATCCTACGGAAGACATGTCCCAGCTACACCAGCATCTCATTCAGCACATGCCCATGCACGTCGGTCAGACGCCGTTCTATCCCGTTATGGTACACGCTTAATCGCTTGTGATTCAAACCGAGTAGATGCAAGATCGTGGCGTGCAGGTCGTAGATCGTGCTGATATTTTCCACCGACTTGTGTCCGAATTCGTCCGTCGCTCCGTAACTAAACCCGCGCTTGACCCCCGCTCCCGCCAGCCAGGCCGTGAAGCCGTGCGGATTGTGGTCTCGACCGTTTGAACCCTTTTGAAAGGTGGGCATCCGACCGAACTCGGTGCTCCACACGACCAGCGTGTCTTCCAGCAAGCCACGCTGTTTTAGGTCTCTCAACAGTGCCGCTGCCGGCTTATCGAGTATTGGACCGTGGCGGTCATAATCCGACTTCAGGATCTTATGGCCATCCCAATTGCCGACTCCTTCGCCCATCGCATAAGCCCCATTGAATAGCGTGACGAACCGAACGTCGCGTTCCAGCAACCGTCGGGCGAGCAGGCAGTTTCGGCCAAATCCCGCAAGCAGCGGATTGGCATCGTGGACTCCATAAGCCTCCTGCATTGCCTTGGATTCCGTCGACAGATCAGAAACCTCCGGAGCACTCAGCTGCATGCGTGCCGCAAGTTCGTATGCCGCAATCCGGGCACTCAGTTCGGTATCTCCGGGATTCTGCTTCAGGTGCTCATCATTGAGGAGTTTTAGAAAATCGCGAGTCGCAACATCCGCATCGGCCGACACCGTCTTCGGGCGCGCAAGATTGGCAATCGGTTGATCTGCATTGAAATTGGTCCCTTGAAACGCTGCCGGCAGAAAGCCGTTCGTCCAGTTCAACGGGCCGGATTGAGGGACCCCGCGTGGATCTGTGATTGCCACGTATGCGGGAAGGTCCTGGTTCTCCGTCCCCAGCGCATAAGAGGTCCACGCGCCGATGCTGGGAAAACCCTCGGCAGTGAATCCGGTATTCATCTGCAGTTCGGCAGGACCATGAGTATTGCTGCGAGCAGTCAACGAGTGGATGAAGCACATCTCATCAACAAGTTCGCCCAGATTCGGCAGCAGGTCCGAAGTCCATTTGCCCGATGCTCCACGTTGCTTGAATGCATAGGGACTTTTCGTGAGGTTCCCATTTTCGCCCTGAAAGGTGATGACCTTCTCTGTGCTTGGCAATGGCTGGCCGTCCCGTTTGATCAATTCGGGTTTATAGTCCCAGGTATCGAGATGACTGCAGGCTCCCGAACAGAAAATCTGCAGCACGCGTTTTGCCTTTGGCGCAAAAAGCGGAGCTCGACGGGCATTGGGAATCGCAGGATTGATCTGCGGGCGAATGGGAGATTCGTCATCCTCTGCCAGAACACCCTGCCCCTGAAGTAGGCTGACCAGCGCGATGCTACTCAGGCCAGAGCCTAGTTGACTCAGAAAACTACGTCGATTCAAAAGATGATAAGCGGCGGTTGAAAGCATCTGTCATTCCAGGGCTGCAATAAGATACATTAGTGAAGATTAGCGTAGATTAGTGTTCCCATCTCTTCTTCTATTTCAGAACTCAGAGTTAAAAGTATTGGAACACTAATCTTCGCTAATCTACGCTAATAAAGATAAGAATTCATTGTTGGTTGATCGCATTTTACGACGATGATTCGCAACTCTAGCGGACAAAGATCATTTCATTCGAATTCAGTAAAGCACGGCAAAACGCTGGCAATCCGAATTGTGCAATCAGTTTTTCGGCCGATGTTAATTCCGTGGGCGTAGGTTCGCGCAGAAACGCGATTTGGAACGCGCGGCGGATTTGGGCCGCGACATCCGTTCCTGCGTCATGCTGCAAGCGTTCGGCAAAGTACTGCGACTGGGCTAGCATGAAGCCGCCATTCAGCAAGTTGAGGGCCTGCAGTGCGGTCGTTGAGGCAAACCGGCGCGGCATCGAAAATGACGCGTCGGGACAGTCAAACACGCCAAACGTCGCGTCTTGCTGGGCTCGCGGTTTGAATTGATACACCATCCGGCGGAACGTTTCCGGACCGAGTTCGTCGCGGTAGCGGAAGATCGTCACATAGTTGGTATTCTTCTCCCAAATATTGTAGCCGGGGCCACCCATCGTCAAATCCAGCTTACCAGTGACTGCGAGAACCGTATCACGAATGACTTCGGCTTCCAGTCGTCGCGGGGGAAAACGCCACAGCAGGCGGTTGCCGGCATCAGCCGCGATTCCTTCAGGCCGCGACTGGGAACTCTGACGATACGTCGCCGAGAGCACAATCAACCGGTGCAAAGGTTTCCACTGCCAACCCTGTGCCATGAACTCCGTCGCCAGCCAGTCGAGTAACTCGGGATGCGAAGGCCGGCCACCGTTGTATCCAAAATCATTCGGCGTATTCACAATGCCCTGACCGAAGTGATAATGCCAGACTCGATTCACCAGCACCCGCGCGGTTAACGGATTGCGTTCACTGCCGATCCAGCGCGCGAGTGCCAGTCGTCGCTCTTGCTCGGGTAGGTTCTTATCGAGGATCTCCCCACCGAACGCACGAACCATTGATGGCGAGACTTCCGCCCCCTTGAACATGCCGTCACCGCGCTGCAGCAGGTACGTCGGCCCCGGCTGTTGGAAGGTCCCCGCATAAACCGTCGGCGGCTTGGTTAGCTCTGCCAACTGCGCGACAAGTTGTTCTCGCTGCTTGATCAATGCCTGACGTTCGGCCGCTTGCACGTCATTTGACGCTGTCGTTGGCGTGGGACTCGAACCCGCAGCCCGGTCACGACTCGTCGCGACCGCCTGCCACTTTCCCGGTTCGGTAGCAACTTCCAGAACATAGTCGGTGGCCAGTCGGTCTTTGAATTTCTCTTCGCGATCCCGACCCCAGACGACACGTTCAATTGCCGTTGGCTGCGGCAGTTCGATCTGCACCCAGCCTTGTCCCCCTTCATTCGAGATCCAACTGTGGGAATTGCCGATCTGTCCTTCATTCAAGTTGGCAATCTGATGGATCGCATAACCGGGTAGCACAGACGAGGCGGTTGCAGCCGCTCCGGTCGATGCCAGGGCCACGTTGCGCGGTGCCGCTTCCGCCGTGTAGATTTCCAGTTCATCGACACACGGCTGCGACGAGTCTGCCGTGGCCTTGATATTCAGCCGCACATACTTCGCGGTGACCGGCGTGAATCGCTCGACGTTCCGCCGCGAATTGACTGCGGCCCGCTTGCTTGCGGGAGGATCAGTCAGAACGGCAATCGGTTCAAACTGATCGAGCTGTCGATCCAACCCGCTGAGCTGCGCCACGATCTCGGCGGATCGTTGCTGACGGCTGGGATCATCCGGCTGCTTCAAAGCCCGCTCGGTATGTTGCACTCCGGCGAAGATCGCCTGCAATCCGTAATAGTCCTTTTGAGAAATCGGATCGAACTTGTGATCGTGACAGCGAGCACATCCCAGCGTCAGCCCGAGAAAGGTGAAGCCGGTGGTGGCGATCATGTCGTCCAGATCATCATTGCGTTGCTTCAGTTTGCCCTCGATGGCCTGATTTCCGACGACATCGTGCGTGCCTCCGACCAGATATGCAGTCCCAATTTCGATGTCAGGGTTTCCAGCACCGACGACATCCCCGGCCAACTGCTCCAGAATAAACTGAGGATACGGCTTGTCGGCATTGAACGACCGAATCACATAGTCGCGATAGGGCCAGGCGTTGTAGCGCAGTTGATTGGTTTCATACCCGTGGCTCTCGCCGAACCGCACCACATCCAGCCAGTGCCGTCCCCATCGTTCACCATACTGCGGTGATTTCAGAAATCCATCGACGAGCTTTTCGAACGCGTCCGGAGCCGTATCCTGTTCGAAGGCCTGCAGCTCCTCGGGCGTGGGAGGCAGCCCCAGCAAATCGAACTTCACCCGGCGTAAATAAGTGCGGCGATCTGATTCCGGTGCCGGCGACAGTTTGTTCTCGGCCAGCTTGGCGGCGATGAAGCGATCGATCGTATTCCGCGGCCAGGCGGCATCGGGAACAGCGGGCGGTTCGATCCGCACAGGGGGCTTCAACGTCCAGAAGTTTTTCCCTGCCCGCTTCGTCTCGAAATGAATGTCGCGAGGGTAAGCCGCACCACCTTTGATCCATTGCTTCAACTGACTGATCTCGTCCGCCGTCAACGGCTCGTCGGGAGGCATCTCGCCTTCTTCCACCCGCTTGAGCAACAGACTCTCATCGGGCTCACCCGGCTTGATAACCGCTCCCGATTCCCCACCGGCCCAGGCTTTCTTCTGAGTCGTCAGATCCAGGCCCGCCTGCTTATCGACCGGATTGTGACACTTCAGGCAATGCCCCTTCAGCAACGGCTCGATCTGCCGTTCGAAGACCTCCGCAGCGGGATCGGCAGCAAGCAATCCGCTGACGTTGAACAGGGCGAGAACCGCACAACAGGCACCCGGCGTGAGTCTTCCGACCATCTGATTCCAACTTCGCATTCGGGCGCCTTTGTTGTGCGGCATAATTCCTGGGACCACAAATCAATGGTCTTCATGAATAATTCAAATAGCCTTTCTATTGTCGCCATTCGAGCTAGCTTTGCCAAGCAGTGTTTGGATTGAAACCGCGAGCAAACCAATTACCATGAAGTGCATTCTGTGATCTTCCGTTTCCGCGGCAGTTGTGCGTTCGCCTGACCGTCGCGAGCAGCCCTCTTCCAGAGCAGCTCAGTTCATTTCAGCAGAGGAACCGCATCTTGGCCAGCATCACGTCGGAGACAGGCAGGTCCTCGTGGCCTTCGTACAACGCCCAGCCCTTTCGTTCGGATGGCGGATTCTCCTTCTCTGGTTTGGCGATCCTGACGTTGATCTCCTGTCTGACAGGTGGCGTGATCGGACTATTCGCGGGTTTCATTTCGCAATGGTTTTTCCTAGTCGTGCTGTTTCCGATCGGGATGGGTGTGGTGATTGGTGCGGTGGGGGCTTATGGAGTGAAAGTCGGCAAGGTCCGCATGCCGATCGTGTGCGGCACCGCCGGATTCCTCGGTGGCTGCGTCGCCGTCCTGGCCATGCATGGGTTTGAGTACTACCAGTTTGAGCTGGAATTGGCCGATGTTCCAGCCGAAATCCGCAAACTCGCCCGCGACTTTGATCGGCTGCAACCGCAACTCAATCAGCTCGATCCAGACACCCAGGATGTGTTAAAGAAGCTAGCTGCGGATCAGGAAATGCGGCAGGGCCTGGCGGTCCATGACCTGTTGAGTTTCGTCGATCTGAAAGCCCATCAAGGGGTCGAGATCAGCCGGGCCAAAGGGGGTGGCGGCAAGGGGGTGAATCTGGGGTACACCGGCAGCTATATCTATTGGGGAGTAGAACTTTTTATGATTGCAGGTTTCGCCTTCGCCTTGATGAAAGGGGCGGCGGAAGAGCCTTATTGCACCTCGTGTGATACTTGGAAGAAGTCGGAGCCGATCAGTTCATTTTTGGGAAGCCCGATCGAGCTGAAGGACTCGCTGATCGACGGCAATCTGTCGGCGATTCAAACTCACGTCGGACCGGGCGACACTGTCAACGCTTTGGTATTTGCCTGTCCGAACTGTGGTTCCGAAGCTCCCATTGATGTTCGACTCGACAAGATCACCGTCAACAGTAAGGGCGAATCGTCCACCACAACGCTGTGCACGGTAACCTATCCCGGCGAAGCCCTGGAGTCCGTGCGCGAGGTCTTCGTAGCGGCCCAGAACAAGCCTCTCGTGACGTTACCCGAAGACGCAACCACGAAGGCCGAAGTTTCGGAAGAGGGTGCAGAGAATCCTGGAAGCTGAGTAGAAGTGCAGAGGAAACTAGCGCTCTGACAAAGCTAAGTTTTCGGGTTGTGTGCCACTCTACGCCGTTAACCGAGTTGCAACGCTTATGGTGCAGGTGAAAGAAAAGATTTGGCCACAGATTGACACGGATCAAACACGGATTAAGACCCTTTGATTGCGATGAATCTGCATAGTAACTCGTGTTTGTGCGGAAGTGATTTGTCAATTCCTGTCAGCTCGCAGAGCTGTTCTTAATCAGTGTTTGATCCGTGTCAATCTGTGGCTAGCTCCTCTTCCTCATTCCTTGTTTACAACTCTAAGCTATCCGGCAAAGCAGGGGCACACGAAGATTTAGCGTGAACGACACACTGGGCGGGCGAGCCCGGTTCCGTCTGGGCCGGAGCGACTTCACGTGGGATAGGCTTCCAGCCCGTCAGATAAGAATCCCCGCCCTACTTCTTCTTCCGTTCCGGTGCATACCGGATGCGGCAGCCAATCGCTACCGATTCGGTAACCGGCGGCTTCTCGCCTTTTTTCACGGCCTCGACGGCCGCTTCCAAGTGACGCATTTTGATGAACTTGGTGTTGCTGTTGTCATCCAGGCCACCCATGTAGACGACCTTTCGCTCCTTGTTCAACAAGAAGAACTCGGGAGTGAACGCGGCACCATACGCTTTGGCAATCTTTTGTGATTGGTCATAGAGATATGGGTACTCATACTTCTTCGATTTGGCCCGGTCCTGCATTCTGGGGAGACTGTCGGCAGGAACATTGTTGACGTTGATCGCCACAACTGCGACGGTCTCGGCATACTTCTTGGCGAACTCGTTGATTCGCTCTTCATAGTCATTCGCCACCGGGCAACTGTTGCAGGTAAAGACCACCACCACCATCGGCTTGTCTTTCAGGTCCGCGAGTGAATGCTTCTTCTCATCGACCCCCGGCAAGTCTTTCCACTCCGGAGCCGCATCGCCGATATTCATCGTCTCGTTATATTCACCGGCATTCAGCAGGCCGAGACAACCCACGCCAATCAGCAAACCACAAGCGATTGTGAGAATTCGAATCATGATTGTTTTCTACGAAAAATTCAGGGTTCTAACGGGCTTGAGCCAATTACCAAGTCCGAAGATGGGAATGTTCCTTTGCATTAGCGAAGATTAGCGTCGATTAGTGTTCTACAATCTTCTTGATCTCGTGTTTCGATTTCATTTCTCGGACTGTAGGCTTCGAATGCGAAAAACTTTTAGGGAACACTAATCTACGCTAATTGTCACTAATCTTTTTTGATCAAACCAATTGATTTCGAGGCCCGACATTCCAGGGCCCACGCATGCAAACTTGCGCCGGTGTGACGGAAATGGAGGGGTTGGGACGAATTCTACAATACCGGCCCGATGGGCCACGGAGCGAACTCTTCTTCCCCGATGCCTTGAGCTTCGCTCTTCGTCTTCTGTCCACTGGCCACAGCGACGATCATGTCAAAGATTTCCTGGCCCACTTCCTTGAGCGGCACGCCATCCAGAATCTTTCCGGCATTGATGTCCATGTCCTCTTCCATCCGCTCGTACATCGGAGTGTTCGTCGCGATCTTGATCGAGGGGACCGGCTTGCAGCCGAAGCAACTGCCGCGACCGGTCGTAAAGCACACGACGTTGCAGCCGCCAGCCACCAGGCCGGTCACCGACACCGGGTCGTACCCTGGCGTGTCCATGATGGCGAAGCCCTTTTCGGTCACCTTCTCGGCGTAGTTGTAGACGCCAGTCAACGCCGTGCTGCCACCTTTGGCTACCGCACCGAGCGACTTTTCATAGATCGTCGTCAGGCCGCCCTTCTTGTTTCCGACGGACGGATTGTTATTGATCACGACGCCGAACTTGGCCGTGTAATCTTCCCACCACTTGATCCGCTCGATCAGCTTTTCGCCAATCGCTCGCGTCTTGGCCCGCCGAGTCATCAAGTGCTCCGCCCCGTAAATTTCCGGCGTTTCAGCCAACACCGACGTACCGCCATGAGCCACCAGAATATCGCTGGCAATCCCCAACGCGGGATTAGCCGTGACACCACTATTCCCATCACTGCCGCCGCAATTGGTGCCCAGCATGATTTCCGAAATCGGGATCGGGACCCGTTTCACCTTGTTCGCCTCCGGCAGCAGATCCTTCAGCACTCCCACCGCATGATTGACAGTCTTACGGATGCCGCCCAGGTCCTGGATGTTCATGACCAGCGGCAACGGAGCCTCCTTCTGGCCGGGCAACGTCAACTGATGCAACCCTTCATGTTCGGCGAGGAACGAAGCCTGCCCCGTCTCGCATCCCAGACCGAGGATGATGTAGGCCCCGATATTCGGGTGGCGGGCAAATCCCCCCAACGTCCGAGTCAACTGCAGGTGATCCTCGCCCCCATATTCCATCGCACACCCCGCCTTGTGAATCAGCGGGACAATGCCATCAATATTCGGGAAGTTCGCCAGCAGCGACTTGTCGAAATGTGCTGCGACCAGCTTGGACGTATGAGCCGAACAGTTCACGGATGAAATGATGCCGATGTAATTCCGAGTCGCCGCCCGTCCGTCTGCTCGGCGGTACCCCATGAACGTCTGCCCGACAATCGGCGTCGGATCGGCGGGCACGTCCGAGCAATACGCATAATCCAGGCTGAGCGTGCCGGCCTCGATGTTATGCACATGTACCCATTGGCCCGGTGAGATATCCGTGGTGGCAAATCCAATGATCTGCCCGAACTTTCTGACGGGCTTACCTTTGGGGATGGGGACGATGGCCACCTTGTGCCCCATATCAATCTGCTCACGAGTCCGGACTTCCGCGACCGGTCCCTCCAGATCAAGCGGAGCATCCTTGGGGATCGTCCGAGCCGCAATGGCAATATTGTCATCAGGATGCAGAAACAAGGACGCAGGAGCAGTCGCCAGAGACATTGAGGTACTCGAACTCGAAAGAAAACAAAGTCAACCAGCCACGACATCTTTCGCGGCACACGTTCATAGTATCAATCCGCTCGCAAATTGGAAAACCGAGATAGAAGTTGACTTATATCAATATTTGCCTATCATTGATTTCGATTGACATACATCAATTGTGTGAGCCAACCTGATGTTGCTTCATCCCAACTGCCGGCACCAATCAGATTTCGAGAGGGCTCGCATTGGCCCCGCTTGTTGATCCGGATCGGCTTGCCGCGTTTAAGGACGCGCTCCGCAATTGGGGCGTGAAAGGGTATATCCAGTTTGAGTTAACCGAGACAGCATACCGATGGATCAAACGGGAATTGGGAAACATCACGCTCAAAGACATCGGTCGTCTCATGTATGAGTACGTCGAATCTGGCGGCGAAATCGACGAAGTTCGAGAGACTCGGACTGAGTGGCAGGACTTCGAATTTCACTACGATCTTCGATTCACCATTGATGACAAACGCGTCTATATTGAGAGCCGCCTCTTTCATCAATGCCCGATTGTGAAAGATGAATCAACAGTTCTGGTGGTAAATATCCATGCTCCGTAAGCGTGCCCCACGGCCGAAGAAATCTTCAATCGCAGAACGACCATTTCCACGACGCTGTCGTCAATGCGGTAAGGTCGAGGTCATCCTCGATACGACCGAATATGAGGTCGAAGTCCGGCATGATGGTCGCCTTTACAAGTTCACCGTCCGCGATTTGAAACTTCCGATCTGTCAGGCGTGCGGCGAAAAAGTCTTCACGGAAGACGTTGATGATCAAGTAAACGACGCACTGCGATCATACCTGAACCTTCTCACTCCCGAGCAGATCGACGAAGGCCTCAAACGCGTGGGAATGTCCCAAAAGGTGGCCGCGAAGCGATTGGGCATCGCCGAGGCGACATTATCGAGGTGGCTCAATAAGTCGCAGATTCAGTCGCGAGCGATGGATAATTTGTTGAGATCATTCTTCGCCTTTCCGCAGGTGCGCAAAGTCCTGTGTGGTGCGAAGCAAGACCCCCTACTGGGCACCTATGACATTGTCGTTGATGAGCACGTGGACTGACGCTCGGACTGATTCGCTGTATCGATCAGAACTCGCTGACTACTTCCCCGCCTTGCGGTGTTATCAGCGCGCGTAATGTTCGGTAATCGAGGTTTTCCGAGAGGAAGCGTACACTGCCATCGCCCAATAGCATGTGAGCTCCACCGATGTGGAAGCTGAAGATTTCCTCGAACAGTCCGCAGTTGTTGGCCGTCCAGGGGCAACTTGCTGGGCCTCCGGCGGGTGTCTTGTTGTTATTGATGATCATCGAGATCCCGATTCCGCTAGCGTCAGGTTCGGCCCAGCGCCAGTCTCTGCGCGGCTGACCATCCACCGGATCGAGATAAATGTTTCCCGGCTGGATCCGTTCATCGCGACCCGCGTCCTCAACGACGAGAGATGTATTGCTGAGACCGTCGGTCACGTCGGCGAAGCGACGCCAGTCACGAGTAATGATGCCATCCACTCGCAGCATTTTGTTTCGCAGTCCCGTGGCGGGATCAATATCGACGTAGAAGCTGGCCGCGTAATCCGTGGCTCCGAATCCATTTTGATCGGTCGTCGACGGGCGCCAGGCATCGGACGGGCACACAAACATCCCGATGCCCTGTTTGGCCGCCGCAATGTTTTGGGGACTCGCATTGTAGGCGACCCCGAAATTGAACTGTTGGTAAGTATTTCCCTGGTCCACATAGGGCAGGATCTGACTGAAGAGCGAATGGAGGCCAAACCAGGTCGATGGGGGGGACGTGCTGTAATCGGTCCCCTCTCCACACGAAGGCAACCGGCGGTGGGAACTCTCGTAGTTGTGAATGGCGAGACCGATTTGCTTGAGATTGTTTTTGCATTGAGCCCGTCTCGCAGCCTCACGCGCCTGCTGCACGGCAGGCAGCAACAAGGCGATCAGGATCGCAATAATAGCGATCACCACGAGCAGCTCGATCAACGTGAAACCGCGGCTCGATCGTCTCCGATCGCACGTCCATACTCGCCAACCAGACGACCGCCAGTTCATCGACATTTAGGAAACCCCTGAGTACGATTCGCCTGAAAGTCTTCCCGTCCAGGATAGATCGCCTGGAAATCAATCTGACAATATTACACATGTAAGTATATAAGATTGTCGGGTCGCTTTTGCAACCGTCGCGGAAGCCAAAGGAAGTGCGGGCCATGCAATTCGTCGGAGTCGGGGTTAATCCGTTTGCACTCATTCTCGTCATCATCCACCCGATCCTCTATGTCCTCTATTTGTGGGGCTTGTCGAGACTGCTGGCCAAGACCAGATTTCCCCGAAGATTTGTCGCGTGGGCAGCGGTGCTGGATATCGTTCTCGTGATCACACGTTTACAGCCGTGGTTCTGGTACAAGTATTTACTTCCACCGATCCCCGTGAGCGCCATGGTCACCCTGATGACATTAGCCTTCGTAGATTGGCCCCCAGAGACGCCAGCGAACAGCCCACCAGCCGAGGACGCCAGCAGCCCACCCACCCCGTAGGATGCCCATTCCTGGTCCCCATAGCGGGTCCCGTAGTCAAGCGTCAGCGTTTTTGCACTTGTGACTGACTGACAACCGACAACTGCTTGGAGTTGCTTCCATGCACCACGCCGATGACAAATCGTTCGCTGCCGACCAGCATGAACTCATCTTTGCGACTTCGTATCGGAACCTACCGCGATTCTTCCTGTACTTTATCATCCCGTTCCTGCTGCTGGTTCCTGCACTCTTTTTCATTCGCGCCGCGTGGTTTGGAGAGGGCCCTCTGATCGGAGACATCCGCGTGCCGCCGAGCGTGGTCATGTACGTGATCTGTCCTATTTTCTGGCTACTCTGCGGCATGCTGGTGGCAATCGAAGTCTACTGTCGTCGGAACCCGCAGTTCATCATGGTCACCACATGGGGATTGAGTTTGCCGAAAGGGCGATTCACGTCCGAGACCATTTTGATCGCCTGGGATGACCTGCAAGCAGAAATCGTGTGGCAAACCTTAACAGGCTGGCGTGTGTACGACCTCACTTGCACCGACATGCGTCACGACACATCGGTTAAGGTGACCTCGATGCTGTTCCGAGACTTCGATGACTTTGCCACATTCACTTTGATCCTGGGCCGGTACTTGGGTGAGGATTGGACGATCAGTGGATTCTGGCCAGGCACAATCCGAGGCAAACAGCCGACTCACCCATTTTTTGAACGTGACCGAGGTTGACCGGTTTGCTCGATTGGTGTCAACGCCGTGGCGGGTACAGCGGCCAATTGGTGGGGCTGATTGTACTGTGCTACGGCCCCCCATCCGCCACCGTTGGGTTCGTCCCATTGGTATCTACGCAAATGGCAGATCAAAGCCAGTTCTGCCAAATTTGAAACTCACGCAATGACGCGAAGGCGCAAAGATTGAGGAGTCCCGCACTCAATTTCCAACCTTTGCGCCTTCGCGCCTTTGCGTGAGATCTCGTTCTCACCTACGAGGTTCACGATAATGTCTCGGGATTTCGACTTGTGTCGATACCAATGCTCATAAAGGGGCGAGCCGCTGTCGCTTAGCTACCCCTCTGTGGCATTCCAGCGAATCACGGTTTGAACTTGAGACAATCAGGGCATAACATCGTCCCCAGGTTTCCTGATTCACGTTCTGGATCGAAATCAGCACAGCGTCTCGGATGGGAGTTCGCATGACTCGCAGGCTCGCAGTCTTTCTCACCTGTCTTACGGCTGCGGTCGGGTGCAGCGGCTCCAACGACGCGGAAAGTGCCAAGGCGAAAGCTCGGGCCGATGCTGAGGCCACAGTTACAAAAGCAAAGGCTGCACCAGAAGCTCCCAAGACGGAACTTGCCGCTGCCGCTCAGCCACAATCAACAGTCGCTCAAGGTACCTTGCCTGCGGGTGAGACAAAAGAAAAGAAACCCGTTGAACAAGGCGATATCCGCAATAGCTTCAGTTTGCAACGGCCCCAAATCGAGTGGAGCGATCATGCGAATGTCCACCTGCACTTCATCCAGCTCCGCAAGACTTCGGCTGAGAAACCATTTTTCATGGTGTGGACTGATGCTCGGTTGTATGCAGGTGGTGAAAGCTACCTATCGGCAAACAACATTCCGCCACCAACAAACTTCGTGAATGGAGATCGCAGATTGCTCTACGGTGGAAAAGGCAACGATTTCGACCGAGAAATTAAATATTCTTATGAAGTCAACACCAGCGAGCAGGGAAAGTTTACCATCGCAAGCCAGACCTACGACTTTGCGAACGGTGCATTGTTTCTGATTTCGGCCCAAGATGGTGACGTGCGAGTAAAACAACTCAGCCGAGATCCGTCCAAGCTGCCCTCTGACGAGGCGGAGGTAATCGCGTTTGGCAAGTCCGACCCCGACATCAACGCATTCTTTTCCCAGTCAGCACGATCCAAGTAGGCCAGCAGAGAGGGATCTTTCGGTCGAACTTGGAGCGGAGATCGGTCGGAGTGCCGATTAGCTGGATTGAATGATATGCAACCCGTTGATCGCATTCCCCAGTATTGAAGTGCCTCCTGTAGACCCAAGTTGCAACAGCAACCTGGGCCACCCCGCACGGAAAGGCTTTGCATCCGAGACCAAACTGATCAAAGTCGACCGTTTTCCATGCGACTATTTATCGCAAGGCAAGTTCAAGCGGGTGACGAGTTCGGGGCCACTCCTGCCGGGCGATTCCGTCCAACATCCCGTCTTCGCACGGAACGCCTTCGTCACAACAATAGTACTGCTTAAAGAAATGAGCGATACCCGCAGACCGACATTGGCCGTCTATTTCTCGCACCCAATCGAGGTTCATCAAACGCCGATTGCCTTTCTTTGCCCTTTCACACCCCGTGATAACCCAATCAATTGATTGTAAATACGGACTGAAGTCAACCGATTCGAGCAACGGTTCGGCCGACACGAATCTAAGAATTGCGGGAATCTCGACGAGTTTTTCGACTCTGGACAACGATGCCTTACATCCCGCAGTTACACCCAGCCAGACGTTCGGATAACCATCACCCCAATCATCCGGCAACCGCTCTTCGATCAATTCCGGGCGTTTGGTGAGAATGAGCCAGTCAAGCCAATCGCAAGCCTTGATAACGCGCCAGGCGTCAGGTCGCCATTCATCTGCTTCCGGATGAAAGAAGTCCGACATAGAACAAGTGAATATCCGCAACCGAGCGCCATTGGCCTCGGCTTGGCGATTCCATTTTCTTGGGTTCGACCAATTCACAGTTCGCATAGGGCCGGCGAACGGTTCATGTCCGCCACGGCGCATGATTCCCGAAATGTAACAGTATCGGCATTCTTCGCTCACTTTGTGGCAGCCCCACCAAAAGTTGTGCGTGTGATCGGTCCAACCAATCTTCGAGTTTTCTGCCATAATCTCCCTGCCATCCCTGGAATAGGCCAGTTGTGAACATATCGCCAAGTCTGTAGCATTATAGTCTCAAGTCAAACCTGCGGCACGATCACTTTCCAACTCATCCGGAATTCAATCCGAATCATGGACGAATCGCATTACAAAGGTCGTGAACAATCTCACGTTAAGCACCTGATCCTTAAGCGATACCTCCTACGTTTCGCGCTGATTACGGGCCCAATTTGGAAGTCCATCACGTACGTGGACGGGTTTTCTGGGCCGTGGAACGCCAAGTCGGAGGACTATGAGGACACTTCGTTCGCAATCGCCATCAAGCAACTTAGGGAAGCGCGGGATCGTCTGGCAATCGATGGTATCGATATCGAGCTGAGAGCCTTTTTCATCGAGGAGAACAAGGAATCGTTTGCTCAATTAGAACAGTACAAGAGCCGAATCGATGACATCGAGATCAAGATTCACAACGGAGTTTTTGAAGACTCCATTGGTAAGATTTGCGAGTTCGTTCGGACTTCCAAGCATAAATCGTTTCCATTCATCTTCATCGACCCGAAGGGATGGACGGGCTTCGCGCTTGATGTTGTCCGTCCTTTACTTGTATTGAACCCCTGCGAAGTTCTGATCAACTTCATGACACAGCATATCATTCGGTTCATTGAACATGAAGAATCGCAAGCAAGTTTCGAGCGGCTCTTTGGCTCGAAAGACTTTGCTGAGGATCTTAAACACCTGAGGCAGGATGATCGAGCAGATGCCGCAGTGTTCAAGTATCGTGATGCTGTAAGTAGTGCTGGACAATTCCGATATCCCGGCATCGCGGGAATCCTTAATCCAATAAAAGATCGAAGTCATTTCCATCTGATTTATCTCTCACGGCATCCCAAAGGCTTGGATGTTTTCAAGGATGCCGAGAAAAAATCAATGGTAGACATGGAAACTGCTCGCGCGAAATTGGAACAGTCAACTCGTGAAGCGAAGTCCAAGCAGCGTGAGTTTTTTGACGCAGAAGATGCACCAGAGTCATCGTACTTTCGCATGCTGCGCGATCGCTATCGGCAACTCGCGATCGCAGACGTCGAGACAGCGCTCAACATTGAAGGGCGAATCGACTACGACGACGCATGGAACGCATGGTTGCGCTATCCGATGGTTTGGGAGAGCGATCTCAAAGAGTGGCTTCAGCAGCAAGCAACTCGAATAAAGATCGATGGCCTGACAGGGCGACAGAGAGTTCCACAACGTGGGAAGAGCCACTCGCTCACTCTGCGAGCCCAATAATGGAAGCCTGTTGTGTTTCAAGGAGATCGCCGACAGTGTGCATACACTGAACCATCTACGGCGCCTTTGTGTCCTGTTGGTGAGTTGTGTCGTTCGTTTTTCACTGCATCGCAGTATCTAGAATATGCAAAAGAGTACCGATGCAAGTGTGGACCCGAATTGAGAATCGCGAAGCAGGATTCGCGTTCAGCCTTAGTGAGGCCATGTCGATACTGGCATGGCGTTTTCCAGATTTTCTTCAATCGGTAAGGCATGGCACGCTCGTAATCACAAGTGATTATTCGGGTCAACACCGTCAGGCGAGCCATGAGGCATACTCTTTCCTAATTACGACGGATTCGGAACTCCGCAATTGGATGTCTGAACAAGCCCAATTCCGCTCTAAATGGCTTCCTGACGGTCGGCGGATGTCGTTCAAACGCTTGCAAGATGGCGTACGGTCCCGCGCCTTAATACCGTTTCTAGAAACTGCTTTCGGGCTGCGTGGGAATCTAGTAACCATCATGGTCGACAAGCGGGTCGGACCATTCATCGGCGGTAACACGTGCGAGCTCACTGAGAGTTTCCCTGATTGCTTCCCAGCGACTACTCCGTCCGGCACGGTCGACAAAATGGTAACACTTTCGTCACTTCTCGCGATGTTAGTCGCGGGATTTCGGCGTGAAGATCAAACGGCATATTGGGTGAGTGATGATGACGAAACCCTTGATACCAACGACAAACGAGAGGGCCTGGCAAGACTGACGTCGTACCTGACGTTCGGATTCGCACACTGGCGCGAATCGGCTGACTTACTTTTCGTCACGACTGGTGCTCCTGAAGCTCCAGCATGGGCGGAGGATCTTGCAGCCATTCCGGACCTAATGGCTGGCTCGTTCTGCGTATTAAGCAGCGTGCTTCCCCGATTTTTCGGGCATAAGGAAGTGGCCGTTCAGCACTTCAATTCAGCAAGTGCCGATGATTTGCGAGCGAGGCGTATACTAAATTGGGTATCACAAGAGCAACGACCGCTTCGAAGTGTGTTGCTCCGGCTCGAAATAGATGAAAATGGTGCAGTTCGAAGTTCCTATCAGGTAATTACGCAGCATACTCCGTTGGGAACATGAGACTCTAACTAAACAGGATCAAGAGCCCCAACAAGCTGGCCAAAGTGGCGCTCCATTACGAATCTTGATCGTGCCGCGGCTTCCGGCTCAGATGGCCAGGCGACTTTCCCGATCGAATCCCCCACCGACCGAAGCAGTGACTAGCGCCAAATGGCACTCAGTTTGTAACCCGACGCGTTAGCGAGGGCGTCAAAAGGCAGCATTTACCTGACACGCCCTCGCTGACGCGTCGGGTTGGAATGCCGTCGGCGACAACGTGAGTGCCGCCAAACGACTCGTGTGGAAATCTTTGGATTAGACTCGAACCGGGGGCGAGCACCTTCCGGCTGATGAATGATCATGGCTAGGAAGGAAAGCCTGTCGCGCGAGATTAGAGCGTTCTAACAGAAGATTTGCGCATGAAATCCGAAAGACTATCCGTTCCCCTCACCCTCACCCCCAGCCCCTCTCCCCGGGGTACCGGGGAGAGGGTAGCTATCTTTCGTGTTGGTTGCTCGTCACGCAAACGAGAAGTTAATGCGCTCTAGGTCCCAGCATGCGGCTCGGCATGGGTGCTGTGGCCTGGTTTGGGGAGTTTTTTCAGGACGTGAATGATTTGGGTTGTGAGGCCGATTTGGCCATTGAAATCTGTGATTTTGGCCGTGACGTGTCGGCTCTCCAGCCCCAGGCCTTTTTTCGTTGTTGAAAACGTGACGCTGCGTAGGAATGCCTGGACCTCGGCGGCGGTGATGCCGGATTTTAAGACGATTGTCAACGCCAGCACGTCACCGGATCTGCCGTTTTCCTCTACCGTGCCAATTGAGGCCGGGGAATTCATGCCGAAGGTGTCGTACTGCTTCTTGGCGGTGTTCGCCGTCACGATCTGCAGCTCCAGCGTGGCGCCACTTAAGGTATCGGGTGAGATGGGATTATTGACCAGCAGCAACGGGGCTACGGTGATCGGTGACTGTCTGTTGAAGTACACCACTTCCGGGCCATTGATATTCAATACCGCGACCGGTGCGATGGGGTTCGTCACCAACCAGAAGTTGTTCCCCTCGACATACTCGTCGACCACGTCGTCCGGATCGATATACACGAGTAGTGAATCCTGTGCGACCGTTGGTGCTCCAAATACCGACAAATTGACCGATGCGGTATGCGTGCCGATTGTCTTCAAGTCGGTAGTGTCGATATGGAATTCGGCTTGCGCCGGACTTTGTGCTGCGTCTGCCGGCAGAAAGTTTCCATTGAACGAGTTGTAGACCTGATGCACATGATTGCCGTTGGCAAAGTAAAACCGGATCACCGGATCGTCGAAAATGCTGATGGCTTCGTTATCGACGTTGTAGTCGAATAACAACTGCGTCCCTGTCTCGTTCAGCCGGGTATTCCACACCCACAAATCGACGGTCGAGTCAATCTGCCAGCCGAAGTCCACGCTGGCTTGAATTTGTGGATTCCCTCGAGTTCCACTGGCGATTGATCCTTCCAGGGTGAGAATGGGGATGATGACATCACCAATCTTGGCCTCGATGACGAAATCCTTATCAATTTCCTCGTAGCTACCCGCACCCGTCCGGACGTTGGCCGTACCAATATCAACCGCGGCGTCGGAATTACCAATCTGGTACCCCACGTGATACGTCAGCACGGTTCCTTCTGCTGTTCCACCAAAGTTCCCGGCGCCCAATACCGCTTCCATCTGGAATCGAACTCGAACACGATCGCCGATTTGTTCGTTGGGATTGTCGCCCTGAATGACATAGGTGACGGGAGTGCCATTTCCAGAGATGTCTAGAAACGCGTCTGCCGACGACGTGACGCCCCCGGTGTTGGTGAAGCCCTCGACATTCATGCGATAGCGATTGTAGATCGGTGTATGGCCCTGGGGCGCTCCCAGCGATGTTCCACCAGTCGATACGAACGCATCGGCAAAAGCAACGGGATATTCGTTGCTATCGCGTTCAGGCGAGGTCACATAATTGTCGTCATCGATCTGGGTCATGACGGACGATTCGAAAACATTGGGAGGGTCTTCATTCGGGGCGGAGAAGTGATATGAAGAGTCCCCGGTGGGAACGCCCGACAAGTAGACAATCCGCGCCAACACCATCCGCTCTTCGAGTTGTTGAATTTCGGTGCCGAACGAGTGGCACTGATGCCGACCGCGTTGCGCGACCGCTCGAGGGCGACTGCGATCCCCCAGCGAACGCCGTACACTCGACCAGAAAGCCGACAAAGAAATCCCCAACCCTGGCTGACGGTGGCCCATTTGATACTCGTTTCGATAAGAGTGGTTTAGACCCGGAATATTCAGGTGGCCTTTGAAATTCGCCGGTACGCGCTAGCGTCCGTTTTTTTGGAAATCGCCCAGCAAAACACGAACCGGGTGCTAGCGCCAAATGGCACTTGCTGTGAGCGGAAGGGCGCTAGCCCCCGGTCTTAAAGTCACTGTTTTTCCTAAACCGGCGGCTAGCGCCGTGCCGCTCACGAATCGCCCAACAAAGCACGAACCGGGGGCTAAGCGCCCTCCGGCTGATCAATAACGTGGTTTAGACCGACTGTCTGAAGTCAGTCATCGGTCACTTAGTCGCGAAAAAGATGCGCCCCTGACTTGCTGCCCCCTGTTCCACGAATGTCCTGCGGACGGATCCAAATTGTGGGCGAGATTGATCCGCCGGAACATCAGTGAAATTGCCCCAACTCGTTCATAATCTGCCACGGGCAGCGATGGCAAGTCATTTTCTGGTCAGTGGCAGTCGTTTTTAAGAAGTTGCGGGGAGGCAGCGGGTCAAAAATCGCGTTTTGGCGAGGGCTCGAAATTTTTTTGGCCTTGGATTTGATGCGGCGGGAACGCGGTTGAGAGGCGTTTTGGGGCAGTCGTGAAAAAGTCGTATGGTATGATGCGGGGGTTGTTCGTTTTCAGTGGCGATCAATCCACAGTCGCCCAATGGACGAGTTTGGAAGTTGCGCTGATTTGGGGAATAGCGATAACCAACAAAGGAAGCGCAGCGACAGGGGCGCCGCCCTTTATAAGCATTGGTATCTACACAAATGTCAGATCAAAGCCAGCTCTACGAAATTTGAAACTCACGCAAAGGCGCGAAGGCGCAAAGATTGAGGAATCCCACACACAAGTTCCAACCTTTGCGCCTCCGCGCCTTTGCGTGAGATCTGGTTCTCGCCTACGAGGTTGCCACGGGAAATCTCATTCGCCAATCGTTCGACGAACATTATTTCAGCACGGCACGTCGCAAGACTCTCGTACCCCCCCCTTCGTCCCCCCTTATAAAGGGGGGGAGCTAACGTCGCTACGCTCCTTTTGTCTGGAACATGATGCGTCCCTTCCTCAAAGATTTCAAAACATCGCAACTTCAAAACTGGCGTGTCGGGCTAGGGTACGGGCTACTCGGCTGAAATGGTGATCAAACGAACAAAGAAGTCGAAGACGTCGAAGGCGTCGAAAAAACTCGACGCGCGCACGATCCTCGTACTAAGTTTGGTCCTCGTCGGTTTTGGTGTAACCGACTGTCGGATTCAATGTTCGGGCAGAATTGGCGTGCAGTATTAGTGAACATGCGAGTCCGGGATGGCTGGGATTATTTGTCGTGGGATAGGCATCCAGCCTGTCAATTCCTTGGAAAACGATGACGGGCTGGAAGGCTGTGCCACAAGAACTCACAGGATGCGGAGCGCCCGACCCCAGATCACTCGATTTGTCGTTTCACTCCGCGGAAGAATTTGATTCCGATATTCGCTTGTATCGTTCCTCGCCCGATTCCCAGAATCTCGGCCGTATCACACTCCTATCGAGCCAGTGCAATGGCCTGAAGAATGATCCGACCGAAAACACTTCCACGTCCATTATCACAGGATCGTCTATGCTGTAGTCTACTCCAGCAAATTCGTTTGGCGATCCTGTACTGGTAGGTGAGTGGGATCCAAGATTCAGCGGGATGTAATAAAAACGCTTCACAGAAAGGATGTAAGCTGTCACATAGACTGAGACACAAAGCAGAAGAACTGCGATGATTCCGCAACGGAATGTGAATCGCGATAAGTTCGTGTCTGCGTCTGCTCTCGCCATGTGATGTGACACTCAACACTAAAAAATGTGTGCACATATTGAATGCACCAATTGTTCTAGTGAGATTACGCCAGAATCTCCTTGATTGGTTTGCCAAAATCGATGTCCAGGCGCTTGTTTCCAGGAACTTCCAGGCGATGCGGGTCGAGACCTAGTTGGTGCAGGACTGTGGCGTGGATGTCGGTGACGTAGTGGCGGTTTTCGACGGCGTGAAAACCGATTTCGTCGGTGGCTCCGTGGGCCTGGCCGCCTTTGATGCCTCCGCCAGCCAGCCAGACGGAAAAACCGTATGGGTGGTGGTCTCGGCCGTCGGACTTTTCGGCTCCGGGGGTGCGGCCGAATTCGGTGGCGAAGACGACCAATGTTTCGTCCAAGAGGCCTCGTTGTTTGAGATCTTTTAACAAGGCGCCAATCGGTTGGTCGACGGCTTTGCTGCGTGTCGTGTGGTTCTCTTTCAACTTGGCGTGAGCATCCCAGCCGTCGTCGTAGATCTGGACGAAGCGGACGCCTCGTTCGACCAGGCGGCGGGCGGTGAGACTCATCCGGCCGATCGATTGCGTGGCGGGGTCGTTCAGGCCGTACATGTCTTGAGTGGCCTGGGTTTCGTCGCTCAGTTTGACAACTTCCGGCACCGACATCTGCATCCGAAAGGCGAGTTCGTAGGACTTAATGCGGGCTCGCATGGCCTGGTCGTCGGGGTAGTCGACTCCAGCCAGGCTGTTCAATTCATTCAACAGATCCAACTGGTTGCGGCGTTCGGCAATCGACACCGTGTTACCGGGCGTGCCAAAGGGCAGGGGGTTATTCGGATCGAGAGCCATCGGCACGCCGGAATGTTCGGGACCCAGGTAGCTGCCATCGTGGGCTCCGACTCCGCCGCAACAATCGCCCGGGGGCGGACCCATCACGACGAATTGCGGCAGGTTATCGTTCAGCGACCCCAATCCATAATGGATCCACGAGCCAATCGACGGGAAGAATCCATCAAACACATGGCGACCAGTATGAAACTGCAGTTGAGCGGCGTGATCGTTGTCGGTGGTCCACATCGAACGGACGACCGCGATGTCGTCGATGCAACTGCCGACATGCGGCCACCAGTCGCTGACCTCCAGCCCGCTTTGGCCTCGTTTTTGGAAGCCGGTCTGCAGCGGGTACAAGGTTGCCATCAGGGCTCGCGGGCCGCCGGCGAAGTCTCGGACGTTCTTGCGGTAATAGGGGGAGTCGAGCACCGCGCTTTTGTATGGCGACATCTCGACCGTCTTGCCCGCGTGTTTGTTGATCTCGGGCTTGTGGTCGAAACTTTCGAGATGACTGGTCCCGCCGAGCATGAAGTACCAGATCACGCTCTTGGCCTTGGGAGCGAAGTGGGGTATTCCGGTCGGTGGCGCCCATTGCTCGACAGGTTCTTCCGTGGCGTAACCCTCGCGCTGCAGGAGAGCCCCCAAGGCCAGGCCGGTGAAGCCCATTCCACAGTCGGCCAGAAAGGTGCGACGTGCAACGTGTCCGCAACCGATCTGGGAACGTGAATCTGCCGGGGAGTTCCGCATGTTTGTTCTCGGGGGCATCGATCAACAACGACAGTTAACGCAACGGTGTTTGCTTATCTTAATCGACCAGTCGGCGTCTGTGTATCACAATCTCGCTCGCAGCCTGTGTTCCGGTGCAGCCGCCAAAAGGTGGGACAATACATATAAAGGAGGGACAACTTAGATGCGGAGCGAAGCTCCGTAATTGCTCCCCCCCTTACGAAGGGGGGGCCGGGGGGGTTAGGAGCGTCTGTCGGGTTGCACTTGTGGAATACCGTGAACATGCAGTGCGCTCTGATTCCGGATCTGCCGCTACTTTGAATTCGAACCTGGCAGGCACGCCTTAACCCCCCCTGCCCCCCCTTCGTAAGGGGGGGAGTATACGTCGCTACGCTCCTTTGAATTCGCTCGTCAACGTACCATTATTCGACCCACCTTTGACGGCTATAAAACTACCTCCACTTACCTGCTATCGCCGTGATTTTCGGCGAATAGCGCCGATGAGGGTGTCGAGAAAGATGAGCGCCATCCCGCTGGCCATAAACGTCCAACTCCCCAAGTAAAAACCGAATATGATTCCGAAGTAGAGCAGAAGTCCAACCACTTCAACCCCGTGAAAACGAGGAAGTTGGGGAGTTGTTCCGGTGATCATTTCAAACAGGAGAAAAATGATGACCGCCACCGCCGCCAAGACCATCCATCCGCCGCCGATCGCGACCAATATCGAGCCAAAACGGTGCATTCTCAGGTTCCAAATGCTTTGAGGGGGTTTTGCGAGACATGGTCGGACCGCATTGTTGCGTCCAATCGCTTACTCCCTATCTAGCTCCGCACTGAAGTGGCAACTCTTAACACAACATCATTCACTTGACCTACATAGCTGGCACGAGACCGACCATCTCAACTGTGCCTCATAGCCACTCAAAGGCAATTCAAATATGCACCGACTTCGCGTCAATTTGACCCAAATTACGGATCATTCCCAGTGTCGGCGTGGCTGATGAAATTCGCGTTTACCCGAGCTAAGACTTGAAGTCGCGTGTTGGATCAGCCAGAATACGGTCGGCGTGAGGTTTTTCACGTAGGGCGAGTTTTCCGATGCTGGTCCGTTTGGTAGGGGGCGGTTTTTTCGTCGATTGCGGCGAGTTTGCTGTCACCAGATGGGGGTTGTCGGCATCGGAGTTACGACACGCGGGTGGACCGCGAGTCAATCTGTTGAACACGCAGGAGATGATTCAATGAAGAAGATGATCGGTGCAATGGCGGTCTGTATGCTGGCGGCAGGGATTGTATTTGCTGGCGAATTGAAGTCTGGTCTGCCCGTGGGCGACAAGGTTCCGGCCTTCAACGTGCGTGACATTACGGGCCCCTCCAAGGGCGAAACCCTGTGCTATCGCTGCAAGTACGGCAGCCGCCCGGTTGTGACGATCTTCACTCGCGAAGTGAATGACTCGGTCACCGACCTGATCTCCAAGGTTGATGGTGTTGTGGGCAAGAACAAGGACGCCAAGATGGCTGCGTTCGTCGTTGTCATCACCGAAGATGCCGACAAGGTCGAGAAGCAACTCGAAGGGATCGCCAAGGACAAGAAGATTAAGAACGTTCCGTTGACGATCATCGAAGGTAAGACCGGCCCCGAGAACTACAACCTCTCGAAGGACGCCGCCGTCACCGTCATGATGTGGAACGAATCGACCGTCAAGGTGAACGAAGCCTTCGACAAGCCGACCCTCGACGAAAAGACCATCGAGAAGTTGGTTGGTGAGACCAAGAAGATCCTCGAATAGTTGAGGATTCCTCGATCGATTTGAATTGAGATCCCGCCAGCCCGGAAACAGGCTGGCGGGATTTTTGTGCGTAATTGGCGGCCTTAGTCCGAGAAGCAGCCCGGCTGCTGGGGCTAATTGCAGAACGCGATTGCGTCGGTTTTTCCGATCGGGTGGCACGCCAAGGAGGTACTCCGATGGGCGTGGCGAGTGTCCGTTTGATAGCCACGCCCTTCGGAGTACCTCAGGGACGTGCCACCCGGTCGTTGAGATTCGACGGACGTGGACGTCCGTCGTACGGCGTTTGACTACGGACTACCGCGTTTTGTCTTCGATGCTCTTGCGTTGAATCAGGTCGTACCGTTTTCCGGCCTCCAATGACACGCTCATCGCGTCTTCATCTGGTGACTGATAGCGCCCATCAAAAAAGTGGGCCTGGTCTTTTCCCAAAACTTCGGCCACATGCCCCTGCACGATGATCGCGGTGGCTTCGTCCAGGCCAATGCCTAGAAGTTGCGGGTAGAGTTGCATGACTCGCAACATGTCGGGCAAGCGTTTGCGCTGAGTAAAATGCTGATCGATGGCCGTTCCTGGCAGGAAACATAGACCTCGTTCGTAACCTTCGGCCATCATTTCAAAGTTCCCCTGAGGGCTGCCGCGGAGCAGGTAGTCCCCCTGGATAGTCGCTCCAGCTGAACTGCCGCCGATGACTCCACCACGACGCAAGACATCGTGGATGGCCTCGGCGGCTGGCGTGCCTGCGTAGGCATCCATGAATCGCCACTGCCGGCCGCCACCAAACCAGACACCCCGAGCTTCCTTCAGCGTTGCCAGGAATTCGGGCGAAGTGACGTCGGCCAGCGTGCGTCCGGAAAGAGTGACAACATGTTTGCAGCCAGCTCGTTCCAAGAACCGGCCTTCGCGTGGCGGATTGGGCAGCGGATCGGGATTGGCTGTCGGCAGGCAGACGATCGTTGATTCCGGGCCGCCTGCCAGTTCAATAAATCGCTTGGTAATGTCGGGGGGCATGCCACCTCCGCCAACAATCACCAGGCTTCCCTGATCCAGCTTGGGAACAGGAATTTTTGTAGGAGGAAAGGGAGGCTGCGTCCGTGCCAGTGCGGCCAGTCGCCAGCGAGTCAGATCGGTTTGCTCGCCCGATTTGAATGTAATTTCTCGAACGGTCCGAGCAGACGATTCGGGCAGACAGACCGTAGCTTGTCCCGATCCTACGACTTCCATATCTCGGCCGCGAACGATGACGGCAGTCCCTTCGTCGATCCCGAGGCCAAACAATTGCGGATGCTTTTTCAACACACCTAACAGCCGCGGTTTGCGGTTACGTTCGGTGAAATGCTGATCGATCACACTGCCGGGAAGCAGATCGAATCCCGTTCTGATTTCCGCAACAGGATTGCCTTGAGCGATCATCACCTGACACATGATCGCCGCACCTGCCGAGGTACCACCGATCACACCACCCCGTTGCAACACCCCCTGCAGTTCTCGTTCAACTGCAGTTCCGAGATACGCCTCGGCGATCCGCGATTGGCTGCCACCATCGAACCAGACACCTGTCGCCTGTTTCAGAGGTCCGTAGATGTTCTCTTGATTCGCCTCGTCGCGCGACCGAGTATGGAGCATCGCGAGCGATTCGGGTTTGTCGGCCTCCCATGATTTCAATCCCTTCTCGCCGTTAATCAGATCTGCGTCTTCGCGCGCCGTGGGGATGATGACCAGCTTGGCCTTATCGCCCCCGGCAAGTTTTAAGAATTGTTCGCGAGCCGCCTTCGGAAAATTCCCCCCACCGCAAATGACGAGGGCGCCATGAACCCCGGCAGGATTAATGCGTTCGGTTGACGGAGTGGCCTCTTGGCATTGAGAGATCGATGGGACCAACAGGACTGCGAATAAGATCCATCCAACACGAAAGTCGGGGCACAATCGAATGGGATTTCCAGTTGGTCTCATCAGGGGAAGCCCTCCGGAAAAGCACTCTCAATTTGGAATTCGAAATCTCACGTTTGAGATTTATTGGAAACAACTAATCTACACTAATCTGCGCTAATCTCTTTGGGAGAATTGACGGGTCTTGAACGTGCTCGTTTGTGATGAGCCGCCTGCATGGAATCTCGCGAGCGGGGCGGAAGTGTTTGCATGCCAATAACGGACCATTTACAACAGACCAATCCTACTCAGTCGCTCCGAAGAATGCTCGGGCGTCGACACGCAATGCCGCGTCGTGGGGGCAGGCGTAGACGCACGATGGATCCTTGCTACCGAGTGAGCTGCACATGTCGCATACCACCGCCTGCTGTGTGAATTCCTTTAACACGACACCCGTTTCGAGTTGAAATAGGCCCATTGCGGGTTCAGGAGCCAGTTCACGTTCGCTCATGTGGATCGAGCCGTAGGGGCATTGATCCGCGCACAGCGAGCAGCCGATGCAATGGTTGCGAATGCGGATCTCGTTGTTGTCACCGCGATAGATGGCTCCGACAGGGCAACCGATCAGACAGACCGGATCGAGACAACTGCGGCAGGTTATTGGCACGAGGTATTTGTCAAATCGTGGTCCATCGAGATAGAGTCGATTGCGTCCATCCGCATGTGCGTCGACGCAGGCTTCCACACACGCACCGCAGCGCGTGCATTTTTCCAGATCGATCAGCATCAGTTTCTGGCCCTGGACTAGTCCCAGTTGCTCGAATTCCTCGGACTGACTTTGGAGCGAACGTACGCCAGCCGCGCGGACCGGTTGGTTTTCCTTCAAGTTTGCGACGCGTTTCTCCTTGGCTGCTTCCAGGCCCCGTCGAAACGTGGGCGAGACCGCCGCCAGGTCCTGGCGTTTCAAACGTACAAGCTCGACTCGCGAGGGGTTGGCTTCGAGGTCTTGTTTGGAGAGATGCTGACCCCTGTCTCGCTGGTCAAAGGCGAGACACGTCGCACTGCGGAGTTGGCCGTTGAGCAGGCCAATCTCGCCGAGGATTTCGCCCTTGCTGAGATAGTTCAACGTTCGCGGAGTGCGGTGTTCGCGGCGCGGCAGTCCTCGCGGACAAACGGCTTCAAGCAACGCACGGTGAAACAGTCGCACGCGCGGTTCGGACCAATCCTTGACCTTCTCCGGGAAGTCCGCGGTCAATTCATCGATTGCGAGAATATCCAGCGTTGCTGAGATTGCAGCTCGCTTGTCGCCGAATGCCGTCAGCAATTCGCCCGCTCGAATGTAGCGATTGAGGTCGGCGGTGATTTGCTCCTGCTGGGCCGCATTGATCGGGTCGCCGGTGGCTAGCTGGATGAGCAGCGTCTGAGTGGCGGGAGCCAGCTTGGACCAGATACGTCCCGCAGGTGACTGCGGCTGGCCGCGTCCCGCAAGGTACTCCTGGGCCAGACTGTTCCACGAGATGCGACTGCGTTCGTCGGCACTGATCAATGCCGAAGCGTGCTTGACGACTTTGACCAGCCCGCTACGGATCAGGTACAGGCAATCAGACTCTTCGTGTTCGTCGAAGATCACTCGCCCCGCGTCGAATTCGACCAGTTCCAATTTCGGTTGCAGGTCCCGAAATTCATCATCGGACAGATCCTTGAACACCGACATCCGCCGGACTTGTTTGTCCAGCACCCGCGAGCGGTAGATGGTATCCATCTTCAGCTTGTACTGCGGGTCCTTATAGAGCATGTCGAGGACGTTGCGGAGGAACTCCAGCATGTAGCATTCTTGCGTGACGATCACCGTGGCGGAACGGGGAGCTCGATTGAGGCAGCTCATCTCGCCGAAGACTTCTCGCTCCATTAACGGGGCCTCGAGCGTCTTGGCATCCAATGCGACAGGTCCGTCGATTGGAATAAACGCCATCGTAGCCTCGTCGCGCACGGGGCGTTTCAACCATGCCGCCAGTCGATGGAGCAAACCTCGCCGGGGCCGATCGGGGCCATCCGCGACCAACAGCTTCACTTTGGCCACGGTGGTCAGCCGCTCCTTCTCGGCGGCATCGGCGGCTTGTTCAATTTGAGCTTGTCGTTGACCGAATTGAGTGATTTCCTGTTGCAACAGACGCTGCAGAGAAAGGAGCTGTGGCCGGCCGAGCTTCTGGAACCGCTGCGGGATGTCGGCCTTGATTCCGCCTGACTGTAACAACATTTCGACGAAGCCCAGTTGCTGTCGTCGCAGTACGACTACGTCTTGCGCACTCAGAATGTAGAACGCCGATTCGCCGGCCTCGCCCTGGCGGCACATCAACTGACCGGGAACGCATTTCCGCAGAACCGTCGAGCCCGGGAATTTATAAAACGTGGGGACCCTCTTGAGGCCCTCAAACAGCGACAGCGATCCCAGCTCGACCGAGATCATCTGTTCGTCGTGAGGGCCGATCTCGAAGGAGTCGACCGGCAAGTTGGCTTCACGTTCCGCCATGAACCATCCTTTTGGCGTTCAGTTTGATCTAAGTTGGAACCAACCAGATTCTACCAAGGTTTGCTGGCGTGTGGATGGGCGAAGAGCGATCAACGACTATGGGGGCAAATAGGTCTCGAGCATTACGCATGGCCCTTGGGGAGCCATCCGGCAATCTGGGCTGCTTGCGGGAATCAGGATCGTGTCACCGGTCTTCAGCAACTCCACCCCATCGTGCCACGACAATTCCGCTTGGCCCTTCAGCATCAAGAAAACACGGAAGCTTTCGTGGTCCCTTAAGTCCCACGGCTGAGCTCCCTCGTGTCTGCGAATAACGAAGTGCTCGCAAGAGACCAGTTCTTCGACGCGATTCTCAGAGACGCCAGAAATCAATCGCGGAACGAGGGGCTCGACAGGCCCGCGGTTGAAGTCGATACACTCCATTGCCTCGCGGATGTGGAGCTGTCGAGGCCGACCATCTGTCCCTAGGCGGTCCCAGTCGTGAAGACGGAATGTCACATCACTGGTTTGCTGGATTTCGACGAGAAGGATGCCCTCGCCGATGGCATGTATCGTGCCCGCTGGAATCAGAAAGCTGTCGCCAGCCTGTGCCTCAAAAGTGTGCACGCATTCGGGCAACGTGCCTGTACGAATGGCCGTTTCCAATTGGTCCCGAGTGACTCCGCGCCGCAGTCCGGCATAGATCAAACTGCCTGGCACGGCATCCAGAATCACCCAGGCTTCGGTCTTTCCGTGTTTCGTCCCAGCGAGTGCTGGCGCTTGCTGATCGTTGGGATGGACCTGCAAAGACAAACGGTCATGCGCATCCAGAAACTTCACCAGCAATGGGAACGTGGTTTGCTTGTTGTGAATCCCCAACAAGTCTGAAGCAGATTCACTCAGCAATCGAGCGATTGACCATCCATCCCACGTTCCACCGGTCACTACACTTTGGTCCGTACCATGATCTGCGACTTCCCAACTCTCCGCAGCATCAGTGATCGTGCCAATCTGTTTGCCGAGCAAGCAGCCCAGTCGCGTTCCACCCCAACGCAGACGCTTGATCAAGGGCTTAAATCGGAGGGGAGGCAGCATACGGAGGGAACCATGCTTGGATTTTGGTTTGACTGTTATCGTGGCGATCCCGTGCGGACTGTTTCGCGAAAAGCACTCGTCATGTGTCTGTTGTCGTTGCAGTCGATGCGCGATCCATGGCCTGTCTCGATCACTTTGTAATCGTCCGGAGCTCACCAATTTATCTCGAAAGGAAACACTTGTCGCCTGCAGAATATTGTGTGGCGGCATTCAACAACACAGCGGTGGTCGTCGAAAATGGGATCGGTTTTTTAAATTGGCGCTGACAACAGCCAATTCAGGATTGACAAGTTGACCGGACTGAGCGACAACCCGTGGATCTGAAGTTCATTCAGAGTTCACGATGTCTTAATCTTGATCAAAATACGTTTCACTGTCGTCCCGATTGAGCTGTCGCGTCAATTTTGTTGTTGAGTGATTTGCGGGCCAGGAGAGTCGTTGCTATAGTCTCGACCCATCCGCAAAATGCCCCTGCATTCGCGAAGTTGAACGGATACTGAGGAGATAGTCTTGGTGAATTCCTACAGAGAAATGGTACTCGCAGTTGGCGAGACGATCATCATCGGAAATCGACGATTGACACTGTTGGACACTGAAGGCGGACTGGGACTGTTTCAATTAGACGCAGATGACGGCTACAGTCCCGTCTCGGGCGAAGAGTTCTACGAATTGCTGGCAGCTGGTGCGGAAAGTCCTTGTCTGCCGCGCTAACGAGATCGTAGGTCTGATACCCGTGTGATTCACTCACCAGGTTTTTGGATCAACCCGCCAACGGGCAATCCATGCGAACCAGAGCTAATGCTCGGTGTCGTGATCACTGTAAATGATAAGCCCTGAGGGGGCATACTGAGACGACGTCCCACCGTCTCAGTATGCCCCCTCAGGGCTTTAATGCTTGATACCAGATCCACACCGCGAAGCTACTCTTTCAGCTTCGCCACGGCGGCCGAGCTTTCTGGCAGAACTGGCCACAGCGAATCCAAGTGGGTGATGTGGATCACTTCCGCACAATACTCGGTCAAGCCGCTCAGGGCGAACTTGCCGCCGCGGTTCTTGATGCGGTTGGCAACTCGAAACAAGATTTCGATGAAGGCCGAACCGAAGAACTTGGTGTGCGATAAATCCAGCACCAGCAACGGGGGAGACACCCCTTGTGCAATGTCCAACAAAGCGGTCCGGATTCCGTCAAGTAGCCGTTCGTCGAGATTTTCGTACTCGGGCCCGACCAAAGAAACAATCGTTACACCGTCTTGAATTGTGACTTGTGGAGCGGCAGCAGTGAACATAAGGGGCCCTGCACTGGGGAGGAGAGGGAGCAGACTATCAAGCACACTTCTCCAGTGATATTAGCCGAGACTGTACCCCATCCTAGCTCACGCCAGAAATGTGTCAACTCCTAAGCCATTATGCCGGAAGATTCTCAGCGAACCAAGCCTGGCACAACGTCTGAATCGAGTGTGATCGTGCGTCCTATCTTGAGGGCTTCCCAACCGATGGCCGCCATGGCCGCATTGTCCGTGCACAGGTTTAGGGGTGGGGTAAAGATTTCGATCTGCTCATCATCAGCCAGCTTCTGCAGAGCCTCACGAAATCGGCCATTTGCGGCCACACCTCCACCGACGCACAATGTTTGGCGTCCGCGTTGCCGCAGGGCTTGGCGACACTTGTGGATCAACACGTCAACCACTGCTTCCTGAAAGCTTGCGGCCACGTCGGCAATGACCTGCGGCGTGATCGTCGCGGGGTCTCGGCGGTACGGAGGCTGCCCCTGGACCAGATACAACACGGCCGTCTTCAATCCACTGAAACTGAACTCCAGGCGTGAATCATTCCAGTAGGATCTCGGGAAGGCATGAGCGCGCGGATTGCCCGATCGTGCAATCTTCTCGACGGCAGGGCCGCCAGGGTAGGGCAGTCCGAGCAGGCTGGCGACTTTGTCAAACGCTTCACCCGCGGCATCATCGGTTGTGGCTCCCAACATCTCAAAATCGAGAGGTCCGTGACAATCGTAGAGATTCGTATGACCGCCACTCACCACGAGTCCGATTGCCGGAAAGATTTCTCGCCCGGCAGCCATGCGGCAAGCGTAGATGTGGGCTTCGATGTGATTCACGGAGACGAGCGGAATATCCAATACCATCGCCAAAGTTTTTGCAGCCGTGAAACCCACCAGCAGCGATCCCACCAGGCCCGGTTGAGTCACCACGCCAATGGCCTGCAGGTCGTGCAACGTGACATTCGCCTTGTGCAGTGCTTCGTCGATGACCGGCAGAATGCGTTCCAGATGTGCCCGAGCCGCGATTTCCGGGACCACACCGCCGAACCGCTGGTGCAGTTCATCCTGTGTTGCGATGACGCTCGATAAGACTCGCAAATCCTGAGTGACAATCGCGGCCGCCGTTTCGTCACACGACGATTCCAGCGTCAGCATCAGTTGTTCTGGGGAGCTCATCGAGACGGCTTGGAGCCTTTGACCGGTTGCCAGCCCTGGCGCTTTTGGGGTTGTTCAAGTTCTTCGAAGTCGACCGGTTCGAGCTTGGGGCCCTCCTCGAACGTCTCGGATAATGTAACCGGAAGTGGCTGTGGTTGGATACTGGTCGACGGGTTGTTCTGCAGTGGCGTTGGTTTGGGTGGGGGCGGCGGGCGAATCGGTGTCGGACCGGCAGCGGGTGCCGGTGGAGGCATCTCATCAGGTGGCTCGGGGAGTGCCTGGAAGTTCGAATTTGAGTTCCCATTGTTGCCGGGGACGGCACAATTGGCGTTGATCGGGTTGGTTGCCGGAGAATACGGTTGGTCGGCCCGCTCGAAGCCATCACAACCTTCGCAGTATCCACAACGACAAGGAACTTGCCGGCAGCGTTTGCAGCGTTTCGTCTTGACCATCACCGGTGCCGGGTCGCGCTGCTGTCGCAGACCTTTTGCCTTGGAGTGGGCATCGGGAGCGGCTGGTTGGGTATAGTTCTCGCAGGTCTGATCCTGACAGTTGCGACTCTCGGGGCCGACGTTATTCGCACAATCGTCGCAGAGCTGCGTCGAGTCCTGGCTGCTCGAGAGTTGCTGGAACTTGCAGGCAACCGCGTGATTCATGCGGTAGGCCTGATCTTCAATTGCGGCCGCTGTGTCATCGCAATTCTCTCGCAACTGTTCCAGCCAGCACGGATTCGAGCAGCATGAATTCGAGCAACACATTGGGGCACAAGTCATCGGACAGCAGCAACCGGAAAATGAGGTGACCACTGCCAGAACCAGCACCCAGCTCAATTGCATCCGCATGATGACAACCTTGTCCAACATTATTCGCTACGCGGGCAACCAGGAGACATTTTCTGGCCCCAGTGCCGCGATCAAACGTCTAGCTCACGACCGCATTGGGCAGACACGTGGCCGAAATCGTGAGATCTCGGATCACCGAGCCCGCCTGTCCGTTTTCTAACGAATCCGGCCACGAAAGCCCTTCACGGCGCGCCAATATGACCTTTCCTTCCTATCGACGTTAAAACAGGCAAACTTTAACGGTTGTGTCGATTGATTCGGTTTTCGATCGCAAATGCTTCAAGATCGAGGCCAATGCCCGATTTTGGCTGGAGCTCGGACCCATTCCGAACCGATAGGTGCCAATTGGTGTCTGATGCGTTGCTGGTTATCCAGGTAAAAAGAGGCAGTTTATACGAGCGGACAGGGTTGCAAACGGAAGCGGGTTGTGTACCATTACATCACGTGTCAGCCACCGGCCGGGCACTCCGCTTGATGCGGGCAGAAATCAGGATATCAGTTCGATTTTCAATGGCTATTTGGCCTGTGGAATTCGCGGTAAGATGTTTTTCTGCAAGAACTTAGGACGCATGGCTCAGTTGGTTAGAGTACTACCTTGACATGGTAGGGGTCGCAGGTTCGAATCCTGCTGCGTCCACTGCGGCTTCGCCGCGAAGATTTCACTGCGGCTTCGCCGCAAAGAGCAGTTGAGGGGAGAAAGCCGAGAGTAGAACAGTTCCGTTCGACTCTCCGCTTTCTCCCCTTTTTTATTGCGGTTTACTGTCGATTCACGGTCTCAGGTGAAAGTCGGACGGCTGTTTTCTGTCGCGTGCCACGTGTCGCTGGCGGTAGACTGGAAATATGACTGACCTAACCGATATTGAACGCCGACTCGAAGCACTAGAGCGATCCAACAGGATTCTGAAGATCGTCGCCATGCTCGCGCTGTTGATCGCGCTGGTGACGAAGCTGATCGTGATCTGGATTGTGACCACCCGGCCTGCACCAGTTGCTCCGGGTCCACCACCACGCATCGCGGCGAACGGATTGCCGGGTACGGGTTATTTCACCGTGACTCGGTACCACTCTTCTCACTCAGTACCGGCCCATGTAGTAACCCGCTGAAGCTGCCGCTGCTGCCCAAGTGGGAACCGTGACACTCGGTGATGAGCGGAGCAGGCAGCACTGGTAGCCGATCAGCACGAAATACATCACGACAAACATGGGGATCACATATCCGACTCGGAAGCGTGTACCGAAGAGGTAATGGTTCTTAAACACGAGCAGCAGCGGAATTCCGATCGCCGTCAGGACATACTTACCCAGCAGGAAGGCCAGCGGGCCGATGTTCAGCAAATGCATCATCAGCGGGTTGATCTCTTCGCAGCCGTCTTCGAGCAAAATCAGTGTGATCGCAGCGTCGCTGACCGACAACACGAGTAGAACAACAATCAGGGCCAGCGTCGTGGAAGGGAATTGATCGACGAAATACGGCTGACTATGCTCATCTGCCCGTCGGTTCTGAATTCTGCGTCCGCCACGGAAGAATGCCGACCAGGGACTGGTCGGTTGCTGTCGACGATCTGAGCGGTCTCGATCCGGCTGAGGCGCGTTGTCGTTTGTTTGCATAAATCAACCTTCGATACCTGTCGCCTATCATTGGATGAATCAAAGCGGCCCCATCAAATATACTGCACAAAAACGACCTCGGCGGATCCTTACGGCGGCACGGGCAGAAACATGGCTGGCATGGGGACGGGATACTCCCCCTCTTCAGTCGGCTTGGAACGGACCGACCACAAACCCTCACCCTCCACAGTGAATGTCACCGTAAAGGATCGGACGCCGATCGATGTGGTGATGTCCACTCCGCAGAGATACGGATCCGCCGGGGGAACGCCCGTCTCCAGTAAAGCCAACCCCTTGGCGAGGGCGTGCAGGGTGCCCTCGTCCCGTTGTATCTGCAATGTGCGGATTGTCTCGATGCGCAGGGCGGCCGCCGTCTGACGACACGCCACTCCCAGCATCGCCAGGAACAGGACGATGAATACCAGGACGAGCATCAGGGCAAATCCGGACCTTGATTTCCTGGCCCTCAAATATTTGGCCGTCATGGGTCACTCGCAATCAGCGTATAGGTCTGAGTTATCCGCCGGAACTGAAACGTGAGTTGAATCTGGACTTGTCCGCTGCCCTGGTCTTCCACCAGCAGCGTATCGACGTCACGGGCTACCACGAAGATGGCTCCAGAATCTTCATCCCAGCGGATCAGCCGGTTGTTTTCCACGTAGTAAGTGACAACCATGTCAGGTGCGGCCCAATCCGCGGTTCCGTTGGGAGTTGTCCCACCATCAAAACAGAGGCGAAGTTGGGAATTGTCGGGTTGCATCCGACCGACAAGCTTGAACTTCGATTTGCTGTCGGTGGAATTCTCCGCATAGCTGCCGGATAAATCTCGAGACAACGATGCCAGGGCCAGGGTGGCTTCCTGGGCCACTCGACAGCGTTCAGCGATATCAGCCGTGGGACGCAGAAACGCGCCCCAGGTCGCGGAGACCAGAATCCCCAGAATGGCCGTGAACATGCTGACGATCGTCGCCTCCAGCAGACTGAATCCGCGACGCCGAGACAACAATTTAGTGGATATTATTTTAGTCATTGTGGCACCAGTACCGTGACCGAGACGTGTACCGTGGCCTCTTCGCTGGTCTGCGATTTCTCGACCGTGGAAATGCGGACCTCATTCTGCACGGGAATCAATCGCACGCTGTCGGCGACAACTTTGTCGGCGGCGCTGTTTTTAAGTTCGACGTTTACAACTCCGCTGGTGATGGCCAAGATCCCCAGGCTCTGCCAGGGCCGGCCGTCAATCTCGTCGCCCGTGGGAGGGGCCTGCTGGTTAACGGCGTAGGAACCCTTGCTGTCCGCGCCGTCGAAGACTTCGAATGGTGCCGTTGAAGAGTACTCATCGTCTTCCAACCAGGTCACGCGGACGTCGTACCAGCCGGCAGCCAGTCCGGTAAATTGCCACGTTGCCACCTTGGAACCATCACCCGGATCGATCGTCTGGCAATCGTCCTGATAGGAATCGGCGCTGGCTACCTCCTGCCAGCCGGTCCCCTGAGTGTTAAAGGCCGTGTCCCCATCATCGACAACGAGAACCGGAGCTGCTACTGATCCACCCGGGTCGCTGGTCAGCAACGAGGCGCTCGAGCCCAGCTTGCGAGCCCAGGCGTCATTTGAGGGCTTCAGGAAATAGGTGTTTCCGTGACTGAATCGGCCCTCGATCCGCTTGAGGTGTTTCGATTGCATCACGACGAGAGGGCAGAGTCCGGCCATGGAAATAGCGAACACGATGAACGCAACTTGCAGTTCAACGAACGAAAAACCCGCTCTAGGATGTCGCCTTTGCATAGCTAAGTTCTTCTGCGGTCTTACGCGGTTTCACTGGAATCCAGGTATCAGGCTCAATTCCCCCGTCGCCGTCACGGCCCCTGTGACTGCTCCTGTCTCGTCGATCACAAACTGCCCAGCCCATCTAGTGCTATTGATTCGCGTGGCTGTTGCGGTAAAGGTGGTCGTGTCGGCCACTGGGATCGCATACGTGTAAAATGTGGCGGCCGACACAATGCTGGAATCGAGCAACCCGGCCGACTGCAATTGGGCGAGGTCCGTGCTATAGGTGCGGTTATCTAGCCAATAGCAGCGTTGAGCCGACCAGATGGCACGCAAGTTTGCGGCGGCAATATCGGCTCGCGATTGGTCCACCGCTCGGTGGAATGACGGGGCCGCCATCGACATCAGCACCCCCATAATGGTCACCGCCACCATCAGCTCGACCAGCGACAGCCCACGCCGAACGATCTTCGTTGAGGCGCAGTCCGTTTCGTAGCCGAAGTCGTGAGACTTCGGACCACTCGTATCCCGATCCGAATTCTCACGAATTCGGGTACTCCAGTGAGGCTGATTGCTATCAAGTTTTCGAAGGGCCCGTTTCATTGTCGTACGGTCACTCCCAAGGCAGTTTTCAGCGCTTGCATTTCCACGGAACTCAAGGGCGCGGCGAACCCAATTCCCAGGATATTGCCATCTGTTTCAATGCGGGCGAAGGCCACGGTGCCGAAGATTCTGTTGTCTCCGACCGGAAAGGAATTTCGACCCGATCGAAACTTCAATTCGACACGCTGACCGGCGGGAACATAGCGGTTCGTGAATACGGCAATCCCGGACTGTGCCAGATTCAGCGCATGTCCCACGAACATGCTGCCGCTGTTGTGAACACTAATTTCCACATCAACCAGAAATCGGCTGCGGTCAAACTTACGGGGAACTAACTGTTTCATGACTCTGGGCCCTTAAGCTTCACAATTAGGAATCAATAATTAGGAATTAGAACTAGCGCCTATTTTACCTTGCCGGCCATTTCGAACATCGGCAGGTAGATAGCGAGCATCAATCCTGCAACCGTGCTTCCCATGGCCATGATGATGATGGGCTCTAACAACTTCGTCAGCTTTGCAATAAAGCCTTCCATTTTCTCTTTGTAATAGGGGGCGATCTGATCCATGACGACGGCCAGTTGCCCCGACTCTTCACCGATCCGTACCATGTTGGTCATCATGGTGGTGAATAGCCCGGTTTCTTCCAGGGCGGAAGCCAGTGGCCGGCCGGCGGACACGCGGCCGGCTGCGTGTTCCAGGGCTTCGCGATAGATCGGACTGTTGTAAAACACAGACCGCAGTGCGGTCATCGTTTCCAGCATGGGAATGCCGCTCTTCAGCAGCAAGGTGATGTTCGAAGAGAACTTGTACATGGCTCCCTGAACCATCAAGTCGCCAACCAGGGGCAGGGCCAACCCAATGCCGCCGACACGCCGCCGCCCGGAATCTGTCTTCATATACTGCCGGAAAGCCAGAGACACCGCACCGATGCCCAGCACGACGTAGAACCCGTACTGGACGACGAATCCTGATGCGTCCACCACGAACTGCGTGATTCCAGGCAGGGTCGCACCCATGTCCTTAAACATGGCCGCAAACGTTGGCACCACCAGCCACAGCATGATCGTGACAGCCAAAATGGCGACGATCACCAGGATGATCGGATACATCAGCGCTCCGGTCACCTTGCGTCGCGTCTCGCGCGACTCGCGAATCTGTTTGTTGAGATCCAGGAGGACCGTACCCATCTTGCCGGTGATTTCACCGGTATGGATGACTTCAATCCAGTGCGGTTCGAAGAGCTTCGGGTGATTCGCCGCGGCCGAGTACAGCGCGCTGCCCGCAGAGATCTGTCCGGCTATTTCTGCCAGCACCTGGCTCATCTTGGTGCTCTGGCTTTGTTCGGCACAGATGTTAATTGCTTGAAGCAGGGGCGTACCGGAAGAGATCAGCGTCGAGAGCTGTTGGAAAAACGTCATCTTGTCATCCATCGTGACGTGCTTGTGCCCCTTACTGGCAACTCGAGCCCGCGCGATGAACCAATCTTCAAATGCCATGATCCCGAACGTCCTATTCCTCCGCCATACTCACGGACAATGCTTCCTCCAAACTCGTCATACCCATCCGGACTTTGTCTAAGGCATTGTCCGAAAGGAGCTTCATTCCCTGGGCCCGCGCTGCATCACGCAATTCCGGCAACGGCGTACGGCATTGAACGAGGTTTGCCATCTTCGGCGTAATGCGAATGACTTCGAAGACGCCCAACCGGCCCTTATAGCCCAGCCCGCGACACAGTTCGCAGCCCTTCGGTCGATAGAGCATTTCGCCCGGCTCCAAGCCGTTTCGCTTAGCTGTTTCTGCATCGACGTCATACGGTTCCTTGCAGACTTTGCAGAGGCGGCGTATGAGACGCTGGGCCTCGAGGACGCGAAGCGTCGAGGCCAGCAAGAACGGTTCGACGCCCATGTCCTGCAAGCGGCTGACCGCGGACAAGGCATCGTTGGTGTGAATCGTGGAGAGCACGAAGTGTCCGGTGAGTGCGGCTTTCAGACAGATCTGGGCCGTCTCCTGATCGCGGACTTCACCGACCATGATGATGTCGGGGTCCTGCCGCAGGAAGGCACGCAGGGCACTCGCGAAGGTCAAGCCCACCTGAGTTTTCACCTGAACCTGATTCATTCCGGCAAACTTGTATTCAACGGGATCTTCAACCGTGCAGATGTTGGTGTCGGACTCGTTCAGCAAGTTCAAGCATGCATAGAGCGTGGTACTCTTGCCGCTTCCCGTTGGGCCTGTGACGAGCATCAAGCCGTGCGGCATTTTGATCGATTCTATCAGGTCTGTGGACTGTCGTTCGTCGAAGCCCAGACCCGTGAGTTCAATCGGGATCGCACCCTTGTCCAGAATACGCATAACCATCTTTTCGCCGTACACAGTCGGGACCGTGTTGACGCGCAGATCGATGCGTTTGTCACCAGTTCGCAGGGCGATGGCACCGTCCTGAGGCATACGCTTCTCAGCGATGTCCATTTTCGCCAGGATCTTGAAACGCGAGACAATGGGGATGAATTGCGCCCGTGATGGTGGAGACAATTCCTGCAGGGATCCGTCAATTCGCAATCGAATCTTGCATTCGTCTTCGAACGGTTCCAGGTGAATATCGCTGGCCCCAGAGCGCAAGGCCTGCTCGAGAATCTGGTTCACCAGGCGGATGATGCGGCCATTGCTGCCCGGTGGTGGAGGCTGATCCAATTGCAGAATTTCTTCGTCGGCGCCATTCGCGTCGCGTTCCTGCGTCTCTTCCGGATCGGTGAATTCCTCGGCGGCACCCCCGAAATCGGTGGTCACGCCACCGTTTCGAAACAGGGTTTCCAACGACTGTTCGATGACCGACAACGGAGCAATGAGTGGCCGGATATTCAAACCGGTCAGCAGCTGCAGTTCGTCGGCGATCAACATCGACAGGGGTGACACGAAGGCCACGTCCAGGGTTCCGCCTTGCAAGGCCACCGGCACGAGCAGTTCTTCGCGACACAGCTTTTCTGGAAGTAGCCGGCTGAGCTCCTTGTTGAGTTCGGGTGTGTCGTCACCCGGATCAAATATCGAGGTCGCCATGTAATCGGCGTATGCCACGGCGATGTCGCGATCGCTCGCCAGGCCGAGCTTAATCAGGACCTGTTCGAGGGGATCATCATTCTTGACTTGTTCGGCGCGCAGCGCTTCCAACTTCTTCGGCTCCATCGCTCCTCGCTTTTGGAGCAGTTGAAGCAGCAGAGGTTGTGAGCTGCTGGCGTCGGCGGTTTTCTTCATGGCTTCACTGTGTTAATTGCGCAGAAAAACTTGGGTCCAAAGTTGCCGATACGACCGACTCCCGATTGAATTCCAGCCAAGATTTTTCTGCGTTGAGCTGACGGCTTCTCGCGTGGGGCATCCGGGATGTCTCCGCAACTCTAGTTTCCGGGGTGGAATTGACCTGCGGGAAATGAGAATTGTGAGCGAATTTCCGGTGTGTGGCAGCCCGGCAACGGTTCGTCCGTCAGAGGCGTCACGACCGGATGTCGCTCGCCATGCGGTGCGTTAGCAGGCCGGCTGCTCCCAGCGGCAGGGCTGCTGTCCCACTCTCAATTAATCTGCGTTCTGGTACATCGTTTTCTTATACGCATCCATATTGTCCTTCATCCACGAGAGGGGCGAATCCTTGTCTTCAATCCAGGCTTGGGGAGAGAGCATATTGATTTGCCCATCCTTCTTTTTGCTCGACTTTGCGGTGCGCGACGGAGCACGAGAAACGGGTGCCGCAGGTGCAGGAGCAGCAGAGCGAGTGCCCATCAGGCTGCTCATCATGCTGCTCATGGTGCCAGTCACCGTAGTCGCCTTCGGTGCGGCCTGTGCGGCAGCAAGGGACGGCCGCGATGTAATGTCGGGGTAAAGCAAGTCCACCGTCTTGCCGTTGCGTTCGAGCACGACTCGGCGTTCCAGAATCTGCGCGACCTTGATTGATTTGAAGCTCGCGACCTTCTGGTCCAGCAGAGCCCCTTCCACGTACAGTTCGTTGCTGATAATCGCCGTGTGCCGTGTGCCTCGCATGTAGGTGGCGTTCAGCGTGACCCCCTTGACCGCCGTCTTCAGATCAATTTCCGGGGGACCCTTCGCTGCAGGATCATTCTTACCGCCCGCTATGGCTTTTCCGTTTGCGTCTGTCTTTCCAGCAGCCGGGCCGGTCGCCTTTTTATTCTTGTCCACGGGGCCATCGACGAAGTTGTGCCGCTCCCCCTTAAAGCCGAACGGATCGCGACCGAGTGACGGAGCGATCGTGGGTGATAATGTCGAGGCGGAAATCTCGGGCAGCTTCCCCGCTTCCTGGTTTTTCACGCGTCCGGGGTCATCCAGGTAAGGCCAGCAGCAATAGCCGACGGCCGCCATGACAATCGCCGTGGGAGCGTATTTTCCGATTGAGACAGCCATGTTAGCCCATCACTCCGAGGACGACCAATTGCATGATCAGAATGCCTTTTCCGCTCCGATGCGGGGCAATCTTGACCGAATCGACGCGGAACATGCGCTCGTTGGTTTCCAGCCAATTCAGCAGCAAATCCATGTCTGTGAACGAGCCTTCCAGTTCCAGGCGCAACACGACCAGTTTGTACGGTCCCAGGTCGCGTGCATCTTCCGTATCCATCTTGGCCAACTTCAACGGCAGCTTGCGTACGCCTCCCAGGACATACTGGACCCATTCATTGGGGTCTCGCTTCGCGGGTAACCGTTTCTTGAAGTTGTCAAACTGCTGACGCAGGTGCTCGACTTCACAGGCCAGGTCCAGCCGTTTCTGTTCTTTGCTGCGGTCCTTTGTGGTCGATTCAATAGCACCGCTCAACGGCATGTAGATCCCGATATACCCGACTGCGATCATCAGTCCCGTCACCAGAGACCGCAATTTCGTCGGGTTATACAGGTGATCTTGCAGCTTGGCTTTGGCCGGGCTGGATTTGGATGAAGCTTCCATTTATTCCTTCTTCTCCTCGGCTGCGGGTTTGGCCACGGGTTTATTGACAACCGGCAGGCAGATGACCGTAAAGAAGGCCGTCGGCTTAGCACCGACGAATGGCTGATACCACTTCAGGTCCACTAATTCGACCAGTGGGAAGTCTTTCTTCAACAAGGGATGTTCGCGGAGCTGGTTCAGGAAATCGTCGATGTCCGAGGGCATCGTGCCGTCATTCTTGATGGGCGCAGCCAGCCGCAGCAGGAACGATTTCTTCAGTTTGACGCCGCTTTCCTTCTTCTTACCCAGGATTTCCAGGTCACTGATCCCCTCGAACCCGTTAATCGTGGCATTCGCCGGCAACCGTGTCGGGATGTCGTGCGTGTAAGTCGTCCACAGCACGCGCGTCCCCATGAACCGTTTGATGGCTTCGACTTTCGCTTCCAGCTCTTTCTTTTCCTTTTGGAGCAGAGGTTCTGTGACCCCATCCATCCAGACGTGTTCCGCAATCTTATTCTGTACGGCCCCATACGAATGCTTGGCACTGGCCGAGCGATCTTCCAGGAACAGGCCCATGCACAACAACAGGACGGCCTGCATGGCCGTTTCACTCCAGGGAAATAGTTCCCACAGCGAGCGGCGGGGTTTGAGCGAGCGTGCCAGGTCGAATGACTCGGTCTGATTGACACATCCCAAAGCCAGGCCATACGCAATCGCGGAATCATCCAGCGCCGGACTGTTGAGCCACGACGTGGGAACTCCAATGTCTTCCTGCAGATGCTCGAAATTCAGTTGATCGCGCAATTCCACTCGACCATGAATCATGACCGCGTCGAGTGCCGCTTCGATTCCACACGGCTTGCTGAGTGTGACCAAAGTGCGGCAGACTGACAGAATGGCGTTCGATTCGTCGCCGGCTTTCAGATTGAAATAGCGCCAGACATACGGCAAGTTCGCCACCGCCAGCACGGCCAGACCCTGTTCGCCACCAAGAAATATCCGCAGGACAGTTTTTGCCCTGCGCGGAGCCCGATGTTCCAACACGGCCACTCGCAGCAACGCACATGGTGCAGGCTCGGCACGATAGGGATTCACATCGCAGCCTCGCAACGAGGCCAACAGGCCGGTGAGATACTTACGACGGCAGGAGGCAATGCTGGCCAGCGGACGCTGTTCCGGTTTGCCCTTCACGACGTCCAGGGACATGTCGTCCACCGAGATGCTCGACGATTGGAACATCTCGTGCAGTAACATCTCCGGGGAGGCATCTGCATTGGACGACTTAATCGGACGCGTGGAGAAGAAGACTCGCTGACCGGCAAGCCCCAGCCCGACCGGGACGGGGAATCGCTTGCGGACACCCAGCAGAGGCGTCAACACTCGCTTCAATACCGTATCGAGTTCGTCTGGAGCGAACGCTTCACGGTGGGATTCGAGATGCACGGGTCCCATCACTGTCGCCGCCACCTTGCTGACGACGACTTCACGCTCGCCCACGTACACCCCGATTCCCTTCCGCAGCGCGAATCTGGCCAGCAGGGACTTCACGATCATGCTCCGCAGCTCTTAAACAGGTGTGATCCGCTCTCCTTACGCTCGCCGGACTTGGTAGACGACCGAGGGGTACTGGGTTGGGCAGCGAGTCTCAAGCTGCTCTCAGTCGATTCGGGCGTCTGAAACAGCAGCCGCGATAAGCGTTGCATTGTCCCACGCCGCTTTGTGTGAGCTTCTGAACGATCGACTGCCAGGCTGCACGCAGCCATAGCCAGGACGCCGCAGATGCACGCACCGAACAGGGCCAGGATATCTTGGGAAATCACCAGTCGGCAGGGCCCCAATTCCCAACCCGACATGGCTCCCACCAGTGCCGCCCCCCCGGCAATCAGGGAGGTACCGGTTACACGAATAGTATTCATCACAACTCCCGGTGTTGTTGTAGAAAAACGGGCGGCCATATTTCAGGCCGCCCGCTTACGTTTGATGACATTTGTCAATCGCCCACCGACTCGATCTGATTACCACGATACTCCGTGGCATTCGATTCTATTGACGGTTGGCGGACAAAGTGTTTGTCAATCAGCCTGCATCAATTACGTGCCCATCGGGTTGATGTCTGGCATACCTTCGATGGTGCTGTTGACCTTGTCGTAACCGTCTTCAGTGAAGGTGATGGTGTATTCACCATAACCGGCCGAAGCACCAGTACGAGTCAGGGTCAGCGTCCAGGAGTCTTGCAGCGAAGCGGTGCCACCAGCGGCAACGGTGCCGACGGTGAAGTACTTGGGCACCGAGAACTTGATGTCGAGATCGGCAACGGTGGCCGAGTAGGTACCTTCACGAGCGTGATATCGCTCTTGAGCGGACCGGCAGGCGGCGGCGTAAGCGAAAGCTTCAGCGGCCTTCGAACGTTCGACCGACTTGATGAACCGCGGCACACCGAAGGCAGCCAAAACACCGATGATCACGATGACGACCGCCAATTCAACCAGCGTAAATCCGCGTCGAACCTTGGCACCAATTGACTGACCTGCGACTGTGCAATTCACATTCATGTTCCACTACCCCTTTTGTTCTGTGCAACCATTTAACGCATTTGCGCGACATTACCATGAGACGCCAGGTACACCCTGGACATCTCCACCGAGCCACCCCGACTTGGGTTGCTGCTGGAATCTGTTTGCCCGAATTCTCATTCGTGCAGATCATTCACATGCAGTATTGGCCCGGCACTCAATTGGCAGCCTTCGGTAGCCTGACGTTCTCGGAAGAACCGAGATTCACGGCTTTGCGCCCCAGCCTCGCGACTGGTTTGCCTTTGTCGAGCCCTCACGCGTTAAACTGGAGGACTGAACTGGCCCGAAACTCATCAACTGAAGGTACTCATATCTAGGTCACGATTCTGAGGTCGTCAAATTGCGTCATGTGTTTTTTAGGCAACGTGGACAAGAGAATCTGTTGCCGTTAGTCATCAATGTGGCGTTCGTGCAGAGAACCATTGCCTTTAACAACCGAAATGTTGCTTTGTGGCGTCTTAAGGTGAGCACTAATACAGGACCCGCACGTGTGCTCATCAAGTGAAGACCTGACCCCCGGCCAAAGCAGTCTGGCGACTTACGCGTGGCTGAGAGATGCCTAACGAGTTGAGTGGCATCAGCCAAATGGCATGCGCTTTGTAACCCGACGCGTTAGCGAGGGCGTCAAATGTCGGCCTTTTCTTGACAGCCCTCGCTTACGCGCCGGGTTGAGATGCAGTCAGCGACAAAATGAGTGCAATTGGGTGAGCGCCCTCCAACTGATGAATAATCCAGGCCAACACACGTCGCGATGGGGCACGTACCGGCATTACAGTTGCGAAGCAACGTGCAATTCAGGTTGCTGCGCGACTTTCACCGCAGATCCCCAGCGATAGTTGATACGCTGCACCACCAACAGCATGGCAAAGAGGGCCGCCGTCAGCGCGAAGGCCGTCACAATGAACAGAAACCCCAAGGAGAAATACCATTCCACGAAGGGCCAGATCCAGCACCAGCTCAGCAGGACTAACAGCGTTCCCAGACTCAAGTATGGTCCGTAGGATGCTTCGCGGGTGTCGTCACAAGTTCTTGTCAACAGGCTGGCGGTCAGCGCGAGGATGGGAGCCACGAAGAACACGACGACAACGGGCTGCCAGCCGATGAAGCTGCCGATCGTGGCCATTAGCATGACATCTCCTAATCCAATTGCTTCACGCTGAAATGCAATGCGTCCCAGAATGCGTGCTACCCACATCAAGGCTCCGCCCACAATCAGGCCGGTGATGCTGACAGCCAAACCGTGCCATTGGGGATGTGCGCCAATCCACGAGGGGATCTGCTTCGTCAGGGCATACCACGTTTCGCCCCCCGGCAACGATTCGTGGATCACCTGGGCCACACGGATGTCCTGAAACCAGACCGGTACCAGCCAGAATTTCGCAAACGTCACTGCACCAGCGATTCCGAACAACATTGCCGGCAGTGTGACTGCACCTGGTATCCTTTTCGCATCCCAGTCGATCAGCGAGGCGACAAATAGTGTTTCCAGCAGAATCAAATGGTACAGGTAACGGCAATTTACAATCGCCATGGACGACAGCCCGAGGCTGTTCTCAAACGTCGGCGGTCCCATCGTACATGTTAGTGAACACGACGTGAGGGGAGTCCAGTGATTGAGCGGTACTTCCATGAAGTAGATGAGAACAAACAGCAGTCCATTTGCCAGTTCGATCAGGGGGTAGCGGACTGGAATGCTTTGCTTGCAAAACCGGCATCGGCCCAGCAGCAGTATCCATCCCAAGATGGGGATGTTGTCGCGAGCCTGCAGTTTCTGTTCGCAGCGATCGCAATGTGACGGGTTATGGACCAGCGACCGCCAGGCGGCGAAGATCGAAGCGTGTTGCGGCAGGCGATGCACGCAAACTGTCAGAAAGCTACCGAGAATTGCCCCGTGAAGAAACAACCAGACGAGCGCGAAGTAGGGGGGCAAGTCGTAAGGAATCACGTTGAGCCACGAGCAACAGTGCGGTTTGTGTGTTGAGCGATTCGGTCCCGTAACTGTTTCCGGCTCCCCAGTGTGGGCAGACTACGAAACATTTCACGATACTACTACATATGTCACAAACTTCGACTGTCAAATCTGCGATGTCGTTTTCAGGCAACAGAAGCATGTGCCGAGGAATGGTGCCACTTCATAACGGTCGCTGCCGTCATGAGTTGTGGCCGCGTAGAACCCAGCAATTAATGATGCAAATTGTCGACGCTGGCCGAGGTCAAGTCGCGTAGAACGGGTCTCCAGGCCCGTTCGAGCCGCTCCGAACGGGCCTGGAGACCCGTCCTACGCGACTTATTCCAGAATTGGGCAAAGCCATTGGGGCATCGAATCGGCGCCGCCTGTCGCTGCAAGTGCTACGACCGTTAAGTTCGCCAAGGTCGATACGGGATGACGCAGACAGCTTTTTGCGGTCTTAATTGCTCGGCATCGGAGTGGGCGGCGTGGGAACCGTCGGCAGTGCGTTCGTCGGCGCCGCGTCCGTGGGCGGGACTAGCATGCTGGGCGTGGTCGTCGGGGGGACCAGCATGCTGGCGGTTGGCGGGTAGACCGGTGCTGGTTCTTCGTGCGGCCGCCAGATGCGAGGCGTCAACAGCACGATCAACTCTTTCTGAGATGTTGACTTCTTCGATTGTCGGAACAGCGCTCCAAGCCAGGGCAGGCGGGCTAGGCCGGGAACGCCCTGGATCTGATTGTCATCAATATTCTCCATCAATCCACCGATCACGATGGTCGATCCATCCGGCACCATTACATTCGTGGTGAGCTGCGAGGTCGTGGTCTGGGGAATATTGTCGACGATTGAGCCGAAGCTTCGTTCCGGATGAATCTCCATGCGTACCATGCCGTCGCTCGAAATGAACGGACGCAGGTAGAGCTGGGTGCCCACGTTCATGAACTCGACTTTTTGAACCGTACTGGTTTGAGTCTGAGTCAAAGTTCTGAAGCCCAGTCGATCACCCAATTGCAGTTCGGCTCGTTGTTTGTTCAACACCAGCAGGCGGGGGCTGGCCAGCACGTCGGTTTCGCCGATCGTTTCCAGTGCCCGAATGAATCCTGTCAGGTTATTGTCAACAAATCCAAACCTGATCCCATGTTGCGATTCGGCGAACCCGGCACTGGAACTGCCCGCCAATTTGCCCCCCTTCGACGCCAGTGTCGTGCCGATCGTGTTGATGTTTGAGCCGGCAGTGAGAACTTGCGTGGGATCAAATCCCGCAGCCGCATTGATCGCAGCACCGCTGCCGACCGACGCGAGGACTCGGCCGGCACCATCCAGCACGGCGTAGTTGATACCCAAATCCTTCGAGTTCGTGCGAGTCACGGTCATGATGACCGCTTCAATCAAGACTTGAACCGGTTGGACATCGAGCTGCTCGATCAGCCGGTCAACCGTTTTCAGAACATACTCGGTGTCTTGGACAACGACGAAATCACCGCCGGCCATGGCATCGCCGCCCGAACTCGAGCCGCCGCCACCGCCGGGAAAG
>JADMIO012981818.1_pt1 | contig 64494 bp, 49 predicted proteins | sample 8958161 | NCBI WGS metagenome assembly JADMIO01 (sample SAMN16585339, study PRJNA669376) | soil metagenome | isolation source: Crop rotation soil | place: USA: Cullars Rotation, Alabama | collected 2011 | reverse complement strand
GGTCCCACTCGTATCGTCGGTCTGATTATTAGTCTGGGACCACGGTCCCACTCGTATCGTCGGTCTGATTATTAGTCTGGGACCACGGTCCCACTCGTGTTGTCGGTCTGATTATCGGTCTGGGACCACGGTCCCACTTGTATTGTCGATCAGACTATCAGCGTGAGACTACGATTCCATCAATGCCTGTCAAGGGCAAGTATTGACATTCGTCGTAACCTGTAGAACGGAGTAACCTCGGTGTGCGGTTGTATGCCTGCTGTGGATTGCTGCTGTGTCCTGCTTATCCACAACATTTTGCGCACGGTTATGTGGACAAAATACCTGGTTACCCAGGCCGTGCCGGCACGTTAACCGGGCTGCATCCGATGCAAGTGTGTCGCTGTCGACGAGCTCGCGAGCTCGGACATGAGGTTGCCCCGTATTCAGTGTCGCTGATTTGTATTGTCTGAAGTTGCTTTTACGTTAAGTTGATGCAGATCAATTAATACGATACCTGCGTCATAATTGATTATTTGACGTGGTTTGATGGCCTCCACGCACGTTGTGATATGTAGATGATAATCATTATCACTTTACGGGTCCTTTCCGGTGATCCGACAGGTTACGGGGCGGCGACCTCGCGGGTTTTCGCTATTTATGAAAATTTTCCGGTTTAAGGCGTTTCCGTTCTTCTTCGTCATAACTTAATGTTTTTATTTAAAATACCCTCTGAAAAGAAAGGAAACGACAGGTGCTGAAAGCGAGCTTTTTGGCCTCTGTCGTTTCCTTTCTCTGTTTTTGTCCGTGGAATGAACAATGGAAGTCCGAGCTCATCGCTAATAACTTCGTATAGCATACATTATACGAAGTTATATTCGATGCGGCCGATCTAGCAGAAAGTCAAAAGCCTCCGACCGGAGGCTTTTAACTTCTGTCACCTAGGTTACGCCCCGCCCTGCCACTCATCGCAGTACTGTTGTAATTCATTAAGCATTCTGCCGACATGGAAGCCATCACAAACGGCATGATGAACCTGAATCGCCAGCGGCATCAGCACCTTGTCGCCTTGCGTATAATATTTGCCCATGGTGAAAACGGGGGCGAAGAAGTTGTCCATATTGGCCACGTTTAAATCAAAACTGGTGAAACTCACCCAGGGATTGGCTGAGACGAAAAACATATTCTCAATAAACCCTTTAGGGAAATAGGCCAGGTTTTCACCGTAACACGCCACATCTTGCGAATATATGTGTAGAAACTGCCGGAAATCGTCGTGGTATTCACTCCAGAGCGATGAAAACGTTTCAGTTTGCTCATGGAAAACGGTGTAACAAGGGTGAACACTATCCCATATCACCAGCTCACCGTCTTTCATTGCCATACGAAATTCCGGATGAGCATTCATCAGGCGGGCAAGAATGTGAATAAAGGCCGGATAAAACTTGTGCTTATTTTTCTTTACGGTCTTTAAAAAGGCCGTAATATCCAGCTGAACGGTCTGGTTATAGGTACATTGAGCAACTGACTGAAATGCCTCAAAATGTTCTTTACGATGCCATTGGGATATATCAACGGTGGTATATCCAGTGATTTTTTTCTCCATTTTAGCTTCCTTAGCTCCTGAAAATCTCGATAACTCAAAAAATACGCCCGGTAGTGATCTTATTTCATTATGGTGAAAGTTGGAACCTCTTACGTGCCGATCAGATTAAAACGAAAGGCCCAGTCTTTCGACTGAGCCTTTCGTTTTATTTGACCATGTTGGTATGATTTAAATTAATACGACTCACTATAGGGTCAGTGCGGCCGCGACTTCAAGTCACGTGAATTCCAAGCTTCGGATCCCACTGTGCTGGAAAGAGATTTCTGGCGAGAAGGTTGTCCTCCGGCATTTGCAGTTGACCGTGTTGAAGAACTGAGCGGCTCAGTTGTCAGCTTCTTTCATTTGTGTCAGGCGGCGGAGTTGGGAAGCATGACGATCGGCAAACGCGGCCAACCCGCCCGTCTGCACATCTGGCGCAACGCGTTAGCACTGACGCTGGAACATCGCTAATTGAGACTGAGGAAACTCGCACACGCATTCCATCCAGGCCAACTCAATTGAGTTAGTCAGAGTAGTCAACGCCTGGGAAAGCCATGCGGCGAATTAAACTCTCAAAGCGCCGCTCGTTGCGCAAAGTATCAAACAGCGGATCAATATTCAGGAAAACCATCCAGCAAGCATGTTCGCGAAATGCTTTTTCCAGTTGCGTCAGCGCTCTTTCTCTTTCTCCAAGACCGGTTAATACAATTGCCTCAAGATAAGGAGAGACATACCTTTTCCGCGCCATGATTTTCAACTCATTCAAGAGCACCTTTGCTTTGTCCGGCTGCCCGGCCATGGCCAGGGTGAAAGCGAGCAATGCCGTGGACTGCTGCGAATACTCGTTCGGAATTAACTTTTCAAATTGCGCTGCCGCTTCCTGGTATCGCCCTAACTGCAAATAAGTCGCGCCCAGGTAATAACGCGCTTGGGCAAACCGCGGCTGCATTTCCAGTGTTGACTGAAATTGCTTGGCGGCGCGTTCAAATTGGCGCTTGTAGTAGAAAGGTAGTCCGATAACTGTATTCAGCGTCAGACAACCCGGGTCTATGGACTGCGAGTCCATGATGTTTTCGAGCGCCCCGTCCAACCTGCCGGTAGCCATCAACCACCACGTATACCAGAGACGTACCGAAGCATAGTTCGGCTTCATCGCCATGGCCTTCTTATAATTAATTTCCGCCTCGCTCCAATTCCAATCGTAGAAAAACTGAATCTCGCCCAGTGAGGCATAAGCTTCAGCCAGCGAAGGATCCAATTCCAGCGCCGTTAACGCGGCTGCTCGCGCTTTGGTAAACGCCGGTTCGGGAGCTTCGTACAAGTATTCAGCCAGCAGGCAGTGCGAATCTGCGATACCCACGTGTGCGAGAGCGTTATTGGGATCGAGCGCCAGTGCTTCGCGCGCGTAAGAAATACCTTTCAGCAATCCCTGTTCGGTCCTGGTGTCCCAGAAGTAGCGTCCCTTTATGTAGAGTGTGTAGGCGTCAATATCATCGGGGTGGTACTTGCTAAGTAATTGACGTTCGGCGCCGCTTAATTTGATTTGCAGCGCCTGGGCCACTTGATCGGCAATCGAATCCTGAACCGAAAAAATGTCTGCCTGATTCTCGTCATAGGTTGCCGTCCACAACGTGTCTCCGGTGTTGACATCCAACAAGCGTACGTTCACTCGCACGCGTGCATCCGTGTGTTGCACCGTGCCGTCCAATATGCTGCCAACCTGTAGTTCTCGACCCACTGCCACCAAATCGTTTTTAGCTTCGCCATAACGCAGGACGGCGCTGGTGGGCCGAACCACCAACTGTTTCAGGCCACTGAGTTTCGTGATCAGTGTGTCCGTTATACCGAGTCCTTCAAATTCGTGACCGGCCGCGGGGTTCAGAGCAGTGAAGGGAAGCACCGCAAAAATCGTTTGCGGTATTTGGGTCAGCGTCTGTGCCGCGTCGGCGTTGCTGTACAAGCCGTTGCCGTTTGTTTCTTTGACGTCAGCGACAAAGCAATAGCCTTGCAAGGGTACAGTCACCAGGTACTGATGATCGTGGGGATTTTCGCCGAGTATCTTTCTTAATAGAAAAATGTTTTGCGTAAGGTTGCCTTCCTCAACAACGCTCTCCGGCCAGATCAATTTCATTAAGTCATCCTTGCTTAAAAGCCGGCCGCGATTTCTCACAAACACCAGGAGAGTCTCAAACACCTTTGGTGTCAGCGGCACGGTTTGCCCGTCGCGCAAAAGCAGGCGTTGTAAAGGTAATAAACGGTACGGACCAAACTCAAAAGCAGTGGCTTGAACCTGTTGGACCATGACTTAAGAACCCTTGAGAAATTTTGAGAAGCAACTAAAAGTAGAAGTTGTTTTTCTTGCCAGATGATCTACGTTTTTATACTGGGAATTGTTCATTAAATTCACTGCCTGGTCGTATCTGAGCACGGCCACTTAAGTCTGCTCAAGACACCTTTGAATTTGCCGACAGTATAGAAATTCTAGCGGAAAGAGGATTGGGTTTGCACTGCTATTCATACCATCAAGAATCAAACTTTCTCAGCCTTTCTCAAACCATCCGTTGCAGCAAGTAAAGTTCATTACCCTCAACTCGCGCGGGTAGTCCCTATCGAAAACGAGCTGGCCCATTGCTGAGCAGCGGCACCCGCCGGGAGGTTGGTGATGAAGCTCTATAGCACAGTTTACGCAGTGTTGATTTCAGTCGCGTTCTCATCCGCACCGCTGCAAGCCCAATCCGGGAATACGGCGTCAAATATGATCATGGAGTCACTTCCTATAGACAGTGTTGGCGCGATTAACGAGGTGCCGGAAGCGAAACTTTCCATCAAAGACACTCGCTACGTTGGCGCTTATCACGATGTGGTCCACATTCTCAGTGAAAAGAATTCGTGCAGCGAATTTTTTGGCGGTCCCCAGGCGGCTTCGCTGGTCTTCAACCAATTCGCCGCTGGCTTAGGTACGACATTGATTTCCGGTGAGATTGGAATTTACATGACCGGAGACTTTGCGGTCGTTACTAATCAAAAAATAGGGACGCGTTACCGGCTGTTCTCAAAGGCACAAATAAACGTGAACGGCCCATTCTACCGGGAGCAAACTCTTAGCATGCACCAATCTATCGGGCCGGTGGGAAACTTTGCCCCGAACACGCGCGAAGCCAGGGCATTGATGTTATTGCATGAATTGGGCCACCTGATTGGAAGCTCGTCGAAGGGCTGGCTGCTGCCAGATGACGGCCACGATCAAGAGCAAAGTACGAAAAACACACGCACGATCGAAGGATACTGCGACGAATCGATCAGAAGACTGCACTCGAAATGACGATGGGCCTAATTTGGCTTGGGACTCGCTTCCGTTTCGGAATTTTCAAATCGTTTCTGCAATTCATTGAAGCGTGGATCAGCGCGCAACGGATCAAGCTCGGGATCATACCTGAGTCTGGCCGCATTCCAACGCATCACCAAAATTTTCTCGAGAGACTCAAAGGCTTTCTCTTTCTCACCGACACTGGCATAGAGCACTGCGGCATCGTAGTAGCTGAGTTGTTGGTTTCCTTTGACGCTCAGAAATTCATCCAGCATTTGCCGCGCTTCGGCTGTTTTTCCGGCCCAACCTAATGCCTTGATTTTGCATATCGTGCTGGCAAGAGGATCGCTTTTTGTGACTTTATCAAACTCCGCGATCGCCTCGTTGAACATGCCCTTTTCCATATAATTCAAACCTAGATTCAATCGGGCGGCCGTTACATCCGATTGCAGTTCGAGCGCCTTTTTGTTGAAAGCGATCGAAGCATCAAAGTCGCGCGCCATGGTCAGCATGAAAGCATGGGCCGAATTCGTGACCGGCGATACTGGATCAAGATTCTGCGCCTGTCTGGTTTCATTCAGCGCCTGGTCCAACTTTTCAGCGCCAAATAGAAAGTAGCCATACCGCAGATGGCCGACTGCATAGTTCGGGTTAAGCTCGAGCGCGCGGCGAAACTCGTGATCAGCTTCCGTGAAATTCATTTCGTTCCAGAGTACTGCTGCTTTGACGGTGTGTGCTTCGGCGAGACTGTCATCGAGTTCCAAAGCTCGCGTCACTGACGCCTTTGCGCGCTTTAACGATTCGTCGCGACTGTACAGTTCGTAAGTGTCCTGGCTACCCAAATAATAGCTGTCGGCAAGCAGCGCATGGGCGACGGCAAAATTAGGATCTTTTTGCACCGCTCGTTCGAAGTAATCAATGGCTTTGGATAAGTTTTCCTTTGTGCGCCGGTTCCAAAAGTACAGCCCGGTCAAGTAAGAAATCTGCGCCTCGGGGTTGGTTGAGCAGCGGCTTGCGGTCGTCACCCGCGCGTCACCCAGCCGCTTGCCCACTGCTTCAGTCATCTTCGCGGAAATGGAATCTTCGAGCGCAAACAGATCAGTGTAGGAATCGTCGAACTTGTCCGACCATATTGTTGTGCCGTCGCTCGCCTTAATCAGTTGGGCAGTCACACGAATGCGATCGCCTTCACGTTGCACCGTGCCGTCAAGTACTGCTTCGACGCCAAGGTCTCGAGCAATCGACAGCGCGTCCTTCTCGCGGGTCGAGTACCGAAAGACTGCGCTGGTCGGAAGTACGGAAATGCCTTCCAGGCGACTGAGTTTGATGATGAGAGCGTCAGCCATGCCCAATCCCATCAATTCCGTTTCCGCTCGCGGCCCGATTGTTTTGAATGGCAGAACCGCAATCGATTTCGGCGCGTAAGCCGCATTCGCTGTTCGGTGGCGATAGGCCCAAACAAGAGCAGCGCTAAGCAGCAAAGCGACGCCGGCAATCAGCGCAACGCGCCACTGCGAGTTTGAGCGCTGCGAAAACAGGCGGGGCGCAATGGCCTGCGCGGGATGGGTTTGATCCGGCGAGTCGCTAACTTCATCTTCTTCGATTACAAGTTGGGTGCTGGTGCGTTCGTGCAATACCAGCTCGGCGCCGGAACCGTTGCCGCCGGCAATCTCACGAACGTTAGCAATGAAACGGTAACCGCGTTTAGGAATGGTTTCGATGAATTGCGGCGCGGCGCCATTTTCACCGAGCGCTTTGCGCAAGAGGGAAATGTTTTGCGAGAGGCTACTTTCTTCTACAAAACTATCTGGCCAAAGAGTCTCCATCAACTTGTCTTTGGTAACCACCCGTTCGCTGTTTTCCACCAGCACCAGCAAGGTATCGACGAGTTTCGGAGTCAATGGGACAACCTGGTCGCTGCGCATAAGCAGCCGGTCGGTGACGCTGAGCCGGAAAGGCCCAAACTCGTAATAGCGTTGTGGCTCTTTATTCATGGGAAGACCCCTTACTGAGAAATCTATCAAGAGTCTGTCAGCAAACTGTCAGGACAACTCAGCCGCAAAGAAGTACAGTCGCGTTTGAGGTGGGCATCGGGCTGTGGGTTCGAAATCTCAGGAATCGACGTAGGGCTCTTGGCTCGATAGCCTCACCTCGCAATTCTTTACTAGTCGTTGCAGTGATAGCTCTCGGTTGCGACTCAGATGATCAAAAGTCTCCCAAAGGATGCAAGCTTCAGCATGATGAGGTTAAGAAAAATTACAATCACGGCGGTGCGTGAACGCACGGTGGTCGTCAATCTGGGCCATTCAGTCGGCCGCGTCTGTCCAAAATGCCTGGCCGGGAATCAAATGGTGACGGCAACTATGGCCGCAAATATAAGTAAACATTCACTGCGCACGATTTGCCGCTGGGTCGAAGCCGAGCAAGTGCACTATCTCGAGGATCCCGACGGTTTGTTCATTTGCCTGTCTTCAATGCCGCGGCTCGAGTTACAAGCTTAGCGCGGACGGCAAAAATTTTGCAGCTACATCCAAAAAAAATGCGTCCGAAAAGATGTAGCACGAATAAATAAATTCGTACTTGATTGATTAAGTTCTGTTCGCCATTCGCGGTTCAGTCGCCTCATTAAAACCCAGCCCTTAGCATTTAGAAATCTATCAAGACTTTATCAGCGATTCTTTAAGACTTTTTTGCAACCTGCCGCTACTCTCACCGCATCATGACGACAACGGGTGAATCACACATGGACAACGCAACGAGTTTTGAATTCGACCTGCTTACCAATCCACCCTCTCGCGCGACAGACGTTGACGAGTTGGAAACAAGCGCGGCCGATCGCAAACCTGGCGCCCGCGCGCTGCAAAAACAAATTCGGCGACTCAGTGAAATGGTGGCTTCGTTAAATCGGACCATCGAAGGGTTGCAGCTGGGTGGTCCTCCGGAAGTGGAAAATGGACTCGACTTCTACGATGAGGTGCGTCGTTTTCAAGCGGACCTAATCATGCGCGCTTTGAAACTGACGGGAGGTTCACAAATCAGAGCGGCACGGCTACTAAAAATGAACCACAGCACGCTCAATATGAAGATCAAGCACTTGCAAATCGAGTGGAGCCGGGTCAACGAATTCAGAATGCATGCCGAGTAACGGCTAGGACGGTAGCTATGAACCCAGCCTTCGTGCAAAAACCAGATTCCGAATTGCCGTCAGCTCCTTTGCGGCGTTTGAAACTGACGCTGGCAGAGCCCAGAACGTTGGCGGCGGCCGAAGTGAGCAAGGGCGTGGAACAAGATCAGAGCACACTATCAGCGAGGCTTGCGTCCCTGAAACTACTGGCACTCTCTTTAATGAAACAGATCGAATCGTTAGAAGACCAGACATTGGCGAACACGGCGCCGGAACTTGATCTACAAGCGGAGGTGCGACGCTTTGAAGCAGAGCTGATACGCAACGCGCTAATCAAGACGCAGGGCAAGCAGCGCCGCGCCGCGCGCATGTTGGGAATGAAAGTTACTACCCTGAATACAAAGATTAAGCGTTACCACTTGGAGGTGAAGAGTGAAGAGTGAAGAGTGAAGAGTGAAAAGTGAAAGGTGAAGAGTAAAACGTCGGCTTCCGCCCCAGGCACTCTGCGCTCTTCACGTTTCTCTCTTCACTTTTAGCTCTTCACTCTTCACTTTTCACCTTTCACTCTTCACTTTTCACTTTTCACTTTTCACCTTTCACCCTTCACTTTTCACCTTTCACCCTTCACTTTTCACTCTTCACTTTTCACTCTTCACTCTTCACCCTTCACTTTTCACCTTTCACTTTTCACCTTTCACTCTTCACTTTTCACTTTTCACTCCACCTGTCACTTGTCACTTTCCCAGGCCGTCCATAATACGGAACAGCGAACCGGCCATGACAGTTGATTAAATCGGTAACATCTCCAAAATCCGCAATTTGTTTTGCCAATTCTCAAACGCGCTTGTTGGTCCAACCTCCCGCAAACTAATCATTCCTGCCCCATTTGCTAAGGCGATGAAAAAACTCGCTCGTGATCGGCACAACCCTTGCGCATTCAGTTGTACCAACTCCCCACCTGTTCAGATTTTGGAACAGCAGTGAGTGCATTAAAGCAGATGAGAAGATTGAGAAAGGAACCGACACGATGAGAAAGAATTTGATGCTAGTCCTGGCCTTGTGCCTGGCGCTCATGGGAGTGACCGCGCATGCCCAGGTAACCACCGGCACAATAAGGGGCGTCGTTAACGATCCCAACGGTGCGGTAGTTCCGAATGCGAATGTAACGATCACTAAGAAATCAAACAACGAAACTCACACTCTGCAAACTTCCGCCTCAGGCGCGTTTGAATTAACGAATCTTCCGGTGGGCGACGATTACGTTGTCACGGTGGAAGCAGCGACCTTTAAAAAGGCGGAATTAACCGAGGTTCGCGTCCAGGTAAACACGCCGACGGATTTGAATATCGGCTTGCAAGCCGGCGCAATCACCGAGGTCGTAACTGTGACCGCGGGCGGCGCTGAATTAGTTGATACCAGCACGGCGAATCTGTCGAAAGCTTTTACTTCCCGTCAAGTGATTGACATGGCCCAAACAACGGCTGGTCCCGCGGGTAGTGCAGCAGGCGTAAATAATCTGGCGTTGCTGGCCCCCGGGGTTACCAGTTCCGGCGGCGTCGGCGTGGGCACCGGCGGCTCAGTTGGTGGCCAACGCCCGCGCGACAACAACTTCATCCTGGATGGCGTTGATAACAACGACAAGAATGTTACAGGTCCACAGAGCTATGTTTCACCGGAAGACGTAGCAGAATTTTCACTACTGCAAAATCAGTTTTCGGCTGAGTTTGCCCGTTCCAATGGCGGCAACTTCATCACCGTGACAAAGTCGGGCACTAACGACTTCCACGGCACTTTCTATTCGTTCTTCCGCAATCGCTATTTGAATGCGCTGGACACAATTCAAAAGAATGCCGGCGTCACGCGCAACCGAGCGGATGGCGACAACTTTATGCCGCGTTCAGATTTTTTCCGCGGCGGTTATAACCTGGGTGGTCCCGTCTTTTTCCCGCGCTTTGGCAATGGTGGACCAAGTCTCTATAAGTTGAGAGACAAGCTGTTCTTCTTCACCTCTTACGAACGCTTGCAGGAAGGTAGCGCCGCTGCAGCGGGCGGAATAGTTACTCCGACGGCTGCCGGCATGGCGGCGCTGGCGACAATTCCCGGTTTGTCTGCGGCTAACGTTGGCGTCCTGACAACGTACGCGCCGCCGGCGCCGGTGAACAACGAAGGAACGATCAGTGTCCTTGGCCGCGCCATTCCAGTAGGCGACGTTAATTTTCCTTCACCTAACTTTTTGAAGCAGAACCACGCGGTTATCAATCTTGATTACAATCAAAGTGCCTCTACGATTCATCACTGGCGCTTCTCTATGACTAATGCCGCCGGCATTGATAACCTCGCCAACCTGCCGATCTTTTTCACCCCGCTGCCCGTGAAACAGCGAATCTTCTCGTACACGATGATTCACAATTTCACTTCCAATGTTGTCAACGAAACCCGGCTCGCATTTCGCCGCTCCTCGTTCAACTTTATCGTTCCCGGTTTCACTTTTCCGGGACTGGCTGCGTTTCCAAACATTACGCTTGACGATCTGGGCATCAACATTGGGCCAGATCCGAATGCGCCGCAGTTTGGCATTGAGAACAACTACCAGATCATTGACAACCTTAGTTACACACGCGGCAAGCACTCGTTCAAGTTTGGCGGCGACTGGCGCAAGATCATTTCACCGCAACACTTTGTACAGCGCGAACGCGGTGACTATGAATACATCAACACGGAAGACTTTCTGCGCGACATAGCACCGGAGTTTGGTGAACGAAACGCCGGCAGCAACACTTACTATGGCGACCAGAAAGTTCTATATGCTTTTGCCCAGGACGACTGGCGGGTCCGTCCGGATCTGACCTTGAATCTCGGCGTTAGTTATTCTTACCAGGAGATACCCAAGGGCGCGAAATTACAGAATGTAAATTCCATTGCCTCAGTGCCTGGTTTGATTGAATTCAACACGCCCAAGGCGCAAACCAAAAACTTTTCACCGAAAGTCGGTATGGCCTGGGCGCCAAGTTACAGTGGCGGAATCTTGGGCAGGATTTTCGGTTCAAATGGAGAGAGCTCGCTGCGCGCGGGATTCTCGATGGGCTACGACTATATCTTTGACAACTTGTACACATTGTCGAATCCACCACAGTTCCAGCAGACGCGTGATTGTCCTGATGATTGCGCGGCCACTGGATTCCTGGCCAGCGGTGGAATTTCCGGAGCACCGGGAACGTTAACTTCGGCAGCGTTGGCGCGGGCCGTGACCAGTTCATGGATCCCGGACCAACAGGTGCCGTACGCGTTGACCTGGACCGGTAGTTATCAGCGGCAGTTCATGACCAATTGGTCGCTTGAACTCCGCTATGTTGGCACGCGCGGCGTTCATCTGCTCTCGCAGAATCGCATCAACGTGCAGGCGAAGGTAGCTCCGCAGTTTGGCCGCGCGGGCTTGCCGACCTTTGTCGGAAACGCTCCCAGCCAGGCGCAGATTGATGCGCTGCCGGCGGGAACGCTGACGCTCGCGGATATTAATGCGCGTTCGCGATTCGTGCCCGCGTATGAAGCCGCAGGCTTTAACGGCGCCAACGTAGTTGCGTTTCTTTCCGATGGTAATTCCACTTATCACGGTGCTTCGGCGCAATTAACGAAGCGCTTCGCTGATGGCTTTCAATTCAGCGGCGCCTACACCTGGAGTCACTTGATTGATGACACGACCGCGGAAGTATTCTCCACCGTCTTGTCACCACGTCGCGTTGAGGATTTCCAAAATATCCGTCCTGAACGCGCCGACTCGGCTCTCGATCACCGGCATCGTCTGGTAGCTTCGTGGATTTATGAAATGCCCTGGTTCAAGAAGACCAGTGGTTTGACGCGGACGCTGCTTGACGGTTTCAACATTGCCGGCACTTACACTTACGAGACTGGCGAACGAATCACGATTCGCAGTGGCACCGACGCAAATCTTAACGGAGACAACGCCGGTGACCGCGCGATCTTGAATCCAAACGGAACTGAGGGAGTCGGCAGCACGGTGGTAGCACTGTTAAGAAGCTGCACCGCCTTCAATCCTGACGGTTCGTGTGCACAGTCCGCCGCTTCCCGCACTATCGGTTATGCGGCGACCAATCCTGGTGCTCGTTATATTCAAACCGGCGCCGGTGCGGTTTCGAACATTGGTCGCAACACTTTCCTGTTGCCGCCGATCAACAACTTCGACATCTCCTTGTTCAAGAACTTCCGCGTGGGAGAGTCGAAGTACATGCAGTTGCGTGCTGACTTCTTCAACGCCTTCAACCATCCGCAGTACGTTCCCGGATCGGTGAACACCGTTGATCCAGTCAATACCACTGGCTTGACCACCTTGAATCAAATTGCTCCGCTGACGAGCGATTTCTTAAATCCGAGCAAAGTGCTAAGCAGCAACCCGCGCGTGATTCAACTCGCCCTACGGTTTAACTTCTAAACACTTTTCCTTGCGATTCCATTGGGGAGGCAGTCAAAAGCTGCCTCCCTTTTTTTAATTTTAAGAATTATTAGTGAAGCGATTTTAAGCCGCTGGCAGTCCTATGCGTGTTTGCCTTTCAAATTACGACCCAAATTCTTGGCTTCGGTGATAGAGTAAGCACCAGATACAAGTTCTTTTTATCCAATTTGCGACATCTGGATTTGCCCTAGCGATGCATCTTCTCTTGCCGCCGGCTGTGTTAATCACGCGGCGTGAAATGAAAGGAGATGCGAAGTGCCTCAAAATGTTGTTCCGGTGCCGCTGCAAAACAAAATTCTTGCCGCCCTGCCAGCAGAAGAATACGCGCGTATACATCCAACTCTAGTCGCGGTTTCCTTATCAGTCGGAGAGCGGCTCTACAAAACCGAAGGCCGCATCGAATACGTTTACTTTCCGACTACCGCAGTGGTTTCGTTTGTGGCCCACCTGAAAGAGGGAGCGAGCGTGGAAGTGGGTTTGGTTGGTAACGAAGGTATGCTGGGCATACCGTTGATACTCGGCGACAATCTCTCGCCGAACGACGCCATCGTCCAAATTCCGAGACTCGCCATGCGTATGAAATCTTCTGCTTTGATTACCGAGCTTAAGCGTGCTGAACAGCTTCGCTTTTTGCTGCTGCGGTTTACCCTCGCCAGCTTAAAACAAATCTCACAGACCGCCGCTTGCAATCGCAGTCATCACGTGGCGGAACGTCTGGCGCGTTGGCTTTTGACTTGCCACGATCGGGTCCAGGGTGAAGAAATAAATGTGACGCAGGAGGTTATTGCCGAGATGTTGGGAACACGTCGTTCGGGAGTTAACGAAGCAGCGATGCAATTACAGTCTGCCGGCCTAACCCGGCATTCTCGCGGGCATATCACGATTCTGAATCGTACTGGTCTGGAAAATTTTGCCTGTGAGTGTTATGCCGCCGTGAAGATTGAGTTTGAACGGCTACTAGGACAGTGAAGCGGGCGAAGGCGGCACCGTCAGCCGCGGCAGAGAAGCATGCTTTACTGACTTGGCTAATCCAAGCATTTGCAGGACGCGAATGCCCCACCAGTTAAGATCGATCTCATACCACTTCAAACCGTGACGTGCTGACCGCGGATATGCGTGATGGTTGTTGTGCCATCCTTCGCCAAACGTAAGCAGCGCTACCCACCAACTGTTGCGCGAGTCTTCGCCAGTTTCAAAACGGCGTTTGCCCCATAAGTGGGTAGCTGAGTTAACTAACCAGGTCGCTTGCAAGCCCAAAGTCACTCGCAGGAACACGCTCCACATCATGACGCCCCAACCGCCAAAGTAAAGCAATACAACTGCTAAACAGATGAGCGGCACCGGGTAGTAGCGGCTGAGCCAAACGTAAAAGCGATCCTGGCTGAGGTCCGGCGCATAACGAGCGATAACGGCTTGGTCGTGGTTCTGGGCAGTGCCGCGCAAAATCCAACCTACATGCGACCAGAAACGTCCTTCACGAGGGGTATGAGGATCGCCATTGCGATCGGTATGAGCGTGATGAATGCGGTGTGTGGTGGTCCATTCGATTGGACCACCTTGCAGCGCCAACGAACCACAAAGGACTAAAAAATATTCCAACGCTTTGGGAACCTTATAACCGCGATGGGTAACCAGCCGGTGATAACCCATGCCAATACCAAGGCTGCCAGCGATCCAATAAATCACGACTGCACAGATGATCGCCGGCCAGTTCCACATAAAGAGCGCCACGGCCGCCGCGATATGAAAGCCAACCAAAAAGAGTCCCAGGCCCCAATTAATATTTGGGGACCGGGCTTTGCCGGCTTCAGCGTGATTGCGTTCCAATTTGAATCTCCGGCCGATGGCCTTTTAGAAAACTAACGCGCGCGGCGTGGCCGAAACGAGCGGGTGCCAAAACTTGCCGCTCGGCGTCCTGCAAAAGAATGGTTCTTGCTCGGTTGCATAGCCGCTTTAGCAGTCCCGCCGAATGACGGAATGACCACGCGTTCGATGGTCTGGCCGGTGAGACGTTCAATGCCGCGCATTGAAATTTCTTCCGCCGGAGTTACCAGAGTGATTGCCCGTCCTGCTTTTCCCGCTCGGCCGCTGCGGCCAATACGATGCACATAATCTTCCGGCGCCATGGGCACGTCATAGTTGATGACATGCGATATTGCATCGACGTCAATTCCGCGCGCGGCAATGTCGGTAGCGACCATTACCCTCGTGCGGCCGCCTTTAAAATCGCGTAGCGCTGCTTCTCGCTGCGGTTGAGAGCGATCGGCGTGAATACGATTCACACTGTGATCACGCGCGCTGAGTATATGCGACAAGCGTTCCGCGCCACGACGAGTGCGAGTAAAGACCAGCACACGTTCAAAAGGCTCGCGCTCTTTTTCCAATAGTTCGAGCAACAATGTCGTTTTGGATTCTGCGGCTACCGGGTATGCATATTGGGCGACCGTTTTGGCAGCTCCACCGCGCCGGCTTATCTCAATTAACTTTGGATTGCGCAAAGTAGTACGCGCAATCTTTTCAATCTCCGGCGACATCGTTGCCGAAAACAGCAGTGTTTGGCGGCTGCTGGGGACTTGCTCGAGCACTCGCCGAATCGATGGCCAGAAACCCATGTCAAGCATGCGATCGGCTTCGTCGAGAACGAGCACTTCAACGCGCGATAAATCAAGCGATTCATGTTGCATGTGATCGAGCAAACGGCCGGGAGTTGCGATTAGCACTCCAGCGCCCCGGCGCAATGCTTCACGTTGCCGGTTCATGCTGGCGCCGCCAATGATAGCGACGCAACGAGGACTGCTCTTGAGCGCAAACTGCCTATAGGCAGTTTCAGTTTGCAATGCCAATTCCCGCGTCGGCGCAATGATCAAAACGCGAATGCCAGGCAATGACTTCGCCTTAAGTCTTTGGATTATGGGCAGCAGAAACGCGGCAGTTTTGCCGGTGCCCGTTTCGGCACAGCCGATCAGGTCGCTACCGCTAAGCACAATAGGAATAGCGCTGCTTTGGATTGGTGTTGGTTTAGTGTACCCGAGGTTCGCGCAGGTGCGCGTCAGCTCGGGCAAAAGTTGTAATTCAGTAAAACTCATCTGTTCTTTCCGCGCGCTTGATTGCGCGCAATGTACCTAAAAGATTTTGGGGGCCCGGTGAACCGAGTTCATTGACCCGGGCCCTGATGCAAACCGGGCTGTCAGGAAATTCCTTACCAGCGCGGTGCACGATCGTTGCGGCCGCCAAAATCGCGATTGCCGCCGCCGTTGCGATTGCCGCCGCTGAAGCCGCGATTTTCGCGAGGCTTCGCTTCGTTGACGTTGAGGTTGCGGCCGTTGAATTCCTTACCATTGAATCTTTCAATGGCGGACGTCGCCTCTTCCTTGCTGGACATTTCGACAAAGCCAAAGCCGCGCGAACGTCCAGTGTCGCGGTCCTCGACCACGCTTGCTGACTCAACCGTGCCGGCCTGCGCAAAAAGCTCCTGCAATTGCTGGCTGTTGGTTTGGAAAGCAAGGTTTCCAACGTAAAGTTTCATAGACATATAGGTGTACCTTTCCCCGAAATCGGGAATGTAAAGAAGCTGCGAAACGGATGGACTTCGGTGAAACGGTAGCAGTCGAAGGACCAGGATCGGATGCTCAAACAGAGCGGCTTCGTAAGTGAAATCAGCCTGCTCTCGAACTATCCAAAACGCCGGCGCTGTTATTGTTTCTTGCGCGGGGCGCATCACCGTCGATGCGCGAGAGAAGGATTAACTGAAGGTTAAGATGCATTATTTATGGCTAAGGTGCAAGTCGCCGTGGCAGTCCTCGCCATTTTCCCTTTATAAAGGCTGAAAGCATAAACTCGAATGGCGTAGCGATTTCAGCAGTAATTACTGGCAATGCTAATCGAGTTATGGCAAAATTCGGCTGTCAAAAACGACTTCCTTGAACTGCAAATCTCCCCTTGCAAACGAACCTGGTACGCGGCCGTTGACGCCAAAACGGCAGCCTGTTTTAGTCCGGACAAAGAGGTTTTCATGAAACGCTCCTTCCTCGCTATTGTGGTCGGCTATTCATTATTGATCGCGGCCAACGGCCAACAATCCAAGCCGGCGATTCCACAAAAGCCGTCTGACGATAATGACGTCGTTCGCATCACTACCAACCTGGTGCAGGTTGATGCCACCGTCACAGATAGACAAGGGAAACAGATTACCGATCTGAAGCCCGAAGATTTTGAGATTCTTGAGGACGGACATCCCCAGGAGATACGAAACTTTTCGTACGTGTCAGTGCCGGTAGAGACAGAGACAAAAACTAGTGCCAACCGCGAAAAGGCTGACAAGAATGCTCCGCCACAACCGCCAGAGCAACTGCGTCCCGAACAGGTTCGGCGCTCGATCGCGCTGGTAGTAGACGATCTGGGCTTGTCCTTTGAAAGTATTTATTACGTTCGCAATGCGATAAAGAAGTTTGTTGATGAACAGATGAAGCCGGGCGATCTGGTAGCCATTATCCGCACCGGCGCAGGCGTCGGCGCCTTGCAACAGTTCACCACTGACAAGCAACTACTCTATGCGGCGATCGATCGCATCAAGTGGAACGCTTATGGGCGAAGTGGGATCCGCGCCTTTGGCAATATTGGCGATGACGCTTACCACACTGAGCCGAAAGATTCGCGGCGCGGCATTTATACAGAATCCACTGACGTTTCCAAAAATGAGAGTATCGAAGCCCGCGAGAATGTAGACAAAGGTCAATTTAACGACTATAAAGATCAAGTCTTCACGGTCGGAACTCTGGGCGCGCTGAATTACGTTGTGCGCGGACTAAAAGAATTGCCCGGCCGCAAATCTGCGGTTCTGCTCACCGATTCACTTAATCTTTTTAACCCGGGCGGCAGTGAAAACTATCGCACCGTAGATGCCTTGCGGCGGTTGGTCGACTTGGCAAATCGCTCCTCGGTAGTTTTCTACACTATCGATCCCAAAGGATTGCAAGCGCTCAATGACACGGCCTCGGATAGTTTGGTTGGCGTCAGCAAAATGGACATGACTACCGGTCAGGTAACGGCGAGTGGTGTTTCTGGAAACGCTTTAATGCAGGATCTAATGTCGCGGTCTCTGGAACTTGAAGAAGCGCAGAACGGGATGAATTACCTTGCCAATCAAACCGGCGGGTTCCTTGTGAAGAATAATAATGATATCGCTGGCGGCATTCGGCGGGTCCTGGATCAAAAAGGCTACTACCTGATTGGCTATCGTCCTGATGAATCGACTTTTGATGCCAAAGGCAGCCGCACATTCCATAAGATTCAGGTGCGCGTTAAGCGTCCGGGATTGATGGTGCGAACCCGCTCTGGTTTTTACGGCATCAATACAGAATCGGCGCACCAGGTTTATAAAACAAAAGAACAGCAATTGCTTGCCGCGCTTACTTCTCCATTTGCTTCCGGCGCTCTGGATCTGCGGCTTACGTCAGTTTTCCTCAACGATACGACTTATGGATCGTTTGTCCGTTCGTTCATTCACGTTGGCGGTAACAGTCTGACTTTCAGCACCGAACCAGATGGTTCGCGCAAGGCTACGGTTGATGTCGCAGCAGTAACTTTTGATGATTCGGGTTTGGTCGTTGACCAGCGTTTCCGCACGGAAACCGTCGCCGTGCGCGGCGAGGGGTACGAGGCAGCGTTGCGCGACGGCTTAACGTTTGGAATTAATTTGCCCGTGAAAAAGCCGGGCGCATTTCAATTAAGGATTGCGGTGCGCGACGCCGCGACCGAACGTGTCGGTTCCGCAAACCAATTTATCGCGGTGCCCGATCTTGGCAAAAATCGGCTGACGTTGTCAGGACTCTATGTTGCTGGTAGTCAAAATTTGCAGAGCACGAACGCGTCGCACGACGCGGCGGCAGCTCACGCAGCTAGTGATGATCCGGCGGCCAAAGAGTTAGCCGAACTTGATGCTCAGGCGGGGCCGGCAGTCAGGCGGTTTCGCGGCGGCATGATGATTGACTACGGTTGCGAGGCTTACAATGCGCGGATTGACAGTGCGACCGGCCGGCCGCAACTTACAATGCAAGTGCGACTGTTCCGCGAGAATCAGCAGGTATTCGCCAGCCCCGACCTACATGTTACCGGACAGCCCGCCGCAAAACGTGTGGTGGCGATGGGCCATTTGCGACTGGGACAAAATTTGACGCCCGGCGATTACGTGTTGCAGGTAATCGTTACCGACGTCGCCGGTAAGAACAAACCAAGGGTGGCCTCGCAATGGATTCCGATTGAAATCGAATAGAGCCGTTACGGTCAGTGCAATTGCGAACTCACGATCACAAGGAGTCATGCTCATGAAAAAACCGCAACTAACTCTTACTATCAAGCTTGGCTTGATCGCTTCACTTGTATTGCTGGCAGGGAACATCAACAGCACAGTGCGCGCTCAGGCTGTTAGAGGACAACAGGATCTCGGTCTTCGCGAACACCAAATGAGCGAACTGGAACGCGCTCCGGCAAAGAAGCGGGAAGCCAAGGATGTGATGGCCGAAGTTAACGAAGACCTAAGACGCCTGGGTGTTCTGCACGAAGGCATCACCGCATCTCTCGCCGCGACGAATCAGCCTTTGAATCCTCAGGCTTTCATGGATAGCTCGACGGAGATAAAGACACGCGCATTGCAGTTACGCACGGATTTGGCGTTGCCGTTCGATGAAAAAGCCACTCACCCCGATCCGCTTAAAGGCATGGATAGCAAAACCTTGCAACCCATGGTTGCAGTGCTCGATAAGCTGCTTGAAAGTTTTCTTCACAATCCGGTTTTCACCGATCAGGGCGCGGTCGATATGCAACTAGCGGCAAAAGCAAGATTGGATCTCGAAGACATCATTACCGTCAGCGAGAAGGTGCGGAAAACCGCAGAAAAACTCAGCAAGTCTCACTAAATAATTAGTCCAAAGATAGTTGACTTAGGGCGGCGACGCGATGCAATGCGTTCGCCGCCTTGTCGTTTATGCGAAACGAAATCACATTTCGTTTCCGCCCTTTTCGCTGGCTGATCAATCCACGAGTACCCCAAATCGGAAGCCTAATTGTCGGATAACACACGGAATCGTTCGCCGCCCGTTTTTGCCATTCGAACGCAGCGTCATCGTCCGTCTCAATTTCGCAAGTAATAAAGGTGATGAAGCTTCAACGGAACGGATCACAATTTTTTGGCATACACATTGCCAAAAGACGGACGGAGGCCATAAATGAAAAGACTCGTTGCCATTCTTGTTTCACTAGTGATTTTAAGCGCCGCTGCATTACCCGCTGCCGCTCAGACGCGGCGCCGGCGCGCTATCACCCAGACACCTTATTCAAGCTACGACGGTCGTTATCGAAGCAGCGCTTATTACGACCCGCGCTATGACGCCAACGTCTATCGAAATAACCAAACCATTTATCAGAACTATCCTTACGGCTATGACAACCGATCCGTCTGGCAAAAACATCGGGACAAGCTCACGACTGCCGGAGGCGCGGTCGGTGGCGCTCTATTGGGCGGACTGATTGGTGGAAAGAAGGGCGCGATCATCGGCGCCGTCGCGGGCGGAGCGAGCGCGGCAATCTACACCTACAAGATTCGCAACCCGTATCGTCGTTACTAAGCTGATTCAAAGCTTGGTTGTTGATTGAAAGATCGACAACCTTGTATAAGGCCCGGATGTGAAGGGGAGAGCACATCCGGGCCTTAACATTTGATCAGCTAGCACCTTTCTAAACCGTTTGCACCGACAGCCGCAGTTCGCGTAACTTAGCCGCTCTAACACGTGCGAACTACAAAAATTTGTAACCTTCGATGAAGCAGAACAGCGGCCGGCGGCGAAAAATTCTACCCAAGCTTATTCTAATTGTTTCGGGTGTGTTATTCGGCGCGGGCATTGCCGAAATCGCGTTGCGTATTGCTGGATACTCCTATCCCGAATTTTACACGCTGGACCAAACTCGTGGTTACGGGTTACGCCCCGGCGCGGCAGGCTGGTATCGCAAGGAAGGGCGCGCGTACGTGCAGATAAATTCCGATGGGTTGCGCGATCGAGAACATTCAGTGACTAAACCTGCAAATACTTTGCGCATTGCATTGATTGGAGATTCTTATGCTGAGGCTTTTTCCGTGCCGGTGGAGCAGGCATTCTGGACCGTCATGAAAGCGAAGCTGGAGGAATGCAACGCCGCTTCTGGCAAAGCGATTGAAGTCATTAACTTTGGAGTGTCTGGCTACGGCACCGCGCAGGAACTTCTAACTCTCCGTGAAAAGGTTTGGAAATACTCGCCGGATGTCGTGATGCTGGCGGTGACCACGAACAACGACATCACCGACAACTCGCGCCAGCTCAAACGCGTCGATGAAATTCCTTACTTCGTCTATCGAAATAACGAACTCGTGCTGGACAACTCGTTTCAAAGTTCTCGATCGTTTATCTGGCGCCACTCTCTTATTAACCGCTTCGGACGCTGGCTACGTGATCATTCGCGCGTGGTGCAGGCCGTCACCGAAGGGCACCGGGCCTTGAAGATCATGAGCGCCTCCTGGCGCGCGCGTTGGTCAGGCGACAAGTCTAAGCCTGGGCCAATGAATGCCGATCAGAAACAGGAGCAAACGGGCGGGCACGAAGAATTAGGTATTGACAATCTTATCTATCGTCCGCCTCAAACCGAGGCATGGAATGATGCCTGGCACGTTACTGAAGGCTTAATTGCCAGGACGCGTGACGAAGTACAAGCCGGCGGAGCAAAGTTTATCCTCGTTACTCTCAGCAATGGCCCGCAAGTTGTTCCTGATGTAGGCCCGAGCGATCAGTTGGCGAAACGACTCGGAGTAACCGACTTTTTTTATCCTGACAACCGCATTAAGTCATTTGCACAGCAGGAAAATATTCCAGTGATCACACTTGCTCCTGAGTTACAGCAGTATGCGCGAATGAATCATGTTTTCCTCCACGGATTTGAACACAACCTTGGTAACGGCCATTGGAATGTCTCGGGCAATCGCGTGGCCGGTGAACTAATCGCAAAAAAAATCTGCGAAGGCGCGCTTCTCAATTAGCGCGGGAGGTTAGGTTTCTGCTAGAAATAGACCAATCAATTTTTCCGGAGATTCGAATGCAATATTACGACAATGTACTCGCGCTTATCGGGCACACGCCCCTGGTAAAACTCAATCGCCTGACGCGCGGGATCAAGGCCACGGTGTTGGCAAAAATGGAAAATCTCAATCCCGGTTTCTCGGTCAAAGATCGCATCGGCGTCGCGATGATCGAAGCCGCCGAACGCGAGGGGAAATTAAAGCCGGGCGGCACCATTGTCGAAGCCACGTCCGGTAATACGGGTATTGGTCTGGCCCTGGCTGCATCAGTAAAAGGTTACAAATGCATTTTTGTCATGACGGATAAAGCGTCAGTGGAAAAAGCGCGTTATTTAAAAGCGCTGGGAGCAGACGTTGTCATTACGCCAGTCTCCGCAAAACCAGGAACTCCCGATCACTACGTCTCGACGGCCCAGCGAATCGCTAAAGAAACCCCGAACTCTTTTTATCCGGATCAATATTCTCATCCGGCCAATCCCTATGCGCACTATCGCACTACCGGGCCGGAAATTTGGGAGCAGACAGAAGGGAAGATCACGCATTTTGTGGCGGGTATCGGTACTGGCGGCACCATCTCAGGCACCGGCCGTTTCCTTAAAGAAAAAAATCCGAACATTCGAGTTATCGGCGCCGATCCTTTCGGATCAATTTTTAAGTCTTACAAAGAGACGGGGAAGATTAACGAAACCACTCCGTACCTGGTGGAAGGTATCGGCCAGGAAGTGGTGCCACCTAACGTGCATATTCAATACATCGACGAAGTCATTAATATCAGCGACGCCGACTCGTTTGAAATGTCGCGACAGTTGGGCCGGGTCGAAGGAATCTTCTGCGGCGGCTCAAGCGGAACTAATCTCGCCGCGGCTCTACAGGTTGCTCGCGATCTCGATGAAGACGCGATTGTAGTCTTCATCATTTGCGATACTGGCGAGCACTATCTCAGCAAGCATCATTCGGATGAATGGTTGAAAGAAAAACGTCTGCTCGAGCCGCAAAAGATGACGGCCGGCCTCATCAGCGGCACTAAAGGAACGCAGGCGCCGAGCTCGCTGGTTTGGGCTTCACCTACCGACAAAGTTGTGGACGCGCTTGCCAAAATGAACGAGCTGGGATTGACTCAACTGCCGGTTTTGGATGATGGAAAACCGGTTGGATCGTTGCGAGAAAACCGGGCCCTTGCAAGGGTCGTCAGCAATCGTCATTTGCTTGAATCCCCGGTGAGCGAGGTGATGGAAGAAAGTTTTCCAACTGTGGATGTGGACGTCAGTGCCAGCGACGTAATGCATCGGTTGCAAACAAGTCCCGCCGTGTTAGTCGAGGAATACGGACGCATCACTGGAATTATTACCAGGCATGACGTGCTGGATTTGAAGCTTAGTGGCACCGGTCCGTTGAGTTAACTCAACTGCTGAATGTGGCGCAAGAAAGAAGGAGAGCATGAAAGTTGGCATTCTCGGATCAGGTGACGTGGCCCAGTCGCTGGGCGATGGCTTTGTCAAACATCGTCATGAAGTGATGCTGGGCACACGCGACAATGCGAAGCTAGACGAATGGGCGGCGCGCAATCCGGCAGCTCGCGTAGGTAGTTTTGCCCAAACGGCCGAGTTTGGTGATTTGATCGTTCTGGCAGTGAAAGGAAAAGCAGCCGCAGCGGTCCTAAAACTCGCCGACGCCAAAAATTTAGCGGGTAAAACGATTATTGATGCGACCAATCCGATTGCTGATTCGCCGCCGGTCAATGGCGTTCTAAGCGTTTTCACGAAAGCAAACGAATCATTGCTGGAACAACTTCAAGCCGAATTACCCGAGTCGAATTTCGTAAAGGCATTTAATTCAGTGGGTAGCGACTTAATGGTGAATCCGCGTCTGGATGGCGGACGGCCCTCTATGTTTATTTGCGGAAACGACGCTGCGGCAAAAAAAGCGGTGACGGAAATTCTCGATCAATTCGGTTGGGAGACTCTGGATATGGGCACGGCCGAAGCGGCGCGGGCCATTGAACCGCTCGCGATTCTGTGGTGCATACCTGGCTTTCTGCGCAATGAATGGAGCCATGCTTTTAAAATGCTTCGTTAGTGGCGCGCGCTCGCCTACGGAAATCGCCGGCCGAAATTATTGGCGAGTGTAAGACTTAACTATCAGCTCCTCATCCAATCGTTCTGACGCTGTCTCAGCAAAACCTTCTAAGTAGTTCGCGGGCATAAACGTGTCCGCGCCGTCCACTGCCAGTGGCACTTTCGTCACCAGCCATTTCTCAATATAGGGAAGGAAGGATTCGTAGACGCGGGCGCCGCCGATGACGAACAGATCTGTTTGCAAAACTTTTTCCATCGCCAGAACTGCATCAACGTCGCGCAGCACTATTAACGATTCCTGCGGCGCGATCTGGGCTTGCCGGCTGAGAACAATATTCAAACGATTCGGCAGCGGACCTTTCAAGGTTCGCCAGGTGTTGTTACCCATTACTACCGCATTGCCGCTCGTTGTCTGCTTGAAGAACTTCATGTCGGCAGAGTAGTGCCAGGGCAGCTTTCCGCCTTTTCCTATCGCGCCATTTCTGTCTACAGCAACTATGCCAATGATCATAGCGAGGTTTCGCGTCTGTCTCTTCGTCGGATCAGGACAGCCTTAAAAAAGGAGAAGGGAATAGAAGTTTACACCGCAACTGCGGCGGCAATTTTCCCGTGGGATTGATATCCCACCAGATTCAAATGCGCGTAGTTCATATTGAGCAGCCCCTCCAATCCGCGCAAATTGTTTTTGGGATCTCGAATTTCAAGTTGGGGAAGAGGAAAAAAATCACGCGCCAGCAGCGTCTCAACCTGTTCCAGATGGTTCTTATAGATGTGATAGTCGCCCAGCGTGTAGACGAACTCACCCACTTCGAGTCCCGTAACGTGGGCCACGAGATGGGTCAGCAACGCGTAAGAGCTAATATTAAACGGCACGCCTAGAAAAGCGTCGGCCGAGCGCTGATAGAGTTGGCAGTGTAGCCTGTCATTATCAACTTTAAACTGAAAAAGGGTATGACACGGCGGTAGATCCACATTGTCAGCCTGCCGCGGATCCCAACCCGTCACGATCAAGCGGCGGGAGTTTGGATTGCTTTGAATTTGATTAATGAGCCTGGCGATTTGATCGACGCCGTTGCGAATTGGATAGTCACCGCCAAACGAACGCCACAGGTAACCATACACGGGCCCGAGGTCCCCCGGGTCGCGGTCGAATCGGCCGGTATGCTCCTCGTCCGCCCATTCGGCCCAAATATCCACTCCTTTGGCTCGCAAGTTTGCCTCATTGGTATCGCCTGAGAGAAACCAGAAGAGTTCTTCAGCTACCCAGCGAAAGGGAATTTTCTTGGTAGTGACAATGGGAAAACCTTGACGAAGATCAAAACGCGTTTGATAACCAAAGTGAGAAAGCGTGCCGACACCGGTGCGGTCGTGATGCTCGCTTCCGTTTTCCAGAATTGATCGCAACAGATCGTGATATTGTTTCATGGAAAGAATTAACGGTCGGGACCAGAACAAATAATTTCGTCTGAAGTTAAGTATAACTTGCTCTTCGTCTGCAAGTAACCATGAAACAATACAGTTTATGTTTTCTGGGATTTGGAAAAGTTGGCCGCGCGCTGGCGCGCTTGCTTGCCGTCAAAACAACCGAATTACGCGACAGCTACGGCATTGACTACCGCATTACTGGTGTCGCGAGCCGCAGTCTTGGCCGCCACGCCAACGTGGCCGGACTTGATATTTCAAATTTAGAATTAAAAAGTTCGTCGCGGGAAAACTTCGGGACAGATGATATCGGAGATTGGTTAAGCGAAGCGAAGGCGGATGTCGTTTTCGAAACGACCTCGCTTAATCCTGATTCAGGGCAGCCCGCAATTGATTATCTGCGAACTGCTTTAGAGGCGGGTGTTCATGCAATCACCGCAAACAAGGGTGTCCTCGTTTTTGGATTTCAGGAGCTGAATGAACTGGCGCGTGCCAAGCAAAAACAATTTCTTTTTGAATCAGCAGTGCTGGATAGCGCGCCGGTCTTTTCTCTGTTTCGCGAGACGTTGCCGGCGGTAAAACTACGCGCTTTCAGCGGTGTCTTTAACTCCACGTCAAATGTGATCATCGAGACGATGGAGGCCGGGCGCACTTTTGCAGAAGGGTTGAAGACTGCGCAGGAGTTGGGCGTTACGGAAACTGATCCTAGTCACGACGTTGATGGCTGGGATGCCACCGTAAAAATTTGCGCGCTCGCGAATGTGCTGATGAATGTTCCGTTAAAGCCGAATGAAGTGGCACGCTTGGGAATTCGTGAGCTAAGTCCGCAGCAATTACAGCGGGCCCGCGCTGAAGGAAAACCGTTTAAGTTGGTTGCGCGCGCCAGCCGGCAGGCAGACGGAAAACTATTAGCCAGTGTTCGTCCTGAGCAGATAAGCGCTCTTGAACCGCTGGGAAGTGTTAAGGGCACTTCGCTTGCGATTCATTTCGAACTCGACATGATGCCGGGGCTCACCATTACTTCCCACCGGCCAAACCTGCAAAGCACCGCGTACGGAATGTTGGCCGACTTTATTAATGCGGTGCGCAAATAAGGCGCACATCGTTCAGCTTTGAAGTTGGACTTAGGACCGTCTCGTTGTTTGAGCCTCGACTCGGGACAATGACGTTCGAGCCGGCTCGGCTATTTCCTTTACTGCTGCGACGAGCCGATCGATTTCATCTACGGTCGTGTAGCAAGCGCAACCGGCGCGCACCAGACCTTCCGGCCCCAGACCCAAACGCTCGATGACCGTAGCCGCATAAAAATCTCCATGCGACAGGAATAATCCGCGCGTTGCCAACGAGCGACAAACTTCTGTGGCAGCAACGCCCGCGATAGTGAATGCTACTGTTGGCGTGCGCGGTTCATTCAGAGCAGGACCATACAAACGGACTCCGGGGATCGAAGCTAATCCATTCCACAGTCTTGCCGTCAACTCGGCACTGCGTTGATGCAGTTCGTCATAGGCTTTGGTCAAGCGATGACGACGTGAGCTTCCGCTTGCTAATGAGGCAAGAAAATCTATGGCGGCTGCGGCGCCGACTATCCCTTCATGATTTTGAGTTCCAGTTTCAACATTTTCCGGCGCTGCGTCGGGAGCGGGAATCAGTTTAGGAAACGCAATGGTTTCAAGCAGCGCCTGCTTGCCGAACATCACGCCAAGGTGCGGCCCGTAAAATTTGTAAGCTGACATCGCCAGAAAATCGCAGTCCCAAGCCTGCACGTCGATCAAAAAGTGTGGCGCGTAATGAACAGCATCGACAAAAATCAACGCGCCGATTGTGCGCGCTAAAGCAACCGCACGCTCGACATCATTGATCGTGCCAAGTGCGTTTGACGCCGCGCCGATGGCAATCAATTTCGTTTTCTTTGTTACCAGCCGCTCAAAATCCTTCCAATCCAGTTGTCCCGTTTCCGGCACTAATTTCACCGTCTTCAGCTGCACGCCACGTTCGATTGCTAGTTGCCGCCAGGGCGCAATATTCGCGTGATGATCCAGCTCAGTGACGACGATTTCATCACCGGCGGAGAATTGCCGCCCCAGCGCTCGCGCGAGATGAAACGTGAGCGTGGTCATGTTCGCGCCGAAAGCAATTTCGCGCGGAGAAGCATTCAGAAAATCCGCACAGGTTTCGCGTGCTAATTCAATCGCGGCATCAGTCTCGGCGCTGGCGGGATAGGCCCAATGCGTATTGGCATTGTGGTTATAAAGATAGTTCGTCATCGCTTCCACGACACTGCGTGGCACTTGCGTCCCGCCCGGCCCATCAAAATAAGCCACCCGATGATCGTTATGAGTGCGTTCAAGTGCCGGAAAATTCTTGCGGATGCTGTCTGTTGAGATTGTTGCCATGTGTCTGATTTGTGACTGGATGAATGAAGCGACAGATTACGCAGATACCTTTACGCAATCAAGCATGCTTTCTGGGTTTTGCGATTGCTAATTGGTTGCGAATCAGACGGTGTATTAGGAGGAGAGTACTAATTCGCCCTCTTTATTCTATTGGCTCCCGCTGTAAATTGTTTATGCGATTACTTACAGGACTTTGTTTGCTTGCATTGGTATTTTCAGGTTGCGCCTTGAGCGCGCATCCGACCGCGCCCTGGCCAAGTGATACTTCCGCGCCTTTGATTCCCTTAGCCCTCGGCGTAAATATTCACTTCACTGAACCGCAGGTTGGAGAACTCGAAATGATCGCGGGCGCGGGCTTTCGTTGGGTGCGCATGGATTTTGTTTGGCAAGCGACGGAAGCCGCAAAAGGAACCTATGATTTTTCTGCCTACGACCGTTTGCTAAGCGCGCTTGATCGAAATCACTTACGGGCGCTTTTCATTCTTGATTACACGAACAAACTCTACGACGGTGATCACGCACCTTACACGGTAGAAGGCAGGGAAGCCTTTGCAAAATGGGCGGCCGCTGCCGTGAAACATTTTCGCGGGCGTGGCATTACCTGGGAAATCTACAACGAACCGAACACAGGATTTTGGACTCCAGCGCCAAACGCTTCCGATTACATAAAACTGGCCCTCGAGGCCAGTAAAGCTATTCATCAAACTGCGCCTGAAGAACGAATTATCGGCCCCGCAGTTTGGGGATTTGACTTTCTCTTCATTGAGCAATGTTTGCGCGCGGGACTCTTGAATTACTGGTCGGCAATTTCAGTTCATCCTTATCGCAAAAGCGATCCCGAATCGGTGGTCGAAGACTATGCGCGCTTGCGCAATTTGATTCAGAAATACGCCCCGCCGAACAAACGCGTCAGTGTGATTTCAAGTGAATGGGGCTATTCGTCGGCTTCCTTCAATATTGGAGAAGAAAAGCAAGCAGCACTTTTGGCGCGTCAGTTCTTGATCAATCAATCACAGGGCCTGCCGGTTTCTATCTGGTACGACTGGCGTGATGACGGCCGCAGTTCGGATGAAATTGAACATCATTTCGGAACCGTTTTCAGTGTGCTCTATCCTGAACGCAATCCGCCTTTCGATCTTAAGCCCGCCTACAACGCGACCAGGACCTTAACCAGCTTCCTTACGAATTGCGGGTTCGGTGAACGTCTCAGCGCCCCAGTACTCGGCAGCGATGACTACATTTTGGCCTTTCGCTGTGGCGGGGTGACAAAGTTTGCGGCCTGGAGCACGGCGTGGCCTGGCCGCACGGTTACGGTTCCGCTTCGCGGCACTTACCATCTAACTTCCGTCACCGGCGAACCCATTCGCGAGATCATAAGCAACAGCACAGGATTAACTCTAATGCTTAGCAATTCTCCCCAATACATCGAGCCCGCCATGCGTTAGAGCCGAGCAGCAAGTGAAATTCGTGATTATCAGAACGAAATGTTTTTGAAAATTGGATATTCAAGCACTCGCTCAAGCGACTTCCAGAAAATACGGAAGTGACCTCCCATTCCCCCTTTAAATCATTTGCAGAACTTTGCTTATGACCAACTTAACCCCGAGCAAATCCGAGCACGCGCAACTATCTGTCCGCGATGTCGTGGCCGTTTTGTTTAGGCACAAAGCCTTGATCGCAACGACCTTTTTGACTGTAGCCCTCGGTACGGGCGTGCTCACCTTTCTCATGCCGAACGAATACGAGTCGCGCATGAAAATTCTCGTGAAAAATACGCGCTCGGATGTGCCTATTACGCCGGAGCGCACGACGGGTACGGCTGGGGCGTATTTCGATAACGAGGTTTCCGAGAATCAAATCAATTCTGAAATTGAGTTACTCACCAGTGACGACTTGATGAAGCAGATCGTAACCGAATGCGGGTTGTATCAATCGCGCCCGTCTATTTCGGCAATGCTTGGTCTCAAGCAAGGCGCTACCACGCAGGCCGCGCAAATCGAGGAAGCCAGCCAGCGCCTCGCCAAAGACCTGGTGATCACGCCCGTCAAAAAAGCCAACATTATTGAGGTTAAGTACACCTCAAATTCGCCGGCCACGGCGGCGGCGGTATTGAAAAAGCTTCAGGATCTCTATCTCGAAAAGCATCTCAAGCTGCACCGGCCTCCCGGCACTTATGACTTCTTTAAGAACCAGGCCACTGGAGCTGAGGACCAATTGCGTGACGCGCAAAAACAGTTGTCCGAATTTCAACAGTCGATGAATGTCGTTTCCCTGACTCAGCAAAAGGAACAAACAGTCCAGAAACTGACGGACGCCAAATCTCGTTTGCTGGAAACGAAAGCGACGCTAAGCGAACTCAACGAACGTATCGCGAAACTCGACCAGCAGTTGCTCACCATCCACCCGCGCATCGTTACGCAAAGTCGCGCACTTCCAAATCAATATTCGGCCGAGCACTTGAACACGATGATTGTGGAATTGCAGAACAAGCGCACGCAGTTGCTGACCAAGTTCCGCCCCGACGATCGTCTAGTCAGGGAAGTCGACCAGCAGATCAAAACCACGCGCGCAGCTTTGGACAAAGCAACCGGCGAAACGGCGACAGAACAGTCGACTGATCTCAATCCGTTGCGCCAGACATTAGAAGCTGAACAAGCGCGCGCGCGCGTCGATCAAGCCGGCGCACAGGGACGCTCACAAGTGCTCGAGGCCCAGGTCGCGCAATACGAGAATCAACTTTCCCGGCTGGAAGGCATCACCGGTCAATACGAAGAACTCAGTCGCAAAGTTAAGCAAGCCGATGATAACTACCAGCTTTATCAGAAGAAGGAAGAGGAAGCACGAGTAACGGACGAGCTGGACGAAAACAAGATTACGAACGTTTCGGTAGCGGAAGCGCCCATTCAACCGAATTTGCCGGTGCGCCCGAACCGCCCTCTCAATTTGATGCTGGGATTATTTTTAGGCGCCTTGTTGAGTTTGGGTGGTGTGGGGGTCGCTGAGTTCATGCGCGACACAGTGCTGACGCCGCATGAGTTGGAACTTTTCACGGGACAGTCAGTGCTCGCTTCTTTGCCACGGCAGGCGGTGGCTGGCTCAGATCTAACTCCAACTCAATCAGCCGGACCAGCGTCCGCGCGTCTGTCGCAACCAAAGATCGTGCAAGAAGCAAAACTCGATTGGGTCGCGGACTGAGAAGTCAATTCATAGCTAAAGGGTAATGACCGTGGGTTTCTACCTCGAATTAATAAAAACCGTTTTTCAGGCGATTGATGACGACGGCAAATTGCGCAATCGCGTCGTTTCTTTTACGGCCGCTGCGCCGGGCGAAGGTGTCAGCTATGTAGTGAACCTGATTGCCAAAGAACTCGCATTGCAAACAGACAAGCGCGTGCTGCGCATAGATGCGGCTGCTTTCCAGCAGTGCTATCTCGCCGATGCACATGGCGTCGCTAACTACTGCGAAGAAACTGAAATTGAAAATTTGCTCACACTAGCGGCGCAACCTGCCGCGCAACGACCGGCAGAAATCCAAGCCGGCTTGCGCCCGAGCGACTGGGATTCAAATCCGGAGCACCGGATCGCCTGCATCAAGGCGCTGCGTTGGAATTTTGATTATGTGCTGATTGATTCTTCGTCGCTAGCCGCCTCTTCAAATGCTGTCAGCCTCGCTCCTTTGGTTGATGGCACAGCAGTGATAGTCAAAGCGGCCCAGACTCGGAGAGCCCAAATCAAGCGCAGCCAGCAAATGATTGAAAACGCTCACGGAAAATTCCTGGGCTTCGTTCTTAACCAAAGACGGTACCCAGTCCCAAATTGGATTTACCAACGGCTGTAATGAATTCGATGAAGTCACTCAAAATAATTTTTGCGATTCTCTTGCTGTGCATTAGCGCCGGCATCGCGACTCAAGCACAAACGCAACCGGCAGCGCGACCGCGCTTGACTGCTTTTGGCGCCGAAGATCGTTATGTCTTGCACCCGGGTGACGTGCTCGACATTCAATACCGCTATACACCCGAATTTAATCAGACGGTTAGCGTGCAACCAGACGGCTATATCTCGCTTGAGATGGGCGGCGATTTGAAAGTTGCCGGTCGCAATCTCGAGCAGGTGCGTAATTTGATTTTGACTCGCGCGCGCGCGCGCCTCGAATCGCCGGAATTGATTGTCGTACTAAAGGAATTTCAAAAGCCATATGTAGTTGTTTCGGGTGAAGTCGCGCAGCCGGGCAAGTTCGAATTGCGCGAGAACCTGACTGCAATTCAGGCAGTGCTACTCGCCGGCGGTTTCAAAGATAGCGCCAAGTCTTCGCAAATTCTCGTGTTTCGAAAGCTCAATGCCGATACCGCGGAAGTACGCTCGCTCAATCTCAAAACACTGAAGCGTACCAGCGATTTGGAAAATGATCTCACGCTGCAACCCGGCGACATGATTCTGGTACCGCGCAACCGGCTTAGCAAAGTCGAGCGATATGTGAGGCTGGCGAGCTTGACCACATTTCTTTACCCGTTGATGCGCTGAGTTATTTTCCGAAATGTTTTTCTGTTGCACTTATGACTGCCCGCTACGGACAACTGGCAAACTTCTTTTTGAAGATGAGCGATCTGCTGCTGATGCTGGCGGCGCTCGCGCTTGCGATTGTCATCAACTACGCGCCGTCCGGTGAACCGAGCGTTCCCGCCTACGCTTTCGACTTTCTTTCCACCCGCATAAAACTTGGCAATGCGCTGCTCGCGGGGCTTTTGCTCATCGTCTGGTATATCGCGTTTGAACTTCAGGGCCTTTATCGCTCGCACCGCCTAACCACTTTCGCGGAAGAGTTAAAAGAAATCGCGCGCGCAGTTTTTGTGGCGGCCGTTGCGCTATTGATTGTGGCGCAAATCGGTCAATGGCAGACAATCAATTTCAAAACCATCTTATGCGTGGCCGGCATTGCAATGGCACTGATTACTCTGATGCGTGCTTTGCTGCGGCTGAATCTGCGGCGCTTGAGACTGCGTGGCCTTAACATCAAAAAGTTACTGCTGATTGGCAACGGACCGCGTGCGGAATGGCTGGCGAAGCAGGTTTCTGAACGAACGGATTTTGGTTATCGCCTGGTCGGTTATGTTGATGAAGAACGCAGGATAAAAGACTCGGCTAACTTTAATGTGCCCTGGCTAGGTTCTATTGAGGACCTGCAAAATATTATCGCCGGCGAAGTCATCGATGAAGTTTTCATAACGCTTCCCATCAAGTCGCAATACTCACGAATTGAGTCCGCCATCACGATTTTGGAAGAGCAGGGAATCATGGTGCACCTGTTCTCCGATCTATTCCCACACAAACTGGCGCGGTCGCGCGCCTGGGAATTTGAAGGCGCGCCATTGGTTTCACTGCACAGTGCACCGTCGATTAGTTGGCGTACGGAAGCGAAGCGCGTCATTGACTTTGTTGGCTCGGTTGCCCTGCTGATTTTGTTGCTTCCCCTGTTTCTAGTTGCAGCGCTGGCGATCAAAATCGACTCCGACGGTCCCGTCTTCTTCATCCAGGAACGCATGGGCTATAACAAGCGCCGCTTTCGCATGATCAAATTCAGAACGATGGCCACGGACGCCGAAGCGCGCATGCAAGAGTTGGAACACCTCAATGAAAAGGACGGGCCTGTATTTAAGATTCGCAACGATCCGCGCATGACACGAGTGGGCCGTATTCTGCGAAAGTTGAGCATCGATGAATTGCCGCAACTAATAAACGTTTTGTTCGGCGATATGAGCCTGGTTGGCCCGCGTCCGCTCCCGATGCGCGACGTGATGGGATTAGCAGTGGCCTGGCAAAAGCGACGTTTTAGCGTAAAGCCCGGCCTGACTTGTCTGTGGCAAGTCTCAGGACGCAGCAATCTCTCGTTTGAAGAATGGATGCAGCTCGACCTGGAATACATCGATCGTTGGTCGCTGGCCCTCGATTGCAAAATTCTCTTACGTACTATTCCCGCCATCCTGACCACTGAAGGCGCCGTCTGATTTTTTGAGATGCTCATTAAGAACATAAAAATGGTGTTCAGCACCAACGTGCTGATCCTGGTGTGCGGAGTATTGACCAGTCTACTAAGCGCGTGGGCGCTGGGGCCGGCAGGCCGTGGCGATCTGTTAATCGTGATGTTGTGGCCGCCAGTCTGTGCGTTGCTTGCGACTTTTGGTTTGACTCAGGCCCATCGGTATTGGGCTGCCAAAGATCCCTCGCGCGTGTCCATGCTGTTTTCCAATGCTTTACTTTTTTCCCTGGTCATCGGCGTGGCCTCGCTCGCTCTCGCGGAAATGATTATTCCCCACCTGGTGGGCCAACGCAGCCCGGAAGTGATGCGGCTGGTACGCATCTATCTGCTGAATACCCCGGCGGCCCTGGTTCAATTCCTAATGATTGGTTTGCTTGAAGGTTCACGCAGGTTTGGTTGGGCAGGCGCGTCGCGCCTGGTTACTTTCGTGGTCCAGGCGGGCTCGTATCTCGTGCTTTGGCTCTTTCATCATTTGACAGTCGAGACTGCCGCCTTTTCAGCCATGGCTGGACAATTCGCGGCCATGCTACTGGCTTTGTTTGCTGTGTGGCGTCAGTTGCGACCGCGTTGGCAACCAAGTTGGGCTCAATGGCGCGACGCGCTGCATTACGGCATGCGTGGTTATCCCGGCACGGTTGCAGACTTTGCAACCCTCAGAATGGACCAACTGCTGTTAGGGGGTCTCGCTTCCAGCACTGCTATCGGTCTTTATTTTGTAGCCGTTCGTCTTTCAGAAATTACCGCAATCCTCGCAGGTTCAGTAGCTGATGCGGTATTGCCCGAAGTGGCGGCCGCCAAACACGGAGAGCGAGCAGACAACCTGCTGGCCAAGAGTCTGCGCCTGACCGTCTACACTCATTTGATCGTTCTCCTGCCGTTATGGCTGGCCGCGCCTTACATTCTGAAATTTGTGTATGGTCCAAAATTTAGCGCTGCGGGCGGAACGTTTCGCATCCTGCTGGTGGCTTCAGTAGTGTTGACCGCTGGCGGTATTGCGATCAGCGGATTGAATGGTTTTGGTCATCCTGGACTCAGCACGATTGCGCGCGTCAGCTCCGCAGTCGTGACAGTCGTGGCGTTACTCACCTTGCTGCCGCGTTATGGAATTGCCGGAGCGGCGATGGCTTCGCTGCTTGGTTATAGCGCCATGATGTTGATTGCGTTTATTGCGCTGATGCGCCAGCGCGAGCGCAGCATGTGGAGTTACTTGAAACCTCGCAGCAGCGATTTGCCAATTGCTCAACTGCGCTCGTTGCTGCGACTAGAGATGCCGACTGCCCAAAACCTGGATGCGTGAAAGAAAAATCTTAGTCTGCGGTTAAGTAACCCAGGCGTATAGAACTTGGAACAATGAGCGCAGTTTATCCGGAAATCACGGCCTCGCGACGGTCGCCAATCATCTGGTTGGCGAGCGTGCAAGCGGTCTGCGCTTTCACCGTGCTGGCGATCATAAGTGGCGGACAAATTCTTCGCAGTTGGATTCTGGCCGCACTGCTTTTCCTGATGGCTTTGCCACTCTTGTTTGGTTTGGAAGCCGGACTGACGGCGATGATTTTGTTCGAGCCTTTCCGTGGATTAATCCGTCGCGCTGAATATCTAATCGTTGATTACTCTCAATTCGATCCCATTCACGTGCTGACGCCCATCGTCGCGCTGCTGGCTCTCGGCATGATGCTGCAGCGTTACCGCTTGAACATTGTGCGGGCAACGCCTTTGGCCAGTTCCGTTTCGATTCTCGCCGGCATTTTGGTTGTGCAGATCTTTAATCCACTGCAAGGTGGCCTGCTAATTGGGCTGTCGGGCGCGATGATGGTTCTGGTTCCCGTCGCCTGGTTTTATTTCGGGCAAGCGGTCAGCGATCAATTTATTCATCGTGCGTTTCAATTAATCGTGGTACTTGGAATCGTCGCGTCACTTTACGGCGTTTATCAACTCATCTACGGCTATCCGCAGTTCGAGCAGTACTGGCTCGAGAACGTTGAGTTTTACGCTTCAATCGGTGTAGGGCATGTAAAGCGTCCGCTCGCTACCTTTACCAGCGCCGAAGAGTGGGGCCGCTACATTGGAATGGGTACGCTCGTCGCATTTGGTTTCGGCGCGGCAGCACAGCGCCTGCTTAAACGCGCTGGGTGGTTTACTTGCGGAGCAATGCTGGCCACGGTGCTGCTCTTCACCGGTCAACGCACTGCAATTTTTGGGTTGCTACTTGGAATGGGTTGCTTGATTTTGCTTGGCGCCAGAAATCTTCGTGGCGTGGCGCTACGGCTGACAATACTTTTGATTCCGCTTTTGCTCGTCGTCGTGTTCGCCAAGCCGCCTGCCGAAGATGACATGTGGTCAAGAGAAGAGACGGACAAAGTCGGCACGTTGTTATCGCATACGCAGCGAGGAACATTGCAGCCCACCGGCGAAGAAAGTTTATACGTGCGCTTTGAAGTTTGGCAGGACCTGGTAACCAACGTCATTCCCTATCGTCCGTTAGGATCAGGCACCGGCGCGGGTTCGCTGGGCGCGCTCAAATTTTCCGACAGCACCGAGGATATGGCGATCGATAATTTCGTCCTGGTGCTCGCCGTAGCGGGGGGCATTCCAGCTGCTTTGCTTTTCCTGTGGATTCTCGGGCGCGCCACGATGTTTGCTTTTCGGCAATCGCGCCGCTCGTCGCCGGATTCATCGCAGGCAGTAATTGCGCGAATCGCCGCTTCGCTAATGCCTGTTTTCGTTCTTAACAATATTTTTGGACTGACATTTTCACTTTACGCCGTTGCCCCTATCGGTTGGCTACTGATTGGTTGGATTAGCGCAAGTGAAGCCCGCGCTCGCGAAGCACAATGAAAATCCTTTTTTATAACCATACCAACGAGGTAAGCGGCGCCGAGCGCGTCATGCTGCTTTTGCTCGCCCGCTTAGATCGCGATCGCTTTTCGCCGGTGTTGCTTTGTCCGCCCAATGGATCTTTACAACGGGAAGCAAGAGCCCTGAATGTCAGTTGCATTGATGTCAAACAATTGGATGCCCGCTTCACCTGGAGCCTGAGCGCTTTGCTGCGTTATTGCTTATCGTTTCTTAACAGCATCCGCGAGGTGCGACGCTGCATCCGTGCACAAGCTCCGCAGCTCATTCATGCCAATAGTGTGCGCGCCGGCCTAGTTATTTCCACCGCGACGCTTGGTATGCGCATACCTGTCGTTTGGCACGTTCACGATCTTTTGCCATCACATCCGCTGAGTACGTTAATTCGCCTGTTCACCCTATTGCGGCCACCCGCTCGCATCGTTGTAGTAGCGAATGCCGCCGCTGAAAGATTCAAAGGAAAACTTCTTAGTAGATTTCCAAAGAGAGTCAAAATTGACGTCATCTATAACGCAATTGACACGAACGGCATTCAGTCAACTGCGATGCGTTCAGCAATCCGCCGAGAGCTGCGAATCAGAAGCAATGACCGGCTAATTGGAATTGTCGGCAATCTCTCACCAGTGAAGCGGCAGCTCGAGCTTATTCGCGCTTTCGCTGAAACGCGCAAGCAAAATTGCGATCTCGTTCTGTTGATTGTCGGATCCGCTTTGTTCAATCGCAGCGAAGGTTATCAAAAGCAATTGGTGACAGAAGCGCGCGCGCTGGGCATTGAGCCGTACGTTCGTTTTCTCGGTCAACGGAATGACGTGCCGGCAATCATGTCCGCTCTCGATATGCTGGTGCTCAATTCACTTTCCGAAGCTTGTCCGCTCGTAGCGCTCGAAGGGATGGCGATCGGTGTTCCCATTCTAGCGACGGCTGTTGGTGGCGTGCCCGAACTCATCACGCATCAGGAAACTGGTTGGCTGGTTCCGTTAGCAGACGAGACGAAATTGACCGCTGGTATTGAAACCCTGCTTAAGCGTCCGGCCTTTGCTGCAGAGCTCGCGGCGCGAGCAAGCGAGCACGTCAAGCTGAATTTTCCAGTTCAAAAGTTTGTGACTGCAATAGAAGCCATTTACACCGGCGCTTCAGTTCAGAATGTTGAACAAGTGAAACAGCCTTTGCCGGCGTTATCTTTGGAGGTTAATTAAGAAGCCGTGTCACGGGTCGCAGTATTTCATGACAACTTTGCGCAGATGGGCGGCGCGGAAAAAGTAGCAGACGAAATCCATAGTTTGCTGCCGGGCGCGGTGCTGCATTCCACGCTAGTGGTCCCCGAAGTGCTATCTGCCGGTCTACAACGAAAAAAGATCAGAACGTCATTTATGCAGTATTTGCCCGGTTTACGGCGCCACTTCCGACACTACTTTCTCTTCTATCCGTTTGCCGTCGAGTCAGTCGATCTCTCCGCTTATGATCTCGTTATTACCTCGTGCTTTGGCTATGCGAAGGGAATTCGCACGCGGCCGGATGCGATTCATGTTTGCTATTGCCATACCCCAATGCGGTGGGTTTGGCGCTATGAAGATTACAGCGAGCGAGCCGGTTTTGGACGAATGGCTCGACGGGTTTTGCCAATACTGCTCGGCGTGCTGAGACGTTGGGACCTGCGCGCCGCGCGACGGCCAGACTACTTCATTGCTAATTCGCACGCAGTTGCCGAGCGCATCAGGACTTTTTACGGTCGTGACTCGGTTGTCATTCCGCCGCCCATTGACGTTCATCGTTTCCAGCCGGACACGATTCAGGAAGATTATTATTTGGTGCTTTCGCGCTTGGTTCCATACAAGCGAATCGACCTGGCCGTGCAAGCGTGCACGAAACTCAATCGCAAACTCTTGGTAATCGGTGATGGCCCAGATCGGGCGCGACTGGAAAAATTGGCGGGCCCGTCTGTTACTTTTCTTGGCAGGCAATCAGATGAGGCGGTGGCTCGTTATGCCGCTCGTTGTCGCGCCTTGCTATCTCCAGGAGAAGAGGATTTTGGCATGACGCCGCTGGAACTCAATGCGGCGGGCCGGCCGGTGATCGCATTCAGAGCCGGTGGCGCTTTGGAAACTGTGATCGAGGGACGCACGGGAATCTTTTTTGATGATGCCAATGCGACCTCCTTGATGAACGCCATTACGAAATTCGAAGCGTGTACCTGGGACGCAAACCAGTTACGAGCTCATGCCGCTGAATTTGACCGCGCCGTGTTCGCCGCGCGCCTGCTTTCTTATCTCAAAACCGTGGCGCCCGGCGTGCTGGAAAGAACGCAGGAGATTGGACCAATGCCATTAACTTCGCGCTCGCTCGCCGGCGCTTTACGACCTGCTGAAATAGCGGACTAACCCTCGCCTCTGCCGCCATTTACCACCCTCGTTTTCTGGCAAATTCGACCTTTTGCCACTTTATTTCTTTGGACACCAGATGCAGCAGGTGTGCACCTGCGAATTCGCTTTCAATCGCATCCCGAACGTTCCAAGTCCCGCCGTTTACTCTTAAAAAGATCCGGCGGAAACAGGAGGCCCCAGTGATCTTCAGTATTGCATTCTCGGCCTTGTTCGCGGAATTGACCGCGCGGCTGACCAACCTTAACGATCAGATCCTCGCCGGCATGAATGGCATGGCGGGTCGATCGTGGTTTTTTGATAGCCTGGTTAGCCTCACTCAAAACAATGATCTTATAAAGGCCGGACTGATTGGCTGTTGCTTCTTTGCGGCCTGGTATAGCGGCAAGACGCTCGAAGAGATGCGCGCGCGTCGCAAGGTACTGTTGCTGACCTTGATCGCGGCGATGTGTGTTCTGACAACGACCAAGGTGCTTTCACACACCATCTTTCTTCCTCGCCCCGCAATCGAGTCACAGAAGATTTATCACTTGAGCGGCGACACGCTGGTTGAAACCAAGCGCACCAACGTGCGCGTGCCGCTAGATGAAGAAAGTCAGAAGGACCATCGGGACTTAATCAACGGCGATGTGAAAACCAACGATCTAGGTTCGTTTCCGAGCGATCATGCGGGCTTCTTCCTGGCAATCTCCCTCGGGATTTTTCTGGCATCGCGACGCATCGGCATCGTTGCGGTTGGCTGGACAGTGTTTGTGATCCTTGCCGGCAAGATGATTATGGCCGAACACGCTCCGGTCGACATCGCCGCGGGCGCAGCGGTGGCCATCACCGAGTTGTCTGCACTGCGATTCGCGGCACGAACGCGGCTGGGAACAATTCTCGATCGTATCAGTGCACTTACTTTTAAATACAGCGCCCTCTCAAGCGCATTGCTGTTCGCCGTTGTCTTTGAAATTTCCAGCACGCTATTTCACATAAGAGAACTCCTGGCGCTGCTGGCTGCGGCACGGATTCATATTTTGAAGGGATAGCAACAGTCATCATGGCAATCATTAAAAATATTTCGCTTGCATCCGCTCTTAAGTGCCTTGCACTCGCACTTGGCGCCATGTTCCTGCTTACCTCCTGCAAAGCGTTAGGCAAGGAAGGTCTCGTGATTATGACGGACGACACTTACAAGGCTTCCGTTTTTGCGACCAACAAGATGGGCTTTGGCGCGCCTGATGGAATTTTATGGAGCAAAGGAAAATTGTATTTGGCCGACGAAGGCGGTGTAGCGCTGGAAGTCTGGAACCAACAGGATGGCCTCAAGACGCTGATGGACCGCCAATTCGGGACGGATTCGCCTGAAGATTTGGTAATGGATGATCTGGGCAACATATTTTTTAGTGATGACGATGCTGGTGGCGTTTGGGAAGTTGACGCGAGCGGCCAGCCGCGTTTGCTGGTGGGCAAAGACAAAGGGCTGTATTCAACCGAAGGTATAGCACTCGCGCCAGACGGATCGATCCTGGTGGGCGATGCCGACCAGCATAAGATTTTCAAGGTTACACGCGACGGATCAGTCTCGATTTTCCTTGGCAGAGAATTTGGCATCAGTAAAGCGGAAAGCATGGTCTTTGATGAAAAAGGGAATCTATACATTGCCGATAACGAAGACAACGTTTTGTACATGCTCGATCCAAATCACAAGCTCCATCGCGTCATCGATCGCAAGGACCAGTTTTCCCCGGAAACGATTTTTTATTCAAAGGGATCGCTTTACATCACTGATAGCCATGCCAGCAAGCTCTACATTTATACGCCGAACGAAGAACTAAAAACGATCGCGGCTTTCGGTGGTCAGCTTAAGAATGTGCAGGGCGTTACCGTTGACGACCGTGGCGACATCTACGTTTCGATCCAGGCCGACCTAAAACATAACGTCGGTTACATCGTCAAAATCAGTAAAGAAAGCTAAGCCTTTAGTCGCGCTAACTTCCGCGCCCACAACTATGTCAACCGCCGTTGAGAAGCTCGAGCTGGAAAGCACCATAGTCAACCAGTCGGACATTCGTCTATCCCAGAGTATTGGTCCGCGCGTTGCACGGTTTCTCGAGCAAACCTTTCCCCGATTGTTTGCCGAGCAAGTCAAGAAAAATCCTACGCAGATTGCCGTCATTTCTGAAGACGGGCAGTTGACTTACGCTGAACTAAACGAGCGAGCTAACCAATTAGCGCGCCAATTGCGAATGCGTGGACTCGGTCGCGAATCGCTGGTAGGTATTTGCATTGATCGTTCGCTGGACATGGCTCTTGGGATCGTTGGCATCCTACAGGCCGGTGCCGCTTATTTGCCGCTCGATCCAGATTACCCCGCCGATCGTCTGGCTTGGCTGCTGAAGGATTCAAACGTGACCACCGTCGTCACGAAAGAAAATCTGACCGGCCGATTGTCAGGTTCAGTTGCCAACATTCTCTTGCTTGATAACGACTACCGGGAGTTTGCAGACCAAGTTGGTGAAGAGCTTAATTACCAACCTGAACCGAGTGATCTGACATACGTGATTTACACGTCCGGATCTACCGGCAATCCGAAGGGCGTGATGATCGAGCACGCCAACCTCGCAAATTATTTGCTTGCTTTACAACAGGAATTTGGTTTGGACGGTAGTGACCGTTACCTGCACACTGCTTCAATCTCGTTCTCATCATCGCGGCGCCAACTACTACTGCCGCTTTCTCAAGGCGCGTCGGTAGTCATCGCTAATTCTGAAGAACGCAAAGACCCAATAGCGCTTTTCGAAATGATCAAGCAGCGCGAAGTGACCGTCATGGATGCGGTCCCTTCGTTTTGGCGAAATTGCACCGACGTCTTGCTGTCGCTTCCAGAGCACACGCGTGCCAACCTGCTGGATAACCACCTGCGTTTAATGCTGTCGGCTAGCGAACCGCTGTTATCCGATATTCCGCAAACCTGGATGAATACCTTTGCGCACCCAGCGCGTCACATCCACATGTTTGGTCAAACTGAGACGGCTGGAATCGTTTGCACTTATCGAATTCCGCGCGGGCTGGCACGTGACACGTCGGTTATTCCGATTGGCCGTCCGATCGCCAACACAGAAATATACATTTTAGATGAGCACGGACAGCCGGTGCTCTTAGGAACGTCTGGCGAGCTTTACATAGGCGGCGCCGGCGTCGGGCGGGGATATTTGGATCGCCCTGAATTCTCCGCCCACAAATTTATCGAGCGTCCTTTTGGACCACGAACTGGCCGGCTATACCGCACCGGCGATTTTGCCAGACTGACACCCGACGGATTGCTTGAATTCACAGGTCGCCAGGACGGGCAGATAAAAATTCGAGGATTTCGTGTGGAGTTGGGCGAGATTGAGGCGGTGATGGCGCAGCACCCTGGCGTAAAAGAGAATGCCGTGGTTGCGAAGGAGGATAATACCGACGCGAAAAAACTAATTGCTTATTTCGTAGCTCGCGAGACGGCGCCTACTGTCAGCGAACTACGGAACTTTCTTAGCGAACGTCTTCCTGATTACATGGCGCCTTCGATCTTCGTGCAACTGCCGGCACTGCCTCTTACAGCAAATGGCAAGCTCGATAAACGCGCGCTACCTGCCCCCGGCAATGCTCGTCCGGCTCTGGCTACCAAATACGAGGCAGCCGCGACGGAAACTGAACGGCACATCGCGCGAATTTGGGAAGAGGTGTTGCAGGTTGAGACCATCGGCAGGCGCGACAACTTTTTTGAGTTGGGTGGTCATTCGTTGCTGGCGATCCAGGCAATCGCACGTATCAACGGGCACTTCAGAATTCTCGTGCCGCTGAAAATGTTATTTGAGCATTCAACGATCGCGGCTCTCGCCGAACAGGTTGAAGCACTAATCGCCAAAGACACTCCCCAGTCTGACGGCACTATCCCACAAGTTAATCGCGACGAACCGTTGGCGCTTTCATTCTCGCAGCAGCGACTTTGGTTTATCGATCAGTTAGATAGCAGCTCGCTCTATAACATCAATAAGGCAGTTCGTTTGCATGGTGCGCTCGACGCTGAGCGCCTGAATCGCGCCTTGCAGTCTATCGCGGCACGTCATGAGGTCCTACGCACAAGGTTCGTTGCAGTCGATGGCGAGCCGAGGCAGTTGATCTCGCCGGCAATCGAGATTCCTTTTGCGATTACAGATTTGACGGTCAATAGTTCGGACCAGCAAGCGGAGCTTGATCGGCTTATGGCGATCGAGCTTGAGACACCTTTCGATCTATCTCAGGGCCCGCTGCTACGTCTACGCATTTTCAAGCTGGCCGCTGATGAACACGTCCTGTTGCTTTCGCTTCATCACATCATCGCGGATGCCTGGTCGGTGAAGACATTTTTCACGGAATTGGAAAAGTTTTATCAGGCTGACAAATCAGAAACTGCTCTGCCGCAATTGCAGATTCAATACGGAGACTTTGCTGCGTGGCAAAGACAACAGGCCACCACCGAGGCGTTCAAAGCACAAGTTGATTACTGGAAAAATCAGCTTCGGAATGCACCGTTCTCGATCAACTTGCCGAGCGATTTTTCCATGCCGGCTACGCCAACTTTCGCCGGGTCACAGCAATCATTGCCAGTGCCGGGCTCGCTCTCGCATGCCCTGCGCGATGTTTGTCAACGTGAGAACGTAACCCTTTTCATGTTGCTGGCCGGAGCATTCCAGATCCTGCTGAGCTCCTACAGTGGACTTCATGACATTTTGATCGGGACGCCTGTTGCAGGTAGGGAGCTTTTTGAAACTGAATCGTTGTTGGGATGCTTCATCAACACACTCGTTTTGCGTGGCAATCTGACTGGAGATCCCAGCCTGCGGGAAGTGTTAAGGCGCACGCGCGAGATTGCGCTCGACGCCTATACAAATAGTTCCGTGCCATTCGAAAAACTTGTCGAAGAGTTGCGGCCTGAAAGAAGTCTGGTGCGTAGCCCACTTTTCCAGACGATGCTCGTACTGGAAAACCAATCGCGTCCCGAACTGGCGTTGCCCGGCATCGCAGTCGAGCCGGTCAGATTACCGGTGACGACTGCGAAATTTGATTTGACGCTTGGCGTTGTAGAAAAAGACGATTCGTTGGAACTGTGGCTGTCATACAGCACCGACCTTTTCGCCGCCGAAAGCATTACGGCAATGCTCGCAGACTTTCGCCAGATACTTGAAGCGATGGTGGCGAACCTACAGCAAACGCTGTCGCAGTTGCCAGCCTTACGTTGGCAACCGGAAGTCTCCGCCAGCGCAGCCAGCGCGCCGGTTTCGAATTCAGCCGATAGAGAGAAACCAAAATATGTAGCGCCGCGCACACCGATTGAAGAACGGCTCGCAAATATCTGGAGCGACGTATTGCGTGTTGATCGAGTCGGAGTGCTGGACAACTTTTTTGATTTGGGTGGCCACTCGTTGCTTGCCGCCCAAGTGATTTCGCGAGCGCGAACGGCCCTCGCCGTCGAGTTGCCGCTGCGACGCATTTTCGAGACGCCCAACATCGCCGGCCTTGCGGAAGCGATTTATCAAATGCAAACCGCGGAAACTGAAGACGATGAGTTAGTGGCGATGCTGGCTGAGCTCGGCCAGCTTTCCGAGGAAGAAGCGCAGCGGCGCTTTGCCGAAGAGCTCTAAAGAAATCGCAGTCGAACCTGATACGGATGATCACCGAAACAAAAATCGTGCATGAGCTGACGCCTACCCAACAGGCGATGCTGATGTATTCGCTCTACGCTCCTCAATCAAAAGCGTACTTCGAACAAGTCTGCTTCAGCTATCGTGGGCCGATGGACGTGGCGGCATTCAAGGAATCCTGGCGGCGAGTAATTCAGCGCCACGAAATCCTGCGGACTTCCTTCGTCAGCAACGATGGGGAACGGTTTAGTCAGTTCGTACACGATGATCCCGAGCTCGATTTCCAAACCCTTGACTGGAGCGATCTCAGCTCCAGCGAACAGCAAAGGCAGCGTAACGAATTTCTGAAAAGTGATTGCGAGCGGCGTTTTGATCTTGCCGTGGCGCCACTACTGAGGATCGCAGTTTTACGGACTGGCGAAGAAGCATTTTGGATTGTCATAAGCAATCACCACATTATTCTGGACGGCTGGTCCATGTCCCTGGTCCGGAAAGAAGTATCACGGTGTTACCAGCATTTAGTTCACGACCGCGCAACTACACTTACCGAACCAATTGAGTTTGCAAGTTATTTGCAATGGCTGAAAGGTCACGACCAACAACGCGCTGAAAAGTTTTGGCGTCGCGAGCTGGAGGGCTTTGCCGCGCCCAATGACTTGCCTGTAGATCACGGCGCTGGCGCGCCTGCCGTTGGCTTAATAGGTGACCCGTTCGCGGAAAAAGAAGTCCGGCTCTCGAAAGAACTAACGGCGGCTATCCGGGACTGTGCCAGACGACACCACGTAACAATCAGCACCGTGTTGCAAGGCGCATGGGCTGTCTTATTGGGCCGCTACTCCGCGAGCGCCGATGTCGTATTTGGTATCACGGTTTCTGGACGTCCCTACGATCTGCCTGCGGTCGAATCCCTGGTTGGCTTATTAATTAATACCTTGCCGGTACGCGTCGCATTGGACGCGGACGATTCGGTCGAGACTTATCTCAAGAAAATTCAGCGGCGTGTTTCTGGTGCGTTGGAATATGAGCATTGCTCGCTCAAAGAGGTACAGCAGTGGAGCGGCGTGCCGTTTAATGTGCCCCTCTTCGATACTCTGCTGGTGTTTGAAAACTTTGCCGGCTCAGGTTCTTCGCTGGATCTGGACGGACCAGTTGAAGTCACCAGTACGCATCTGTCACGGACCAACTATCCGCTCACTCTGGTGGTGAATCCCGGAGCTGAAATGTCGCTGCAGATCGTCTACCACGAGAGACGTTTTGACGGCGATGCGATTGAAAGGATGCTGGCGCATCTGGCAAACCTACTTGAAGGCATGGCGGCGAGCACGCAGCAACAAGTGCGCGATTTGCCGATGTTGTCGGTAGAGGAAAAGCAAAAACTGTTGGTTGAACTCAACGATACTTACCAGCAGTTTCAGGCTTGCGACACCGTAGTTCGATTGTTCGAACGACAGGTTCAGCTGGCGCCTGATGCAGTTGCGTTGATTGAAGAAGAAAAGCGGCTCACTTATTCCGAGTTGAATGCACGCGCTAACCAACTTGCCGCTCAACTCAAAAAGCTCGGCGTCGGCGCTGAAACACGAGTGGGCATCTGCATTCCGCGTTCGCGCGAAATGCTGATCGCAGTACTCGCGGTTCTGAAAGCTGGCGGCGCCTATGTGCCAATGGATCCGACTTACCCAGCGGATCGTCTGGCGCTGATGTCCTCGGACGGTGGCATTGCCGTATTGCTTACCCTTGAGCGCACTGCGCAGCGATTGCCAGATTTCGCCGGACAGTGCCTCTGTCTCGATGCGGCGCGCGAACTGATCGAGGGTAATTCCGCTGCTAATCTTCCCACACAGCCCAATGCGGGCGATGCCGCTTATGTTATTTACACTTCCGGATCAACGGGAAAACCGAAGGGCACCGTCGTCGAACATGGTTCGCTAATAAACTTTACGCAAGCGGCCACGCGCTCGTACGAAATCGTCTCCACTGATCGAGTTCTGCAATTTGCTTCACTGAGTTTTGATACGAGTGCGGAAGAAATATTTTGCGCGCTGACTAATGGCGCTGCGCTCGTGTTGCGTACTGATTCGATGATCAGTTCAGCCGCCCATTTCTTGAAATCGTGCGGTGAGTTTGGAATTACAGTCCTCGACCTGCCGACAGCATATTGGCATGAGCTGACAGACGATCTCGTGATAGACCAACTGACCGTACCGGAATGCGTTCGGCTGGTAATTCTCGGCGGCGAAAAGGCGCTGAGTGAGCGGCTCGTTGCCTGGCGGCAGTCTGTGGGAGATAGAGTGCGGTTGATAAATACCTACGGACCGACTGAAGCAACGATCGTCACCACGCTGTGCGAGCTGAGCGAGCCGCAAAGCGGCGCTCCCATCGGTCGTCCTATCGCGAATGCATTGTTGTACGTGTTGGATTCCGAGCGCCGCCTCGTGCCATTTGGCTTGCCCGGCGAACTTTATATCGGTGGCGCGGGCGTCGCGCGCGGCTACTTGAACCGGCCCGAGTTGACCGAAGAAAAGTTTGTTCCCAACCCGTTTGCTGACAAGCGCGCTCCGCGACTTTATCGCAGCGGTGATCTAGTCCGTTATCGCCCTGATGGAAATCTCGAATTCCTTGGCCGTAGCGACAACCAGGTAAAGATTCGGGGTTTTCGCGTGGAGTTGGAAGAAATTGAACAAGCCATTCGTCAGCATGACCACGTGCGCGAAGCGGTGGTGCTGGCAGCAGAAGATGGGTCCGAGAAGAAGTTGATCGCGTATGTGGTTTCAGCGCGTGAAGCAGAACTAACAACTGCCGCGCTGCGAGAGTTTTTGTTGAGCCGGCTACCTGGCTATATGGTTCCGCTGGCAATCGTTTTGATCGATGCCATTCCGCTTCTACCAAACGGGAAGACCGATCGGCGCGCTCTTCTGAACCTGAAGCACTTCCCGACGAATGCAGCCGAAAACAGTGAAGCCCCGCGCGGTCCGTTAGAGAAATCAATCGCGGAAATTTGGGCGGCTGTCCTGAAATTGGATAACCCCGGAATTCACGAAAACTTTTTTGAGTTAGGCGGGCATTCACTGTTGGCAGCCAAACTCATTTCAAATCTGCGACGCCAGTTGCACATTGAAATAAGCCTCATAGACGTATTTCAGGCGCCTACTATCGCCAAGCTGGCGGCCCTGATCTGTGAACGGCAAGCCGGGAACGAAGCTGAGGAAGACTTAGCTTCGTTGTTGGCGGAAATTGAAAGCATGACGGACGAGCAAGCCGAGCAACGACTCACGCAGGAAATAAGCAAAGGTGGTTTGCGTGCTCAAGCGTTAAAGGTGGCGCTGCTTACAACAGGCGCGCTGCAAATTTTGTCTGACGTTCTGTAAAGCGGGGGGAACAATTCATGTCAGCAAATGCACTGAACATTCGTGAACAACTTGCAGGCCTGTCGCCGGCCAAACGCGCGCTGATCGAACTTAAGCTTCTCAAAAAGAAAGCCTCCGCTGGCGAGCCTAAACCAATGATCGAGAAGCGACCTGACGGTGCGCCGGTGCCTTTGTCGTTCTATCAACAAGGCCTTTGGGTGTTGAGTCAATTGATGCCAGACACGTCGCTGTATCACGTTCCTAAAGGTGTGCGACTGACGGGCGAGCTCAATGTTGCAGCCTTGCGAGCAACTTTGGAACACCTGGTGGCCCGTCATGAATCGTTGCGAACAACGTTTGCAGTTAGTGACGGCGTGCCGACGCAGGTTGTCCATCCGCAGCTCGAAATTGAAATGCCAATCGTGGATCTAAGCGATTGCCCGGACGGTGAAAAGGAAGCCGAAACGCGGAGGGTATTGCGAGACAGCGTGCGCCGTCCTTTCGATTTGGCGCAAGGGCCATTGATCCGCGCGTTGTTAATAAAAGTTGCCGAGCAGGAACATGTCTTTCTGATGACCATGCACCACATTATTACCGACGGCTGGTCCATCGGCGTGATGCATCGCGAATTCATGGCTCTATACGAGGCTTTTGCTGCCGGTAAACCTTCACCATTGCGCGAGCCGAAAATTCAATATCCCGACTATGCGATTTGGCACCGCAGTTGGTTTCAGGGGCCAGTCTACGAATCGCAACTTGCTTATTGGAAGAACCAGTTTAAAACCTTGCCGCCGCCACTCGAGTTGCCGACCGATCATGCGCGGCCGACTGTCCAGGCGCACAAAGCCTTTCGCGGTTCCAAACGTAAGCTGGTGTTGTCCAAAGAGCTGACGCAAAAACTGAAGGAGTTGTGCCAGAAGGAAGAGGCGACTTTGTTCATGGTGCTGCTGGCGGCCTATCAAGTGTTGCTGCATCGCTATACGGGCGAGGAAGACATCGTCGTCGGTTCACCGATCGCCGGACGTTGTTTGGCTGAGACTGAAGACCTGATCGGATTGTTTGTGAATGCACTTGCGTTGCGTGTGGACTTGAGTGGCAACCCTAGCTTTAGAGAGTTGCTCGGACGCGTTAAAGAAGTCGCGCTGGGCGCTTATGCGAACCAGGATTTGCCATTTGAAACTCTCGTCAAGGAATTGGCGCCCGACCGGTCGCTGGCTCGCAATCCGCTTTTTCAGGTGATGTTTGTATTGCAAAGCGAATCGATTCCCACGCTAGAACTGCCCGGCCTCACTGTCAGCCACGTTCAAGTCGAGAACGTGGTAGCAAATTTCGATCTGACGCTGGACACGGTGGAAAGAAATGGGCACCTTGAGTGCCTGCTGGAAAGTAACGCCGACTTGTTCGACTATGATCGTATTACCAGGCTACTTACCCACTTCGAAAATCTACTTGAAGGAATCGTGGCAAAACCGGAAACGCGAATTTCCGATCTGCCATTGCTCAGCGAGGCTGAGCGCCATCAGTTACTGGTTGAATGGATCGATACGCGTAGCGACTATCCCGCTAATAGCAGTGTGCAAACTTTATTTGAAGAACACGTTAGTGCCCGGCCTGAGGCAACTGCGCTGTTGTGGGGCAACGAAACCGTTAGCTATGAAGAGTTGAACCGCCGTGCCAATCAGATGGCGAATTACCTGATAGCGGCCGGCGTTAAGAAAGAGAACCGCATCGGCATTTGTCTCGAGCGGTCACCGGAACTGATCGTTGGAGTGCTGGGCATTTTGAAAGCGGGCGGCGCGTATGTGCCGCTCGATCCATCCTATCCCGAAGCGCGATTAAAGTTTATGTTGCAGGATGCTGAGGTCTCGCTCCTGCTCACCGAGAAAAAACTACTTTCTTCATTTCCGGACGCCACATTCAAAACAATATGTGTAGAAGATTTGCGTGAGCAGTTGGCAGCCAATAGCGAAGCGAATCCAATCGTAGGGACCGACGCTGACAATCTTGCGTATGTAATGTACACCTCAGGATCAACCGGCCAACCTAAGGGCGTCGCCGTCACTCACAAAAACATTGTGCGGTTGGTAAAGAACACAAACTACGCGAGCTTTGATCGCGATCACGTCTTTTTGCAATTTGCGCCAATCTCTTTCGACGCGTCTACGTTTGAGATTTGGGGCAGCCTACTAAACGGGGCGCGATTGGCACTAATGCCGCCGGGCGCGGCAACGCTTGATGAATTGGGTCGAGCGCTCAAACGTTACCAGGTGACTACGTTGTGGCTTACCGCCGGCCTCTTTCACTTGATGGTGGACAGTCATCTCGACGACCTGCGCGGACTGAAACAACTGTTGGCCGGTGGCGACGTTTTATCAGTGCCGCACGCCAGGAAAGTCGTTACTGAGTTGAAAGGATGCAAGTTAATCAACGGTTATGGGCCAACCGAAAACACCACCTTCACTTGCTGCTATCCGATGGACCACCCAGCGGGAATAAATGGTTCGGTGCCCATCGGTCGCCCCATATCCAACAGCTATGTATACGTGCTGGACAAGCACTTGAATCCAGCGCCGATCGGAATACCCGGAGAACTTTTCATTGGCGGCGATGGATTGGCCCGCGGTTACTTAAACCAACCGGAATTGACAGCGGCAAAATTCATTGCCGATCCCTTTCAACGTGGCGCCGGCAAGCAAATCTACCGCACCGGCGATCTGGTGCGACGTCGCGCGAATGGAGAAATCGAATTCATTGGCCGAGTCGATAATCAAGTCAAAGTTCGGGGCTATCGCATTGAGCTGGGCGAAGTCGAAACCGTGCTCGCCGAACATGAAGCAGTGCGCGAGGCCGTAGTTATTGTTCGCAAAGATGAAGGCGACAAACATCTCGCTGCTTACGCTGTGCCTGGAGAAGGGAAGAACCTAAGTGCAGCGATGTTGCGTGAGTTTTTGAGTGAACGGCTGCCGAGTCAGATGGTGCCCTCGATCTTTGTCATCCTTGATCAGTTGCCGCTTTCAGCAAATGGAAAGGTTGATCGCGCGGCCCTCGCTGCAATTAAGACAAACACCGAGAGCGCCAGGGAACGCTGCATGTTGCCGCAGGATAAACTTGAGCTAAAGCTGCAACGGATCTGGGAAAAAGTTCTAGGGGTCAAACCGATCGGCATGGATGACAACTTTTTTGAGTTAGGCGGCCATTCCTTACTCGCTGTTCGGCTGTTTGCCCAAATTGAAAAGTCGTTGGGCCGCAATCTGCCACTGGCTACTCTGTTTCAGGCTCCGACCATTCGTTTACTCGCGGAAGTTTTGCGCAAGGATGGCTGGAGCGCGCCCTGGTCTTCGTTGGTGTTGCTGCAAAGTGGTGGCAATCGCCGGCCTTTCTTTTGTGTACACGCCGCCGGCGGCAATGTGCTGGAGTACCACGCACTAGCTCAACTGCTCGGCCCGGACCAGCCTTTCTATGGATTCCAGGCATTGGGTCTCGATGGCAAGCGTCCACCACACTCTTCAATCAAAGAAATGGCGGCGCACTATATTCGTGAGATGCGCGAGGTACAGCCCGATGGTCCATACCTGTTAGGAGGTAGATCGTCCGGAGGCACAGTGGCGTTTGAAATGGCGTGCCAACTCATGGCTCAGGGTGAGCAGGTCGATCTGCTCGCCCTGTTTGATGCGTACCCGGCCGGCTATTTTAAGTTGCTGCCGGGAACAAGTTCATTTACTCAAAGAATCACGCGGTCTGCGAGAAAATTTCAAACTCACGCGCAAAACCTGCGCGGCTTAACTCTGACGGAAAAATTTTCATACCTTGCCGGCAAGTTAAAATTTGCGCCAGCTAAAACCAAACACAAACTTTACCGTCGCGCGTTCAAGTTGTACCGCCGCTTTGGCCGGCGTTTGCCGGCGGTGCTGCGGAACATTGAGGAGATCAATTTTGCGGCAGTGAAGGATTATGTGCCGCAGGTTTATCCGGGCAACGCAACTCTTTTTCTGGCAAGCGATGATTTGACAGCGGCTTTCGACGTCGAAGAAGGGTGGCAGGCATTGGTGGCTGGCGGCCTGGAAAAAATTCCCGTGTCCGGTAACCATCTGGACATCGTAAAAGAGCCGCACGTGCGCACGCTTGCCGAAAAATTGCGCGGTTGTCTCGACCGCGTTCACTCGGAAAATTAAGAAGCGATTGTGCTCCCAGATCCGGCTTGAATTCTGGCAAGCGCATGCTTTTGAGCCTTTTTAACTAATACAGAATCGAAGGGCGTGGAAAGAGCGTGAGGCTCGTTCCGAAACGAGTCCAGACAACGTATGAGCACAAGTCCCGCTTTATATCCCGTAACCGTTACGGCTCCGCGCGAAGTGAATTTGGGCTTCCTGCGGCCCAACAGCCCGCTGCCGCTGGTTTTACGTCCGGCCACGCGTGGCGTCAACGTAATTGAATGGGCCAGCAAGAATCTTGCCTTCATCGACAGTACGCTGTTGCAGCACGGAGCAATTCTTTTTCGCGGTTTTGATCTTGCTACGACGGCGGATTTTGAACGGCTGATCGAAGTGGTGTCGGGTCCTTTGCTGAACTACTCATATCGATCGACCCCGCGCAGCGTCGTCTCAGGAAAAATTTATTCGTCTACTGAGTATCCGGCCCATCAGTCCATCCCTTTGCATAACGAGAATTCTTATTCGCGTAGCTGGCCCATGAAGCTGTGGTTCTTTTCCATGCAGGTTGCCAAGCAGGGCGGCGCTACTCCGATTGCCGATAGTCGAAAGATCTTCAAAGCGATACCGCATGAAATCTGCGATCTCTTTGTGCGCAAGGGTTTGATGTACGTGCGCAACTACGGCATTGGTCTCGATCTTCCCTGGCAGGAAGTTTTCCAAACCTCGAGTAAGTCCGTGGTCGAAGACTTTTGCCGAAACTCCGATATGGAGTTTGAGTGGCTTGCCGACGATCAGCTGCGCACGCGGCAGATCTGCCAGGTAGTAGAACGACACCCGCGCACCGGCGAAATGGTCTGGTTTAACCAGGCACATCTATTTCATGTTTCGCGATTGCCATTAGAAGTGCGTGAATGGCTGCTGCTTGCATTGGGCGAGGCTAATTTGCCGCGCAACGTCTATTTCGCTGACGGCTCGAATATCGAGGCGGAAGTGATTGATGAAATTTCGCGTGTTTGTGAAGCGCAGTCCGTGACATTTCCCTGGCAGGAAGGCGATGTGCTCCTGCTTGATAACATGCTCACCGCGCACGGCCGCAAACCATTTGTTGGAAAACGCAAGGTCGTGGTCGGCATGGCCGATCCGAATCAACAGGGATTGGCCCACGCTGTGCGTCACGAGATTCTAAGCAATATGTGAAGGATGTAGTCGTCCTAAAAGAAAAGCTATGGCAACGCTCGTACAAGAGATCCTGAACATCAGAGAACGAATCACCGGCGGTTTCGTTCCGCGCAACCATTTCCTGGCTGATTTTAATAACACTGCGCGTCCTTATCCATACGATAAGTGCGTTCATGAACTCTTCGAAGCTCAGGTTCAACGCACCCCGGCAGCGATTGCGGTGGTTGCCGGCGACAAACAGTTAACCTACGCAGAGCTGAATGCTCGGGCGAACCAACTGGCGCGCTTCCTGCGACGATTTGGTATTGGACCGGACTCGCTCGTTGGTCTCTGTGTCAATCGCTCGATCGAAATGATCGTCGGGGTTCTCGGCGTATTAAAGGCCGGCGCCGGCTATGTGCCGATGGATCCAGCTTATCCGGCTGAGCGCTTGGCGTTCATGTTAAAGGACGCAAATGTTTTCGTCTTACTGACGCAATCTGATTTGTTCGACAAGCTTCCGTCGCACAACGGACCGCGGCTTTCTCTGGATAGCGATTGGGACGTAATCGCGAAGGAACGCAAGGACAATCTCGCTGCCTGGGCCAACCCTGCAAATTTGGCTTACGTGATTTACACCTCGGGTTCAACTGGCAAACCGAAGGGAGTGATGATTCATCACCGCGGCCTGGTTAACTACTTGAGCTGGGCGGTGGACAATTATGAAATCGCTGAGGGTTGTGGCGCGCCAGTGCATTCTTCAATCTCATTCGATTTAACTGTTACCAGTTTGTTTTCGCCTCTTTTGGTTGGCCGCACAATTTTCCTGATCGCTGACGGTATCGAAAATCTTGCGGCGGCCTTGCTCGCGCGTGATAACTATAGCTGCGTCAAGATTACCCCCGCTCACTTGCGCGCCCTCGCTGAGCTGGTACCTGCTGAGCAGATTCGCGGCCGCGTGCGCGCGCTGGTGATTGGCGGGGAAGCATTGCATCTCGAGAATCTGAACTTTTGGCGCACCCACGCCCCGCACACTCGCTTAATCAACGAATACGGGCCAACTGAGACAGTGGTTGGATGTTGTGCGTACGAAGTCGCCGAGAGCGATCCTGAGCAGGGTCCCGTACCAATCGGTACTCCGGTGGCCAACACTCAGCTCTACGTGCTCGATGAATCAATGCGCCCGGTTGAGAAAGGCGTGACGGGTGAACTCTATATCGGCGGTGATGGCGTCGGTCTCGGCTACCTTAATAGTAAGCAATTGACTGACGAACGCTTCATTGCCGACCAATTCAGCCGTAACCGGCGTGGTCGGTTGTATCGCACTGGCGATCTGGCGCGTTTTGATGAACAGGGAAACTTGGTTTATTCAGGCCGGATCGATAACCAGGTGAAGATTAAAGGCTTTCGCATTGAACTGGATGAAGTGGAAACCATTCTTAGCCAATGCGAAGGCGTCCGCGATTGCGCGGTGATAGCTCGCGAGGACGCAAATGGCGAGAAACGTTTGATCGCTTACACCGTACTCGACGAGACGAAACAAGAGACCGATGAATTAAGGACCGCCATCAAGGCAAAGGTGCCCGACTACATGGTGCCTACGGCATTCGTCAAAATGGAATCGCTGCCTTTGACTACGAATGGCAAAGTTGATCGCCAGGCACTACCGCTGCCCGATCGTAAGCCGAATATCTGTTCGCAAAACTGCACGGCAAAATATGGCGAGGTTGAACAGAAGTTAATGAAAATTTGGGCGGACGTCTTACAGGTTCCGCAGGTAGAAGTTACTGATAACTTCTTTGATTTGGGAGGCGACTCGATCCTTGGCACTTTGATTCTCGCGCGTGCGGCGCAGGCTGGTATCAAATTTTCTCCGCGTCAATTGTTTGAACACCAAACGATCACCGCCTTAATAAATGCTACGCGCTAAAACAGTCAATTATGGTTCGCTGAAACCTTCGCGGTTTCCCGGCTTGGCCCTGAACGACGACGAAGTGCATCTATGGCAGGCGGCGTTGACCGATCGGCCCGCCGACATTTTTGAATCATTCTTGTCGGCAGACGAACTGCGGCGCGCTAATCGTTTTCATTTTAGAAAAGACAGAGACCACTTTGTCGTTGCTCGCGGCTTGTTACGAAATCTGTTGGCCGCCTACCTTGGAATAAAACCCTCGCAACTTAACTTTTCTTACGGCGCCCAGGGAAAGCCGTTTTTATTACTGGGTGGCCAGGAGCTAATAAACTTCAACGCATCGCACGCAGAGGGACGCGCTGCTTTCGCTTTTACTCGCGGCCGCAATCTTGGCGTTGACATTGAGTTTGTGAAAGATGACTTTGACGATGAAGTAGTAGCGAACAGCTTTTTTTCGCGAGCTGAAGTATTGGCGCTGCGAACTGTACCCAGCGAGTCAAGGAAGCAGGCATTCTTTAATTGCTGGACGCGGAAGGAAGCGTATATCAAGGCGCGTGGCGAAGGATTATCAATGCCGCTGGATCAGTTTGATGTCAGCCTTAGGCCGCGCGAAGCGGCCGCGCTGCTGATGAATTACCGCGAAGAGCGCGAAGTTTCGCGCTGGTCAATGCAAGCGATTGCCGCTCCGGAAGGATATGTCGGCGCTTTAGTAGTTGAAGGCCACGATTGGAAATTGAAGAGTTTTACTTTAGAAAAAGCAACGCCGCCAAAATCCGAGCCGGCCGCATTTCGCGCGCAGGCAAGCCAATACTCATTCGGCTGAAACTGGGCTTTCAGCCTCTTCTTTTTTCCGCCGCCACATACCCGCGATCTGATTAGCTTCAGCCAATGTCATGTTGTCGTAAATATCGGCTGTGTTTTTGACTTGGCCGTCCTCGAGTTCCAAAACTTCCCAATCAGGCGCGTTTGGATCGGTACCGGCGCGGCCCGGCTTTACGCGAATCTCATAAGAAATTTCCGGTGAATTGCTCTCGTTTTCCATCTCTCGATCCCCTTACTTCTTTAGCGTCGTGTTAACGCAAGCGCTTTGCCCGCGAAAAACTGGTAATGCAAAGTGCAGTTTGCGAACGGTGAATCTAACACAGTTTTGCATGAGGAGGACACTACCAACCAAACTCCTGCAATAGCATTTTAAGCACGCGACCCAGCTGAAGAGATTACAGCGCAATACAGTGCATTGCTGCCCCGAATCCGCGCGGCGTCAAAAAGTTTTGCCCGGCAGCGAGCTGTCGAGTAGCATGGCTCTCGTCATATCTCAGATTTTCAAATTTGAAACAAGATAAAAACCTGGTCTGAGGTGCTCAACGAATATGTGTACTGATCGAAGAGATTTTCTCCGTAGTTCGGCGGCGCTTGCTGCGGTGGGATTGCTCGGCAAATCTGCTAACAGCGCGACTGTCGCAACCGAGATTTTCCAACAGCGCGAAGCGCCGGAAGCAATTCGCAAGTTGAAAAAAATGACCGGGGACGTGGCGCCGATTTCGCTCGACGAGCGGCGCGCTCGTTTAGAAAAAGCGCGGCGCCTAATGCGCGATAATCGCATTGAGGCGATTTATCTCGAGCCTGGCGCCAGCATGTTCTATTTCACTGGCATGCAGTGGGGCACCAGCGAACGCATGTTCGCTCTCGTGATTCCGGCGCGTGGCGAGATTGCCTGGGTGTGTCCGAAATTTGAAGAAGAGCGCGCGCGTGAGTTGATCAAACTCGGCTCTGACATTCGTACCTGGGAAGAAGACGAGAGTCCCTATCAAAGGGTAGCTGAAATTTTTCACGATCGCGGAATACGCAGCGGCCGCGTCGGCATGGAAGAGCGCGTCCGCTTTTTTCTTTTCGATGGAATCCGCAAAGCCGCGCCAGGCTTACAGTATGTGAGTGCGACACCGATTACGGCTGGGTGTCGGATGTACAAATCCCCAGCCGAAATTGCCCTAATGCAGAAGGCGAACGATATTACGTTGGTCGCTTACAAAGCGACGCACGATTCAATGCACGAAGGCATGCCGCAGGATGAATTTGCGCGCAACTGCGCTGCGGCGTTTCAAGCGTTGGGCGCGCCTGGCGGCATCTTTGTCAGCTTTGGAAAATTCACGGCGTTTCCGCACGGCAGCATCACGCCACAGAAACTGAGAGAAGGCGATGTTGTTTTGATGGACGGTGGCTGTAGCGTCGATGGTTACCAATCCGACATTACCCGCACGTTTGTATTTGGCAAGCCGACCGATCGCCAGCGTGAAATTTGGAATCTTGAACGCCGCTCCCAGGATGCGGGCATCGCGGCCGCCAAAATCGGTGCGCCATGCGAAGCGGTTGATGCAGCGGCGCGAAAAGTAATCACGGACGCGGGCTTTGGTCCCGATTACAAAGTGCCGGGATTGCCGCATCGTACCGGTCACGGTATTGGTCTCGATGGTCATGAATGGACCAACTTCGTGCGTGGCAATAAGACACCAATTCAACCGGGCATGTGTTTTAGCGACGAGCCCACAATTGTGATCTATGGAGAGTTTGGTATTCGGTTGGAAGACTGTCTTTATATCACACCGGAAGGCGCAAGGTTTTTTACACCGCAGAGTAAATCGATTGATGAACCGTTTGGTTGAAGGCGTAGGCAGTAGGCAGTAGGCGGAAAACAAAACGGAAGCGGTCGAGAAAAAGAGAATGGCTCAGGACTGTCCACACCTGGATCAAATAAAAACAGTAGCGCCGAGCGCGGACGGTTGCGAAGATTGCCTACGCATTGGAGCCGCCTGGGTGCACTTACGGCTGTGCCTTAGTTGCGGCCATGTTGGTTGCTGTGACTCGTCACCAAACCGGCATGCTACTAAGCATTTTCAGGCCAGCCGGCACCCGATCATCAAGTCATTTGAACCGGGCGAAGATTGGGGCTGGTGCTATGTCGATGAACTGATGTTTGATCAGTTGTGAAAAAGTCAGTTGCGAAATCAGCAATCAGAATGGCCATAGAAACGCAAATCATTGACCCGGCATATTCGAGTAATAGGGCAAGGCTTGCGCAAATTTGTCCACCGTGTCCTTCACTTTTGCTTTTACCACCACCATCAGCGATCCGTTGGTCCACATTAGATTATCTTCGCCGTCATTAAACGCGAACCGCTCGCCCACTTGTTTTCCATTACTGTCGCGCACCGGATCGGTGGTCAGGCCTTTATCATTCTCGCGCGCCTTCCTCAAAAAGATTTGCAGGTTGCGGGCCGACTCTTCAATGGTCGGAAAATTGACCAGCATGTGTTTCACCACTTCATTCTTTCGCGAGCGATAAACTCCGCCGCGAACCTCGGTTCCCTCAGGCACCGCTACGCCAAAACTGCGCGGATTGATGGTGACAATCAAAGGATAATCCAAAACCTTTTGTGGAAAGATGTCTTCCATCTTGCCGCCGTAATGTACGCCATACCCGGGCGCGGTCGAAGGCTGCACAGTCTTAACGGTGCGATTGTTATTCGCCCGGTTCTTGAAACGCTCGCTCAAATTACAGAACGATAAAGCAAAAACCAGCAATGCAATGGTAAACAAGGATTTCATCGGCAGCTCCTTCTTTGCGCAAAGCGAGGTATAGTTTTTGGGTTTGTTACTTTCGCGCAGAAGTTTACGCCTGCGGCTTATGATTTGACCAGAAGTTTGGAAGCGCGCGCCGGCGAATTAATAGACCGATAAGTGAAAGCTGTGAAGGCACAAAGAAGCTGTTGTGATTTTGAAAGTCTCAGCGGGGAGAACCAGGCAAGTGCCTTATGGTTCAATGCCAAAGGCCGGCGACGACTCGTTTGGCTTAGTCGCTAATAATACTTTGGCGAGTTGCGCGGCATAAACGGGATCGAGCGATTCCAGAATCTGTTGTTGCTTTTGTGCCGCCGAACGATCGCCGTTGGCCAGGTAACTCATGGCCAGGCCAAAATATGCGGGAGCATATTTAGAATCGAGATCAATCGCTTGTCTCAATTCCTTAATCGCTACGTAATAGCGGTGCATGTTGTAATAGATCAGTCCGTTGGCGTAACGCAAGTCTGACATTGACGGCGGATTATTAGGTGGCCCCGTTTCACTGCTCGCCAGTTCGGCCCGCTTTACCAGTATCGCTTGCTTGATTGCTTCAAGGGCGGCCGAGTAATTTTCCAATGCTGTATAAGCATTACCCAACTGGTAATACTGTTCGGCGCCGACCAAATCCGGCTTGATCTTAATCGCCATTCGTAAAACGGTAATGGCGTCTTTGTATTGTCGCAGGGCAACGTATGCCACGCCGAGCTTGCCGTAGGCAGCTACGTCATTTGGATCTCGATCGATTGCTTGTCGCAATGCTTCGGCTGCTTCGGCGTAGTTGCCGGCTTCCAGAAGTTTGAGGCCTTTTACGTACGGCGAAAATGAGGTGGGCTTGTTTGTGTTGTTATTAGCAGCGGCTAAGGCACCGGCATTCGAGCGTTCCTGTTGCGCCTGGATTGCTGTGGTGAATCCAAAAACGATCAGGCAGAAATAGACGGCGAGTAAAACAGATCTCATGAACTGACTAACTTTCGCAAAAACTAATCAAAATAAACTTCGCCGGCGGATGCGAATTGCGGTTCAGAATACAACCTTGAGCTGCTCGTGTCGAACAGCCGAAAGAAGGTTGTAGTCTGAAACGGATTAGTTAGTAATTAAGGGAAGTTTAGTGCAGGAGCTCGATGCGATCGCCCGGCTCCAGCTTTGGATCCTCAGCTTTGCCAGCTTTGATCTCTTTGAGGTTTAACTTAGTCGTAGTTAGATGGCCATCCGGACCCTGACGGGATATTTCTACAGCACCATCACGAGCCAAGCCGCCGGCGGCGAGGATTGCCTGCACCAGCGTAATTCCTGGTTGAAAAGCTTTTTGTCCGGGATAGCCGACCGATTTGCCAGCGATGTAATAAAAATCCTGTTGCCGCGCCGTCAGGTTTATCACGTCGTTCGTGCGCACCACAAAATTAAGCGCAGCAGGATCGCTAAGATCCAACACTTGAGGTGAACTACCAGTTCGCATGATGGTTGCGCGTGCAGCGTCAAGACGTGGTTGTACTTCGGAAAGCAAAACATAGAGCGGTACCGCTTCGCGTCTTAAAACTTTTGCGCCGGGATTGCCAACCAGTCCGGTAACGACCACCGTGTGACTGCCGTATTGTCTGACGCCGACAGAGACTTGCGTCTGGTCGGCAACTGCGAGCCGTTTGAGCTCGGCAGCGATGCGGGTCTGAATCTCTTTGGTCGTTAAGCCGGCGACTGCGATTGGCGCTCCCGCAATGGGGAAGTCTACATAGCCACCGTCGATCACGCTGAACAGTGTCGAGCGATTAGCCGCCGAGTTAAGTAAGTGAATGTCGAGCACATCGCCGACTCCGACGCGATAAATTTCCGTGAGCGGTACATCTTCGTTCGACTTCGCAGGCGCCCCCGAGGGCTCAAGCGCGGTCGTGTTTGCAGTATTATTCTCAGTTGGGGTCGGCTTGTCGGCAGTGGAAACCGCCGCCGATTCTCGCTTAACGGGTGCTGCATTCGCGTCGGCAGCAGAGTTGGGCGTTTCATTACCGGCCAACCGGGTTCCATTAGAAACCGGTGCGTTGGACTTCTCGTTTGACGAGTTGGAATTGGTTGAAGTTGAAACTGGAGCACTAACTTCGGTGTTCGCTAATTTCGTTTTAGCAGTTTCGGGTGGGATGGGTGTATTCGGATCGCCAATTACACGATAAAGCTTAGCCGCCAAACTGGGATTGAGGTCCTGCAGTTTTTTATAAATGTCCATCGATGGACCAGTGCGGCCCAGCACGTAATAAGTCAGTCCCAAACGAAAATAAGCTTCGTCCCAATCCGGCTTCACCTTAACCGCGCGCTTAAAAGCATCTGCCGCCTGGTAATAATTCTTCAACTTCCAGTAAGACATGCCGAGCATGTAATTTGTTTGCGCGTCATCGGGCTTGAGCTTATTTGCTTCCTTAAGCGCGAGCACGGCGTCCGCCAGTTTGCCGGCGTTGTAAAGAGACACACCGTTGTCGAAATTCTTCTGTGCCTCAGTTGGGCCGTTTGAGGTTACGTCGGGCGTGGCAGTTGTAGCCGCGCCAGTCACACCGGCGGTGGTGTGATTCTTGGCAGTCTCAACGGCTTTCACATCCGATGTGTTGTCGTTGGTTTGGGCTATTGATCCCTGGAAAGGGGCCAACGCCAACGTCGAAAAGATGCCAACTAAAAATACTCTCTTCATAAGTCTTACAGGTGTGGGTGTCGTTTAATTGTGCTGGATCGTTGCAGCTCTATGAGTCGAAGAATTCTGAATCGTTACTCGCGGAAGTTTACTCGGGGAAACTGGTTTGCGCCGGACTTGCGAGTTTTGGTGCGGAACGCCGCAGGTTGAACTAATGCGCGGGATCATACACCAAGTCTCCGGTATTGGTAAGTGGATTTCATTTGCGGCCTGTTGCCGTCGGGAATTTAAGCCTGTTTAGATGGCTTTTTCCGCGATTTGCGTGCGAGATCCTTGCCTGCTGGGGCGACAAAAAACTGGCTTCAAACAAGAAAAGCACAAGTAGTTCAAACAGCAAATCGCACTGTTATTCCAACTTGGCTGGTGGGTGAACTGGTGTAGCGCAAACCGTTTGCGGGTTTGAGTTGTAGCGCAAACTTCAGTCTGCGGTTTCATTGGCAACCAACAACTTGGATTGGTCAGGTCGGATTCATTCAGCGTAGCGAGACCACTCGGGCGCATGCCGCCATCTCTTTCACTCCTCTCAAGGCCGCTGAGTAAGATCATCAGTAAGGAAGGCTTCGAAAAGTCACCGGAATCGCATGCACTTCGCGGCGCTGGCGCAAACCATACTTTAGCGTCTTCACAGTCAGACCTGCCTTGCCCGACCAAAAACCAAACACGATTTGCGCGAGGTCAATCATATGCCGGTAGCGGATTGCACTCGCAGTCTTGCGCCTGGGAAGTTGCAACTCGATAACTCTGTCCACTTGATCGAGCGCCGCCTGGGCACGATGCGGCAACTTAAACCGCGTGTAGGGAACAACGGCCCAGACCGCTTCACTATTTTCCAAGAGCCATTCGATCGCGCACTCATCAATTCCGCGCGCCGTGCCCAGCAACCAAACACGACCTTCTGAAGTTAGCGGCGATAGATACTGTTCAAACAGCGATCGCGCCATATCACGATCAATATCGCGCGAGCCGGTCACCATGATCGCATTGTTCACCATCTTGAACAGGCTGTCCGATGGACCAGATTGCCGAGTCCGGCGCGAGTCTAATACTCCCGCTAGTGTGCGAAGCGAGAAGAGGCGATGGTAACGTCTGCCTGGGCCCACGCCTTTTTGAAGCGCGCCTCTGCCAACGCCGCATCAGCATTCTTCCCCTCTGCTTTAAGGGCTTGGGTCAAACCAAACAACGACCAACCGTTTTCGCGATTGCGCTTTAGGTCTTCCCAGTAAACAGTCTCGGCTTCGGCCGGTCGGCCCGCTTCCAGCAGCACTGCGCCGAGGGCCTGACGTGGTGGAAAGTGGAATTCGGCAGGCTCGGTGTAAACCAAAGCGTCTTCCAATCTGACGGCGCGTTCAAGATGGGGCACGGCCTGATCATAGTCCTTTTTCTGCGCCGCAATCTCGCCAGTCAACACTTCCTGCGCGATCGAGAGCACCGCACGACCAGTGTTCGGCGAGAACAATGGCTGGTCGAGCGATTTGTCCTCCATTATTACTTTTAACTTTGCCAATTCCTGTTCGGCATCAGCAATTTGTCCTTTGCCCAAAAACGCAGTGCCGCGCGCGTAATGCCACTGGCCGCGCAGGTATGCGCTTGTGTCGGGCGGCTCAGCTTCGGCCAACATTTGGTCCCACTTGCCGAAACGCGTTAAGGCAAAATAAGGCACGACGCGAAAACCTGCGAGCAGTGGTACTGCTTTCAAAGTATCATCGCTAACTTGCGAAGCAGCTTTGCGTGCGGCGTCGATTGCCACTTTGCTGCGGCCTTGGGCCGTTGCCGCGAACCAGAGGAAGTGCAGATTGTGCGGGTAGTACGCCATCGGGTAGAGGCCCTGTGCGCGGCACTGCGAGATGTAATCCTCATCGGCAGCGATCGCCAGTTCATTGCTGCGGGCGGCGTCGGCATAGCGGCCGACGCGTTGATAGATGTGCGCCGGCATGTGCACCATGTGACCGGCGGCGGGCATCAAGGTTTGCAGACGATCGGCGGCCGCTTCCGCTTTGGCTGGCTCGTAGGCTTCCATCAAATGAATGTACAGATGCAGCGCGCCCGGATGATTCGGATTCTGCGCGATCGTTTTCTCTGTAAGGGCTACGATTTCTGAAGTCCGATCGTAAGGCGTGCCGTCTCGCTCCCAATAACCCCACGGCCGCAAGTCCATCACCGATTCGACGTAAAGCATGGCGATGTCCTGGTCGTTAGGAAATTGCAGATGTACTTTGCGCATCGCGTCGGCGTATTCGGCGTCGCGCGCGCGGCGATCTTCGGCATGCCCGGAATAGCGGTGCGTGAGTGCATCGATCAGCGCTCGTTCGCGCGGCGAAGCTTTTGCTTTTAGCGCCACGGCTTTTTGAATTGCTTCGAGCGCTTTCGGCTCGCTGGCTGGGTCCATCGGCGCGTTAATGTTTGGCCCAAGCGCAAGCGCCTCGCCCCAATAAGCAATCGCGAGATTGGGATCCAGCCGTTCCGCTTCACGGTAAGCGCGCCCCGCTTCCGCATGATTAAACGCGTACGACAAGTTCAACCCTTGATTCATGAAGAGCTGCGCGCGCGGGTTTTTGGTGGAGACAGGAAAGGTGTGGCTGCCGAGTTTTTGCAGTCGCGGCGCCACTGCACCCGTGGGTGAAATCGACGGCTTCGCCGGTTCTATGTAGTGAATGTGATGCGGCGCAGCGGGTTCCTGCGCGAAAATGTTTTGTTGACTCAAGCTTGAAGCGAGGCAAGCAACAAGGGCGATAAAAATTAGTCGTTTGAATTTCATCGACTTGTCCTTTCTGGGGTGTTGCGCCAATTTCTAAAGCAAACTGTTAGTTTCTGTGTAAAGCAAACTGTTAGTTTCTGTGTAAAGCAAACTGTTAGTTTGTGCCGTGTAAAGCAAACTGTTAGTTTGCGCCGTCTGAATGGCTTCCCCGTGCGCGCGCATTATGAAAAGTCGGGCGCTGTTGGCTTTTCGGAGGGAGACATTCTATAGCAACGCTGCTACCTGATCACGCGTATTTCGACAGAAAAAAGGACCACTGTGAGATCGCAATGATTGTGCGCAAAACTTTGAGGTCGGAGGAGTAAACCTTTCCATGCGTGCAAACTTTGGAATCCTCATGGCTAGGAAGAAGGGGTTGCTCCCGCTTTTTCATTGGAGACTGGACGCCAAACTGAAAAGCGGCTTTGCCGCTTCCCGTGCGGAAAGGCTCCGCCTTTCCGGCGAGCTACTTTCAATTTCTCTCCTGAGGCTTAGCCTCAGGAGAATTCTTGAGAGGACGGTGCGGTAAGCCAGAGG
>JADMIO011297997.1_pt1:37500-64496 | contig 64496 bp, 51 predicted proteins | sample 8958161 | NCBI WGS metagenome assembly JADMIO01 (sample SAMN16585339, study PRJNA669376) | soil metagenome | isolation source: Crop rotation soil | place: USA: Cullars Rotation, Alabama | collected 2011 | reverse complement strand
TTCTCGCCGGATGGCAAGCTGCTGTACCTCACCAATGGTGACCGCCAGCGCTTCACCCCCGCGCAGGATCCCAACCAGCCGGTGGGCAAGCTGCTGCGCCTGACGCTGGATGGCAAGCCCGCGCCGGGCAACCCGCAGGCCGGCAAGACCGGTGCGAGCAAGGTCGATGTGATCGATCCCGCGCGCAACACGGGTGGCGCGAAGACCGCACCGGTGGTGCGCACCTATGAATTCACCGGCCCCAACCTCACGCCGGCCGAGACCTGGGCCACGGGTTTCCGCACGCCGTATGGCCTGGCCTTCGCGCCGGATGGCAAGCTGTGGGAAGTCGAGCACGGCCCGCGCGGCGGCGATGAACTGAACCTCATCGAGCCGGGCAAGAACTACGGCTGGCCGCTGGTGGAGTACGCGCCGAACTACGATGGCTCGCCCATCGACAGCCCGGACACCCGCCCGGATCTCCAGAAGCCGGTGATCTACTGGACCCCCGTCATCGCGCCGGGCAACCTGATGTTCTACACGGGCAACCTGTTCCCGCAGTGGAAGGGTTCGGCGCTGATCTCGGGCCTGGGCTCGGCCACGCTGAACCGCGTCGTCATTGATGGTGCGAAGGCCACGCCGGCCGAGCGCTGGGTGCTGGGCTTCCGCGTGCGCGACGTGGCGCAGGGCCCGGATGGCGCGCTGTGGGTGGCCGAAGACGCGAAGGGTGGCGGTCTCTACAAGATCACGCCGACGAAGTAACCCCGCAAGCCTGCTGATCGTTACGGCCGTGAAGGGAAACCTTCACGGCCGTTTTTCATTCAGTATTTCCACATGGATGCACCTGATGCGTCGCGCGACACGGTCGCGCCACGGTTGCCGGCCGCCGTACGCTGGGTGCTGGCGGTGTTCGGGGTGTTTTGCCTCGGGTTGGGCATCGCCGGGGTGTTCATCCCGGGGCTGCCGACGACGGTGTTCATCCTGCTGGCCGGCTGGGCCGCGGCGCGCAGTTCACCGCGGCTTTCGGCGTGGCTGCTGTCGCATCGGCTGTTCGGGCCGATGCTGCGCAACTGGCAGCAGGGCGGCTACGTGAGTCGCCGCGCCAAGGTCAGCGCTGCGATCATGATGGTGGCGTGTGGCCTGTTGCTGTTCCTGACTGGCACGCGCCCCTGGCTGTCCGGTGCCGTGTGCCTGCTGATGGCCGTCATCCTCGCCTGGCTGTGGTTTCGGCCGGAGCCGCCGTCTTCCCCATAGCAACATGCGCTGCGACAACCCCTCCCCGGGACTGCGCTAACCTGCGTCGGCGCCAGCGCCACCGATTTCGAACGATGAGGGGAGAAGATCATGCGATTCCAGGGCAAATCCGTATTGGTGACCGGCGCTGGCGGCGGCATCGGTCGCGCGGCCGCCATCGCATTCGCGCGTGAGGGTGCCCGACTCGTCATCACCGATCTCAAGGAAAGCCTGCACGACACCGCCGCGCAATGCCGCGCGCAGGGCGCGCCGGTGGAAGCGCTGGTGCTCGATGTCGCCGCCGACGCCGCGCCCGCGCAACTGGTCGACGCGGCGCTGCGCAGTTACGGCAGGCTCGACGTGGCCTTCAACAACGCCGGCATCACCGGTGACAACGTCGACATCGCCGACTACCGCGATGAAACCTGGGATCGCGTGATGGATGTGAACGTGCGCGCCGTGTTCCGCGGCATGAAGGCGCAGATCCGCGCCATGCGCGCGCAGGGTGGTGGTGGCGCCATCGTCAATACGGCCTCGGTGGCCAGCACGCATGCGTTGAAGCTGTGCTCGGGTTACATCGCCGCCAAGCATGCGCTGCTGGGTCTCACCCGTGCCGCAGCCATCGACGTCGTGGGAGACGGCATCCGCGTGAATGCCATCTGTCCCGGCATCATCGACACGCCGCTGCTGGAGAATGGCCGCCAGATTCCCGGGCTGATCGAGGCGCTGCAGGCATCGGTGCCGATGAAGCGGCTTGGCAATGCCGAGGAAGTGGCGCGATTGGCGTTGTTCCTCGCCTCGGAAGAGGCCAGCTACATGGTGGGGCAGGGCGTGCTGGTGGATGGCGGCGTGACGGTGGTGTGAGGCAGCCATGCGTGTCACCAGGATCGCGATCACTGAGGCATTGCGGCGACGGGCGGGTGCGTCACTCCACCCCGCGATGTCAGCGGTAGTGCACCAGGCCCAGGATGGCGCCACCCACGCCGTTGAACCAGGCCGAGCCCACCACGGTCTCGTGCAATGCGCCTTGGGCGAAGATCCACGCTGCCCCGAACAGCGAAGTACCAGCGATTTTCCCGGTGCTGCTTTTCTCCCGCAGCAGGATCGCCGCCGCCATCGACCATAGCGTCAGGTAGAGCCAGAAGGTGGGGATCGGATCGTCGAGCCCCAGCGCGTTCGACCAGAAGCGGTTCACGCCGGGTGGAATCACCGGGAGCATGGCGAAGAGCACCATGCAACGATGCACCTGGGGGCGGTTGCGGTTGCGAATCGCGATGCTGAACATGATGGCGAATCCCGCGAAGGCGAGCAGGCCGAGATAGAGCCCGTCGGTGCCCGGCGACCGTCCCGCGAAGTAGCCCGCACCCGAGGCGATGAGCTGCATCATCAGGCCCATGGTGATGACCGCCGTGCCATGCGCCACGCCCCACAGGCCGAGCGAGCGGTGCAGCTTCACATTGCCGGTGCCGACCAGTGCGCTTTGCACCACCAGCAGCAACATCCAGCTCACGAACAGCAGTGCGTGCAGGTGCACCACGGGCGGCGCGGGCGGAAACTTGCCCTGCAGTGCTGGCCAGAACGAATGCATTCCGAACCCGCCGAAGACGAAGAAGCACATCGCAAGCGTCATACAGAAGAAGAACGACGGCTTGAATCCGGTGCTGGCTGCGGGCATCGCAGCTTCGGCAGGCATGGTCACGGTACTTCCCCCTTCGCCCGGCAGTCAGCGCTGCCTCTCCAGATATGTTGCTTCAGTGCGCCGTTTCTGAAATGACCGCCTGCGGCTGGTCCTTCACGCCGGCCTTGTAAGCCTCGTAACCCTTCCACGCCTCGTCGATCAGGTAGGCGCGGATGTCCTCGGTATTCGCCGGGGTGAGCACATCGTCCCATTGCGGCATGCCGCGCGGACGCAGCGCGCCCTTCAGCACCACCGCGCTGAAGGCATCGGCGGAACGCAGCATCGGCGTCACGCGCAGGTCCGGCGTCATGCCATCCGGTCGGTTGGCGTGGCAGCTGCGGCAGCTGCCGAAGGACCGCGCGCCACGCTGGATGGCCTGTGCATCGGCGATGCGCGGCGGCGGCTCGGGGATCACCGGGTTGCGATTGATCTCCTTCGGCAGCGGCGTCGCCTTGCCATCGAGCTTGAAGGCGATGATGCGTCCGGCGTTGCCGTACTTGATCACCGCGCTGGTGGGATGCGGCGCAAACCAGCCGCCACCACCCCACGCGGCCTGCACCGCCACGTACTGCACGCCATCCACGGTGTAGGTCATCGGCGAATCGATGATGGAAGTGCCCACGTCGATTTCCTTCAGCACCTTGCCGGTGTCGGCGTCCAGCACGCGGAACATCCCGCGGTCGGTGCCCTGGAACAGCACGCCGCCATCGGTGGAGAGGATGCCGGGACGATCCCACCAGTCGGTGTTGCGGCGTTCCCATTTCACTTCGCCGGTGAGCGGATCGAAGGCCTTGGTCACCGCGTACGACTGCGCCTCGCCGGAATCCTGCAGCTTCTTCAGCGACGAGCGCATGGGCTCGGGCAGCGTCGCCGGGTTCGCCAGCATCGAATCACCAAACAGGATGGCAGTGCCGGAGTTGGTCTGCTTCGGCCGGTAGACGTGGCCATCGGTGTTGTCGGCGGTGAGCGCGCCGCCTTCGATGGCGGGGATGTAGGCGAGCTTCTTCTTCGCATCCCAGGTCATCGCGTTCCAGGAGTGGCCGCCCATGCCCGAGGGCACGACGAACTTCGGCGGGCCGCCGAAGACGTAATCCACCTTGTCGAGGTCCAGCTGCGGCTTGCCGGTGGCGAGGTCGATGTGCGTGGCCCAGTTCGCGGGCACGTACTTGTGGGCGCGCAGCACCTTGCCGGTGGCGCGATCCAGCACGTAGAAGAAGCCATTCTTCGGTGCCTGCATCAGCACCTTGCGCATCACGCCATCGATCTCGAGGTCGGCGAGGGTGATCTGCTGCGTGGCCGTGTAATCCCAGCTGTCGCGCGGCACCTGCTGGTAGTACCAGGCCAGCTTGCCGGTATCGGGGTTGATGGCCAGCAGCGAGCACAGGAACAGGTTGTCGCCGCCCTTGGGGCTGCGCTCATGCCAGTTGAACAACGCCGAGTTGCCGGTGCCGAGGTAGAGCAGGTTCAGTTCGGGGTCGTAGACCATCGGTCCCCAGGGCGTGCCGCCGCCGCCCACATCCCAGCGGCTGTCGGGGTCCCAGGTGGGCAGCGCGATGTCCTGCAGTTCGCTGTGTTCCTGCGGCCCGAGCTTCGGGTCGCGCGGCACGATGAAGAAGCGCCATTTGAAGGCGCCGGTCTTGATGTCGTAGGCCGAGACGTAGCCGCGGGCGTCGTAGTCCGCGCCGCCGTTGCCGATGACCACCACATTGCCCGCCACCTCCGGCGCGCCGGTGGAGGTGTAACCGCGGGTCTTGTCGATCACCGTGTCGACTTCCCACACTTTTTTCCCGGTGGCGGCGTCGAGGCCGAACATGCGGCCATCCAGCGCTGCCACATAGACCATGCCTTCCCACACCGCGACGCCGCGATTCACTTCATCGCAGCAGGCCCAGCGATTCACCTGGCCATCGCTGCCGGGGTCGAACTTCCAGATCTCCTTGCCGGTATCGGCGCGCAGCGCGTACACGCGGCCGGTGGGGCCGGAGGTGAACAGCACGCCGTCCACCACGATGGGCACGGCTTCCATGCCGCGAGTGGTGCCGGTGTCGTAGTTCCAGGCGAAGCCCAGCCGCGACGCATTGGACTTGTTGATGGTGGTGAGCGGGGAGTGGTGGGTGCGGCCGATGTCGCGGCCGGAGGTGAGCCACTGGCCCGGCTCGTTCGCGATGTTCAGCAGGCGCTCGCGGTTGATGTTGCCGTAGCGCGGCGCGCTGCCCTGCTTGCGGCCACCGGCGTCCTGGGGTGTGTTCTGCACGCAGGATGTCGCGACCAGCGCCGCAACCATCGCCAGTACACCTGCCAGTCCATGGATCCTCATTGCTCATCTCCCCCCGGGTTTCCCGGCAGTTTCCTTCATCAACGCCCCGGGCCGCCATAGCCACGGCTTTGAGGCGTCGGATATCCTGCCGGCCGCGGGAGTTTTTCCCTGGGGGCAAGCATGAACGGTTCGACGCGGATTCTCGCCGGCGCCACGCTGGCGCTGGCTCTGGGCCTTGGCATTTCGGGCTGCAGCAAGCAGCCAGCGGCCGCGACCTCGCCGGTGCCCACCGGCAGGGTGGATGCGGCGCGCCTCGCCAACATCGCCGCCGAACCCGGCGAGTGGCTGACCACGGGCCGCGATGCCGGCAAGACGCATTTCTCGCCGCTGACGCTGATCGACAAGGCCAGCGTCGCGCGCGTGGGCTTCGCCTGGGAATACCAGACCGGCACCAACCGCGGCATGCAGGCCACGCCGCTGGTCATCGACGGCGTGATGTACACCTCCGGCGTCGCCGGCCGCGTCTATGCGCTGGATGCCGCCAGCGGCAAGGAGATCTGGAAGTTCGAACCGCCGCTGGCGCTGAAGAATGCGCGCGGCTCCTGCTGCGACATCGTCAATCGGGGCGTCGCGGTGTGGAACGGCAAGGTCTACGTCGGCAGCTTCGAGGGCATCCTGTATGCGCTCGATGCGAAGGATGGCAAGGTGCTGTGGGAGCAGGACACCTTCATCGACAAGGCGCGTGCCTATTCCATCACCGGCGCGCCGCAGGTGGCGGGCAAGGTCGTGGTCATTGGCAATGGCGGCGCGGAGTTCGACTCGCGCGGCTATGTCTCCGCGTACGACCTCGACACCGGCAAGCTGGCGTGGCGCTTCTTCACCACGCCCACTGATCCGGCCAAGCCGCAGGACAACTCCGGCCTGGACATCGCGGTGAAGACCTGGGACCCGAAGCGCGACTGGGGCTTCGGCGGCGGCGGCAATGCCTGGGATGGCTTCGCCTACGACGCGAAGAACAACCTGGTGTACTTCGGCACCGCCAATGGCTCGCCGTGGAACGTGAAGTACCGCAGCCCCGCGGGCGGCGACAACCTGTTCCTCGCTTCCATCGTCGCGCTCAACGCCGAGACCGGCGAATACAAGTGGCACTACCAGCAGACCCCCGGCGACCGCTGGGATTACGACGCCACGCCGCAACTGATGCTGGCCACGCTGAAGTGGGGCGGCGCCGATCGCGAAGTGCTGATGCAGGCCTCGAAGAACGGCTTCTTCTACGTGCACGATCGCGCCACCGGTGAACTGCTGGCGGCGGACAAGTTCGTGGATGCGAACTGGGCCAGCGGCGTGGATCTGAAGACCGGCCGGCCGACGATGAACCCGGGCGCGGATTACACCAGTGGCAAGCCCGCCATCGTGTTCCCCTCCGGCGTGGGCGGACACAACTTCAACCCCATGTCACTGTCGGCGAGCACGGGCCTCGTCTACATGCCGGCCGTACACAGCGGCATGCTGGTGGCGCAGTCGCCGCCGGCGCCGCGCACGCGCGCCGGCATGGCCGGTGGCTTCCAGGTGGGCTTCGTCACCGGGCCGCTGAATGCCGCGATGCTGGCGCCAGTCTTCAAGCCGCTGGCCGATCCCGCATATCTCAAGACCGTGCCCAGCCTCGAAGTGCATGCCTCCCTGAAGGCCTGGGACCCGGTGACGCAGAAGGTGGTGTGGGAGCACAAATACCCCTCCTTCAACGACCACGGCGGCGTGCTCTCCACGGCCGGCGGCATCGTCGTGCAGGGAAGCATCGATGGCTTCCTGCGCTTCTTCGACGACAAGACCGGCGCGGTGCTGAAGGAGATCGACACCGGCAGCGCGTTGATCGCGGCGCCGATGACCTACACCGTGGGTGGCGTGCAGTACATCGCCATCCTCGCGGGCACCGGCGGTGGTGGCTGGAACCTTTGGACGCCGGACAAGGTCGCGGCCCGGCGCGGCAACGACAACCGCGTGCTGGTGTTCAAGCTGGATGGTGGCGCCACGCCGATTCCGCCGGAACTGCCGCCGCTGGCGCCGATCCCCGAGCCGGTGGCCGCCGTGGGCACCGCGGCGGATATCGCCGCCGGTGCCGCGCTGTTCGGCGGCAACTGCGGTGGCTGCCACGCGAACTTCGAGCGCGCGCCCGTGCCCGACCTGCGTCGCTCGGTGATGATCCGCGATGCGGCGGTGTTCGCCTCGGTGGTGCGCGGCGGCTCGCTGCAGAAGCGCGGCATGCCGGCCTGGGATGACCTGCTCAGTGAAGCGCAGGTGGAGCAGATCCGCGCGCACCTGGTGTCACAGCAGCGTGCGGCCTTCGAGCAGCAGCAGAAGGGCGCGCCCCCGGCGCCTGCGGCTCCCGCTGCCCCGAAGGAAGGGCATCTCTAGCGGTTGAGGGGCGGGCCGGGGTCAGGTCTCGGCCGACCCGCGCTCGCCCTTGATCCGGTCGAATACTTCCTGGCGATGCACCGAGACGGACTTCGGTGCATCCACGCCCAGGCGCACCTGGTTGCCCTGGATGCCCAGCACGGTGACGGTTACCTCCTCACCGATCTTCAGCGCCTCGTTGATCCTCCTGGTCAGAATCAGCATTTTGTGACGAACTCCATTTTTGTAGTGAAGCCATCGTGTGGGGCGCTGCTGCCGCGAATCATCGGAGAAACCCGCAAAGGATGGTCAACCGCATTACAAAGCGTTGAGCGGCGGTAAACAACTGAACATATCAGGCAGCCGGCGCGGGTAATGACAAACCAGATGCGTGCCGGCGTGGGCCCGGGGCAGTCAATTGGGCTCTTCCACCGTGTAGCCGGCCGCGCGCCAGCGCGCCACCAGGTCGTCGTTGCGCAGCAGCCGGTCGATGGGGATGACGGTGAAGCTGGTGTCGTGGTTCAGCAGCATCCAGCTGAAGATGCCGGCGCGGTCGGCGTCGATGTCGGCGATGACATCCTTCACCTGCTGCTGCGTCTGCGGGCGCAGTGACTCGAGGATCTCCACCACGCAGTCGACGCGGCTGACCTCCTGCGGCAGCGCGCGCAGCGTGGCCATGTCGCCCACGGCCCAGGCCGCCGCGCGGCGCCTGATGTTGGGCAGTTCGCGGTCGATGTAGTCCATGGTCAGCACCAGGCAGGCCACTTCCTTCGCGCGCGGCACGCGCGCGGCTTCGTCGATCAGGGCCTTCGGGTCGTCGATGGGCACCTTGATCTCGCGCTCGCGGATGCGCACCTTGTGGCGCTTCGCGAGCTTCTCGACGGCGGGCCATACCGGGCTCTCGTTCACCAGGCCCGCACGCTTCAGCGCCTGCTCGAAGAGTTCGTCCGCGACCAGCAGCGGGCGGGACCGGTCCTTCCCATCCGGTGCCTTGCCGAAGAAGCGCTGGTGCTGGGTGCTGAAGCGGGCGTAGACATCCGGCGGCAGGGCTTCGCGCAAGGTCGCGCCGTCCGGGTTCTTGCGCAGCCGCAGTACCGCCGGCAGCAGGCGCAGGTTGCCGAAGAAGCCGCGATTGGTGGTGGGGCGCGCGGAAGTGCTGCCCAGGATCTCGCCGGACTCCCGGATGACGTTTTCGACCTGCTTCGAGCGCCAGGTCATCCTGGAAGGCAGCGGCGCCAGCGTGCCCATGATCCACATGGTGTGGTCGCCCTTGCTGAGCTTCCACATGGCGGGGCCGGGCTGTTCGCCGGTGACGATGATCGCGTCGAGTTCCTCGTCGCCGCGCACGGCGTCGGCCGCCGAGGCGGGCAGGCCCGCGCAGTACCAGCAGATGGCCAGCAGGGCGGCCAACCCGGTGCGCTTCGCGGGACTTCCTGTCTCCTGGCCAGCAGGCATTATCCTCTCCGCATGGATTGGTTCTTTCGCTCCGGGGTCGCGACAGGTTTAGCACCCGCCGCCGCGACCGGGCAAGCAATGGGGAATTCCGCATGAACCTGCGTGTGCATGTTGCAACCGGACTGCTGCAGGGCGTCCGGCAGGTGTTGAGTCCGCATTTCGATGCGCGGCCCGCCGGTGTCGAGCCCGACCTGATCGTGATGCATGGGATCAGCCTGCCGCCGGGGCAGTTCGGCGGACCGTGGATCGACAAGCTGTTCAGCGGCAACCTGCCGCGCGAGGGACATCCCTACTTCGCGGAGATCTTCGGGATGCGGGTGTCCACGCACCTGCTGGTGCGGCGGAATGGGCAGCTGGTGCAGTACGTGCCGTTCGGGAAGCGTGCCTGGCATGCGGGGGTGTCGCAGTACCAGGGGCGGGATGCCTGCAATGACTTTTCCATCGGGATCGAGATGGAGGGCGCGGACGAGGTCGCCTATGAAGGGGCGCAGTACGACGGCGCGGGGGCGGCGATCCGGGCGCTGCTGGAGGCGTATCCGAAGCTCGCGCGTGATCGCATCGTCGGGCACAGCGATGTGGCGCCCGGGCGCAAGACGGATCCCGGGCCTTCGTTTGACTGGGATGCCTTGCGCATTGCCATCGGGGGCTAGGCGTCCCGCTCGACGCGACCGGTGTCAGCGCAGGCGGTTGCGGTCCCAGAGGACTTCGGAGCCGCCGTCGATGCGGGCCAGCACGCGCGACAGCACGAACAGGAGATCCGACAGGCGGTTCAGGTAGATCGTGGCCAGGCCGGTTGTGGTCTCGGCGTTCGCCAATGTCCAGCAGCGTCGCTCGGCGCGACGGGCTACGGCTCGCGCGATGTGGCAGCGCGCGGTGGCTTCGCTGCCGCCGGGCAGGATGAATTCCTTCAGGGGCGGCAGGGTCTCGTTGTACTGCTCCACGGCGGCTTCCAGTGCTTCGACATGCGTGTTCGCCAGGGCGGTGTAGCCGGGGACTGCGAGTTCGCCGCCGAGGTCGAAGAGATCGTGCTGGATGGTGAGCAGCAGCCTGGCGATGTCCGCGGGCAGGCCGGGCAGGGCTGACAACAAGCCCACCGCGCTGTTCAGTTCATCGACGGTGCCGATGGCTTCGATGCGCGCGCTGTCCTTCGCGACGCGGCTGCCGTCACCAAGGCCAGTGGTGCCGGTGTCGCCGGTGCGGGTGATGATCTTGCTGAGGCGGTTGCCCATGCGGGTCATTGTGACATGCTCTGTGCATGGCACAGACGCAACACTCTCCTGAACTCGCCGCGGCGCTGGAAGCCGCGCGCGCGGCCGATGCGGTGATCGCACCGCTGTATCGCGCCAACCTCGAGGTCGAGATCAAGGCGGATCGTTCGCCGGTGACCGAGGCCGATCGCCGCGCCGAAGAGGCCATCCGCGCGGTGTTGATGCGGCATTTCCCCTCCTACGGCTTCTATGGCGAGGAGGGCGGGGCGCGCGGCATGCAGGCCGAGAGCATCTGGCTGGTGGATCCGCTGGATGGCACGAAGTCGTTCGTGCGCGATACGCCGTTCTTCTCCACGCAGATCGCGCTGATGCGCGGTGGCGAGCTGGTGCTGGGGGTGTCGTCGGCCTGCGTGTATGGAGAACTCGCCTGGGCCGAGCGGGGCGGCGGCGCGTGGTTGAATGGCGAGCGCATCCGCGTCAGTGAACGCGCGCGGCTGGACGAGGCCATCCTTTCCACCGGCAACCTGAAGACGCTGGCGGCAGGCCCGCACTGGTCGCGCTTCGGTGCGCTGGTGCAGAAGGTCAACCGGCTGCGGGGCTACGGTGACTTCGTGCACTACCACCTGCTGGCGCGCGGGGGCCTGGATGCGGTGGTGGAATCGGATGTGAACATCCTCGACATCGCGGCGCTGTCGGTGATCGTCACCGAGGCGGGTGGACGCTTCACCGATCTGGCTGGCAACAAAGTGAAGCTTTCGACGACGACGGTGCTGGCCAGCAACGGCGCGTTGCATGCGCAGTTGCTGGGCGAGGTGGGGTTGCCGGCCTAGTTCGCCGCGGCCGCCTGTTTCAGTGCCGTGGCGAGTTCCGCGGACTTCGCTTCCTTCAGCAGCCCGCAGCTGCGCACCTGTTCCACGGTGCGCAGGAAACCCAGGTCGCCACGCCCGGCGGCCGCGACCTTCGCACGCAGCGCGCGCTCGATCTCGGCGGCCTTCTGCACCGAGCAGAAAGTCTGCGGCAGGCGCGGCAGGGCCAGCACGCCGTAGAGGCCCGTGCCCTTCACGAACTCCTCGTAGTGCGCCTGGAACCAGTCGAAGCCCAGCTCCCGCGTGCCCGGGGTCTCGATCAGCGACTGCATGATGGCCAGCCGGTCGCTGGGGCGCAGGCGCGGGTCGCTGAACTGGCCGAGCAGCCAGCGCGCGTCTTCCTTGCGGCCGCTGGTGCCCAGCGCATCCAGCGCGGCCGCGCGGAACAGTTCATCGGAGGTGGCGAGGATGCGATCGTGCAGCGCCCGGGTCGCGGCCAGTCCGCCGTCTTCGACATGCACGTGCATGGCCGCGTAGTAGAAGGCCTGGTCCAGCGCCGCGGCATTGCCGCCGAGGAAAGCCCTGGCCGCTGTGGTGAGCTGCCTGCGCGTGGCGGTGTCGCGGAGGTCATCCACCACCAGCTCGAGCATCTGCTGGCGCAGCTTCTGCTGGTCCGGTGTGTCCGTGCGGTGTGCGCCGGCGGCTGGGTTGAAGCCCAGCGCCGCGAACCGGCGGCCGTAAACAGCGGCCATGAACTTGCGGTAGTCCGGTTGCGCCGCGCCCGCGATCATCCCGCGCAGGTTCAGGGCGGCGAGGGATTTGCCACCATCGAGCGCCACGCTGGAATCGGGATTGCCGGCGAAGGCGCGCGCCGCCTGCAGCAACAGGTTGGCCGGCAGCTGGCCGGCGGCGAATTGCGACCACAGCGTGCTGCTGGCGGCCAGCGCTTCACCGGCGGGCAAGGTCGCGGCCTGCGTGAGCAAGGCCTCCCAGTCCGCGGGGGTGAGGTCGTAGCGGTAGTAACCCGTGCCGCCGGCATTGGGAATGAGCGGGCCGCTGCCCTTGAGGTTGATGGCGCCCAGGCCGTCGAGCAGCGTGCAGGACGAAGCCTCCCCACGCCGGGCGCAGAACGGAATCGACCACTGCTGCGCGGCAGCCGTGCCGCCGATACGCCGGTAGCGCGACTGCGTTGCGATCCACGCATCGCCTTCGCCGCCACTGCGCGGCCGCAGCTGCACCAGCGGCACGCCCTGCTGCCCGACGAAGCCGCGCAAGGCCACCAGCACGCGCGGATCGCCGGCCGCATCGGCCAGTGCGCTGAAGAAATCATTGGAGGTGGCGCTGCCGTAGGGACGGCGCCGCATGTGCAGGCGCACGCCATCGCGGAATTTCTCGTCGCCCAGGTAGCTGGCGATCATCGCGACGATCTGGCCGCCCTTGCCGTAGGTGATCTCGTCGAAGGCGGAGTCGATCTCGCTGCTGAGCTCGATGGGTTGCTGCACGGGGCGGCCGGCCTCGAAGGAATCCGCACCCATGGCGCGCAGCGCCTCGTCGATGGCGCCGACGCCGATGTGCAGCTCGGGCCGCCACTCGTTGCCGATGCGGTAGCCCATCCAGTTGGCGAAGCTCTCGTTCAGCCAGATGTCGTCCCACCAGGCCGGGGTCACCAGGTCGCCGAACCACTGGTGCGAGAGTTCGTGCGACACGATCATCCCGAAGTTCTGCTTCTGCCTGGTGGAGGCCGCGTCGTCCAGCAGCAGGATGTTGTCGCCGTAGATGTCGGCGCCGGCGTTTTCCATGGCGCCGGGCATCACCGGCGAGGCGATCTGGTCCAGCTTCGGGAAGGGGAAGGGCGAACCGAAGTAGGTTTCCAGCAGTTCGACGATGCGCGGGGTTTCACGCAGTGCGTAGTCGAGGCGACCGGCGTGGTTGCGCGTGGCCACGATGCGCAATGGCAGGGGCTTGTTGCGGATGGCGTTCGGCGGCGCCACGCCTTCAACGCTGATGAAGGGGCCGACCACGAACGCGAGCAGGTAGGTGGGCAGCGGCAGGGTGGGCGCGAAGCGGTGTTTCAGCAGGGCGCCCACCGGCACGGGCGAACCACTCTCGGGCGCGTTCGACAGCGCCAGCTGGCCGGGCCGGGTCGTCAGCGTGACGGTGAATGGGGTCTTGAAGCCGGGCTCGTCGAATGAAGGAAAGGCCGAGCGCGCCTCGATGGACTGGAACTGCGTCCACGAATACCAGTCTTCGCCCACCTTGATGCGATACAGGCCGGCGGCGTCGTTGCCGAAGGGCGCGTCGTAGTCGAACACCAGGGTCGCGGCGCCGGCGGGAAGTTCCTGCGCGAAGTCCAGCCGCGCCACCCCCAGCGGGTCGACCTGGGTGTAGGTGACCACGGTGGTCCTGCCGCCACTGCTGGCGCTGGCGGTGCCCATCTTCAGATCACGCCCATGCAGGTACAGCGAGCGCGTGGGCGCCTTGAGCACGATGTCGATTTCGGCGTGGCCGGAGAAGCGTTCCTGCTCCGGCACGATGGTGAGGTCGAGGCGATAGGCCACCGGCGTGGCGGCATCGGGCAAGCGGCCCTGCGGCACGGCATCCGCAGCCAGTGCGCGCAACGCGAAGAGGCCCAGCAGCAGCGGCAGCAGCAGGCGTTGCATCGGCAATGCAGGGCGGCGTGCTGCGGCCATGTGAAGCTCCTTATCTGTTCAGGAGGTTCGCCGGCGAGTACTGGTCCGTCAATACGCGGGCCTTCGTATCCCAATCCACCTTGGTGGTGAACAGCGGCAGCACCGACTGCACGTCCACGCCGAAGCTCTTCAGCACCGGGTCGAACAGCAGCGAGCGGGCGCGCAGCTGCTCCGCGGTGGGCAGGCCCGCGGGGCGCGCCACGATCACGCGGTTGGCGGTCTTCAGGTTGAAGAAGGTGTTGAACACCGCGGCATAGGTGGTGGACTCATGGTCGTACAGCTTGCTGGACGAGAAGGTGTTGCCCACCAGCACGCCACCCGGCGACAGCAGCGACTTCACCTCGGTGAGGAACTCGCGGGTCAGCAGGTGCTCGGGGATGTACTCCTGGTCGAAGGCATCCAGCAGGATGGCGTCGTACTTCTTGCCTTCGCGAACCGCGCGCTTCACGTACACGCGGCCATCCATCTCGAACACCTTCAGCCTGGCGTCGTCCTTGAAGGCGAAGAAATTGCGCGCGACCTTGGTCACCGCCGGGTCGATCTCCACGGTGTCGATCTGCGCCTCCGGGATGATCTCGCGCAGCGCCATCGGGATGGTGCCGCCGCCCAGCCCGATGATGAGCACGCGCTTGGGCGTCTCCTGCGTGGCCAGCAGCATGCCGCCCAGCGCCAGGCGCGTGTAGTTCAGCGCGAAGCGATGCGGGTTGGCGAGGTTGACGCAGGATTGCCGGCCGATGCGGCACTGGCTGGTGAAGCACATGCAGCGCTCGCCATCCTGCTCGTACACCAGCACCTCGCGGTACAGCGAGCGCTCTTCATGCACCAGCTTCTGCTGCGCGGTCGCGAAGGGCGCAACCAGCAACAGCAACAGCGGCAGCAGTCTCATGGCGGTTTTCATGCTTCGGTCCTTCGAGTAAGCCCGGCGCACAGGGCCAGCAGCGTGGAGATGGAGATCAACGCGAGGATGATGGTGTCGACCTCGAACCAGAGCACGAGGTAGAACGAGGTCATGATGGTGCCCGCGGCGCTGCCGAAGGTGGAGACGAAGTACAGCTGCCCGGCGCTGCGGCCGGAGGATTCCTTCGCCGCCACCAGCAACCGCACGCAGTAGGGCGACACCATCCCCGAGAAGAAGGTGGGGATGAAGAACAGCATGGCGGCACCGGCCAGCGACCCGAAGCGCGGATCGGGGATGGCGATGGCCAGGTTCTCGAGGATCGAGCCGTCGAGCACGAGCACCGGCAATGCCGTGAGCGCCGCGACGAACAGCAGCAGACCCAGCTTGCGCAGCGAAGGCTGGTGCTGCGACCAGCGGCCACCGGCGAGGTAACCCAGCGACAGTGCCAGCATGAACACGGTGATCAGCGCGCCCCATACATAGACGCTGCTGCCGAAATGCGGCGCGAGGATGCGCCCGCCCAGCAGTTCCACACCCATCACGAAGAACCCGGACCAGAAGGCCACGAGTTGGCAGAGCAGGTTTCGCATCACGGTTGAAGCCTTGTAGCAGCCCAGGGTGAGGCCACGGGTTGGGCGCTGCAGGACAGGGCGAGTTCCCTGCTCCAGCGTGCGCGGTCATGCAGGCGCGCGCCGCCTTCCACCCACAGTTCCACGGCTTCCACCCACAGCACGTAGCCGCCCCAGTGCGGCGGGCGTGGAACGACGCCGGGAAAGCGCGCGCGAGTCGCGTCGAACTGCGCCTGCAGGGCTGCCGCCGATGCGATGGGCTGGCTCTGGTGGCTGGCATGGGCGCCGAGCTGGCTGTTGCGGGCGCGCGTGGCGAAGTAGCTGTCGCTGTCGGCCGGCGCGGCCTGCTGCACCTGGCCCTCGATGCGCACCTGGCGATGCAGGTGGTCCCAGTGGAACACCAGCGCGGCGCGCGGATTGGCGGCGAGCTCATGGCCCTTGCGCGAGTCATAGTTGCTGACGAAGCGCACCGAGCCGCCCAGCGGTTCGATCTCCTTGCACAGCACGACGCGCGCGGAGGGCTGGCCGTTGGCATCCACCGTGGCCAGCACCATCGCATTCGGATTCGGCTGGTCGCGCCGCTGGATGGCCTCGGCAAGCCAGCTCGCAACGAGCCGCAGTGGCTCGCTCGGCAAGGGCTCCGGCAGGGACTGTTCGGGTACCATGGCCGGCAAGTTTACCCATATAACCGTCAGCCTCCGCACATGACCCTCGACGAACTTCGGCAGCAACTGGACCAGCTCGACGGCGAGATCATCGGCCTGATGGCCCGTCGCCAGCAGATCGCCCGCGAGGTCGCCGCGGCCAAGCGCGCCACCGGCACGCCGACGCGCGACTACCAGCGCGAGCGCGAAGTGGTGCTGGGCGTGCGCCGCCGCGCCGAGCAGATGGGCTTGCCGGGTGAGCTGGCTGAAAAGGTACTGAAGCTGCTGATCCGCTCGTCGCTGACCACGCAGGAGAAGGTGAGCGTGGCCACGCATGGGGCCGGCAGCGGGCGGCGTGCACTGGTGATCGGTGGCGCCGGCAAGATGGGTGGATGGTTCGTGCAGTTCCTGCAGTCGCAGGGCTTCGCGGTGCTGGTTGCCGACCCGAACGGCGGGCCCGCGGGTGTCGATGCCGTTGCCGACTGGCGCACGATCACGGACCTGGACGCCTTCGATTACATCGTGGTCGCGACGCCATTGGGCGCCAGTGGCGCCATCCTCGGTCAGTTGGCCGCGCGCAAGCCGAAGGGCGTGGTGTTCGACCTGGGTTCGCTGAAGTCGCCGCTGCGCGCGGGGCTGGCACAACTCAGTGATGCCGGCCTCAAGGTCACTTCGCTGCATCCCATGTTCGGTCCGGGCACGGAGCTGCTCTCCGGCCGCCACGTGGTGTTCATCGACCTCGGCAATGCCGAAGCACTGGCGGCCGCGCGCGCGCTGTTCGCGCCCACCATGGCCGAGCAGGTGGTGATGAGCCTCGAGGAGCACGACCGCCTGATCGCCTACGTGCTGGGCCTGTCGCACGCGTTGAACATCGCCTTCTTCACCGCGCTGGCCGAGAGCGGCGAGGCCGCGCCCAAGCTGGCGCGCATGTCGAGCACCACCTTCGATGCGCAGCTCGACGTGGCCACCAACGTGGCCGAGGAAAGCCCGGAGCTGTATTACGAGATCCAGGCGCTGAACGACTACGGTGCCGAGTCGTTGCAGGCCTTGTCCGCAGCCGTCGAGCGGCTGCGCTCGGCCGTGGGCAGTCGCGATTTCACGACGTTCCGCGCGCTGATGGAGCAGGGGTTGTCCTACCTCAAGGATCGCCGCGAGCAGGTCGCGAGGCGCGCCTAGGCCACCCTGCGGCTGGTCCGTCGGCATACGTGACCGGGCGCCTTGATGCGCCGCCCCTGCCCCGGTTAAAAAGGATTCAAATGACCACGGACGTCATCGACCGCGACGGGTTCCGCGCCAATGTCGGCATCGTGCTGATGGGCGCGGCTGGCCAGCTGTTCCTCGGGCGTCGCACCGGTGGCAAGGGCTGGCAGTTCCCGCAGGGCGGCATGCGCGAGGGCGAGTCGGCCGAAGAATCCCTGTTCCGCGAACTGCAGGAAGAGATCGGGCTGACCGCCGCCGACGTCGAGCTGCTGGGCAGCACCGACAGCTGGCTGCGTTACCGCCTGCCGTCGCGCTACGTGCGCCATGGGCAGCGGCCGCTGTGCGTGGGGCAGAAGCAGCGCTGGTTCCTGCTGCGCCTGGCCGCCGATGAAGCCGGCATCCGCTTCGATACCACCGGCGAGCCGGAATTCGACCGCTTCCGCTGGGTGGATTACTGGCAGCCGGTGAAGGAAGTCATCTACTTCAAGCGCACCGTGTACGTGAAGGCGCTGCATGAGCTGGCGCCGCTGGCGCGGCCCGAAGGGTTGCCGCCATACCCGGCCTGGTGGACGCGTCAGGCGCGCTCGCGCGCCGCGAGCGCGCCCTCGGAGCGCAGGCAGGGCGGCTGATGGGCGCTCCCCGCCCCCGCCTGGTGGTGCGCAACCACGCGCCCGGCCGCAGCGTGCTGTGGGTGGTGGTGGCGCTGGTGGTCGTGATTGCCGCCTCCCTGGCTGCCTTCGAGTTTGGTCGCAGCCGCGCCGGCTTCGACGGCGCCGCGGCGCGCAGCGAGCGCGCCGGGCTGCAGGACCGCATCGCCGCGCTCGAGGAAGAATTGCGCGCCGCGCGCCTGAAGCTCGCCATGTACGACAGTGACAATGCCGGCAGCACCCGCGAACGCACCGAGGTCGCCAAGACCATCGGCGAGTTGCAGGGTGAAGTGGCGCGCCTCACCAGCGACGTGGCCTTCTATCGCGGCGTGGTCGATGAGCGCGCCACGCCCGAGGTGGTGAAGATCCAGCAGTTCCGCATCAGCGCCGGCAAGGCCGAGCGTGAGTTCCTGTTGCGGCTGGTGCTGGGCCGGCCGCTGCGCCCCGAGGACAGCATCGCCGGCAAGGCGCGCATCACCATCGAGGGCACTGCCGCGGATGGTTCGGCGGCCAGTTACGACCTGGCCGCGCTGGGTGTGCCCGGCGGCGAGCTGGCCTTCAGCCTGCGCTACGTCGCGACACTGGAGCAGGCGCTGACCCTGCCGGAGGGCTTCGCGCCCGCCCGCACCACCGTCGAGCTGGCGCCGGCCCGCAAGGGCGTGAATCCGGTGCGCGAAACCTTCATCTGGACCGTGGAGAATTGACCCCAAGCATGTTCGGCCGCAAACAGAATCCCAATCCGGAAATCGAGTCGCTGCTGGCCGCGAGCACGCGCATTCAGGGCGATGTGGTGTTTGCCGGCGGCCTGCACCTGGACGGCGCGGTGACTGGCAGCGTCAAGGCGGAGGGCGCGGGCAGCTCGCGGCTGGTGATCGGGGAGTCCGCGGTGATCGAGGGCTCGGTGGAGGCCCCCATCGTCGAACTGTTTGGCGTCGTGAGGGGCGACATCATCGCTTCCGGCCGCGTGGTGCTGGGCCCCAAGGGGCGGGTCGAGGGCAATGTGCAGTACGGTGCCCTTGAAGTGGCCGCCGGGGCCAGCATCAAGGGTAAACTGATGAAACTCGATACTCCTTCCGGCGGCAGCAAATGAGCGACCATTCCATTGTTTTCACCGACGCCGCGGCGACCAAGGTCGCCGAGCTGATCCGCGACGAGGGCAACCCGGCGCTGAAGCTGCGCGTCTACGTGCAGGGCGGCGGCTGTTCGGGCATGCAGTACGGCTTCGAGTTCGACGAGGCCGAACAGGATGGCGACACGCTGGTCGAGAAGCTCGGCGTGCAGCTGCTGGTTGATCCCATGAGCTTCCAGTACCTCAGTGGCGCGGAAATCGACTACCGCGAGGGCCTCGAAGGCGCGCAGTTCGTGATCCGCAACCCCAATGCGCACACCACCTGCGGCTGCGGGTCCTCCTTCGCTGCCTGACCCCGGTCCTATCGAGTGAGTCGTCGCAGCGCCCGCGTGCCCGATGTCCTGGCCGCGGTCGACCTGGGTTCCAACAGCTTCCACTTGGTCGTCGCCCAGCACCGTAACGGGCAGCTGGTGGTGATCGATCGCCTGCGCGAGCCGGTGCAGCTGGCGGCCGGGCTCGATGACGATGGCCACCTCGACAAGGAGGCCATGAACCGCGCGCTGGCCTGCCTGAAGCGCTTCGGGCAGCGCATCTCCGACATGCATGCGGATGCGGTGCGCGTGGTGGGTACCAGTGCGTTGCGACGGGCGCGGCGGCGGCAGGTGTTCCTCGAACGCGCGCGCGATGCGCTGGGGCATCCGGTGGAAATCGTCGCGGGCCGCGAGGAAGCGCGCCTGATCTATGCGGGCGTGTCGCAGTCCCTGCCGGCGGAGAGCGGCAACCGCCTGGTGGTGGACATCGGCGGTGGCAGCACCGAACTGATCGTCGGCCGCGGGGTGGAACCCGTGGAACTGGAAAGCCTGAACCTGGGCTGCGTGGTGATGACGCAAAAGCATTTCGCCGACGGCAAGCTGTCGGCCAAGCGTTTCGAGCGCGCCCTGCTGGCGGCCAGGCAGTTCCTGGAGCCGGTGCAGGAACAATTCATCAAGCGTGGCTGGGAATCTGCGGCCGGCAGTTCCGGCACGGTGCGTTCGGTGCTGGATTCCTGCCGCGAGCTGGACCCCAGGGCCACGGCCATCACGCCCGCCGGCATCAAGGCCCTGATCGAACTGCTCGGCAATGCCGGGCATGTGGACGCCATCCCGCTGGTCTCGCTGACCGATGACCGCCGCAATGTGTTCGCCGGCGGCCTCGCCATCCTCGCCGCCGTGTTCGCGCAGCTGAAGATCACGCAGATGCGCTGGAGCGAGGGCGCGATGCGCGAGGGCCTGCTCTACGACATGATCGGCCGCTACGGCCACGAGGATGCGCGCGAGCGCACCGTGCGCTCCATGCAGCTGCGCTACCACGTGGATCTCGCGCAGGCCGGGCGGGTGGAATCCACGGCGCTGCGGCTGCTGGCACAGGTGCAGGAGAGCTGGAAGCTTGCCGACCCGATGGCCGAGCAGGTGCTGACCTGGGCCTGCCGGCTGCACGAAATCGGCCTGGACGTGGCGCATAGCGGCTACCACCGCCACGGTGCCTACCTGCTGGAAAACGCCGACATGCCGGGCTTCGCGCGCGAGGAGCAGCGGCTGCTGGCGCGGCTGGTGGGTGCGCACCGGCGCAAGCTGATGCTGGAGGGCCTGGAAGAGCTGTCGCCGCCCTGGGACGAGCGCGGCATCTACCTGATCCTGATCCTGCGGCTGGCGGTGCTGATGCACCGGGATCGCAGCGAAACGTCGATCCCGGACCTCACGCTCACCGGCAAGCCGCGCACGCTGGAATTGCGGCTGCGGATCCGCTCCTTCCGCGAGCATCCGCTGACCGCGGCCGACCTCAACGACGAGATCGAATGGCTGCGGGCGCATGGCCTGCGCCTGCGCGTGTTCACCTCGTGACCGGCCGGCCCGGACGCGCCTACAAGCAAAATGGGCCCTGCATGCTAGCTTTGGCGCATGGCGCAAGCTGACAGCCCCCTCGCACCCGCCCGCGAGAAGACCGACCAGAACCTGGAGCGGGAGCGCGAAAACGCCGACCGCGCGTTGGCCGAGCAGAAGGCCGCCGTCGAAGCGCACGCGGACCTCGTGGTCGAGCGCGCCCGCGACAAGGCGGATTCCATCCTGCAGGAAGCCCGCGACAAGGCTGACGACAAGCTCAAGGAAATCCTCCCCCTCGAAGTCATCCAGTCGGTGGTGCAGGAGGAGCGCCAGGTCGAAGACCAGCTGGTTGAACACGAGCGTGCGATCGCCGACCAGAGCCTGGCGCTGGAGCGCGAGCAGAACGCCCGTGACCTAATGGCGCTGCTGCCCTTCGAGCGCCGGCAGACGGATCGGGCGCTGCTGACGGAGCGCATCCGCTCCGACGACGCACTCAGCAATCGTGACGACTTCCTGGGGATGGTCAGCCACGACCTGCGCGACCTGCTGGGTGGCATCGTCACCGCAGCCGCGGTGCTGCAGCGGACGGCGCCAGTTGGCCAGCCGGGCGATCCCGCCCGTGGCAGCGCGGAGCGGATCCTGCGGCATGCCTCGCGCATGAAGCGGCTCATCGACGACCTCACCGACCTGACCAGCATCGATGCGGGCAAGCTCGCGGTGCTGGTGGTGACGGGCAACCTGTCAGCGGTCATCGCCGAGGCGGTTGCCACGCAGCGCGCCGCCGCGGCGGCGCGCCAGGTCTCGCTGGACCTGCAGCCGCTGCCCGAAACGATGCCGGCCAATTTCGACCCGGGTCGGGTGCTGCAGGTATTGCAGAACGTGCTCGGCAACGCGATCAAGTTCACGCCACCCGGTGGCGCGGTGCGCGTGGCGGGTGGGCAGGCCGAGGGTGGCTGGAAGGTGTCGGTCACCGACACGGGCCCGGGCATCGCCCAGGAGCACCTCGAGACCATCTTCGAGCGCTTCCGCCAGGGCGCGAAGCTCGACCGACGTGGTCTCGGGCTCGGGCTTTATATTTCGCGCTGCCTCATCGAGGCGCAGCGCGGGAAGATCTGGGCGGAGAGTACGCCGGGCCAGGGCACCACGGTCTCGTTCACGCTGCCCGCAGCCGCTGCCTAGCTCACGCCGGTATAGCGCTGCAGCAGCGCGGCCTGCGCCGAGGCGGGAACTGCTACCCCCTCGCGCGCACGCAGGTAACTGCCGTCCGGCTGCAGCAGCCAGGCATCGGCCGTGTCGGCGAGATAGAGCGCCAGTTCATCGCGCATCTGCGCGTGCAGCGCTGGATCCAGGATGGGGAAGGCGATTTCCACGCGGCGGAACAGGTTGCGTTCCATCCAGTCGGCGCTGGCGCAATACAGCGCGGCCTCGGGGCCCTCACCGAAGCACCACACGCGCGGATGCTCGAGGAAGCGTCCGACCACCGAGCGCACATGGATGTTGCCTGACATCCCCTCGACGCCCGGTCGCAGCGCGCACATGCCGCGCACGATGAGGTCCACGCGGCAGCCCGCGCGCGACGCGGCATAGAGCGCCTCGATCACCTGCGGCTCGGTCAGCGCGTTCATGCGCGCGACGACCCGTCCCTTCCCGCCCAGCTCCGCCTGGCCGCGGATCATCTCCAGCAGCTTTTCATGCAGCGTGAACGGGGATTGCAGCAGTTGCCGCAGCTTCGGCGTGCGCGTAAGGCTGGTCAGCTGCAGGAAGATCTCGTGCACGTCCAGGCTGATGGAGGGGTTGCAGGTCAGCAGCCCGTAATCGGTGTACGCGCGCGCGGTCTTGTGGTGGTAGTTGCCCGTGCCCAGGTGGCAGTAGCGGCGGATGCCATCCTGCTCGCGCCGTACCACCAGCAGCATCTTGGCGTGCGTCTTGTAGCCCACGACGCCGTACATCACGTGCACGCCGGCTTCCTGCAGGCGGCTGGCGAGGTCGATGTTCGCGGCTTCGTCGAAGCGCGCGCGCAGTTCGATGATGGCGGTGACGTCCTTGCCGTTGTTGGCGGCTTCGACCAGCGCCTCGACGATTGGGGAGTCGCTGCCCGTGCGGTACAGCGTCTGCTTGATCGCGAGCACCTGCGGGTCGGCTGCGGCGAGGCGCAGGAAATCCATCACCGGCGCAAAGCTCTGGAAGGGATGGTGCAACAGCCAGTCGCGGGCGCGGACCTGCTCGAAGAGGTCGACCCCGGACGAGAGCTGCTCGGGTAATACAGGCGTGAAAAGCTGGTATTTCAGGTCGCTGCGGCCCGCCAGGTCGTAGATGGCGGAGAGGCGGTTCAGGTTCACCGGGCCGGAGACGCGGTACAGGCCGTCGCGTTCCAGCGAGAACTCCTTCAGCAGGAAATCCGCGATGTCATCCGGGCAGTCCATCGAGGTTTCCAGGCGCACCGAGGCGCCGTAGCGGCGATGCGCCAGCTCGCCTTCCAGCGCGCGGCGCAGGTCGTCGATCTCCTCCTCGTCCACGAACAGGTCGCTGTTGCGCGTGACGCGGAACGGATAGCAGCCATGCACCGCCATGCCGGGAAACAGCAGCGGGATGAACTCGGCCACGATGTTCGACAGCAGCACCAGCGAGATGCCGCTGGCACCATTGGCCACGCGCACCACGCGCGGCAGCGAGCGCGGCACCTGCACGATGGCGAGGTCGGTGTCGCGGCCAAAGGCGTCCTTGCCTTCGAGGCGCACCACGAAGTTCAGGCTCTTGTTCTGGATCCGCGGGAAGGGGCGGGCGGGGTCCAGGCCCAGCGGTGACAGCACCGGCTCGACCTCGTCGTGGAAATACTTCTCCAGCCAGGCGCGATCTGGGACGGGCCAGCTGTCGCGCGCCTGCAGCCGCACGCCGGCGGCGTTCAATTCCGGCAGCAGCTGGGTATTGAGGCAGTGGTACTGGTCGGCGATCAGCTGCGCCGCACGCACGCGGATGTCGGCCAGCTGCGCGTCCACCGGCGTGCCCAGTTCGGCCAGCTGCTTGAGCCCGGCCACGCGGATCTCGAAGAATTCATCGAGGTTGCTGGAGGAAATACACAGGAAGCGCAGGCGCTCCAGCAGCGGCAATGCGGAATCCGTGGCGAGGGCGAGTACGCGCTGGTTGAACTCGAGCAGCGACAGCTCGCGATTGATGAAGGGGTCCATGGGTTTGCCGGGAGGCTGGGCCATGCGTATTACATTTGCGTGACAGCGGGCCGGTAGAGCGCACCTAGCACGCGTGGTCCGCGCGCGCCGGTGACGGCGGTGAGGTTGCCGGGCAGCCCCTCCACGTAGCGATGGGCGAGCCAGGCGAACAGGGCGGCCTCGACCTGGTCGGGAGGGATACCGCGGGTGCCGGTATCCGCGACCAGGACCTTGGGCAACTGCGCAGCCAGACGTCGCATCAGTTCCTGGTTGAACGCGCCGCCGCCGCATACCAGCAGCTCGCGCGGCGCGAAACCCGGAACCGCCCGCACTGCGTCTGCAATCGTGATGGCCGTGTATTCGCTGAGCGTGGCCTGCACATCTGCAACCGAGGCGGGATGCGCCCGCAGCAGGGGCTGCAGCCAGGCGCTGCGGAACAGCTCCCGTCCCGTGCTCTTCGGCGGTGGCAGGGAGAGGTAGGGTTCGGCCAGCAGCGCGGCCAGCAGCGCATCCTGCACGCTGCCCGTCGCGGCCAGCGCGCCATCCTTGTCGTACGGCGCACCGAGGTGCTCCACCGACCAGAGATCCATCAGGCAGTTGCCGGGTCCGGTGTCGAAGCCGCTGACCGAACCATCGGCCTTCAGCATGGTGATGTTCGAGATGCCGCCGATGTTCACCACGGCGCGGTCTTCACCCGAGTTCCCGAATGCAGTCGCGTGGAATGCGGGCGCCAGCGGCGCTGCTTCGCCGCCCGCCGCCATGTCACCGCGGCGGAAATCAGCCACCACGTCGATGCCGGTCAATTCCGCGATGCGCGCGGGGTCGCCGATCTGAAGCGTATAGGGCAGGGGCTCGCGCGGACGATGCAGTAACGTCTGGCCATGACTGCCGATGGCGCGCACCGCGCTGGCTGCGGTGGCGGTGTTTTGCAGCAGGGCTGTCGCAGCGGCGCCGAAGGTCACGCCGATGCCGGCATCCAGTGCGCCATATTCATCGACATTGCAGCGCGCCGGGTCTGCGACCGCCGCCCTCAGGCGCGCGGCGAGCGCATCCGGGTAGTCGAGGTGCAGGGCGCCGCGGACACTGAATTTGCCGCTGGAAACCTCCAGCAGCACGGCTTCGACGCCGTCCATGCTGGTGCCGGAGATCAGGCCGGCATAGAGCGTCATCGCGGTGCCCGCGGGCGCGCGTCAGCGCGCGACGACGGCCCTGGTGCGCGCCTGCGCGGGCACCGGACCGGCCTCCAGGCGCGCGATCAGCGACGCAGCCTGGCGATCGAAGTTCTCGCGTTCAGTCGGTGCCACCGGTGTTCCGGGCGTGGCGCGGCGCATGGCCTTCTGCGGATCGACGAAAACGCCGCGCTCGATGTATTCGAAATGCAGGTGCGGTCCGGTGGCCAGGCCGGTCTTGCCCACGCGGCCAATCTGCTGGCCCTGGTCGACCTTCTGGCCCACCGCGAGGCCCTGGGCAAAGCTCGACAGGTGCCCGTAACGGGTGACCACGCCACCCGCATGTGCAATCTCGATCACATTGCCGAAGCCGCCTTTCTGCCCGCGGAACTGCACGCGTCCCGCGCCTGAAGCAACCACGGGCGTGCCGCTGGGCGCGGCGTAGTCGACGCCGCGATGCGCGCGGATGGTGTTCAGCACGGGATGCTTGCGCCGCGGATTGAACACCGAGCTGATGCGCGAGAACTGCACCGGTGCCTTCAGGAAGGCTTTGCGCAATGACTGTCCCGTGGGGGTGTAGTAATCGGCGTCGCCAGCGGCATTCACGTAGCGCACCGCGCGGTAAGTCTTGCCCCCGTTGATGAATTCGGCCGCGAGGATCTTGCCATCGCGGACGATCTCGCCTTCCTTTGCAAGCTGCTCGTAAACCAGCGTGAAGGAATCGCCGCCTCTCAAATCGAGCACAAAATCCACGTCCCAGCGGAAGATTTCCGCCAGTTCCATGACCGTGGCATCGCGCAGGCCCGCGGCGCCGCCGGCCGCAAACAGCGAGGAATCGATGGTTCCCTGCGCGGTCACCATGTGGCGCACCAGCGGCACTTCCTCGACGCTGGCCGTGAAGTTGTCCGCAGGGTCGCGCTCCACCTTCAACGTCTGGCTGGTGGTGCTGGCGGAGTTGATGGGAAGCGGGCGCTGCAGCCCGACGAGCTGCCCTTCGCGCTTGAAGAAAGTCAGCGTGTCGTCCGGCCGGATGCGATCCAGTGCCAGCCGTGCCGCGTCGATCGCGCGGATATCCGCGAGGTCGCTGAGCGACAGCTGCAGGCGCCGGAAGATCTGGTCCAGCGTGTCATTGCGCTGTACGACCACCTGGATGGCATCGACGAGGCTTTCGCTGGCTGCCTTGAGAGGCGACTCACCAGCCTGCCGCGCTTGAAACGCATTGATCGCGACCTGGGTCGGATCAGCACGCACGCCGAGGTTGGCCGACGTGTGCAAGGCCAGCCCGGCCACCACCGCGCAGCAGATCAGCTGCCAGCCGCCGAGGGGAATGACTGACCAGATATTCGAGGATTTAAGGGGTTTTTCAGCCACGAATTCGCCACCAGATCAGCAGATTATGTAAGCTTTCAGCGAAGCTATATTAATGCTGCACCATAACGCAACGTGTCTGTCCCTGATGGCGGGCGAACTGCGATACGCGGCATGTTCGGTGAAACCCTTCCGCTATTCTTCGTGCCGCCAATGACAGACCACAACAGCACTCCGGAAGTTTCCGGACCAGTCGCCGCGCAGCTTGCCGAGCTCAGCCGCGGTACCCAGGACATCCTGACCAAGCCCGACCTCATCAAGAAGCTCGGCCGCGGTAAACCACTGGTGGTGAAGGCGGGGTTCGATCCCACCGCGCCGGACCTGCATCTGGGGCACACCGTGCTGCTCAACAAGATGCGGCAATTCCAGCAGTTCGGGCACGAGGTGGTGTTCCTGATCGGTGATTTCACGGGCTTGATTGGCGACCCGACGGGTCGCAACGCCACGCGCCCGCGGCTCACGCCAGAGGCCATCAAGGCCAATGCGCAGACCTACGAAAAGCAGGTTTTCAAGATCCTGGACGGCCAGAAGACGCGCGTGGACTTCAATTCCCGCTGGTTTGGCCCGATGGGGGCATCGGGATTGATCGAAATTGCCGCAAAACACACGGTCGCGCGCATGCTCGAGCGCGACGATTTCACCAAGCGTTTCCGGGCCGGGCAGCCTATTGCGCTGCATGAATTCCTGTATCCGCTGGTACAGGGTTACGACT
>JADMIO011297997.1_pt1:0-32500 | contig 64496 bp, 51 predicted proteins | sample 8958161 | NCBI WGS metagenome assembly JADMIO01 (sample SAMN16585339, study PRJNA669376) | soil metagenome | isolation source: Crop rotation soil | place: USA: Cullars Rotation, Alabama | collected 2011 | reverse complement strand
GATCGAAGCCCCAGTAAACGGCGGCCGTAACTATAACGGTCCTAAGGTAGCGAAATTCCTTGTCGGGTAAGTTCCGACCTGCACGAATGGCGTAACGCTGGCCACACTGTCTCGACCAGAGACTCAGTGAAGTTGAAATCGCTGTGAAGATGCGGCGTAGCTGCGGAAAGACGGAAAGACCCCGTGAACCTTTACTACAGCTTTACACTGAACTTTGAACTTGTTTGTGTAGGATAGGTGGGAGCCTTTGAAGCAGGGGCGCTAGCTCTTGTGGAGGCAACCTTGAAATACCACCCTGATAATTTCGGAGTTCTAACCTAGTCCCGTAATCCGGGATGGGAACAATGTATGGTGGGTAGTTTGACTGGGGCGGTCTCCTCCCAAAGAGTAACGGAGGAGTGCAAAGGTACCCTCAGCGCGGTCGGTCATCGCGCTTCTGAGTGCAATGGCATAAGGGTGCTTGACTGCGAGACGTACATGTCGAGCAGGAACGAAAGTTGGTCATAGTGATCCGGTGGTTCTGTATGGAAGGGCCATCGCTCAACGGATAAAAGGTACTCCGGGGATAACAGGCTTATTCCTCCCAAGAGTCCACATCGACGGAGGAGTTTGGCACCTCGATGTCGGCTCATCACATCCTGGGGCTGTAGCAGGTCCCAAGGGTTCGGCTGTTCGCCGATTAAAGTGGTACGCGAGCTGGGTTCAAAACGTCGTGAGACAGTTTGGTCCCTATCTTCCGTAGCCGTTGGAGATTTGAGGGTGAGTTGCTCCTAGTACGAGAGGACCGGAGTGAATGTACCTCTGGTGTTCCGGTTGTCACGCACGTGGCACTGCCGGGTAGCTATGTACAGACGGGATAACCGCTGAAAGCATCTAAGCGGGAAGCCCCCCCCAAGACCAGATCTCCCTGAGGACTTGATCCTCCTGAAGGGCCCAAGAAGACTACTTGGTTGATAGGCTCGGTGTGTAAGTGCAGCAATGCACTCAGCTAACGAGTACTAATTGCCCGTGAGGCTTGACCATATAACCTCAAGCGGTCTCTACCGTTTGTGAGGTTGACGCTGCGATTTGGCGAAATTCACATTTACTCGAACGCGACAAACGTCGAAACAAAACTATCCGGTACCCTTTTTGCCTGACGGCATTAGCGAGCGGGAACCACCCGATCCCATTCCGAACTCGGAAGTGAAAACGCTCTGCGCCGATGGTAGTGTGGCTTGTTGCCATGTGAGAGTAGGTCACTGTCAGGCTCCTATTAGAAAGCCCCGATCACGCAAGTGGTCGGGGCTTTCGTCTTTGCGCCGGCTTCGACGGTTTGTGTCGGAAGCCTGCCGCAAGCAAGGTCGAGAGAACGCGCCCCGCGAGCTGGCGCTGCAGGTTTTTCCTTGAAGCCTGCCTTCATGCGGTGTCCTGATTCACTGAAGGGCGGATGCCGCTGGCTTCGCGAGGCAGGCATACCTGCTCAATTGCAAGTCGCAATCTGCTGGCCGGGGCCTAGCGTCCTGAGAGCGATGCCAGGTTCAGATGCGAGATGTTCATCCTTCGAGCCACGTGTTCAGCGATACGGCATGAAGTCGCTATCAACCACGCGCTGTGCGGTTGGTGTGCGCGGAAAGCTTGCCGACAAAGACGCCGTGGCAATCGCTCCAACCCATGCACAGCTTCCCCGGGGCAGCGCTCACGATGTTCGGGCCGACGCCGCTCGCAGCTGCTTCAGTGAAGCGACCGATGCTATGCACCTGTCGACAGCGGCGGTAGGTACGCAGGTCAAGGCGCTCGAGCATTACCCGCAGGTACACACGCTGCGCCGGTAGCCGGAAGGTGAGCTGCCTGCCGAAGGAGATCGGCTGTTGCCCTTTGTGCACCGTGGGCGGGATGAAGTCGAGCAGACCTTACGCATCGCGCGTTCGCAACGCAGCGGTGGCCTGCTCGTAGCCAGCATGCTGGGTTCCTTCTTTAATAGCTGGCTGACCGCGTAGGTTCCGGGGATTCCTCGCGGCGCATCCGCAAGTTGATCTGCGCCTACAGCGCTCCAAGGCGCTGGTCGATTCCTCGCGCTCCGACGTGCAGTTGCCGTACGCGTGAGGCAAGGTAATTGGCCGCGCCTGCAGGTGGAGAGACTCTTCGACGAATACCTGATCCTGGTCTGTTTGTGGAACGAAGGTTGCGGCTACGACAACGATCGCTGGCCCAGGCGTCGCGCGGCCTTACGACAGTATGGTGATACTCGCTGCAGCGTCGCACGGCCATCCTCTCGCACTCGGTCGCTGGAGCCTGAAACAGCCAATGCTTGCGAGCGGGCAACTCGTCCGCGCCAGCCCTTCTGCCATGCTCTGTGGATTCAGCTGCTACTTCGTCTGCCCACCAGCAGTTGCAGGAAGTGGACGCGTTCCGGAAGTGGCTGCTGCGCGAGGCCGCGGCAATCCCATTGCTGTGATTCGCTCGCACGCATCGATTCCGACATCGTCGTACCCGACGACTTCCAGCTCAGTGCGGAGTTGCTTCAGCCTGGTTGCTGCGCACGCTCGCGATCAGCTCGCGACACCCCAGTCCCGTGCCATTGCCACCCACCTGCAACGCAAGAAGGTCCTGAGCGCCGGCAACGTAGTCACCAGTCCACACTGTCGCGCCGCCGTCGTTCACCAACGCCACCTGCACCCGCAGCTGCATGTGGGGTCGTGCCGCCAGACAGCGTGCCAGCAACGCGGTGGAGCTGCCCGCCGTTTCCTCGCCCGTCGGGGCAGAAGGCTCGCGCAGGCGCAGCACGATGCCAGGCAATGATTTTCCGGAGGCACTGGTCACATCGACAGCGGCTGTCAGTGCATCGCCAGGCTCATTCATGACGCGCGGCAGAACCAAGGCCAGCAACAGCGCGCAGGCACCCGCACCCGCACCAATCGCCACCCAGGCTGCCCGCGGAATGCGGGCGCCTGCACTAGGCGCAGCAATCTCTTCAGACAGCGATTCCTTCTGTACCACTCGCACCGGGCTCACGAAACGATAGCCGCGCCCCGGCACGGTCATGATGTAGCGATTGCTGCCGGCAGTTTCCCCGAGCGCCTTGCGTATCGCGAGGATGCACTGGTTGAGGTTGTTGTCCTCGACGATGGCGTTTGGCCAGACTGTCTGCATCAGGCGACGCTTCTCGACGAGCTCGCCGGCATTCGCCACGAGCAGCAGCAGCGCTTCCATCGCCCGCGAATTCAGTTGCTGCACGAGTCCACCACTGGAGACCAGCTGGTGCCGTGTGACATCCAGTTGGAATCCATCGAACAGGTACACCGTGTGCTGCATTTCTCGTTCCGACTGTCCTTTCACAGGAGGGTTCACAACGTTTCATGCAAAGCCAATGCCACTTGATGCGGCGGCGAGGAGCATGGCCAACGTCGGAAGCGTGACTGCTTCCGAAGTTCGACCCCCCAAAGAAGCTGACAGAGGTATCAAATGTTCAACTCACACAACCTGCGCAAGATCGCGCTGCTTGCAGGTGCAGCGCTGCTCTCCTCCAGTGCAATTTCGATGCCGCTCGGCGCGGCGGTGACCAGGACCGAAACGGTCAAGTACAGCGCCGAGAAGGCCGGCACCACCGAGGGCGCCACCGCCCTGTACGAGAGGCTGCATTCAGCAGCCGTCCGCGTCTGCCTCGATGCGGAGCTCGCCCCGGCCGATTCCTTCGAGAGCTGCGTGACTGACGCGCTCGACAAGGCGGTGCTGCAGGTGGGCATACCGACGGTTTCCGCACTGCATCTGCAGAGCCTCATTGGCGCCAAGCTGACCACCGCGAAGAAGCTGCCCGCCAAGCGCGAGACCGTCGCCAGTCGCTGAGGCTGCGCCACCGGCGGTGGTCGCAAGTCCACCCGTATGACACTGCCGGCAACTCTGGCGCCGGTCCGTCGCTGGCGGAGCTTTCCGCCAAACCCCCAAGGTGACGGATCGGCGCCTTCTGCCTTGATGGCTATACTTCGCCGCCCGGCCCACCCTGCAGGCGTTCCACGGCGCGATGGCCATCGACACACAAAGACCCGCCGGATCCTTCGGCCAGTGGCTTGCCACGATGGGCGCCGTGCTCAGGAATGAGCAGGTCGCCGATGTGCCTTGCGATGGCTGTGTCGGATGCTGTGTTTCTTCCTATGTCATTCCGCTGCGGCCGACCGACAAGGTGGCGCTCGACACGGTGCCGGCACGTTTCCTGGGCCTGCCTGCCGACGGACGCCTGGCGCGCATGAACCATCGTCCCGATGGCACATGCCCGATGCTTGAGGCCAACCGCTGCACTATTTACGCCGCCCGCCCGCAGACCTGCCGCGACTACGATTGCCGCATCTACGCAGCCACTGGACTGCTGCCCGACGGCAACCGTCCCGTCATTCGCGATCGCGTGCTGGAGTGGCGCTTCGGTATTGATACGGCGCAGGAGGCCATGCAGAGCACGGCATTGCGCCGCGCAGCGAGCTTCATCCGCGACCATGCCGCATTGTTCCCGCCCGGTTCGCGCCCCGGATCCGCCGCCGCGGTCGCCGTGCTGGCCGTGAAGACCTGGCCGCTGTTCGCCCGCGAACAGCCTGGCGATGAAAACGGGGAGGAACCCGCCGACCTTTCCCCTGCTGATCTGGTCAATCGCGTGCTGGAAGCAGTCCGCGCCTTCGACAGTCCTTAGCATTGGCCCGCGGCCACGCTGGTCCTTGCCGGATTCGTCATGCTCCAGCGCGAGACCGACTACAGGAAGAGCGCGCTGGCCATCATCAAAGGCGACCAGCGGTTGCCCAAGCTGTTGCGCAGCGCCAGGCGACCGAGAAGCGATACAACGACGAGCTCGAGCGGCGCTTCGAGAATGGCCGCTGGGTTTCCTTCCGGGCAGCCTCGTCGGTCTTCGCGGCTGGCTCGACGCCATGCATCCGTTCGCGCACGGTCGGCGGGCCAGGGATTGCCGCATGAATGAAAAAGGGGACGAACCCGAAGATCCGTCCCCTCATTTGCAGCCCAGACGCGTGCTGGAAACAGCACGCGCCTTCCGCAGTCGCCAGCCTCAGCTGGCCTGCTTGGCCTTGGTCGCTTCCGCGATCACGGCATCGGCCACGTTCTTCGGCACCGGGTCGTAGTGCGAGAACTCCATCGTGTAGCTGGCGCGGCCCGAGCTCATGGCGCGCAGGTTGCCGATGTAGCCGAACATTTCCGACAGCGGTACCGCCGCGACCACCGCGATATTCGTGCCACGCTCCAGCTGCTCCTGGATCTGGCCACGACGGCGATTCAGGTCGCCGATCACGTCGCCCAGGTAGTCGCCTGGCGTCACGACCTCCACCTTCATCACCGGCTCCAGCAGGATCGGGCCGGCCTTGCGCACCGCTTCACGGAACGCCGCCTTGGCCGCGATTTCGAAGGTCATCGCGTTCGAGTCGACGTCATGGTAGCTGCCGTCCACCAGCGTGGCCTTGAAGTCCACGGTGGGGAAGCGCGCCAGCACGCCATCTTCCAGCTGCACCTTCAGGCCCTTCTCGACCGAGGGCACGAACTCGCGCGGCACCGAGCCGCCGACGGTCTTGTCCTCGAACACGAAGCCGGAGCCACGCTCCAGCGGCTCGAACTTGATCCACACTTCGGCGAACTGGCCCGAACCGCCGGTCTGCTTCTTGTGGATGTAGTTTTCCTGGATGGGCTTGGTGAAGGTCTCGCGGTAGGCGACCTGGGGCTGGCCCATGACGCCTTCCACGTTGAACTCCGTGCGCATGCGGTCCAGCGTCACGTCCAGGTGCAACTCGCCCATGCCGCGCAGGATGGTTTCACCCGTCTCGCGGTCGGTCTCGAGCTTCAGCGACGGATCGGCGCGGACCATCTTGCCCAGCGCGGCGCCGAACTTCTCCAGCTCCGCCTTGTTCTTGGGCTTCACGGACACGCTGATCACGGGATCCGGGAAGCGCATGCGCTCCAGGATCACCGGCGCGTTGGAATCGCACAGCGAGTCACCGGTGTCGGTTTCCTGCAGCGAGACCAGCGCGATGATGTCGCCGGCGCGGGCTTCCTCGATGGCGTTCGCTTCCTTCGCGAACATCTCCACCATGCGGCCGATCTTCTCGCGCTTGCCGCGGGTGGTGTTCTGCACCGAGGCGCCCTTCACGAGCACGCCCGAGTACACACGCACGAAGGTCAGCGCGCCGTAGGCGTCGTTGATCACCTTGAACGCCAGCGCGGCGAAGGGCTCGTCATCCGAGCAGACGCGCGTGCCGTTGGGGTTGCCGTCTTCATCCACCGTCGCGATGGCTTCGACGTCGGTGGGCGCCGGCAGGTAGTCGACCACGGCGTCCAGCATCTGCTGCACGCCCTTGTTCTTGTACGAGGAGCCGCAGAGCACCACGTTGAACGCGCCGCCGAGCGTGCCCTTGCGGATGCACTTCTTCAGCGTATCGACCGATGGTTCCTTGCCCTCCAGGTAGGCTTCCATCGCCACGTCGTCCTGCTCGAGGCAGGTGTCCACGAGCTCGGTGCGGTACTTCGCAACCGAGTCGAGGATGGCGCGGTCGCTGGGCACGGTGATGCCGAACTTGTCGGCCAGGTTGCCGGCGAGTTCGTGGATCTCCCACTTCGCGTCACGGTCGTCGGAATCCCAGGTGTAGGCCTTGTTCTCGACCAGGTCGACCATGCCCTTGAAGTTGTCTTCGGAGCCGATCGGCAGGTGCGCCACCAGCGGGCGCGCGCCAAGGCGCTTCTTGATCATGTCCACGCAACGCAGGTAGCCCGCGCCGCTGCGGTCCATCTTGTTCACGTAGCACAGGCGCGGCACCTTGTAGTTGTCCGCCAGGCGCCAGTTCGTTTCCGACTGCGGCTCCACGCCCGCCACGCCGTCGAACACCACGACCGCGCCGTCGAGCACGCGCAGCGAACGGTTCACCTCGATGGTGAAGTCCACGTGGCCCGGGGTGTCGATGATGTTCAGCTTCTTGCCACGCCAGAACGCCGACACGGCGGCCGACTGGATGGTGATGCCACGCTTCTGCTCCTGCTCCAGGTAGTCAGTGGTGGTCGAGGACTTCAAATCCTTCGTGTCGTGCACGTCCACGATGGTGTGCTTGCGACCGGTGTAATAGAGGATGCGCTCGGTCGTCGTCGTCTTGCCGGCGTCGACGTGCGCGATGATGCCGAAATTGCGGATGTCGGCTAGCGGAGTAGTGCGGGGCATGGCCTGAAATTCCGTGTCAGAAGAGGGGGATAGGTCGCTAAAAAGCGCGCAAGGATACGCGATCGCCCCCCCCGGACGCCACCCGAAAGTTGGGATTATGTAAAGCAAAACCGGGGTCTCCCGGCGCTCCAAATCGGGGCCGTCCCGCACTCGGCAGCTCCGGCGAACCTGGCCCTGCGGCGGCGGTCAGGACCCTACCTTCAAGGGCCGGCCGGCGAGGTACCCCATCACGAGTTGCAGCGTCGACAGGCCGATCAGCAGCAGCAGCGGCAGGGTCCATTGGCGTGTCAGGTCGTGGATCAGGCCGATGAGGATAGGGGTCACCGCGGCCATGGTGTAGCCGATGGCTTGCGCCATGCCCGACAGGGCCACGCTTTCGGTGGCGCTGCCCGCGCGCAGCCCGAACAGCGTGATCGACAGCACCAGCGAGCCGCCGGCGCCAAGGCCCATCACGATCATCCAGCCCAGCGCATGCGCGGTGTCGAACAGCAGGCCGCAATACCCCAGCAGGATCAGCAGGCTCAGCGCCGGCCCGATCAGCCGCTGGTCCTTCATGCGGTGGATGAACACCGGCGTCAGCATCACCGAGCCCAGCACGAACACCTGGTAGATGAACAGGATCACGCCGGAGCGCGCGGCGCTGATCCCTTCCAGGTCGCTCATCATGCTGGGGAACCAGGCGATCATCACGTAGAAGGCCGTGGACTGGCAGGCCATGAACAGGCTCACCTGCCAGGCGAGGCTGTTGTTCCACAGCCTGGGCCTGGCTTCGGTGCTGGCCTCGGGACGGCTCTGCGCGCGCAGCTGCGGAACCCAGATGAGCACGGCCAGCGCGGCCGGAATCGCCCACGACACCAGCGAGAACCGCCAGCCACCCCAGTCGGCCAGTGGAATCGAGACGCCCGAACCCAGCCCGCCGCAGGTGACCAGCACCGCCGTGAAGATCGCGGTGACCACGGTGAGCTGAGCCGCGAAGTCACGGCGCAGCAGGCCCGGCAGCAGCACATTGTTGAAGGCGACGCCGCAGCCGATGAGCGCGGTACCGAGGTAAAGGAAGAAGGTGCCATCGAGATAGCGGATGACCATGCCGGCCACCGCGAGCAGCAGCGACAGGAACACCGCCCGCTCCATCCCCAGCCTGCGTGCCAGCGGCGCCGCATAGGGGGACAGGAAGCCGAACGCGAACAGCGGCAGCGAGGTCAGCAGGCCCGCGGCGGTGCCGCTGAGGCCGAACTGCTCCTGGATGGTCTTCAGCAGCGGCCCCACGCAGGTGATCGCGCCGCGCATGTTCAGCGTGACGGCGAGGATGGCGAGCAGCCGCACGAGGCCGCTGCCGCGGAAGGGGTGGAGCGTTTCGGGCACGATCGGGACGGATGCTACGCGATCAGAGCTCGATATCCGTCGCGAGGATCATCACGCCATGCGTGGGCATGCGGAAGAACTCCGCCGCCTGCGCGCTGCGGCGCTGCATGTAGGCGAACAGTCGGTACTTGAGGCTGGGCAGGAAGCGGCGCCGCGGCTTGGCGCGCACCAGGTGCCAGCCGAGGAAGAACGAGACATCTTCATGGATGTCCTTCAGTCCACGCTGCCGCGCGCTGCGCAGTGCTTCGGTGACATCGGGCGTTTCCATGAACCCGAAGCGCGCGCGTACCGCGTAAACATTGGGTTGCAGCGTCTCCACCCAGGCACGCGGCCCGGTGTAACGCGGCGTGCGCACGATCTCCAGGTTCAGCATCACCACGCGCTCGTGGCAGATGTGGTTGTGCTCGAGGTTGCGCAGCAGGGCGGTGGGGATGAAATCGGCGTGGCTCACCAGGAACACCGCCGTGCCCGGCACGCGCGTGGCGCTTTCGAGCAGCTCCGGCAGCCTGTCGAGCTTCACCGCGCGGCGGTTCAGTTCGGCGCGCAGGCTGATGCGGCCATCACGCCAGGTCTTGAACAGCAGGTACATCGCCGCCGCGATGGTCAGCGGTACCCAGCCGCCATGCGGGATCTTGGTGGCGTTGCCGGCGACGAAGGCGAAGTCCACCAGCAGGAAGCCGCCGAAGATCAGGATCACCAGCCATTGCGGCCAGCTCCAATGCGTGCGTGCCACCACGGCCCCGAGGATGGTGGTGAGCAGCATGGTGCCCACCACCGAAGCGCCATACGCCGCCGACAGCGCCGAGGAAGACTGGAAGCCGAACACGAACATCAGCACCGCGACCAGCATGAACATGTTCACGGCGGGCACGTAGATCTGGCCATGCGCGCGCGCGCTGGTCTGCAGGATCATCAGGCGCGGCAGCAGGTCCAGCTGCACGGCCTGGCGCGCCACCGAGAATGCGCCGGAGATGGTGGCCTGCGAGGCGATCACGGTTGCCGCCGTTGCCAGCACGATGAGGAATGGCAGCAAGCCCGCGGGAACGAGCGAGAAGAACGGCTGCTCGATCGCACCCGCCGAGCGCAACAGCAACGCGCCCTGGCCGAAGTAGTTCAGCAGCAGCGACGGCCACACGAGCACGAACCAGGCCAGGCGCACCGGCCAGCGACCGAAGTGGCCCATGTCCGCGTACAGCGCTTCGCCGCCGGTCACCGCCAGGAACACCGAACCCAGGATGGCCAGCGCCACCAGCGGATGCGTGGCCAGCATCGCGATGGCGTAGGCCGGGTTCATCGCCACCAGCACTTCCGGCGTCTGCAGCAGCGAGCGCAGCCCGGTGATGGCCAGCAGCGCGAACCACGCCAGCATGATGGGCCCGAACAGGCGGCCCACCCGCTCCGTGCCATGCCGCTGGATGGCGAACAGCGCGAGGATGATGCCCGTGGTGATGGGCAGCACGTAGTGGTGCAGGCCATCGCCCAGCAGCTCCATGCCTTCCACCGCCGACAGCACCGAGATGGCTGGCGTGATCAAGGCATCGCAGAAGAACAGCGCCGTGCCCAGCACGCCCACGGCGATCGCGCGCCTGGCCCAGGGGCTGGTCTGCCCCACTTTCTGCTGGATCAGCGCCACCAGCGACAGGATGCCGCCCTCGCCATGGTTGTCCGCGCGCAGCAGCAGCAGCACGTATTTCAGCGAGACGAGGATCAGCAGGCTCCAGAAGATCAGCGACAGGATGCCCAGGATCTCGGGCGCCTGGCCCGCGCCACCGCCAGCGGCACGCAGGGATTCCTTGAATGCATACAGCGGGCTGGTGCCGATGTCGCCGTAGACGATACCGAGTGCGCCGATGACCATCGGCGCCAGTGGCTTGTCATTACTCAATCAGGGGCTTGCCGGCGTCAGATCCGCGCCATCGGGGGCGTGGTTAACGGCGTCGGGGCGGCGGCATTGTACGCCTTCCGCCCTTACGGGCATCACCGTACTCGAGAAGTCAAAAACCCCGTTCAATATCAACGACATTGAGCATGCGCTCGCCGGCGGCATAGCGCCGCAGGTTCTCCACGGCCACCGTCCAGCGTGCCGGGACGGCGAAATCCGACTGTGCCGAGATATGCGGCGTGATCAGCACGCGCGGCGCCTTCCACAGCGGGTGGTTGGCAGGCAGCGGCTCCGGATCCGTGACATCGAGCCCGGCGCCGGCGAGCCGCCCCTCGTTCAGGGCCTTCACCAGCGCATCGGTGACCACGCTGCGTCCGCGCGCCACGTTGAGGAAGTAGGCGCTGGGCTTGAGCACCGCGAAGAAGGCTTCGTTGTAGAGGCCGGTGGTCTCGGGGGTCAGCGGCACGCAGCTGATGACCACATCCGCCGTCTTCGCCAGCGTGAGCAGTTCATCGGGTTGGCCGATGTAATCGACGAAGGCCGGCTTGGTGCCGCCACCAACGCGCGTGCCGATCACCTTCATGCCCAGGCCGTGCGCGCGGCGCGCCACTTCCGTGCCGATGCCACCAAGGCCGGAAACCAGCAGGGTCTTGCCCTCGAGGAACTGGATCTGCGAGGCGGCGTTGCTGCTGCGGCCACCACTCCACGAACCACGCGAGTTGTCGACCGCGAACAGATCGAGGCTGTGCGACAGCGCCAGCAACATCGCGATGGCATGTTCGGCGATGACCGGCGAATCGATGCCGCGCATGTTGGTGACCAGCGTGCGCCTGGCCTTCAGCGCCGGCACGTTCGCGCACAGCTCCACGCCCGCGGAGAGTGACGCGAGCCAGCGCAGGTCGCGCGCCGCATTGATGATGCGTGCATCGCAGATCTCGGGGTTGTGGCCGATGATCACGTCCGCGTCGGCGGCCTCGCGGATGGCGGCGCTGGCATTGGCCGCGGACACCACGGTGGCGCCGCGGGCCACGGCCTTGAAGTCGGCCTCTTCGATGGGACGAAAGCCCCATTGCAGCAGCAGCACCTTGCGCGGCTGCTTCCAGGTGCTGGAATCGCGCACCGCGCCTGCGGCTTCCTGGATGTTGTAGCGGGCGAGGGTGGCCGCCACATCGTCGGCGCTGTAGCCCGTGGCGGCGAACATCGCGCTGGCCAGCACCAACGCACGCAAAATTCTCCTGGGTTTGTTCATCGCGGGCTCCATGCCTTGTTGGCGCCATGTTGCCATGGCGTAAGATCGCCGCGCGACGGCACAACAGGCGGGGGAGGACGAAACACATGCGCCCATTCGTACTGCGAATCCTTTTTGCATGGCTGCTGCTCCTGCTGCCATCGCTGAGCCCCGCGGCCGCCGCCACCTACGACGCGCTCGCGCAGCGCGCGCAGGCGGCGCTCGACCTCAAGGACATCGAACGGCTGCAACGTTCCTACGGCTACTACATCGACCAGTCCGACTGGGACAACGTGGTCGACCTGCTCACCGATGACGCCACTGCCGAATACGCGCTGTCCGGTGTCTACGTGGGCAAGAAATCCATCCGCGGATTGTTGTACGCCATCGGCTATGGGCAGCGTGGCCTGAGGCCGCAGCAGTTGCGCGAACACACGCAGCTGCAGCCGGTGGTGACGCTGTCACCGGATGGACGCACCGCGCGCGGCCGCTGGCGCGCGCTGGTGTTGCTTGGCCAGTTCAACGACTACGCGCGCTGGCAGGCCGGCCCCTACGAGAACGAGTACCGCAAGGAAGACGGCAAGTGGAAAATCAGCCGCCTGCACTGGTACGAGACCTACACCGTGCCGTTCACGGGCGGGTGGAAGGGAATGATGCAGGCGACCAATGTCGCCGATCGCAATATCCCGAAACCCGATCGACCTTCCTCCTTCACGTATGAACCCTGGCCGGCGGTGCACATGCCGCCATGGGATTTCACGCATCCGGTGCGCGAGGCGCGTACTTCCGCCTCCGCGGTGCCCGACACCGATGGCGTCACCGGCACCGTGAACCCCGCGCAGCTCGCGCGCCTGCAGCAGCTGGTCACTCGCCTCGAAGACGAGCGCGACATCGAGATCCTGCAGCGAACTTACGGCTACTACGTCGACCGCAACAACTGGAGCGAGATCGCGCAGCTGTTCGCCGAAGACGGCACGCTCGAGATCGGTGGCCGCGGCATCTTCGTCGGGCGCCAGCGGGTGCAGCAGTACCTGGAGTGGCTGGGCTCACCCGTGCACGGCCGGCTCTACGACCACACGCAGATGCAGCCGGTGGTGCACGTGTCGCCGGATGGCAGGTCCGCGAAGGGCCGCTGGCGCGCGCTGGTGTTCGGCGGCGATTACGGCGGTGCCAGCGTGTTCGGCGACTGCATCTACGAGAACGAATACCGCAAGGTGAACGGCAAGTGGATGATCGCGAAGCTGCATGCGTACTTCGTGATGTACACGGACCTCGCGCAGGGCTGGGGCGTGCGCGCCTGGCCGAACACGCGCCCGGAGAAGGCGCTGCCGCCGGACCTGCCGCCGACAGTGGTGTACGACATGTACCCCGGCAAGATCACCGCGCCGCTGCATTACGAGAACCCGGTGACGGGCAAGCCGGTGTACGCGGCTTCCAGCGCCGCGCCACCACCCGCGACCGCCACGCTGCCGCAACTCGCCACGCGCCTGGCACGCCTCGAAGACGCGCGCGCCATCGAATACCTGCACAACGCCTTCGGCTACTACTTCGACCGCTGGCAGTGGAATGAAGTCGCCGACCTCTTCGCGGCCAACGGCAGCATCGAGCTAGCGCAGCGCGGCGTGTACGCCGGCAAGGCGCGCGTGCGCCAGTTCCTCGATCTGTTCGGGCCGGCAGGCCTGCACCAGCGCGAACTGTTCGACCACCTGCAGTACCAGCCGGTGGTGCATGTTGCCGCCGACGGCCTCACCGCGAAGGCGCGGGTGCGCGAGTTCGGCATGGAAGGCCGCTACCAGGGTGATGCCAGCATCAGCGGCGGCATCTACGAGAACGACTACGTGAAGGAAGGCAGCGTGTGGAAGATCAGGTCGCTGCACCTGTACACCACCTGGGTTGCCGACCTGCAGTTGGGCTGGGGAGTTGGTCCGCGGGCCGCCCCCGGCGCCTCGACCACGCTGCCACCCGATGCGCCGCCAACGCTGCGCTACTCGGGCTATCCGATCTTCTACCAGCAGCCCATCCACTACCCCAACCCGGTCACCGGCCTCGCGGTGAAGCCGGTGGGTGTGGTGGAAGGGCGCGTCGTCGAGCCGATCAAGGCCCGCGACGAGTAGCTACTTGGTGTCGACCCGCAGCCGCGCTTCGCCGGTCACCGGGTCGGCGTATTCGCGGTTGTCCTCGCAGACGTACTCGTACATCTTGTAGTTGGGCCGGCGCACATAAACCCAGCGCCACTTCCACGGGCCAGTGAGATAGACCGGGTCTTCCACCGACACCTCGTTCTCGAAGTGGTCGGCATCGATCATCCGCATGCGCTCATGGATGCGCATCTGGTTCGAGTGCGGCGTGTTCATGTACTGCACGTAGTCCTTGATGCCGATGGTCTCGACCACGAAGTCGTTGCCTTCCCACTTGCCGACGGAGTGACCCCAGAAACCCGGCTCCGCGTCTTCGACGGCGGGCAGCGTGTCGTTGAGGTAGATGCGCCGCACCTGGTTGTAGGCCTCCTGGATGATGGTGGTCTGGCGCTTGGTCTGCAGCACCTCCATCGGGAACATGGCCATCATCACCGCCGGCATGCCATCGGGCTGGCAGTGCGTATAGCCGGTGGCGATGGGCGTGCCGGCCGCGGTGGCGTCGGCGTACTTCTTGCGTTCAGCCTTCCAGGCATCGACGAACTCGGGCTTCAGCGGCGGATCGGGTATGCGTGCGGCCACCGGGATGTGGGGCAGCACCACCGGCGGGCTGCCCACTTCGGCGGCCTGCGGGTAGCGATCCCAGGTGCCGCTGAAATCCTTCGGATCGAAAGCCGCGGCGGTCGTGGACTGCGATGGCTTGGGCGTGCAGGCGGCGAGGCCGAGCAATGCCAGTGCACACAGTGCCGAAGCGGTGGCGTTGCGCATCATGGCTTTGCTCCCGCCAGCGGCTTGCCGGTCTCGATGCTGATGTTGGGCGGGCCGGCCGGCCCGCCGTTGCCGAAGATGCGGCCGTCGGCGATCTTCACCTGCTTCAGCAGTGCGCCTGGTTCACCGGTGCGCAGCGGCGCGACCACCACGGTGAGCTTGTCGTTCTTCTTGATCATGTTGAACTTCCACCCCAGGCGATTGAGGATGCCGGGGTTCGCGCACTCGATGGTCCACTCGCGCAGCTTGCCTTTCGCATCCGGCGCCTCGAGGTGGATGTACACATGCGGGTTCTGCCAGGTGTACTCGGTCACCTTGCCCGTCAGCAGCACCTGGTGGTCGCTGTCGAACATGGCGAAGGAATGGTGCGCGGATGCAATGCTCGTCACCAGAGCAATGCACAGCGGTGCAAGCAGCGAATGCAGTTTCACGAAGACCCCCTTGTTGACGACGGGCGTTCGTCTTGAAACGCCCCCTGTTGAAATCCTGCCGAGGTTCAGCGGCGGCGGTACGCCAGCCGCTGTTGCATGTCCTTGGCGCCGGGGCGCTCGAACACCCGCGTCAGCTGCAGCGTGCCATCGGAGAGCAGCGCATAGGTTTCGGTCTGCCCGAGCTTGCCGCTGTAGCGCTCCTCGATCACCAGCGCGTCCTTCTTCCAGTCGGCGCGGATCTTCGCGGTGCCCTGTGAATCGACACGGCTGTGCGGCTCGCCGGGGAAGACGCGCCGGTCGGGCGCGCCCTCGATCTTGATCAGGATTTCATTGCCGCGCTCGCCCAGCACCAGCGCGGCGGGTGGCTTGATGTCGGCCAGCAGCCTGGCGCGGAACTCCGCCTTGCCGTCCGGGCTGTCGAAGGTCGCGCCCGGCTGCGGGCTGCGGCGCGAGCCTGAAGGCTCCTTGTATTTCTCCAGCGCGGCATCGACCACGGCTTCGGATGGGTCGCTCTGGGTGGCATCGAACACCCAGTTGCCACACAGCCAGGCGCAGCCCGGGGGCATTTCCTTTGCCCAGACAGGCAGGGCCACGAGCAGCAGCAGGACTCCCCCGATCTTCTTCATGCCCCGACTTTATCGCAGCGGCGCGCCGCTGGGCAGGCGTGTTCCCCCGAACGTGACTGGCGTATCTTGCCCACCGGAGCCGGACATATACCGGCGGCAAGGGATGCATCTATGACCAGGAAGGTTGTCGCCATGGTGCTCGTGGCTGCCGCGATGGCCGGCTTGATGCCGCAACTGGCACGGGCTGGCTGCGAGTTGCAGCGACTCTCGTCCGTGGAAGTGGAGATCACGCCGAATGGCGGCGTGCTGGTGCCCCTGCAGATCAACGGCCGCGATGTGTGGATGGTGCTGGACATGTCCACGGGCATGGCCATGGTCTCGCAAGCCGCGATCGCGCCACTGGGGCTCAAGCTGGCGCCGGTGACCGGACGCAATGCCTTCGCCAATGGCGTGAAGGTCACCCAGCAGGTGAAGGCGGACAGCCTGCGCGTCGGCAATGCCGATTTCACCGGCTGGGCGCTGTACGTGCAGCCGGTGCAGCGGCCGCTGCAGGGTTACAAGGGCCGGCCCGTGGTGGGCACCCTGTCTTCGGTGTTCATGAACGTGGTCGACCTGGAGCTGGATCTCGCGGCACGCAGGATGACCTTGTTCAAGCAGGCCAGCTGCAAGGGCGACCAGGTGTACTGGGGCGGCGAGGTGACTACGGTGCGGCTGTACCGCGATGCCGGTGGCCTGCTGTTCTTCCCCATGGAGATGGATGGCAAGGCGGTGGAAACCTCCTTCAACGCCACCGACCGGCGCTCCTGGATCGACGAGCGCATCACGCAGGATTTCTACGGCTTTCGCATCGGCTCGGCCGGTGTCGGCAGTGAAACGCTGCCGGGCCCGAATGGACCGCGCACCGTCGGCGTGCGACCGATGGATCTTTCCGCGAAGGGCCTGGAAGTGAAAGGGCTGCCGGTTTCGATCGCAGGCGATCGCGCCAATCGCTGCCTGCCGACCAAGCGGGGCGAATCCGGCGCCATCGGCTTCCAGGGTTGTGTGTCCGTGGTGCCCATGGAACTGGGCACCGACGTGCTGGCGCAGCTGCGGTTCTACGTCGCGACGAAGGAGAACCGCATCTACTTCACGCTCGCCGCGAAGAGCGCCCCTGCGGCTGGCCCCGGCCCGAATGGCCCGAGTGGCGCTGCTGGCCAGGGCGTCCCTGCTGCGGACGGCGCTGCTGCGAATTAGCCGGGCGCGGCTGCGACTGCTGCGGGCGCTGCTCGTTCTGGTGGCCGCCGGCCGGCTCGCTGATCGCGAACTGGGGCAGCTGCAGCGAGGGGATGTCCTTGCCCAGCAGCTTGATGATGTCCTTCAGGTAGGACGCCTCATCCGGTGATACCAGCGACACGGCCTTGCCGGTGGAGCCGGCGCGCGCCGTGCGACCGATGCGGTGCACGTAGTCTTCCGGCACGTTCGGCAGCTCGTAGTTCACGACGTAAGGCAGTTCCTTGATGTCGAGGCCACGCGCGGCGACTTCGGTGGCCACCAGCGCCACGATCTTGTTGTTCTTGAAGTCTTCCAGCGCGCGCACGCGCGCGTTCTGGCTCTTGTTGCCGTGGATGGGCAGCGAGGGAATGCCCGCGCGGTCCAGCTGCTCGGCGAGGCGGTTCGCGCCATGCTTGGTGCGCGTGAACACCAGCACCTGGTGCCAGTTGCCCTCGTTGATCAGGTGCGCCAGCAGGTGGCGCTTGTGTTCCTTGGGCAGCCGGTAGCTCACCTGCTCCACCTTGTCGGCGGTGCGGTTCGGCGGCGCCACTTCCACGGCCAGCGGATTGCGCAGCAGGTTCTCGGCCAGCTTGCGGATGTCCTGCGAATAGGTGGCCGAGAACAACAGGTTCTGGCGTTCCTTCGGCAGCATGGCGCGCACGCGCTTGATGTCGTGGATGAAGCCCATGTCGAGCATGCGGTCGGCTTCATCCAGCACGAACACCTGCACTTCGGCCAGCGAGACGAAGCGCTCGTTGGCGAGGTCGAGCAGGCGGCCCGGCGTCGCCACCAGGATGTCGCAGCCATTGCGCAGGGCGTCGATCTGCGGCCGTTCGGAAACGCCGCCGAACACCACCATCGAGCGCAGGTTGGTGTTGTGGCCATAGTGGCGCACGCTCTGCAGCACCTGTGCCGCGAGTTCACGCGTCGGGGTGAGGATCAGCGCGCGCGGTGCGATGCCATGGCGCGCACCCAGCTTCTGCAGGATGGGCAGCACGAAGCCGGCCGTCTTGCCGGTGCCGGTCTGCGCGCCGGCGAGCACGTCGCGGCCCGCGAGTACCGCGGGAATCGCAGCCAGCTGGATGGGAGTGGGAGAGGTGTAGCCCTTCTCGGTGACAGCCGAAACCAGCTCGGGCTTGAGCCCAAGGTCGGAGAAATTCATCAGTTACCTTCAGTGGGGTCCAGTCGCGAACCTGGAATCCCGGTCAATGTGTAGACCGGTCGCGATCCGGCAAAAACGGGGCGCAGTCTAGCACGCGCCCCCGGGGGCCAAACCCCCAATAAATGCCCCCCGAAGGCTAGTTGCCGCGCGCGCGCTGCGCCCTGCGGCGCTCGCGGACCTCGCGCAGCTGCTGCTGCCGCTCGGCCTGGCTCTTCTGCTGCCACTGGCGGCGCAGCTCGGCGCGGCGCTGCGCCGACAGGCGCCGGAACTCGCGGAAGTCCGAACGCACCTGCGCCTGCTGGTCCGGTGGCAGGTTCTGGAACTCGCCCCAGCGTTCGCGCACCAGTGCGCGCCGCGGCTCGGGGATGTCGCGCCACTTGCCGAAGCGATCACGCGCGGCCACGCGCTCCTGCCGGTTCATCGCGATCCAGCGCTGTGCGCCACGCGCCAGCGCGAAGCGCCGCTGCGGTGGCAGCTGGTCCCAGTTCGACTGGAACTGTTCGAGCAGCTGTTGCTGGCCGGGCGAGAGATTGGACCAGCTGACGCCGGCCGCCTGCATGTTCGCCGCTGCAGCGGGTGGCTCGGCCGCGATGGCCGTGCCACCGAACAGCAGCATGCCGATGAGTACGAACGCTTTCATGGCTTCTTCACCTGCTTCACCTGTTTGGCATCGGGCTGGCTCGCTGGTGTTTGCTTCTCCACCGGCTTGCCGGCCGCCGCTTTCACCGGACGTTCTTCCAGGTACTCGCGCCACTCTTCCTCTTCCGTATCCAGCGAGCCGAGGAACTCCAGCAACTCGACGTCCACGGGCTCCACCTTTGCCGGCGCGCTCTGCGCGGGCGGCGCCGGCTTCGGTTCAGCGGCTTGCACCGAACCTGCGACCGTGCCGGCCAGCAACGCGGCGAAGCAGGCGTGGCGCATGCTTCAGCCGCCTCCCTGCTCGCCCTGCGCCGCGGCCCACTCGATGAAGTCCAGGTCGGTTTCCTGTGCGATGTCGAGGGCATCGGTGTCGGCGAGCAGTTCCATGTCGTACAACGCGGTGCCGCTGCTGTCGTTGACGGTGCCGCCGTCGCGCTGGCCGAGGAACAGCACGGTGGCGAGCACGGCAGCGGCCAGGGCGCCGGCGGGGGCGAGATAGCGGAAGTCGGACCAATTGCGTTGGTGCGGCGCTGGCTCCAGTGCCGCGGCGCGTGCGCGAGAGAGCCGCGAGCGCGTGGCGCCATCCAGCTCATCCGCACTGGCGCGCAGCAGTTCGCGCGCGCGCTTCTCGAAGCCGTCCTGTTCGTTGCTGGTGTTCATGCGTGGAACTCACCCAGTTGTGCTTTCAATGCCTGCAGCGCCCGGAAGTAATGTGTCTTCACGCTGCCATCGCTGCAACCCATCGCCGCCGCCGTCTCCGCCACGTCGAGGCCCTCCAGGTTGCGCAGCAGGAAGGCCTCGCGTTGCCGCGCCGGCAAGGTGGCCAGTGCCGCTTCAAGCTTCACCAGCATGGCCTTGCCTTCCACCTGTTCCGCCGGCCCCGGCGCATGGTCGGGCGCCTCGGCCACCGGATCAGGCGGTTCGTCTTCTTCACCGCGCCGCCATGGCAGCAGCGCCATCACCTTGCCGCGCACCATGCGTCGCCGCTGCAGGTCGCGGATGCGGTTCTCCAGGATGCGGTAGAACAGCGGCCGCCACTCTTCAGGCGGGCGAGCGGCATAGCGCCGCGCCAGCTGCAGCATCGCGTCCTGCACGGCATCCAGCGCGTCGTCGTCATGGCGCAGGGCGATCCGCGCCATGCGGAAGGCCTTGCGCTCCACCTCGGCGAGGAAGCTGTTCAGCTCGCGCCGGGTCTCATCCTTCGATGCCGACAATGCAAGGCCTTCGCAGTAAAGCGGTACCACGGCGACTACAACGGGTGACGGGCTTCCCGGTTGACACGCGCTGGCGCGCAGCCGGTTCGTGACATATTGGCCGCGCGGCCGGCCTTGTCAACGCAACGCGCACCAGTGCGTTGAACCCCGCAGTGAAGGGGGCATGATCCCGGGCATGAAGAAGCGCATTGCTGGTTTGTCGCTGGGGCTCCTGCTGGCCGGGCAGGCATGGGGACATTCGCTGACGGTCTCGGGTCTGTTCGATGGCGACGAGGGCCGGTCGCTCACCGCGATCGGCCGTTACGCGCCGCTGGATTCACTGACGCTGGGCGCCAGCGTCGGCCACGGCAGGTCGAAGTTCGAGGGCAGCGACGAAGTCTTCTCCGGCAGCAGCTTCGGCGTATCCGCGGATGTGGATTTCAGCGCTTTCTTCGCCAACGCCTCGGCGCAGCGCTGGCGTGACTCGGGCCAGCTGCGCTCCGACACCCTGCATAGCGAGCTGGGCTGGATGAGCGATGCCGGCATCGCCGTCGCGGCGCTGGTGACGAACCGCGCCCTGCAGGTGACCTACACCACGACCGTGCTGGGACAGACGCGCGAACGTGAAGTCAATTTCAAAGGCACCGGCTTCGGCGCCGACCTCTCGTATTTCGGCACGGCATGGACGGCCGGAGTCCGCTTCCTCGATTACGACTACGGCCGCAACGTGGAGCGCGTGCGCGCCGTCATCGAAGCCAGCAGCACGCAGCGCTTCCCGCGCCTGCAGCAGCTGATCAGTTCCATGGCCACGCGCGCCGCGGGCGCGCCGGATCGGGAAATGTCGGTGGTGGTGGGGCGGCAGTTCGCGCAGCTGGCGCTATCGGCCGATGTGCAGTGGCAGCGCGACGCGCTGACCTCCGATGAAACCCGCAGCGCCGGCCTCACTGTGGGCTTCACGCCGTGGAAGTACCTCGGCGTGGATCTCTCCGCCGGCGCCAGCAAGACCGACGAGGCCGACACCATTGGCTGGGCCGGCCTCGCCCTCACGCTGCGCAGCGTGAAGTCGCCTTAGAGAATCAGACCAGCGCCTTGCTGAACAGCGCCAGCAGGCGCGCCCAGGCCTTCTCGGCCGCTTCCTTGTTGTAGGCCTGCGAATCCGGCGGGCACCAGCCGTGCTGCGCACCGGTGTAGACCTCGACTTCGCCAGACAGCTTCGCGTCGGCGAAGGTCTTCTTCAGGATGTCCTTGGAGGTCGGGTCGCTCTTGTCGTCGTTGTCGGCGATGGCGATCAGGTAGCTGGCCTTGGTCTTGGCGATCTGCAGGTGCGGGCTGGTCGCATCCTTGGTGGTGAGGCCACCACCGTGGAAGGTGGCGCCGGCGCCGATGCGCGCCGGCACCGCGCCCGCGGTGCGCAGCACGATGGGACCGCCCATGCAGTAACCGGTGGTGCCGATCTTCTTCTTCGCATCCACCGACTTCTGCGCATCCAGCCAGGCGACGAAGGCCTGCGCATCGCGCGCCTCGCCCTCCGGAGTCAGCGACTGCATCTGGCCCATCAGCTTCTCGCGCGTGGCCGGGTCGCCGAAGTTGGCCTGCGCCGGGGAGGTCGGCGCCTTCTGCAGGCGATAGAAAGGGTTCACCGTCAGCACGGCGTAACCGGATTCGGCCAGCCGCTTGCCCATCTCGCGGAAGGAGGGACGCAGGCCGAAGATATCCGGCCACACCAGCACGGCGGCCGAAGCGCCCGTCACCGGGTGCACGAAGTGCGCATCGCAGTTGCCATCCGGTGTCTTGATGGTGACTTCGCTCTCCGTAACCGTCGCCGCATTCGCCACCTTCGGCAACATGGCGAAGAAGCCGGCGCCCATGCCCAGCATGCTGACCTGGCGGCGCGTGATGGAAGCAGCCTGCATCTCATCGAAAGTATCGTGGTCGCACATGGAACGTCCCCTTGGGTTGTTGGCCGTAAGAGCGGCCGATTCTATGACAGCTTCTCGACATCCCGTAGTGTCGGGAAAAAACGCATCCACAGCAGCGCGATGACCACGCTGCCCACGCCACCCACGATCACCGCGGGCACGGCGCCCCACCAGTGCGCGGTGATGCCGCTTTCGAACTCGCCCAGCTGGTTCGAGGCATTGATGAACAGGAAGTTGATGGCGCTGACGCGGCCGCGCATGTCATCCGGGGTCGCCAGCTGCACCAGCGACAGGCGGATCACCACGCTCACCTGGTCGGCGGCGCCCATCACCACCAGCGCGCCCAGCGTCAGCCACAGGTTGGTGGAAAGGCCGAACAGCACCGTGGCGAGGCCGAACACGATCACCGCCTGGAACATGCGCATGCCCACGCGGCGCTGCAACGGCTGGCGCGCGAGGAAGTAGCTCACCGTGATCGCGCCCACCGCCGGGCCCGCGCGCAGCAGGCCGAGGCCGAAGGCGTCGGTGTGCAGGATGTCCTTGGCGAAGATGGGCAGCAGCGCCGTGGCGCCACCCAGCAACACCGCGAACAGGTCGAGGGAGATGGTGCCGAGCACGGTGCGGTTGCCGCGCACGAAGTTCACGCCGGCGAACAGCGTGCGCCAGGTGGTCTCGCCGATCTGTGCCTGCACGTGCTGCACCGGCAGGGACCCATTGAGGATGCCGGCACACAGCCAGAACGCCGCCACCAGCGCATAGGTTGCGCCCGGCGAGACCGCGAACAGCAGGCCGCCCAGCGCCGGACCACCAATCGTCGCGATCTGCAGCGTGCCGGAGGCCATGGCCGTGGCCTGCTGCAGCAGGGACTTGGGCACGAGGCCCGGCAGCATCGCCGCGCCCGAAGGACGCTCGTAGGCCGTGGCCGCGCCGAACACCGCGGAGGCCACGTAGATGTCGAACACGGTGATCGCGCCGCTGTAGCTGCGCCAGGCCAGCCATGCGGCGGCGAGGCCTTCGATCCACTGGCAGATCTGCACGATGCGCCGGCGCTCGTGGCGATCGGCCACGTGGCCGCCATGGAAGGTGAGCAGCAGCGCCGGCAGGAACTGCACCAGCCCCACCATGCCGAGGTGGAAGGCGCTGTTGGTGATCTCGTAGACCTGCCAGCCCACGGCCACCGCCACGATCTGCCGCGAGAAGCCGGAGAACAACCGGCCGCCGAAATACTGCATGAAGCGGCGGTTGCGGAAGATGGCGGAGGAGTCGGACTGGGACAAGATTTAAGTGCCGCGAGCGGATGGCGCCCAAGGGTATCGCGTACGGACCGGCGATGCTGCCGGCCGCGCTGCATGGGCGACGACCTGTGCACGATCCCCTAGAATCCCCGGCTCCCGTCCCGGTTGGAGCACGCCATGCGCGTCCTGAAGATATTCGGCATTGTCATCGGCGCGTTCTTCCTGCTGCTGCTCGCGGGCGTCCTCGCCGTCTACTTGTTCTTCGACCCCAACGACTACAAGGACCGCATCGCCGCCGCGGTGAAGCAGTCCACCGGCCGCGAGCTGTCGCTGCCCGGCAAGCTCAGCCTGTCGGTGTTCCCGTGGATCGCCGTGGAGACCGGCGAGGCCGCGCTGGGCAATCCGCCGGGCTTCGGCAACGAACCCTTCCTGGCGCTGAAGCGCGCCAAGCTGTCGGTGAAGCTGATGCCGCTGCTGAAGAAGCGGCTGGAGATCGGCCGCATCGAGATCGATGGCCTCGACCTGCGCCTGAAGCAGGACGCCGCCGGCAAGGGCAATTGGGAGGAGTGGGGCAGCGGCGCGACGCCGGCACAGCCCGAGACCGCCAGCGGCCCGATGCCCAGCCTGGACCTCGCCGGCATCGCCATCACCAACAGCCGCATCGCCTTCCAGGAGATGGTGGCCGACCACGTGAAGGTGGAAATCGGCCGCTTCGTGCCGGGCGCCGCCTTCCCGATCAAGCTGGGCATGGACATCACCACCGCGCCCGGGGCCAAGCCGCTGCCGCTGGGCCTGGAAGGCGTGCTGCAGCTGGACCTCGACAAGCAGCGCTACCAATTCAGGGATTTCAAGTTGAATGGCAGCGTGCAGCCCACGGGCGCGCCGCAGCCCATCGACTGGAAGTTCTCGACGCCGGCCGCTGACCTCGACCTCGATGCGCAGACGCTGGCGAAGACCAGCTTCACCGCCGAAGTGGGCAAGGCCGGGCTCAAGGGCGAGATCACCGGCAGCAAGCTCATCGATTCGCCGGAGCTCGCGGGCCGCTTCGCGCTGTCCGAACTCGCGCCGCGCGAACTGATGAAGCAGTTCGGCACGCGGCCGCCGCAGACGCGCGATGACAAGGTGCTGCACAATTTCGCGGCGCAGGGCGTGTATGCCTGGGCGGGCGGTGTGGCGAAGCTGACCGACCTCGCGTTCAAGCTGGATGAATCGAAGCTCAGCGGCCGCTTCGCCTACGACACGAAGAACAGCGGCATGGATTTCGCGCTGAACCTCGACCAGATCGACCTCGACCGCTACCAGCCGCCGCCCAGCGAGCCCGTCGCCAACGAGCAGCCCATCGAACTGCCCATCGACCTGCTGAAGCCGCTGCGCGTGAAAGGGGTATTCAGCGTCGGTGCCATCAAGATCGGCGGCGCGCGCCTCACCAAGCTCTATGCCGGCATCAACATCGCCGATGCGGTGGCGCGCTTCGCGCCGCTGCAGGCCGAGCTGTATGAAGGCCAGTACAAGGGCGACATCGGCATCGACATGCGGCCGGCCGTGCCGCGGCTGACGATGGACGAGCACATGGCCGGCATCGACATCGCGAAGCTGATGAAGGACTACGCCGACAGCAAGCTGCTGTCGGGCAGGGGCAACCTCGACGTGAAGCTCGCCGCCAGCGGCCGCAGCGGGGATGCGCTGATGAAGACGCTGACCGGCACCGTCGGCCTCAACCTGCAGGATGGCGCGGTGGAAGGCATGGACCTCTGGTACGCCATCGGCGAGGCGCAGTCACTGATCAAGAACCGCGCGCTGTCTGGCGCGACCAATACGAAGCGCACCAGCTTCGAGACCTTCAAGGCCAATGCGGAGCTGGTGAACGGCGTCGCCACCAACAAGGACCTGGTGGTGGCCTCGCAGCTGCTGCGCGTCACCGGCTCCGGCATCGTCAATCTCATCTCGCAGGAGCTGGCGTATGGCGTGAACGCGGCGGTGCTGCGTTCACCGCCGGGCGCGGATGCCGACATCGCGGCGCTGGAGCGCGCGTCGATTCCCATCAAGATCACCGGCACGCTGACGGATCCGAAGATCCGTCCCGACCTGAAGGGCCTGGCCAAGGCGCAGGTGCAGAAGCTGGTCGACGAGCACAAGGAAGAAGTGGTGCAGAAGGTGGAAGCCGAGGCCGACAAGCTGAAGGCCAAAGCCAGGGACAAGGCGAAGGATGCGCTGAAGGACCTGCTGGGCGGCAAGAAGAAAGCGCCGGCCACCACCACGCCGCCTGCGGATGCCGGCGCGGGGACCAACCAGCCGGATGGCCAGTAGCGCTTCCATGAAAACCATCCGGGAACTGGTCCCGGCGCGCGCAGGCTACTGGGCGGGGATCTTCGGCGCCGTGGCCGGATCCGGCGAGTTCTCCATCAGTCGCCAGCCCTTCCAGCTGCCATCGGCGTCGCGCTTGAACATGTGGATGTGCCGCCCCCCGAGCAGGGGCTTCACCTCGTTCGTCGCCGGATCCACCAGTTCGACGGCATAGTTGCCGCGCTCGTAAGCCAGGTCCCCGGCGACTTCGAGTTCCTTGGTTTCGAAGCGCAGCTTGAGCTTGATGCCCTTCGGCAGCGTGGTCTCCAGGCCCTGGCGCCACGCATCCTTGCCCACGGTCTCCGGCGCGCCGGGTGCGCTGACGATCACGTCGTCGCGGTACAGCGCGAGCATGCCGTCATAGTCGCCGGCATCGAAGCGCGTGCCGATTTCATCCAGCACATGGCGAATCGCGGCCTCGTCGGCGGCGCGGGTGTCGGCCGGTGGCGATGGCGCGGGCTTGCAGGCGGCCAGTGCCAGCAGCGCACAGAAGGCCGGCAGCAGGTGGATGCGTCGGGGATTCTTCATGGATCCGTAAACTCCCTGGCGTTGTCGTGGAATGCGCCTACTTGCGATGCGAGATGGCCCACACGTAAGCGGTGATCGCATCCACGTCGGCGGCAGTCAATGGCGCCGCACCCAGCGGCGGCATCGCGCCGATGGATTGCTTCGCGGTGGACACGCCCTTCTCGATGGTGCCCTTGATGCCGGCGACGCTGCCATCGCTCCACAGCCAGGTCGCATCCGTGAGGTTCGCGCCGATCTGCGAGCCGCCGCCATCGCCGCCATGGCAACCCGCGCAGGTGCCGCCGGCGGCCTGGCCGCGATAGATCTTCTCGCCCAGCGCCAGTTGTTCGGCGCTCGATCCTTCCGGCGGCGTGAGCGAAGCCAGCGCGATGCCGGCCGGCGCGGCCACCACTGGCGGCGGCGGTGCCGCGGCGATCGCCGTCGAACCGCCCTCGAGATGCGTGATGCGCCAGATGCGGCCCTTAACGTCTTCGCTGACATACAGCGCGCCATCCGGGCCCACTGCGAGACCGGCGGGGCGGAACGCGGCGCGACCCGGTGCTTTCTCCGCACCAGCAAAGCCATCCGCGAAGATCACGTGCTCGCCGCTGGTCTTGCCATCGGCCATGGGCTGGAACACCACGGCGTATCCGCCCTGCGGGCCGGGCGCGCGATTCCACGAACCATGGAAGGCGACGAAGGCGCCACCACGCCAGGCGGCCGGGAACTGCGTGCCGTTGTAGATCGCCACGTCATTCGGCGCCCAGTGCGCGGGGAAGGCGGCAACCGGCGGCGCCTTGTTCGCGCATTCGCCGGCGGTCTTGCCGTCGCCGCCGTATTCCGGCGCCAGCACCAGCATCTTCAGCAGCGGGTCGTAGTAGCAGGTGGGCCAGCCATAGTCGGCGCCCTGCTTCACTTCGACAATCACCTCCGAAGGCAGCTCGTGCCCGGCTTCGATGGTGTACAGCTTGGGGAATCCTTCAGGCAGCTGGTCGCGGCCGTGCTGCACGGCATAGAGCCGGCCGCTGGCGTCGAAGGCCTGCCCACCGGAATTGCGCAGCCCGGTCACGTAGCGCTCGTTCTTCGAGAACTTCTGTCCGAGCTTCGCGGCGTCGTACTTCCACAGGCCGGCGCGCGTCGGCAGTTCGGGGCAGGGCTTCTGGCCCATCGCGCCCAGCGCATGCGCGGGCTTCTCGCAGACATTGCTCTCGGAGCCGGAATTCACGAACAGGTTGCCCTGTGGGTCGATCACGAAGGGATGCATGGGATGGTCGCCGGTCATCGGCAGGTTGGTGACTACCTTCTCGCCCCTGCCCTGCGGGATGGGGTTGCCGGCCGTGAACGCGAATCGCAGGATGGCGTCGTTCTGCTCCGCGTACAGGGCGCCGGCATGCAGCGCGATGCCCACGCCACCGGTGGCCTTCTGCGCCACGCCATCACCGAAGCGTTCGATGAACTCGGCCTTGCCGTCGCCGTCGGCATCCTTCAGTGCAACCAGGAAGCCGCCGGCGGGCGGCGTGTCGTAGCCGTAATACATGCCGCTCCAGGTGTTCACGTAGAGCACGCCTTCGGGCGAGACCACCATGTGGCGCACATGGCCGACGTTGTCCGCGAAGATGGTGGCGCAGAAGCCGGGCGAGAGCGTGAGCCCGCCGTTGTCGCCGGGGCAGGATGGTGGCGGCGGCGCGACCGTGGCCTGCTCCTTCTTGCCGCAGGCACCCAGCGCGAGCAGCGCGGCCAGGCCGATGGCGGCCGGGGCGGAACAACGAAGCGATGGATGCATGCTGGCTCTCCGGTTTCGGGAGCCGGCACTTTACTCCGGTCGGCGAGCGTTGCGCCTGCCGGGGACCGGCAGCGGGCGCCACTCAGCCCAGCATGCGCCTTGCGGCCATCAACTCCGCCAGCGCCCGGCGCACATCGCGCAGCCGCGGCGGTTTGCTCAGCACGCGATCCACATGCGGCAGCGTGTGGCCCTCGGAGAGCAGCCGCTCGCCCCAGCCGGTGAGCAGGATCAGTGGCGTGGCAGGCGATGCCTGTTTCACCGCGCTGGACACCGCGCGGCCATCCACATGCGGCATGCCAAGGTCGGTGATCACGATGGAGATGGGCCGCGCGCCCGGTTCGAGCGAGGCACGGAAGGCATTGATGCCGGCCTGTCCGCCATCGGCGGTGATGACATGGTGGCCGTCCAGCTCCAGCGTCTCGCGCAGCGAGCGCAACAGGATGGGGTCGTCGTCCACCAGCAGGATGGTGAGGTCCAGCGGCACCAGGACCTCGGTCACCGTCGAGGCGGACGCGGAGCCTTCGGCGACGCTGAAGCACAGGCGCATGGTGGTGCCCGCGCCCGGCGCGCTTTCCACCTCGACATCGCCGCCATGCCGCTGCATCACGCCATACACCATGGCGAGGCCGAGGCCGGTGCCGCGCTCGCCCTTGGTGGTGAAGAAGGGTTCGAGGCAGCGGCGGCGCGTTTCGTCATCCATGCCGACGCCGCTGTCGGCCACTTCGATGCAGACGCGCCCCTCGCTGCCCATGAGCGTGCGGATGACCAGCCTGCCGCCGTTGGGCATGGCATCCACCGCGTTGAAGACCAGGTTGATCAGTGCCTCGCGCACCTCGCTCTCGATGCCCAGCGCCGGCTGCAGCCGGTCGGTGAGGTCGAGCTGCAGGTCGATGACGATGCCCTGTTGCTGCGGGATGGTCTGCCAGCGCGCGCGGGTCAGCTCGCGCAACTGCAGCGCCACGGTGTTCAGCTGCACCGGGAGCATCTCGGTCTGCGATTCGCGCTGCCGGTAGAACTCGCGCATGCGCGTCACCGTCTCGGCGACATCGCTCACCGCCTGCTGGATGGTGCGCAGGCTCTGCCTGGCGCGGTCGCTGAGGCCGGGCTCTTTCTCGAGCAGCGAATCGGCGTACAGCATGATGGGCGAGATGGCGTTGTTGATGTCATGCGCGATGCCGCTGGACATCTGCCCCAGCACGCGCAGCCGCTCCTGCTGCATCACCGCCTGTTGCGTGTTGCGCAGGTCGTCGTAGGCCGCCTTCAAGGCATCGTGCAGCTGCGCCTGGTGCGCGGCCAGTGCCACGTGTTCACTCAACTGGCGCAGGAACTCGCAGTCGCTGCTGCTGAAACTGCTGGGCGCGCGCCGCGCGGCGATCAGCACGCCGAACACCTGGCTCTCGATCTGCAGCGGCGCGGCCACCATGGCGCGCAGCCCGCCCGAAGCCAGGCGCTGCGGGAACGGGAAGGCGATCTCGGTGACATCCGCCTCGTAGACCAGCTGGCCGCGCACGCAACGCGACAGCCCGTTCTCGTCGATGGGGATGATGGCCTGCTCGGGCATGGCCAGCTGCTCGGCCAGCGGGCCACTGGCGATGCCCACGGCGACCACCGTGAGCTGGCGCTGCACCGGGTCGTAGAGGCAGACGCAGCCGAAATCCAGCGGCAGCTGTTCTTCCAGCGTGCGGATCACCACCTGCAGGATGCTGGCCAGGTCCTGGCGCTCGCCGATGGCGCGGGTGGTGCGCTCCAGCAGGTGCATGCGCTGCAGCTGCATGTGCAGGCGCAGTTCGGTCTGCTTGCGGTCGGTGACATCCTGCAGCGCGCCGCGCATGCGCACCACGCGGCCATCGCGCACCACCGGGCGGCTGATGGTGCGCACCCACTTGCGCACGCCCTTGGCCGAGACGAATTCAACTTCCAGGTCGTAGGGCGTGCCGTCGGCCAGCGACTTCTGCACCGCGGCCTCCATGCGCGCGCGCGATTCGCCGGGATAGAACTGCAGGCCGAGGTCCTTGTTCGGCTTGAGCGTGGGCTCGACATCGTGGATATGCGCGATCTCCGGCGTCCACGTGCCTTCGCCCGTGGCCGGGTCGAACTCCCAGCCGCCAACCTTGGCGAGGTTGCCGGTCTCTTCGAGCAGCGCTTCGCGATCCTGCAGTTCGGTGTAGCTCTGCGCCAGTGCCGCCGTGCGGTCGCGCACGCGCCATTCCAGGTCGCGGTTCGAGGCTTTCAACTGCAGCAGCATCCGGCGCCGCACGCCCAGCAGCCAGGCGCTGAACAGCGTGAGCAGCACCAGTGCCGGCGTGAGGATGTAGAGGATCTGCCCCACGCCGGCGAACAGCTCGCTCCACTCCTTGTTCGAGATCTCCGCGGCCACCACCAGCCAGGGCTCGTCCGAGAACACCCGCGCGGCCGGCTCGCCGGTGTACTGCTCCGGCGCCACGCGCAACCAGGTGAACAGGTTGCGCGTGCCGCTCTGGCCCGCGGGGTCGCGCAGGATGCGTTCCCACAGTGCGGGGTTGGAGTTCGCCAGCGTGATCTCGGGGCGTCCCTCCCTCGGGAAGCCCCACTCCAGCGAGGGCTCGCCGGCCTTCAGCCAGTGGCCCTTCGAATCGAGCAGGCGCAGCCGGTGGCTGTTCAGCGGAATCGCGTCCTGCAGGTACTGGATCAGGCTCGCGCCACGGTAGTTGATGATGTACACGCCGCGCCGCTGGCCGGCGGGGTCGAACACCGGCACGGCCAGGCGCAGCACCGGCTTGGGCGGAACCTCCATGGTGCCGCGTTCGATGTTGAGGTCCAGCGACGAGATGTACAGCCCGCCCGGCGGCAGCGTGATGGCGCGCGCGAACCAGGGGCTGTCCTGCATGTCCTGCAACTGTTCGCGCGGCACGATCTGGCCGCCACGGTTGACGCGCACCACTTCCTGGCCAAGCGCATCGACGAAACGCACCTGCTCGTAGTCGGGATGGTCGGTGCTCACGAACTGTGCGCGCCGTGTCGCGGCCGCAAGGCTGGCCGGCGCGCCGGTGGCGAGGTAGTTGCGCAGCCCATCGCCATCGGCGAGCAGCCGCAGGTTGCTGGCGATGGGCTTGAGCTCGCTGCGCATCAGCAGCGCCAGCAGCGCGGTGCGCGTGTTCTCGCGCTGGCGCTGCTGTTCGGCGATGCGGTTGGACTCCACGCGATACAACAACCAGCAGCCGGTGATCACCGCGGCCAGTGCCAGCAGCAACAGCCCCCAGCCGGTCAGGCGGCTGGCGACGGAAACCGGTTCGACGGGAGTTGGGTTCGCCTCATCCATGATTGCGTGGGAACTCGTAGGGTGGTCGGACACTAGCAGACCGTAGCGCCGAGGCGCGTGCCTAACGCAGCTGGCTGTCCTTGCTGCCGCGCCGGTTGTAGCCGGATACGGGACTGTCCTGTTTGTCCGCTGCTTCCTGGCAGGTGAGGCAGAGGCGCACGCCGGGCAGCGCCGCGCGCCGTGCTTCGGGAATGGGCTCTCCGCACTCTGCGCAATGCGCAAGGCTCTCGCCCGCAGCGAGACGGCTCTTCGCGCGATCGATCGCATCCTTCACGGTGGCGTCGATCTGTTCCTGTACCGCGCCTTCGCGCGCCCATCCGGTGGCCATGGCTATTCTATAGCGCGGGATGGCGGGCGTTGGCCATGCCGCCGCGCGACCTGCCGCTGGCGGCCGCCAGGTGTCCGGGTTGCTCCAGCGCGCCGGGGTGTGAGCGTCGTCGCATGCGCCATGACGGATCGGAGGCTTAGTATCCGCATCTGCCACGAACAGGGGGTTGCCATGAAGCCGAGCAGCAGGATCTTCGCCATCGCCGCGATCATCTGCACCGTCTCCGTTGCCGCAGTCGTAGCGCAGGACAAGGCGCAGGGCGTGAAGTGGCGCGCCAAAGTCACCATGCAGTCGAAGTCGTTCGCGATGCCCGAACGCACCATGGAGATCTGCCTGCCGCCCACGGATCCCGAACAGGCAGCAGTGCAGCAGGGCCAGGCCCAGGCCAACTGCAAGATGGACAACTACAAGCGCAGCGGCAACAAGACCTCGGCCGACATGAAGTGCACCGGCGATCGGGCCTCCGAAACGCATTGGGAGATGGAAAACCGCGGTGACACCATGACGGGAACCATGGTGACCAAAACCGCCAGCGACACCATCAATGTCAAGTACGACTACACCAGGCTCGGTTGCGCCTGCGAAGTGCCCAAGGCGCCGGCAGCGGGCGCGATGCCGCAGGGTGGGACGCTCGAAGAGCGGCAGAAGCTGCTGCAGGAATTGATGAAGGGCAACCGCTGACGGGCAGTCGGCGGGTCGCCGCGCGGATTCAGCCGTCGCGGGGGACGCCACGCGGCGGCGGCTGCTGGGTCTCGAGATCCGCCGTCGACAGTTCGGTGGATGGTGCCCCCACTCGGAATCGAACCAAGCTCTGCGGTTTACAAAACCGCTGCATCACCACAATGCTTTGGGGGCCGGGGCCGCGGATTATACGCGCGCGCCCTGCGTTTCCCTTGTGCTGGCGGCTGGTGCCGCGTCGGCGGGAGCGGGCGCGACCGGTGGGGCTTCGACCGGTGCCGGCTGCGGGCAAGCTTCGAGGCGCAATACCTCGAGCGGCAGTCCGGTGGAAGCCAGCCGCCCATCGCTCAGCGTCTCGCGTGCGACGCCCGGCAGGTCGAACCAGATCACCGGTTGCTGCTTGCGTCTCTCCCTGACCACGGCATCGAGCCGCAGGCGCTGCACGCGCGCGGCGCGATCTTCCGCGCGCTGTTCGTCGGAGAACAGGCCCACCGAAACGCGGAACTCGGGGTCGTCCGGCATCGCGAAGGCATCGCGCAGCCCGGAGCGGCGGATGGCCTCGACGGTGCGCAGTTGCGCGGCGGTGTTCGGGTTCACCACGTAGACCCACCAGCCGTC
>JADMIO011285597.1_pt1 | contig 64499 bp, 52 predicted proteins | sample 8958161 | NCBI WGS metagenome assembly JADMIO01 (sample SAMN16585339, study PRJNA669376) | soil metagenome | isolation source: Crop rotation soil | place: USA: Cullars Rotation, Alabama | collected 2011 | reverse complement strand
CGCGACTTCAAGTCACGTGAATTCCAAGCTTCGGATCCCACTGTGCTGGAAAGTGTCCGAACGCCGTTCCGAACTCCGAGACGACGGTCCGCGACGTACCGAACGGCGTCGACATCGTCGTGACCGCCACATCGGACGACGGCGTTCGCGCGATTCGGGAACGCGCTCGCGACATCGCGTCGTACGCCGGGGTCGAGGAGCGGTGCCCCGCCACCGTGCCGAACGGCAAGGTGGTGGTGGTCAACACGCCGAGAGGTGCGACGATCACGCTGAAGTCGAAGCGCCCCGAAGACACCCGATCGCTGCAACGAACCGTCCATCAGCGCGCGGAAGACTACTCGCCACCCGTCGTGAAGTGACACGCACGTTACATGGGGCAAACCCACGCGGGGGTGCGCGAGAACGCGAGACTCGCATGCTAGGCTGAGCTCCGAGGTGTTCGTGCGGAGGGTTGCGCTCGCTCTCGGTCTCCTCCTCGTTCTCGTTGGCCTTCGATTGCTTCCGAGCTGCGGCTCGGATCAGCAAACGTCGTCTCCTGCTGCCGATCCGCCGCCCGCATTGGCCTTCGACGTCGATGCCGGGCTCGGCGACAGCGGCGCCGAGTGTGCGGAGGAGACGAAGGACGTCTTCGTGCTGAGCGAGCAGCAGACGCTCTACTCGTTTCATCCGCCGAGCCTCACGTTCACCGAGATCGGCGCGTTGAAATGCGCGGCCGGAGGCTCGACGCCCACGTCGATGGCGATCGACCGAAAGGGCACTGCGTGGGTTCGCTACTTCGACGGCACGCTCTGGAAGGTTCGAACGCAGGACCTCTCGTGCGAGAAGACGACGTACGTGCCTCCAGCCGCCGTCGACCCGTTCTTCCAGTTCGGAATGAGCTTCTCGTCCACGGCAAAGGGCGACTCGACCGAGCAGCTCTTCCTCTCGGATGCGAAGGGCTTCGGTCACGGGCGCCTCGATCAATCGACGCTCAAGGTCACGTACCTCGGACCGTATACCGGCGCCCTCGCGAAAAAGCGGGCTGAGCTGACGGGAACGGGTGACGGAAAGCTCTACGGCTTCTTCGCGACGAAGAGCAACGAGGCCACCCAGATCGCGGAGATCTCGAAGAACAACGGAGCCATCAGCACGGTGAACGATCTGCCGAGCGTCAAGCCCGGCGATGCTTACGCCTTCTCGTTCTACGCGGGAGACTTCTACGTCTACACGCACACGGCCTTCGGCGGTGACGGTGGCGGTGGCAGCGGCGGTGGCGCGGACAACGGCTCGGACGTCACCCGCTTCCGGCCGACCGACGGATCGATCACGGTCGTGAAGTCGGGGGTCGGATTCAAGATCGTCGGGGCGGGCGTGTCGACGTGTGCCCCCACCGAAGGTCCTCGTTGACCCGACGATTTAACCGTCGTGTAACAAGAGGTCACGCCGCGGTAGTGCGCAAAACCGTGCAAGTCATGCGAAGCTATCGCCCAATGGTCGCTGGCTCCTCCGTTCGCTCGATCTCGGTCTCGGTCTCGGTCTCGGTCTCGGTCTTTGCGTCCTTTGTCGTTCTCGGCGCGGTAGCGATTGGATGCAGCTCGGGGACGCCGGTCGCTTCGTTCCTTCCGGACGACGCCGGGGCGGCCGCGGATGCGTCACCCGTGAAAAAGAAGGTCGCCGAGGTTGGATGTGCCGACAACTCGGAGTGCGAGACGAACGTTTGTTTCAAGGGCGGCAACCAGAGCTTCTGCACGGTGAGCTGCACCGCAGCCACGGCGACGACGATCTGCGTGTCCCCGCTGACCGGGACCTGTAATAAGCAGGGATACTGCAAGCGCGACTGAAGGCCGTCATCGCGGTCCACGTTCGACGCAGTGGAATCTCATGCGTGCCTCCGTTCTCATCGTCTTGGCTCTGACCGCGCTCCTCGTGGCCGTGATCGGCGCATGCGGTGAGGACTTCAAGGCGTGCTACGCGGGCGACCATATCGGCTGCCCATGTCCCAATGGCGGATGGGGCTACGCCGCCTGTTCGCCGGCCGGCGACTACGTCAACGTCCGTTGCGTCTGTGATGGAACGACCCCCGGCATCGACGCCGCCGTCTCGTCGTCGCCCGTCGACGCTTCGTTCGACGCGAAGCTCGAAGCAGGTTGCGCCATCCCCGGCACCTGCCATTCGGATCCATGATGCGCTGCCTTCCTTCGCTCAGCGCGCTCGCCCTCGTCCTCGTCACCGCGCGAGCGAACGCCCAAGACGCGGACGCCCCTGCTCCCGCCCCCGCTCCCGCTCCCGCTGAACTCGAAGTCCGCGTCGTCGGCAACCGCGCCGACTCCCTCCAAAAAATCCCCGGCTCGGGCACGGTCATCACCACGACGGAGCTGAAGCGCGCTGCGCCCGTCGACACCGCCGAGATCCTGCGCCGAGTGCCGGGCGTGCAAGTGCGGCAAGAGTTCAGCGGCGGATCGCGGATCGACATCAGCATTCGCGGCCTCGAGTCGGGCCGCAGCCGGCGCGTCCTGATGCTCGAGGACGGCATCCCGATGGCGCTCAATCCGTACTCCGAGCCCGACATGAATCACGCGCCGCCGATCGAGCGCTATCGCGCGATCGAAGTGGTGAAGGGCAGCGGCAACGTCCTCTTCGGACCGCAGACGCTCGCCGGAACGATCAACTTCATCACGATCGCGCCTCCCGACCGGCAAACGGTCACGCTCGACGTGGACACCGGGACGTATGGCTACGTCCGTGCGCTCGGGAGCTACGGCGATACGATCGGCAACGCACGCTACGTTGCACAGGTCTCGCATCGTCATGGTGATGGCTTTCGCGACCAGCCGTTCGATTCGACGAACGGCCTCGCCAAGCTGGTCTTTCCGACGGGGCAGGACGGCGAGGCGGTCATCCGGCTCGGCTTCCAGCGCGACGATGCCGCCTCGGACGACATCGGTGTCACCCGGGACATGTACCGCGCGAATCCGCGCCGGCCGACGCTCTCACCGGACGCGCATTCGATCCTCAACCGCTACGACGCCGCGCTGATCCACGAGCAGCGCTTCTCGAGCCAGACGAAGCTCAAGACCCTGATCTACGGCTACATCACCGATCGGATCTGGCGGCGGCCTGATTGGACACGCAATGCGTCTCCCGGCGTCCGCTACCTGCGCATCGACGGCGACCCGAGCGTGCCGGGCGGCGCGATCTTCTTCCAGAACGGCAACACGATCCTCGATCGTGACTACGACGTCCTCGGCATCGAGCCCCGCTTCGAGCATCGCGCAACGACCGCCTTCGTCGAGCACACCCTCGATTTCGGTGGCCGCGCTCTCCGCGAGTCGGCGCACTACGAACAGCGCGAGGGGGCGAATCCCACGACCTACGCCGGAGCCTCCGAGTTCGAGCAGCGACGTCGTGGGTATGCGTTCGCCGCGTACGTCCAAGATCGCATGGCGTTTCGTGATGACCTCCTGGTCACGCCCGGGATCCGTGTCGAGCACGTGTCGACGACGACGCACACGCTGCGCGAGAACAACGCCGACACCGACGATACGGGGGAGAAGCCGACGACCGGCGTGATCCCTGGGATCGGCATCGTCTTTGGAAAGCGGCGCGCCAACGTCTTCGGCAACATGCACTACGGCTTCGCCCCGCCGCGCATCACCTCATCGGTCAGCGCACGCGGAGCGTCGGTGCAGCTCCGAGGCGATCGCGGCATGAGCTACGAAGCCGGGACGCGCGGCGAGCCCGTGCCGTGGTTCCGGGGGGAGGCCACCGGCTTTCTCTCCAACTATTCGAACCAGGTCGCGGTGAACCCATCGGCGGGTGGCGATGGGAACCTCGCCGACGTCGGCGCGACGAACATCCTCGGCGTCGAGAGCGGCGTCACCTTCAGCATCGACAAGCTCGCTCACCTCGACACGATCATGGAGCTCGGCGCGCGGTACACGTTCGCTCGCGCGACGTTTCGCTACGGCCCGCTCGCGGGCAACCTGCTCCCCTATGCGCCGGAGCACTCCTTCAACTCGAACTTCGACGTCGAGCACCGGAGCGGCTTCGGCGGTCAGCTCGCCTACAACTTCGTCGGGCCGCAGTTCTCCGACGGTGCCAACACGCGAGCCGAGGACGTGTTCGGCGTCGTTGGACTCATCGAGTCGCGGCACATCATCGATGCGATGCTCCACTACCATCACAAGAAGAGCGGGATCACGATCCGGTTCGCGGCGAAGAACCTCCTCGACAGCACGTACATCATCGCGCGGAGACCCGAGGGCATCTTCAACGGGCCCTACCGGCAGTTCCTTCTCGGCGCGCGTTGGCAGTGGGACGCGCCGCCTCCCGTGGCGACCGCGCCTCCGCACGACTGAGCGCGTCGATCACCTTCGCAGCTACTCGACCGCGATCGTCACCGCATGCGAGGCGAACCGGTCGACTGTCCCATCGCGCAGAGCGCCGACGTTCTCGTGCACCGTCGCGGTTACGGTTCGATCGAGGTCGGCGGGTAGCGCCCATGCGGGATTGAAGCCGGCGACGCTCGAGAGATCCGGAAGCGTCAGCGTGATGTCGTCTCCCCCGACGCGATTGGAGGACGAGCGCCAGACACGGAGCGACTTGTTCGAGATCTTCTCGGTGGCCTCGACGTCGTAGCTCGTCGCTTCGGGGCGGGACGCGATGCGCGTCGCGAGCCGGACGTAGGGGCGTCCGGCGGCGAGGGTGACGACCGGCGCGGGCAGGGCGCTCGGAAGCGAGACGTCGATGTCGACGCCGTCGACGTTCTCGCGGTTCAGTCCGCGCACCTTCGTGTTGTCGCCGTCCGACGCTCGGAGCTCGAGTCGGTAGCGATCGCCTGCGGCTCGGGCACTCGCCGGAATCGTTGCATAGGAGCTCTCGACGACGCTGAGGGCGGGCAAGCTCTCTGGACCGAGGTTGAGCCCTCGAAGCGAACGACCTCCACCACCCGTTGCGCCAGGCAAATAGCTCACCGGCGCGCTCAGTGTCTCGGACGCCGGATCGAGGCCGCGAATCACGAGCTTGCGTTGCTCGGGCACGAAGGCCGCCGTGGTCATGTCCACGTCGAGATGCACGTCGGCGTTGATCACTTGGTTGCGAACGAAAGCGACCTTGGACAGAGCGGATGTCGAGGCATCGCGAAGCCCGAACGCGAGCGTCCATGTCCCCGCCGCGACGTTGATCATCTCGTAGGGCGCGTCCGTGCCGATGATGGGAAGCACCGCGCCTCTCGCCTCCAGCGAATACGCGAAGTTCATCCATGAGGTCGTCGTCGGGACGTGGGAGAGCGTGCCGGCGACGTCGAACACAGCGCGTCCGGTCGTCGCGCACCACGACTCGAGCTGAACTTCGAGGGCGGACGTGGCGGCATCGCGCTCGTAGACGGCGACGAGCGCGTTGTCGGCGTCCGCGCAGACGAACGCTACGGAATAGCGATCGGCGTGCATCTCGAAGCGATATGTTCCCGCCGCGCTCGGGGCGAGCGCCTGCCATGGGCCGTCGCCCTCCGCAAACGCCGCCCAGGTCGCGCTTGTCTTGCCACCGAGCGTCGACGTCGATGCTGCCGTGACGGTGGTGACGGTGACGGTCGCCGGGGTCGCCGCGGCGTCGCCTCCGGCGTCGAGGTTGGTGCCCGTCCTCGGCGACACGTCTCGAGGGCCGCTCGGTACCGCGACGTCGCCCGTCGACGAACACGCGAGCGGCAACGTCGCGAGCGTCACGAGCGAGGCCATCGTCGCGCCGGCTGCACGCGTCCACCTCATTGCGCCGAGCTCATCGCGAGATCTTAGAGGAGCGCTCGTTGCCCGGGTCGCATCGATTTGCAGATGTGTGACATCTCCGAAGACGAGCGCCGGCAGCCAGACGATGTAGCTTGGATGTAACCTCTACGCAGTGCGCCTCGGATACGCTCCCTGACTCAGGGAGGCCTTTCATGCGGGTAGCAGCGACGAGGTTGGGTATCGTTTTGGGGTCGGTCTTGTTGGGCGGCTCCGTCCTGATTGTCGCTTGCAGTAGTGACAACACACCCTCGACCTCCGGTACATCGACGTCGAGCTCGTCGAGCTCGGGCAGCACCTCCACGTCGAGCGGCAGCACGACCTCCAGCTCGGGCAGCACCACCACCTCGAGTGGTAGCACCACGTCGAGCGGCAGCACGGGCGGGACCTCCTCGGGTAGCACTACGTCGAGCGGCGGGACCAAAGCGAACGGTGCGGCGTGCACCTCGCAGGATGCCACCGGCGACGCCGAGTGCGTCAGCAAGCACTGTCGGACGCAGGGCGGTGGCTCCGGAGGCGCCGCAGCCGGGACGTTCTGCACCATCGCATGTACCGTTCTAGGTGCCGCCGACCCGTTGTGCGCTCCGTCGCCACCGTTTGCCGGCAAGTGTGGCGGACAAGGGTTTTGCCAGGTCCAGTAGACTCGTTACAGCGATGTGACCTCGGGTTACATGTTGCACGCACGACAACTGGCGCCGACCGCATGGGTTCCGATCGTGGCAACCTCCGCCGTCATGGGAGGAAGGATGCGAACTTTGATGTTGCGATGCGCGCTGGGGGCAGCGGTGATCGGATCACTCGCGTTCGCTCGGAGCGCGGAGGCAGCAGACCCTGCATGCGCCGCCCTCACCGAGGACAACACCATCCCGAAGCTCTACATCGAGAATGGGGACACCCAGGAGCCGCTCATCAAGCGCCTCGGCAAAGCGCTGATGCAGTCGGGGCAGAAGGTCCGCATCATCTACCGGAATCGGCCGACCTGTAACATTCGCAACGACCTATTCAGCAATGCGACGATGGTGACGGTCACGGACGGAACGACGCCACGCCCCGTTCGCTACATTCCAGAAAGCGCCGCGTTCGATCCGACCACGGCCGCGCCGATCTGCACGGTCCCCGATCTCGGAACGACACCGGGCCAGCCGATCGCCCTCGGCATCGGCGCCACGTTTCTCTCGAGCTGTGCCCAGACCCCGGCCCAGCCGGCGGACGTCGGCGTCAGCCAGGGACCAACGCAGGCCTACGGGTTCATCACCCACAAGGACAGTGCACAGGTCGCGATCACCGGCGAAGAAGCCTACCTCGCGTACGGCTTCACCGAGGGCGGCGGCGCAGCGACCCCGTGGGTCATTCAGGACCTCCGCTTCAAGCGAGCCAACACGGCGAGCACGACGCTCACGATGGCCGCGGCGATGCATCTGACGCCGGGCCAGATGAGGGCCGCTGCCGACTCCGGCACGTCCGACCTGATCGTCACGTCCGTCATGGCCGCGACGAACAAGGACGCCACGCTCGGCATTCTCGGCATGGACCTCTACGACCAGCACCGCGCCGACGTGAAGGTCCTCGCGTTCAAGACCTTTGGGCAGAAGTATGCGTACTTCCCCGACTCGACCAACGCAACGTTCGACAAGCAGAACGTCCGCGACGGTCACTACGTCCCGTGGTCGCCGACGCCGTACATCTCGAGGGTCGTGCCCGGTACGACGACCTTCACCGACCCGAACGCGAGGCGCGTCTACGAGCTCGTGATGGGAACGCGTGCCGCTGACGACGTCGACGGCTTCCCGAGCGTGATCGCGAGCGGCCTCATTCCGAAGTGCGCGATGAAGGTCACGCGCGCGAGCGACGGGGCCGACCTCTCGCTCTACAGCGACCCGGCTCCGTGCGGGTGTTACTTCGAGAAAGCCGTGCCCCAAGGCACGACGACGTGCACGGCGTGCACCACGACCTGCGCGGTCGGAACCTGCCGCCACGGCTTCTGCGAGGCGAGGTAAGACCATGAGCCCTCGAAGCCATTCAGGTCTTCTCGCCGCTCTCGTCGTCGTGGCCTCGTGCTGCGCTTACCTGGCGTGCAGCGACGATTCCAATGCCGTGAAGGAGTCGACTCCGCCCAACGCGAGCGTGCCAACCACGAGCTCGAGCGGCACCACCAGCGGCGCGACGAGCAGCAGTGGCGCGACGAGCAGCAGCGGCGGCACGAGCAGCGGCGGAACCAGCAGTGGTGACGCCGGACCCACGGACTGTGTCGCCAATCCGGCGACGTACCTCGAGATCATCAACGCGTGCACGACGGCGACCCGGATCCCGAAGGACCCCGTCCTGACCAAGCTGCTTGCGGACGGCGGCTTGCCGCCCCTCAACTGAGCTGAGCTGCGGTCGATCGAGGGCGCCTCGGACGTGATCGTGGGCAAGCTTTTCGCTGCGCCGGCCATCGGCTTCTTCCTCGGCGTGTCGTTCGCCACGACCGTCGCGGCGGGCGCCGAGCCCGAGGCCGTCGCCGCCGCGCCGCCGCCGCCGCTCGTTCAGCCCGTCCTCGTAAGCGGGTTCACGCAAGCCGATTGGGTCGTGCACCGAGAGTCATCGCAGAGCGAGATCACCCAGGCTGGGCAGCCGCTCAACGAAGACCGGTTTCTGATCCGTCGTGCCCGGATCCGCGTCGAGCGCGACTACGGTCTCGTCCATGGCGTCGCGGAGATCGACGCCAACACCGTCGATGGTCTGCAGGTCCGACCCATCAACGTCGAGACGTCGCTCAAGTGGCCGGCGGATCGACCCTACTCACGGACGCCGTGGGCCTACGACCCTTCGGGGTCGAGGCCGCGCTTCGCGATGGTGTCCACACGCCCTCCGCCTTCGGAGCCGAACGAGCCATGGTTCAGGGTTACGGCCGGACTGATCCGCACGCCGTTCGGCTTCGAGGTTCAAGAGTGGGACTTCGACCGTCCGTTCCTCGAGCGCAGCACCTTCGCGAACGCGCTCTTCCCGGGGACGTTCGATCTCGGGCTGTCCATCAACGGGGGCTTTCGCTTCGTTCGCTACCAGTTCGCCGTCGTGAACGGCGATCCGATCGGCGAGCGGACATTTCCCGGTCGCGATCCGAACGAGACGAAGGACCTCGTCTTTCGCGTCGGCGGCGCTGGATCGATCGCCGCCGATCAAGTCACGATCGAAGGCGGGTTCTCTGCGCTCTCGGGTCGTGGTCTCCATCGCGGGAAGCCGGCGTCGGTGGACGCGATCCAGTGGCAGGACGGGAATGGTGACGGCATCGTCGACAATCCGACGGAGCTGCAGGTCATCCCCGGCTCGCCGGCGACTCCGTCGCTCGGCTTCAAGCGATTTGCGATTGGAGCCGATCTCCGCACGAGCGTCAGGATCCCGGTGCTCGGCAGCCTCGAACTTCGCGCCGAGATCGTCCGCGGCCAGAACCTCGATCGCGGCCTGTTCGTCTCCGATCCCGTCGTCGCCACGCGCGATTTGCGCCAGCTCGGCTGGTACATCGGCGGAGCTCAAGAGATCACGCCGTGGGCCCAGGTCGGCGTTCGCTACGATCGGTACGACCCGGACTCCGACGCGCGGGAGCAGGAGCCGTTCGCGCTCGTTCCGCGGAACGCATCGATGTCGACGTGGGCGTTCACTGGCGTCTTCCGCGTCTGGCTCGTGCGGCTCATCGCAGAGTACGATCGCCGTCACAACAAGCTCGGTCGCGACACGGCCGGTCGCCCCACCACCCTGGCCGACGACTCGTTCACCTTTCGCGTGGAGATGCGCTTCTGATGCGCGCTCTCCTCGTCGTCGTCTCCACGCTCTTCATCTTGGTGAGCGTCGCCTGTTCGAAGACGCGCGCCGACGTCGGGGTCGATGCCCTCTTACACGTCGACAACGCCCAGTTCTATCGGGAGCCGATCCCCGAAGGCGGTGGCGACGGTCCGAAGGTCATTTCGAGCACGGCGACCGGTCGCACGACGGCCGGGCGATCCGAACAGTCATGCACCGGAGAGCTCGCGAGCAGCGCTACGGCGGTCGCCGTCGGTCTCGTCGGAGACATCGGTTATTGGATCGTGCCGGCGAAGATCCCGCTTGCATCGGCGCCGACGCTGCCGACCTTCTCGCTCGTCTTCGCCGTGTCCGAGCGGTTGCTGCCCGGCCCGCACGAACTCGAGTTCCACGCCGTCGACGGCCAGGGACATTTCGGTCCCGCGGAGCTCCGGCCGATCGAGGTGCAAGCTCCGACGCGTCCCGCCGGCCGCCTGGTCATCTCGCTCACGTGGGAAAACGAAGCGGATCTCGATCTCCACGTCGTGCTGCCGAGCGGCGTCGAGATCTTCAAGCGTAACCGCACCGAGTACCAGCGGCCGCCCGCGAGCGCTGGGCCCATCCTGCCGGACGCTCCGACGGACGGCGGCGTGCTCGACCGTGACTCGAACGCGAACTGCGTCTTCGATGGACAGCAAGCCGAGGACGTCGTCTGGGCCGAGGCTCCGCCGTCGGGACACTACATCGTGCGTGTCGACACGTTCTCTCTCTGCGGCGTCCCGAGCGCGCCATGGCGACTCGAGGCCGTACTGGACGGCGTTCGCATCGGCGCTGCGCAAGGCACCGGCACGGACTACGATCTGCGTTTCGAGCACAATCGAGGCGGCGGCCTGCTCGCCCTCGAGCTCGACGTGCCCTGATGACGGCGAGCACGCAAAGCCGAATCCTGGCGATCGCGACGCTTCTCTCTCTCCTCGCGAGCACGGCCACCGCGACCGCTCAAGCAGGCGCCGGCGCAAGCGACGTCGGCGGTCAGCCCGCGAAGCGCAAGGTCACGAAGATGCCGCGCCTCCTGAGGTTCGTCGAGGCCGACTATCCTCCCGAAAAGAAGTCAGCCGGCGTCAGCGCATCGGTCGTTCTCACGATCGAGATCTCGGCGACCGGCGAGGTCACCGCCGTCTCGGTCGCATCGAGCGCCGGCCCCGACTTCGACGCCGCGGCGCTCCGAGCCGCGTCGCACTTCACCTTCGCCCCAGCCGAAGTCGACGACAAGCCAGCCCCCGCAAAAATCACCTACCGCTACGACTTTCTCGCCCCCGCTCCGGCTCCCGCTCCCGCTCCCGCTCCCGCTCCGGCTCCCGCTCCTGCTCCGGCTCCCGCTCCCGCCTCCGCCCCCGCCGAAAGCGAAGTCCAGATCCGCGGTCGCCCGCGCTCCCGCCGCGAAGCCATCGACTACTCCGTCAGCGCGGACCAAGCGCGAAAAGTCGCCGGCACCCAAGGCGACGTCCTGAAGGTCGTCCACAATCTTCCAGGCGTCTCGCGTCCCCCGGTCGCCTCCGGCCAGATCGTCGTGTGGGGCTCGTCTCCGAAAGACACCCGGATCTACGTCGACGGCGTCGATCTGCCGGCGCTCTACCATGGCAGCGGTCTTCGCGGCACGCTCAACTCGGACCTCGTCGCGAGCATCGATCTCGTGCCCGGTGCGTTCGGCGCCGAGTACGGCCGTGGCCTTGGCGGTCTGGTTCGCGTCGAGACCCGCCAGCTCCCGAGCGGCACCCATGGGTACGTCGGCGTCGACACTCTCGACGGCTCGGCCTTCGTCTCGACGGCGCTCACCGATCGCGTTCGGCTGGCCGCCGCCTTTCGCCATGGATGGCTCGATCGTGTGTTCGCGGCGACGACGGCCCCAGATGTCGCCGACACGTTTCCGATCCCGCGCTACCGCGATGGGCAGCTCAAAGCGACGATCGATCTCCGCAAACACGAGAGCGTCGACGCTGTCTTCCTGGTCTCGTCCGACGACCTCGATCGCACCGTCCCTTCACCCGACCCAGCGAAGCGGCGAAGCGAGGGGACGCGCTCGAGCTTCTGGCGGACCTACCTGCGCTACACGAACGTGGGAGACTCCGGGGACACGACGATCATCACGCCCTTCTTCGGCCAGGACTCGAGCTCCTTGGTCCAGCGCTTCGGAGAGACGCCGACGCGGCTCGATGTGGACTCCGACCGCTACGGTCTTCGTGCATCGATCCGCTCGCCGGTCACGAAGAACGTCGCGATCGTTGCGGGCGTCGATGCGCTCGGCACGTCCTCTCGGGTCGCCCGCGAGGGCTCGCTCACGTTGCCGCCGCGCGAGGGTGACGTCTCCGTGTTCGGGCAGCCTCCGGGCGACGAGTATGCCGTCGACGTTTGGAAGACGAACATCCTCGACGTCGGACCGTATGCCTACGCCGATCTCCGTCTCGGTCCGGTGACGCTGACGCCGGGGGCGCGCTTCGACGCCTACCTGATCGAGGGAAGCAGCAAGGTCTCTCCGAGCGGCAACACTCCGCCGATCGGCTTCTCCCGACTCGAGACCGCGCTCGCTCCGCGGGCTTCGGCGCGATGGGACGTCACGCGACGCTTCGCGCTGACGACGGCCTACGGCAACTACCATCAAGCGCCCGAGCCAGAAGAGCTCTCGTCCGTGTTCGGGACCCCGGACCTGACGCTGTCGCGCTCCACTCACATGACCTTCGGCGAAACGCTGCGCATCACCGCGTCGCTCTCGGTCGATGCGGTCGCGTTCGACAAGCGAATGAAGGACCTCGTCGTCAGAAGTCGACTCGCGAACCCGCTGCGTGCTCGGCTGCTCACGCAGAACGGGGAGGGGCATTCCTACGGCGTGCAGTTCCTCGTACGACAGGATCTCTGGAATGGCTTCTTCGGCTGGTTCTCTTATGCGATCAGCAAGAGCGAGCGACGCTACGAGGGCGATCCAGTCGCGCGTCCGTTCGACTTCGACCAACCGCATGTCTTCTCGCTCGTGCTCAGCCAGGAGATCGGCCGTTGGGGGATCGGGGCGCGCTTCCGCTACGCAACGGGCAACCCCCGCACCCCGGTGATCGGAAGAGTGTATGATGCACACGCCGATCGCTACGATCCGATCTTCGGGACGCAGAGCACGCTCCGGATCCCCGCCTTCTGGCAGCTCGACCTGCGCGTCGACCGGACGTTCGCGCTCGGTCGCGATCTCCGTGGGATGGTGTTTGCCGATCTCCAGAACCTGACGAACCGCGACAATGCGGAGGAGATCGTCTACTCGGCGGACTTCCGCCAGCGAGGGTTCATCACCGGGCTTCCCTTCATCGCCGTGATCGGCGCGAGGCTCGAGCTTTGATGCGCCGCCCCGCCCTCTGCGCGCTGCTCGCGATCCTGCCGATCATGCCGTTCGCGTGTCGGCCCGAGCTTGGTGAGCGCGAGTCGCTGATCACGAGGACGCAGGTGCTGGCCGTCCGCGGCGAGCCTCCCGAGGCGAAGACCGGCGACCTCGTCGTCTATTCGTTGCTCGTGGCGACGCCGGATGGCCCGATCGCCACGCCGCTCGCGAACTGGGCTTTCTGTCACACGCCGAAGCTCCTCACCGAGAACGGCGTCGCGAACACAGCATGCCTCGGCGACGGCGTGCTTCGGATCGTCGACGGGCTTCCGGAGATCCAAGCCTTCGTTCCTCCCGACGCGTGCTCGGTTTTCGGGCCCGAGATTGCATCCGCGGACCTTCGCCCGCGCGATCCTGATGTCACCGGCGGCTTCTACCAGCCGCTTCGGGTGACCGTGTTCGGACCCTCGTATGCCGTGGACGGACCGACGGTCGCGTACGGGCTCGAGCGCGTCGCGTGCAAGCTCGCGAACGCCTCGGCCGACGTCTCGACCGAGTTCGCCCGCCGTCACGTGAACAACAAGAACCCCGAACTCGGCCCCCTGACCGCGACCCGCGACGGCCGCCCGATCGCGTTGACCGACGTCCCGCTCGGCGCGACGATCACGTTGCACGCGACCTGGCCCGAGCCGTCGGCGGAGCACTACGTCGTCTACGATCTCGCCAGTCGCACCGTCGTCGACCGGCGCGAGTCGATGCGCGTCTCCTGGTTCGCGACGGCAGGCGCGTTCGCGAACGATCGGACCGGACGAGCGGACACCGAGCTCGAGACGTTCACCGACAACGAATGGACAGCGCCCGCCGACGCTCGAACGACCCACCTGTTCGTCGTCCTCCGTGACGCTCGTGGCGGCACGGCGTACGCGACGTACGACGTCGTGACCCGCTGAACCATGCCAGAAGGACGGTCAGCTTCGGGCGCTGACTCCCGCTGGATCGGACGCGATCCTGAACGCGGCGCCGAGAAGTTCACGGCGCTGTAACGTGGGCCGCGATCGTCCGTGCTGTGCGGCTGCTACCGTATGAGTCGCTCGAATGGACGAAGCCGTCGCCTACTCGACCCTCGCTTTGACGGTGACGCTCGCCGTATCGCGCCCGCGCCTCGGACTGCGCGGGATGCGGTTCACACCCGGCCTTGCGGCGCTCGTCGGCGTTGCGGTTCTGTGTGCGGCGGGGATCCTGAAGTTCGAGGACATGCTCACGTCGGCGCGCGTGCAATGGCGCCCGCTTCTCGCGCTCACCTGCATCATGGTGATGACGGGCGTGGTGCGCGAGGTCGGTGCTTTCGAGCGGCTCGCCACGAAGATCGAGGCGTATGCACGAAGCACGTCGACCGGACGCGCGTTTGGGCTCGTCTTCCTCGTCAGCGTGGTCACACCCTCGCTTCTCAACAACGACGCGGCGATCCTGCTCCTGACACCGCTCGTGATTGCGTCGACGCGGCGGCTCTATCCGAATCGCCCGGACGTGACGATCGCGTTCGCATTCATGGTCTTCCTCGCACCGGGTGTTGCGCCGTTCGTCATCTCGAACCCGATGAACATGATCGTCGCCGAGTTCGCCGGCATTGGCTTCAACGCCTACGCGATGGTGATGGTGCCGATCTCGATCGCCGGCGCCCTCCTCACGTATGCCGTCCTGCGCTGGCACTTCCGTGGACTCATCGTGTCGGCGGTGGCGCATCCGGCAGAGGGCGCAGAGCTCGCGGCCCATCCCGCTGAACGTCCCGCGATCGCCCTCTTGCTCGGCGTCTTCCTGGCCTATCCCGTCATGGCGGCCTTCGGCGGACCGATCTGGGTCGTGTCGGTCAGCGGCGCGCTCGCGTGCCTGCTCCTCGCCTGGCGGTATCGCGTGGCACCGGCGCGGAAGCTTCTCGCGCACGTCTCTCCCGACATCCTCGTCTTTCTCTGGGGCGTCTTCTTGGTCGTCGTTGGACTGCGGCACGTCGGCGTCGTCGATCGCCTCGCCGAGCTCTATCGGGCCTCTTCTTCGGGGCCAGGTAGCGCCCGCGAGATCGCGACCGTCGGCGCCGTCGCGGCGCTCGGCTCCGCTCTCGTCGACAATCACCCGATGTCCATCCTCAACATGATGGCGCTCGGCGGTCACGGCAACGGTCGCCCGCTCCTCGCGGCGCTCATCGGTGGGGATATCGGCCCGCGACTCCTTCCGATCGGCTCTCTCGCCGGCCTCTTGTGGACGGATCTCCTGCGCCGCTCGAACGTCGACATCACGATCGGCAAGTTCTTCCGGCTCGGCACGCTCGTCCTCGTGCCGACGTTGACGCTCTCGCTCGCTTTGCTCTGGCTCCTCGTGAAGATCTGACGTGCTCGACTCTCGGCGGCCCCTCGCCCGCTATCGGTCGAGGAGATGCCCGTCGACGCGCGCTTGGAACGCGAAGTAGGGAGGCATGCACGCGCCAACGCCGGGCGGGCCGCCCTTCACCCGGGCGCAGGCGTAGTCGTCGCGACACGCTTCGGTGGCGCTGCAGGTGCGCAGGTACGTCGCGTTGTTGTCGCTCTCGAGGCACTCCTGGAAGGGCCGATGGGCGGCGAGGCATTGCGTGAGCCCATTGGCGGTGGGGACGAGCCCGCAGATCGTCGCGTTGGCTGGGTCGAGCGTGCCGACCTCGCTCTCGCTGCAGTCGACGCGACACATTCCATCCGGGAAGCCCTGCTCGACGGGATTGCAGCGCGCGTTTCGGCCGTCCTGGTCGCAGGCGCGTACCTGGTGGTCGATCGCGTGGTCGTGATGCGAGTCGGGGTTCGATGTAAGCCGGACCGTCTCGCAGATATCGCCGACGGGCGCGTGGGCGGGCAGGCACATGCCCACAGGCCCGCCGTGGACGTCCTGGCATTCGAGTGAAGGGGCACACGCCCAACTCGCGAAGCCGGCATCGCCGAGACCGCAGTGGGCCCCGTACTTTCCGGCGTCGCTGCCGTGTTCGGCGAACGGCCGAGGCCGTGGAGCTTTGGCGCTCCCGTTGGCGATGTCATGGAGCATGCCGGAGCGCCAGGCGAGCTCGTCGTTCAAGTGGGGCGAACGTCCGACCGCGAGCGCGTTGAGGCGTGCCGAGCTGTCGCGCTCGTCTCCGAGGAGGTGAAAGCCCGCGATGCCGCGCGACTGATGGCAGCCGTGACAGGTCATCGTGTCGAGCCGACGCATCAAGCCGGCGACGCTCTTGATCTGCTGCGTCGTGGCGAACGGTAGATCGCCGAATGCCGCCTCGGAGGCACCGAACAGCTGGCTGAAGGCGCGATTGGCGGCACGCGCGAGGCCGAGCGGAGCCACCGAGGTCGCCTGGGTGGCGAGGAATTTCTCGGGGACAACGGCCGTGCCTTCGTCGATCGCGTCGAGGTGATCGCGGATCCAACCCCGAAGCGCGTCACGCTCCTCCGGAGTGAGGTCCGCACGCGGCGTGTTCTCGAGCGGGGCCGGCTCGACGGCACCATCGGGCGTCGGGCGAAAGACGCGAAGAATGTACTCTGCATGCCCGCCCATCTCGGTGCGTTGGTTCGACGGCCAGCGGACAGCCTGAAAGTTGATCTCGATCTGTTTGATCCGCGGCAGGCCCGCCAGCGGTCCGTCGAGCAGGGCGTCGGCCGAGCCGCTCTTCGCCCCGAGCCAGCGCTGGGCGACGTCGGCACAGCCGTGACCATCAGAGGCCTGCGGAAACACGACGTTGACCGTCATCGGCAGCCGCGAAGCGCTCTGCGTGGCGGTGTACGCGAGGCGGTAGAGGAGTCGAAGCTCGCCGCACCCGCCGACGTGTTTGCGGTCGAGTCGGTTGACCACCGCGACGAGCTCGAAGCGCGCTTCGGGCGATCGGAGCCATGTCGCATCGAACAAGCGATGCGGGAACGCGACGCCGACGCCGCTCTGCGGGTCCTGCTGATGAAGAGCGCGGAGGTCGTGGTCGACCGTCCCGACGATGTGGTCGTACTTCGGCGAGGCGAGGAGGTCTTGCCCGCTCGTCCCGCTCACACCGAGCACGGTCCCGAACGCGAGCCCGCGAGTCTCGAGCTCCATCAACGTGCGCGGATCGCTGACGAGCAGCGGAGCGCTGTTCTCGGCGAGTGTCGCGAGCGAGTCTTCCGCGCTGATCGCGTCGGGCTCGACGTCGACGCCGGGCAGGCCACATGCGATCGCCGCCGAAGCGGCGAGACCCACGAACAGGCTTCGTGTGAGGTTCCTCATGGAAGCCCTTCGTTGGATCTCGCGGGTCCCGATCAGCGTCCGTCGCCGTCGCCGTCGCCGTCGCCTTCGCCGCCAGCGAAGATGTCCCACGCGAACGTCGATTCCGGGTCTCCGACCCAGTTCGAGGCTCCGACGAAGTAGCCCGGCGAGGCCGCGTTGCCGGTGGTGACGGCGATCTTCCACGAGCCGTCCGCGTTCTTCTTGAGAAGAGCGCGGCAGCTCGCGGCGAAGTTGAAGTTGTGGAGCTCGCCCTTGAAGGCAGAGGTCCCCGCCGCCGAGTAGACGCTGTTGCGGTAGTCGATCGACTGCGCGTTGTCGTTCGGGCCGACGACGATGCCCTGGAAGTGCGCCCACCCGTCATGCGCGAGGAACGAACCACCCGGGTCGGTCGAGACGAACGAGACGGCCTGACCATGGACGTCCGCGGTGACCTGCGCGCCGAGCGCCGCGAGGATCGCCTCGCGCTCTGCGCCTTCCGGCGTGTGAAGGTCGTCGTGGGGGTAGTACGCGAAGATGTCGCGGAACTCGACCGTGGGGATCGAAGCCCAGCCCTCCCACGCCGCATAGTTCGAACCGACGACGTACGCCGGCTGCTCCTCGGTCCCGACCTTGTTCTTCGCGAGACTCCAGACACCGTTCGCGTCGCGATGAGCGAGGGCCTGGAACTTGGCGGCGAACGCGCCGTTGCGCTGCACGCCGCCGAGGAGGTGATCGTGCGCCTCTTGGCTGTACGTGCTGTTGGCGTAGTCGATCGGCTGGTGGTTTCCATCCGGACCCTCGAGGATCCCCTCGAAGTACGCCCAGTCGCCGTGAGCTTGGTAGCGGCCGACCGGATTCGTCGCGTTGAAGGCGACCGTCTGATGATGGAGATCGATCGCGAGCTGGGCGCGGAACGCGGCGAAGACGGCCTGGCGCTCTGCGGCCTGCGGCTCGTGCACGACGGTCGAGATCGCCGAGGACGAGTCCTCGCTGCTCTCGGAGGCGACGCTGCAGCCTGCGGCGGGGATTCCGAGCATCAATCCTGCGCAGACGACCAAGGACGAACGAGAAAAGAAGGGCATGGGAGGCTCCTGAAGGCGTCTTTCCCTGGCTCTCTTGCCGGGTCTGACGCGTGGAGAAGTTCCGTACCAGCTCCCACCTTGTACGCCACCATCGAGGAATCGATAGAAGGAATCGATGACTTCGATAGTTCGCCCGGAACCTGATCGCATGGTGAACGCGCGCGCTCGACGTCGCCTCGGACCGCCAACCTCGAAGTAGCCTCATCGCATCATGCTCGATCTTCGACCCGCGCGCGCTCACGGCCTGGCGCTCCGCGACGGCGAACGAGAGAGCGGACCTCGCCGAGGCGATCTGCGCTCGAGTGGGCGGTGTCCTCGAGCACGTGCGGACCGAGACCGTCGCGGTCTTTCATCATCGCCCTCGGCCTCCTCTTCCAGCTCGTGCCGGGGGGACGTTCACGATGGGCCTCAGCGACGAAGAGCTCGCGACGATCTGGTGGTCGCTGCGCTTGGCGGCGAAGAATTCGCGTCGGAGCTGGCCGAATTGCTCGAGCCCACGGCGATTCCGAGGCTACAGGCTCTGGCGAAGGACGAAGACCAGGACGAGCCGCTCCGCGAACGAGCTGTTGCTCTCGTCGAACGATTGAGCCGAGTCGACCTTACACGCGCGCCAGTCCGATAGACTAGAGTCGCGGGATGGCAAAGCCGGTCTGCGTAGTGGTCGGGATTGGACCGAAGAACGGAGCTGCGTTCGTCCGCACCTTTCACGAGGCGGGGTACCGCGTCGCGATGCTGTCGCGCTCGACGGAGCTCTCGAGCCGCCTCGCGACGGAGCTCGGAGGAAGCGACGCGAAGGCCTACGCGTGCGATGCCTCGAGCCCCAAAGAACTCACTGCGACGTTCGAGGCTGTGAGGGCCGACCTCGGAGAGCCGGAGATCCTCATCTACAACGCGGGCTCCGGCTCCTGGAAGGGCTTCGACCAGACCACCGCCGAAGACCTCGACCGCTCCTTCCGGATCAACGCTCTCGGCATGATGACCGCAGCCCAGGCGGTCCTGCCGGCGATGCGTCGAGCAAAGCGCGGGAGCATCGTGATCGTGGGGGCCACCGCCTCACTTCGCGGAAAGCCGATGACGACCGCGTTTGCGGCAGGGAAGGCCGCCCAGCGAAGCCTTGCCCAGTCGATGGCGCGGCAGTTCTGGCCGGAAGGCGTCCACGTCTCTCTCCTCATCGTCGACGGTCAGATCGGCGACGCTGGGACGGGCGAGGCCGGGGCGCCCGCGGGCCAGGAGGTCAAGCGGCTCGATCCGCGTGACATCTCGACCGCCGCGCTCGCGCTCACGCGGCAGCCGTCGTCGGCGTGGTCGTTCGAGATCGATCTGCGTCCCAAGAACGAACCTTGGTGAGGCGAGTTGTCGCCCGTTCCATCGTCCTCCTCTGACTCCGACACGCCTGCTCGTTCTCGGATCGCCGCGATCGCGATCGCGAGCGCCCTGTTCATGGAGTTCATCGACTCCACGGCGCTCTCGACCGCACTACCTACCCTTTCGCGCGCCTTTCACACCGATCCGCTCCATCTCAAGCTCGCGCTCACGTCGTACATCCTCGCGCTCGCGGTCTTCGCTCCGGCAAGCGGATGGGTCGCGGACCGCTTCGGGGCGAAACGCGTCTTCATGGGCGCGATGGTGGTGTTCGCCGTGGGCTCCCTCCTCTGCGGATTCTCGACGTCGCTCGCTACGCTCGTTGTCTGTCGGCTGATTCAAGGCCTCGGCGGTGCGATGATGACGCCTGTCGGGCGACTGATCATCGTCAACACGACTCCGCGAAGCCACCTCGTCTCGGCGATGGCGTGGTTCACGATGCCCGCCCTCGTCGGTCCGATCCTCGGGCCTCCGCTTGCCGGCCTCTTGCTCTCCGTGACCACCTGGCCCTGGATCTTCTTCGTGAACCTCCCGGTCTGCGTCGGCGGATTGATCGCCGTCGGGAAGCTGGCCCCGGCGATTCCCGCTCAGTCCCCAGGTCGCTTCGACGCGCTCGGCTTCGCCTACGCCAGCGTCGCCGTCTCCGCGCTCGTCGCCGCGACGGAGACCTTCGCTGTTCGCGTCATACCCGTCTACGTGCAGATTGCACTAATCGCGATCTCTCTCGTTTCGGGCAGGCTTTACATTCGCCATGCCGCTCGGAGACCTCGACCCGTCCTCGACCTGACGCTCTTTCGCCTGCCGACATTCCGCGCAAGCCTCGTCGGCGGGACGCTCGTCCGTCTCGGTGTTGGCGCCAGTCCGCTCCTCCTTCCATTGCTCTTGCAAGTGGCGCTTGGCTGGAGCCCGCTCAAGGCAGGTCTCATCAGCCTCTCGCAGAGCGTCGGTGCACTCAGCACCAAGCCGCTGATTCCGTGGATCCTCCGCCGTTGGGGATACCGCAAGGTGCTCATGTCGACGGTCCTCACGTCCTCGATCCTGCTCGCAATCCCGGGCACCTTCCGCGCGGACGTGCCGCTCGGGTTCGTGATCGTCGTGTTGTTCCTTTCCGGCGTCGCACGGTCGAACCAGTTCACCGCTGCCAATACGGTGGCCTATGCCGACGTGCCTCGCGAGCGCGTGAGCTCGGCTTCGACGCTCGCGGCCGTCATCCAGCAAGTCGGTCTTGCGCTCGGGATCAGCTTCGGCGGCCTCGTTTTGCACCTCGCGACGGGGACGAGTGCCGCGCTGACCCCGGATCGCTTCGCGCTCCCCTACCTCGCGGTCGCTGTCGCGACGCTCCTCGCGCTCCCCACCTATTGGCGTCTCCCGGAGAGCGCCGGCGCTACACTGCGATGACAAGATGAAACGACTCGTTCTCCTCTGCGTGTTGATCTCGGCTTGCTCGAGCACGAAGTTCACCGGAAAGGTCCTGAGCTGCGCCGACCAGAAGCCGCTCGTGGCTTCGCTCCACTACCGGTCGACCGGGTCGGTGAACAACAACATGGCCGGAGAGATGCCCGAGAACACGAAGGACGACGGCAGCTACGAAGCCGACGTGGCGCTGGCCTCGGGCGCTGGGGTCATGATGACGATCGTGAAGGACGGCTACGAGCCGAAGGACCAGCCGCTCTCGAGCGGAAGCGCACAGATCATCTGCCTCGATCCGAAGAAGCGCTGACTCGGGAGGACGCGAGGCTGAGCACGATTCCCACGGCGGCGGAGAGGGGCACGAGCAACAGGATGCCGAACGCGGGTCCGTAGCCGATCCCGAATGCGTGCTTGGGAAAGGCGAGGGAGAGGACCCAGACCAAGAGGCCATTCGCGACGATCGTCGAGACGCCGGTGCCGAAGATACAGCCGAGGACGCTCCTCCGCCGAGACTGCGCCCAAGCCCAGCACCGTCCGAGCCCGATGCCGAGCGGTACGGTGGCCACCGTCATGAGGGCAACGAGCAGGATCCAGTAGCCTGCCGGCTGGGTCATCCCGAAGGGAAGGCCCCGGAGGGACATGACCTCGAGCGAGAGCTCACCGCTGGGAAGAGAGGGGAGATCGGCGCGATAGACGCTCCCGTCTTGCTTCAAGGCCAGCGAGGCTCGAAGCCGGGCCTCCGGAGGCATGTGGACCGCGAGATGAAGCTGGTCGAAACGTGCCCAGCGCTTCGCCGGTGACAGGAGGTACACATACGTAAACGTCTCGTTCACACCCCTACTCGTGTCCGAGCCCGCGGCATGTTGGTAGTGAACGGTGACGGTGCGCGTTGCGCCAGCAGGGAAGTCGAGGCGAAACGCGAGCCAAGACAGCGCTCGCTGTCGGGAGAGGCTCGACCAACCCTCGTCGAGCTTCGCGACCTCGTCAGGGATCGCGATCGCAGCGGCGGCGGGGACCTCATCCTCACGCCAGGCGCCCGTGTCGTCGCGGCCCGGATTCCTCTTATGCCAATACCACCGAACGATCGCGTCGCAGTCGTCCCTGCAACCGGGAACCAGCCTCTGCAGCGCGTCGTAGTCGTGATGTTGCGTCGTGGACTTCATCCACAGTGTCGCGAGTCGCTCGAGCTCGGTATCGACCTCCGGATGCGCGGCGAGCCACCGATCGAGCGAGGGAGCGAGCACGTCGGCCTCGGTGACGACGCGGAACGTGGTCGGGACACCGTCGACCGCGATCGCGGCACGGGGCACGTTCGTCGCGGCGCTGGCGAGCTCGGCGGCGACGACGACGAAGGCCACCTCCGCACCGGTCGCGACTGCGCTGCCGTTCGTCATTCGGTACGTGGCGGTGACGTCCGCGTGGTCGAGCGACGGCGCGACCTCGAAGACGAGATCTTCGGAGTCGACGCTCACGTTGGTGTCGGTTCGCGGGACGAGCGGCCCGTGGCCCTCGCCGTCGTGCCACCACTTGGCCATGTTCGCGCCCGCCTCACTCCATGCGCCGATGAAGACGAGGACGAAGAGGAGCGTGAGCAGGCCACGCCAGTGCCGAGTCATGCTCGGCGATCCTAGATCCTAAGCGCGACCTGAGACAGGTGCAGCTGAGGTCCACCTCTTACGGTGGAGTCAATGCGCCGCAACGTGAAGCGTAGTGTCACGTGGCATCTCTGCTGGCGTCCCGGATCCGCTTTCTTTTTCGCGCTCGCGCCGATCGGCACGCGTTCTGCTGCACCGGGGAGCTCCGTCGTCAGAAACCATCCGAAACTCCAACTCGAGGTTGCCATGAATCGATCTCTCTTCGCGCTCGCGCTGCTCGCCCCTCTCTCCCTGGCCGTGGTTGCTTGCGAAAAAAGCGGAAGCGACGCGAAGCGGGAGGCTGACAAGGCTCAGGCTGAGGCCAACAAGGAGATGAACCAGGCTACGTCCGAGGCCACGACGAGGATCACGGGCGCTCAGATGGAGGCCGACAGGAAGATCGGCGAGGCCGAGAGGGCCTTCGCCAGGAATCGTGACGAGTTCCGGTACACCGTGCAGAACAACATCGACGAGATCGACAAGCAGCTGGCCGACCTCGACGCCAAGTCGCAGAAGGCGACGGGGAAGAAGAAGGCGGAGTTGACGGCGAATCTGCCCGCGCTGCACGCTCGTCGTGACGCCTACGCTCGCGACGCGAAGGCGATCGACAACGACACGGCCGCGACCTGGGACGCGACGAAAGCGCGTCTCGAAAAGGAGTGGCACGACCTGAAGAGCGCGGTCGACAAGATCGACTGATCCTCACGCTCGGCGCTGATCTGCTGCGCGCTTCACTGCTAGCATCCGAGCGCGATGTCGCGCGTCACCGAAGCGAGTAGAGCCTTCGGTCGACGCAGGCGCTTATGGGGCCTGTTCGTCACGGTCGGACTGACGTTCGGCGCGATGGTGATCGCGTGCGGCTCCGACATCCTTCTCGGATCTTTGCCGGTGGATGACGGGGCGGCGCGTGACGGTGGCGGCCTCGGCAGCGAGTCGTCCGTCTCGAGCAACAGCGTGGCCGATGGCTCGGTGTTGGTCGACGGAGCGGGCGACTCCGGGGACGCGGGTGCGCTCAGCACGGCGATTTCTGCGCGTACGATCGCGACCAATGCGCTCGTCTTCGCGACCGGATTCTCGTCGCAGAACCACGTGATCTTCGCCGAGGGCGATCAGCGCTACTGGGTCTTCTACGTCGACGCGACCCAGAGAGCGATCAAGACGCGGGTGTCGAAGGACTTCGTTACGTGGGCCGAGGGCACCAGCCTCCCGCTGAAGGGGGCAGCGAATACGGTCACGGATGGCAACAACTTCAGCGTCGCCTATGCGTGGCTCGGCGGCGTGGACGTCGTTCACGTCATCGCCAACACCATCGCACCCGAGCCGGCCGAGACCGAGACAATCCATCTGCGTACGACGATTTCGGGCGGCGCTCTGACCGCACCCGTCACCGTCGTGCTCCCCGCGACGAGCACCACGGGTCCGACCGGTACGAGCGGCTTCAACTGCCCGGAGGATGGTCCTGTCACGCTCGTGACGTCTACCGGTCGCGTCTTGGACGTGACCGCGTGGACGGGCCACTCCGGTGTGACGACCTGTGACTCCAACGTCTATCGCTCGACGACCGTGGACACCGGCGCGAGCTTCGGCACAGCGTTCGATCGCGATCGCTACCTCATTACCGTTCCTGGGTACACGTTCGCGCACCAGCTCGTCGAGCTCCCGACCAAGGGCGTCCTGCTCGGATGGCCGGATCAGGACGAGCAAGGACCGAACAACGATCTGAGGATCTTCAGCGCCGTCGATTGGTGGCTCTCACCGTTCGTGGGCGGCGATGGCAGCGGCACATTTCCCGATGCCTCCGCGCACGTGTTCGAGAGCGCGGGCGGTCAGTCCGGATTCGACGATTGGGCGATGTGTCGCTTGACAGACTCCGATGTTCATATGGTGCGGCACGTCTTTTCGGCAGCGGTCACGACGAACGTGTCGGACTTCCAGGAGGTCCGGTTCGACGGTACCCGCTGGTCGAGCGCGACGCCGCCCGGGCCCGTCGCCGGAACATCGAACACCGGCGTCGTCCTCCTCAGCGACGCCGATCCGAGCCACGGGATGCTCGCGATCGCGATCGGCACGGACAACGCGCTTCACATCGCAAAATGGACGACGGCGGGAGGTTGGCGTGTGCTCCCTTCGTTTCCAGGGAGCACGAAGCGCCAGTCTCTATCAGGGAGCGGCTGTGGAGGCGCGCATCCGCAGGTCTTCTGGACGGAAGGATCCTCGGCGCCGTTCACCCTCCTCGGCGCGGATCTCTCGGCGCTCTTGCTCTTGCCCATCTGAAGATTGTGAACCGGCCGGTCGCGACGCAGTTCAGGACACGCAAAGTGAGCCGCGTCACTTCGCTTTAGGACACATCGGCATGTGGAACATGACGTCTCCTGTTCGTGTCAGCGCGTCGGGGAGCTGCTTTCCGCTTGCGTCGACGAAGACGGTGTCTTTCAAGACCGTCGGAAGAACGCTGTTCTTGTCGTCGACGACCTTCCCGGGCGCGTTGGGTACCGCCTGGTCGAGGACGACTTCGAAGAAGCGGGTCGATTTCTCGTCGAAGTAGATGTTGTTCTGGATGAAGTCAGTGCCGTTCCGGAGCTCGATCACCTTGATGACCCGGAGGCGTCCGGCGGCATCGAAATACATGAGGTGATTGAAGAGCGACCCGTGGAGGCCGAGCCGCGTGTTCATCCGGTCGATCTTCGCGCCACCGACGCGCGTGAGCCCGTCGCGCTGGAACTCACCGTCCGGGCAATCGAAGTCCGGGTTCAGCTGACGGACCGTCATCTGTGCAGCTTCCGAGTCGGTCGCGAGCTTGTCGAGCTCGATGATCTTCGGGTTCGTCTTGTAGTTCTGCGCGGTGAGCGGAGCATCGCCCCCCACGCCGCCGGGGCCGGTGAGGGCGCCCGTGTCCTGATCGGTCGAGTCGTCGGATGATCCGGCGCAGGCCGCGAGAGCCGCCGCGAGGAACGCGACGGCGGTACCACGAAGGCCACGAAGAAGAGAGAAGCAAGGAAGCGAGGAGCGCATCGAAACACTCCACGCAGCACGCGTACCAACACGCAAATCACCCTACGAGAACCGCGCAGAACCGCAGTTGTCGCGTGGTTATCCCAGGTCGTCCCAGCAACCGGCCGATGAGGTGGATCGGCCGAGCCCTCTCCGTACAGGTCGAAGGCATACCTACGATCTTCCTCGGGAGATCACCGCTCGGCTGCGCAGCGCATTCAGCGCGACGCTCTTGGCCTCGGTCGACCCCCGCTCGTCGTCCGCATGGAGGACGGGCGCGAAGGAGCGCGACTCTCGGCGATCGCGTCGAGCAGAGCGCGCATCGCATCGCTCGCGGTGAAGATCCCGACAATCTGTCCAGCGTCGACCACGACGGCCGAGCCGATCTTTCGCTCCACCATCACGCGCACGACGTCGACCAACAGGGTGTCGGGCGACGGCGCGTACGGGTCGGGCGTCATCGCGTCTTCGATCGTGATCACATCGTCGGGGCTCGCGTGCGCGAGCATCTGCACCAGGTTGAGGTCGCGATCCGAGACGATGCCGACGAGCTTGCCTTCGGACCACACCGGCAGATGTCGCAGCTCGTACTTCTCCATCAGCCGTCGCGCATTGCTGAGCGGCTCTCTTGGTCCGACCGCGAACGGACCGGAGGTCATGTACTCGGAGACGTGAGGTGAGATCATCGCCATTGAGGTCGTACTGCGATGACCGTGCCACCCGTTACGACGGCGTCAGGCGCTTTCCATTGCGTCCGCGACGGCGATCCGGCGGTAGAGCGTTCGCCGGTCGATGCCGAGGAGCGCCGCCGCGCGTGTCTTGTTGCCACCCACGAGGCTGACGACACGTTCGAGGTAGCGCTACTGCAGCGCGTCCACGGACCTTGGCGGGAGGTCGCCGGCGCCGCAGAGCGCCGTCCCGGTCATGGCATCATCAGGTCGGTCAAGACCACGTCGACGTCCCCGGTTGTGGGCATGGTGTCGGCGCGGTCAACGGGTCGAAAGTCCGCTGCCTTGCTCGCTTGCGCGCTAGCGCTCCTCGTAGACGAACAGCTGCTCATTCCGCAGTGAGTGAATGACTGGCCATCCGGCTTCGCCTCGCCGCGGGCCGAATCGACCACTCATCGGCCACTCTCGCAGAGAAGAGAGAACGAGAGCTCGCAAGGGATGGGTGGGGACGAGTGGCGACCTTTTCGCCGAGGCATAGGACACTATGCGCCTCGTGAGGTCTGTCGAGAGCCCGCGCTTCGCCCGTACGCATCTTCTCAGATGCACCGGAAGGAGAACGAGAGGGCCTCGTTTCGAGCCGACAGATCAGCGCGCGCCGCGCGGAGTCTCGGTGGGCAGGAGGAGGCCGCAACGCTTCCAGCCCGTCCTGAGAAGCCATGTACGCGCAGGCGTGGTCCAGGGCTCGGTGTCCTCATCGTCGGGGGTGGTCATGACGAAGTGCGGTGCGCCCCAGCCGTCGAAGGATGCGGCGGACGAGTACTCGTCGCCGCCGTAGGCGCGCCAGCTGAAGGACGTACCGAAAGCGCTCGAGCTGCCGCGTCGGAACCAGGTGCGGCGTTTCGCCCAGGCGCTGATTTTGCTCCGTCGGACGTGAGTTTAAGGCGCCGACCACAGGTGCGAAACGCCCTGGCAGCGCTTCGCTGTGGCAAGAATGCACATCGCGCGTGAGCCGTGGCGTAACGCGGCTGGACCGCTTCATCGCAGCGATCTACGGTCCGCGCGGGTGCGTTGGCCTCGCGGTCAAGATCGCATCGAACCGGACACGAGGTGAACGTGAACGATCCTGGTACGCCTGCGACCACGCCGAAGAAGGCGCGGAACGGAAAACGATCAGCCGAACCCACGGAGCTGCAGCTTCGTCGGCTCCTCGACGCGCTCCTCGCGGCCGAGCGAGGGGACTTCGCCGCGCGCCTCCCATTGATGCGCGGTGACGGTCTCATGCGCGACATCGCGAAGGCGTTCAACGGCGTCATCGTCAAGAACGAGCAGCTCGCGAACGAGATGGTTCGCGTGGAGCGGATCGTCGGGCGCGAAGGTCGGATGACGGAGCGTGCGTCGCTCGGCGATGACGTGGCGGGCGGATGGGCGACGAGCGTCGGATCGATCAATGCGCTGATCGGCGACCTCGTGCAGCCGACCACCGAGGTGGCGCGCGTCCTCATCGCGGTCGCCGAGGGTGACCTCACGCAGAAGATGGCGCTCGAGCTCGAAGGACAGCCCGTGAAAGGGGAGTTCCTTCGCATCGGCACGACCGTGAATTCGATGGTCGATCAGCTGAGCTCCTTTGCGGCAGAGGTTACGCGCGTCGCCAAAGAGGTCGGCACCGACGGGAAGCTCGGCGGGCAGGCCGCGGTCCCCGAAGCTGCGGGGATCTGGCGCGATCTGACCGACAACGTGAACCTTCTCGCGAACAACCTCACCGCCCAGGTGCGAAACATCGCCGAGGTCACGACGTCCGTCGCGAAGGGCGACCTCTCCAAGAAGATCACCGTCGACGCACGCGGTGAGGTGCTCGAGCTGAAGGACACGATCAACACGATGGTCGATCAGCTCAACTCGTTCGCGGCCGAGGTTACTCGCGTCGCAAAGGAGGTCGGTACCGAAGGCAAGCTCGGCGGTCAGGCCGACGTCCAGGGCGTGAGCGGGACCTGGAAAGACCTCACCGACAGCGTCAATTTCATGGCGTCGAACCTGACGGCTCAGGTCCGCAACATTGCCGACGTGACGACGTCGGTCGCGAAGGGCGACCTCTCGCGAAAGATCACCGTCGACGTGAAGGGCGAGGTGCTCGGGCTGAAGAACACGATCAATACGATGGTCGATCAGCTCAACTCCTTCGCCGCTGAAGTTACCCGCGTCGCAAAGGAGGTCGGTACCGAAGGCAAGCTCGGCGGACAGGCTGACGTCCAAGGCGTCAGCGGCACGTGGAAGGACCTCACCGACAACGTCAATTTCATGGCGTCGAACCTCACGACGCAGGTCCGCGGCATCGCGCGCGTCGTCACCGCGGTCGCAAACGGCGACCTCTCGCAACAATTGAAGGTCGACGCGAAGGGCGAGATCGCGTCGCTCGCCGACACGATCAACGCGATGACCGACACGCTGGGTCTCTTCGCGGAGCAGGTCACCGACGTCGCAAGGACCGTCGGCGTCGAAGGCAAGCTCGGCGCGCAGGCCGACGTGCCGGGCGTCGCAGGTACCTGGAAGGACCTGACCGACAACGTCAACCTCCTCGCGAACAATCTCACTGCCCAAGTCCGAAACATCGCCGAGGTCACGACGTCGGTCGCGAAGGGCGACCTCTCGAAGAAGATCACCGTCAACGCGAAGGGCGAGGTCCTCGAGCTCAAGAGCACGATCAACACGATGGTCGATCAGCTCAACTCCTTCGCCGCCGAGGTTACGCGCGTCGCGAAGGAGGTCGGTACCGAAGGAAAGCTCGGCGGACAGGCCGACGTGAAGGGCGTCTCCGGGGTCTGGAAGGACCTCACCGACAACGTCAATTTCATGGCCTCGAACCTCACGACGCAGGTGCGCGGGATCGTCAAGGTCGTCACCGCGGTCGCGAACGGCGATCTCCGGCAGAAGCTCGTCGTCGACGCAAAAGGAGAGGTCGCAGCTCTCGGCGACACGCTCAACAGCATGACGAAGACGCTGTCGATCTTCGCCGAGCAGGTCACGAGCGTCGCCAAGACCGTAGGTGTCGAGGGCAAGCTCGGCGCGCAGGCCGACGTGCCCGACGTCGCCGGTACGTGGAAGGACCTGACCGAAAACGTCAATCTCCTCGCGAACAACCTCACCGCGCAGGTGCGAAACATCGCGGAGGTCACGACCGCGGTCGCGAACGGCGACCTCTCTCGCAAGATCAGCGTCGACGCGAAGGGAGAGGTCAACGAGCTGAAGAACACGATCAACACGATGGTCGATCAGCTCCGCTCCTTCGCGAGCGAGGTTACGCGTGTCGCGAAGGAGGTCGGTACCGAAGGGCGACTCGGCGGCCAAGCCGAGGTCAAAGGCGTCTCGGGAACCTGGAAGGACCTGACCGACAACGTCAACGTCCTCGCCGGTAACCTCACCGACCAAGTTCGAAACATCGCCAAGGTCACGACCGCGGTCGCGAACGGCGACCTTTCGCAGAAGATCACCGTCGACGTGCGAGGCGAGGTCCTCGAGCTCAAGAACACGATCAACACGATGGTCGATCAGCTTCGCTCCTTCGCCGGCGAGGTTACGCGCGTCGCAAAGGAGGTCGGTACCGAAGGAAAGCTCGGCGGCCAGGCCGAGGTCGAAGGGGTCAGCGGCACGTGGAAGGACCTGACCGACAACGTCAACCTGCTCGCCGGCAACCTCACCGATCAGGTTCGAAACATCGCGAAGGTCACCACCGCCGTCGCCGACGGTGACCTCTCGCAGAAGATCACGGTCGAGGCTCGAGGCGAAATCCTCGCGCTGAAAAACACGATCAACATCATGGTCGATCAGCTCCGGTCGTTCGCGGCGGAGGTTACGCGCGTCGCGAAGGAGGTCGGTACGGAAGGCAAGCTCGGCGGCCAGGCCGAGGTGAAGGGCGTCTCCGGAACGTGGAAGCACCTGACCGACAACGTCAACTCGATGGCCTCGAACCTCACGGGGCAGGTGCGAAACATCGCGCTCGTGACGACCGCGGTCGCGACCGGTGACCTCTCGAAGAAGATCACCGTCGATGCGAAGGGCGAGATCCTCGAGCTGAAGAACACGATCAACACGATGGTCGATCAGCTCAACTCGTTTGCGAGCGAGGTTACGCGCGTCGCGCGCGAGGTCGGCACGGAAGGAAAGCTCGGCGGACAGGCCGAGGTGCAAGGCGTCGCCGGTACGTGGAAGAACCTCACCGACAACGTCAATTTCATGGCGCGAAACCTGACGACCCAGGTGCGTGGCATCGTCAAGGTCGTCACCGCCGTCGCGAACGGCGATCTCCGGCAGAAGCTCGTCGTCGATGCGAAGGGAGAGGTCGCCGCCCTCGCGGACACGATCAACAACATGACCGACACGCTCGGCGTGTTCGCCGAGCAAGTCAGCACGGTCGCGCGCGAGGTCGGTGTCGAGGGGAAGCTCGGCGGCCAGGCACGCGTCCCCGGCGTCGCCGGTACGTGGAAGGACCTCACCGACAACGTAAACTTCATGGCGTCGAACCTCACGACGCAGGTCCGCGGGATCGTCAAGGTCGTCACCGCGGTCGCGAACGGCGACGTCTCGCAGAAGCTCCTCGGCGTCGAAGCGAAGGGCGAGATCGCGGCGCTCGCCGACACGATCAACAACATGTGCGACACGCTCGGCACCTTTGCGGCCCAGGTAAGCACGGTGGCGCGCGAGGTCGGGATCGAAGGAAAGCTCGGCGGACAGGCGAAGGTCCCCGGCGCGATGGGCACGTGGCGCCAGCTGACGGACAACGTCAATCAGCTCGCCGGTAACCTCACCTCACAGGTGCGCGCGATCTCCGACGTCGCCACCGCGGTGACCAAGGGTGACCTCACCCGATCGATCGACGTCCAGGCCGAGGGCGAAGTCGCCCAGCTCAAGGACAACATCAACCAGATGATCGTCAACCTCAAGGAGACGACGCAGAAGAACACCGAGCAGGACTGGCTGAAGACGAACCTCGCCAAGTTCTCGAGCATGATGCAGGGGCAAAAGAACCTCGAGACCGTCTCCGACATGATCATGTCGCAGCTGACCCCGCTCGTATCGGCTCACCACGGCGCGTTCTTCACGATGGATCTCGAGAACGAGATGCCGATCTTGAAGCTCGCGAGCAGCTACGCATACCGCGAGCGCAAGAGCGTCGCGAATCGCTTTCGGCTGCGCGAGGGGCTCGTCGGGCAGTGCGCACTCGAGAAGAAGGCGATCCTCCTCACGAGGGTGCCCTCCGACTATATCCAGATCAGCTCGGGCCTCGGCGAGGCCCCACCGCTCAACATCATCGTCCTTCCGGTCCTCTTCGAGGGCGAGGTGAAGGCGGTCATCGAGCTCGCCTCGTTCCAGGAGTTCAGCCCGATCCACCAGCTGTTCCTCGACCAGCTCACCGAGAGCATCGGCGTCGTCCTCAACATGATCACGGCGAACATGAGGACGGAGGAGCTGCTGACGCAGTCTCAGGGCCTCACGCAGGAGCTCCAGAGCCAGTCGGCCGAGCTGACCGTGAAGCAAGACGAGCTCCGCAGCACCAACTCCGCTCTCGAGAAGCAAGCGCTCGAGCTCGAGGAGAAGGCGCGGATGCTCGCGGAGCAGAACGTCAAGGTCGAGGTGAAGAACCGCGAGGTCGAGCTCGCGCGTGTGTCGATCGAGGAGAAGGCCGAGCAGCTCGCGCTGGCATCCAAGTACAAGTCCGAGTTCCTCGCGAACATGTCGCACGAGCTCCGGACGCCGCTCAACAGCTTGCTCATCTTGGCGCGTCTCCTCACCGACAACAGCGAAAAGAACCTCACGCCGAAGCAGGTCGAGTTCGCGCAGACGATCTTCACGTCCGGCGGCGATCTCCTCTCGCTCATCAACGAGATCCTCGACCTGTCGAAGGTGGAGGCCGGAAAGATGGAGGTCGAGCCGCGCTCGATCCCGCTCGCCCAGATCAAGGAGTTCGTCGCGCGAAGCTTCCAGCCGGTCGCGGATCAGAAAGGCATCGAGCTCATCATCGAGGTCGAGGAAAATCTACCGCCCACGATCCGAACAGACCCGCAGCGGCTACAGCAGGTGCTGAAGAACCTTCTCTCGAACGCGTTCAAGTTCACGGAGAAGGGCGCTGTCACGCTTCACATCGGTCGGCCGGCTGCCACGACCCGGTTCAGCAGGCAAAGCTTGGTCGGCAAGACGAGGCTTGTTTCGTTCGGCGTCGCCGACACCGGAATCGGGATCCCTCCCGAGAAGCATCAGCTCATCTTCGAAGCGTTCCAGCAGGCGGATGGAACGACGAACCGACGGTACGGCGGGACCGGGCTTGGTCTGTCGATCAGTCGCGAGATCACCCGTCTGCTCGGTGGCGAGATCCACGTCGGGAGCACCGTCGGGACGGGCAGCAAGTTCACGCTCTACCTGCCCGAGGAGTACACCGCGGCAGAGGGGGCGGACACCGAGGTCGCCAGCGCGTACCCCAGCATCCCCGACGATCGGCTCGCGCTGCCCGTCGACCCGGTGATGCTCACGCCGAAGGTCGTCGAGGACGATCGCCAGCACATCCGAGAGGGTGATCGGGTCGTGCTGATCATCGAGGACGACGTCAGCTTTGCTCGCATCATGGTGAACATGGCCCGCGAAGGAGGCTACAAGGCTGTCGTCGCGACACGCGGAGACACGGGGATCGCGCTGGCGAACGAGCTGCAGCCGGACGCCATCACGCTCGATATCCAGCTTCCGGTCGTGGACGGTTGGTCGGTACTCGACCGCCTGAAGCACAATCCACGCACGCGTCACATCCCGATTCACGTCATCTCCGTCGTGGAACGCGACCTTCGCGGCGGCTCGCTGGGGGCGTTTGCGTTCCTCGAGAAACCGGTGACCAAGGAAGCGATCGAGGGAGCTTTCGCTCGGATCTCTGCCTTCCTCGATCGGAAGGTGAAGCGCCTTCTCCTCGTCGAGGACAGCCCGAGCGAGCAGAATCGGATCGCAAGCCTGCTCGGAGAGAGCGGCGATGTCGACGTCACCACCGTTGCCAGCGCGGAGGATGCTCTCCGTGAGCTCGAGGGAGACTCGTTCGACTGCATGGTGGTCGACCTTGTGTTGACCGGGTCGAACGGCGTCAGCCTCGTCGGGGACGTGAAGACCCAGCCGCGGTTTCACGACCTCCCGATCGTCGTCTACACCGGCAAGGACCTGACGGACGAAGAGGAGCTCCAGCTCAAGAAATACGCTCAGTCCGTGATCACGAAGAGCGCGGTCCAGTCCGTCGAACGGCTGGTCCAGGACACGAGCCTCTTCCTCCACCGGATCGATCCCCGGTTTCCGGCGAGGGCGAAGGAGGTGCTTCGAGATCAGGCGCGCCGAGCCGTTTCGCTCGAAGGCAAGGTCGTCCTCGTCGTCGACGACGACGTTCGCAACATCTTCGCGATGTCGAGTGTCCTCGAGGCGCGGGGGCTCAGCGTTCTCTACGCCGAGAACGGCAACCTGGGCATCGAGACGCTCAACGCCAATCCTGGCATCGACGTCGTCCTCATGGACGTCATGATGCCCGAGCTGGACGGTTACGAGACGATGAAGGCGATCCGGAGCGATCCAAGACACAAGACGCTCCCGATCATCGCAGTGACGGCCAAGGCACTGCGGGAAGATCGCGACAAGTGCATGGCCGCTGGTGCCTCGGACTACCTGGCAAAGCCGGTCGATACCGACAAGCTCCTCGAGCTCATCGCGCTTTGGACGAATCCATGAGCCTCGCCCGCGCGAGTGAACGACTTCCGGTCGGCGCAGCGGCCGTCCCGAGCATTTTGGTCGTCGACGATCGCGAGGCCAATCTTCTCGCGCTCGAGGCGATCCTCGACTCGCTCCACGTCAACATCGTGCGTGCGAGCTCGGGCGAGGAGGCGCTCAAGCACCTCCTCAAGCACGACTTTGCCCTCATCCTCCTCGACGTGCAGATGCCGATCATGGACGGCTTCGAGACCGCCGAGGCGATCAAGTCGCATCCGCGGACGGCCGAAATCCCGATCATCTTCGTCACCGCGATCAGTCGCGAGGTGGAGCACATCTTCAAGGGCTACCAGCGGGGGGCGGTCGACTACATTCTGAAGCCGTTCGATCCGTACATCCTGAAGGCCAAGGTCGCCGTCTTCGTCGAGCTCTTCCTGAGGAGCGCGTTGATCAAGGCGCAGGCGAAGCTCCTGCGCGAACGCGAGCTCGACGCTCTCAAACGTCACAGCGAGCAGCGCTATCGACGGCTCACCGATCTCATGCCGTTGGTCGTTTGGGCGACCCGAGCCGACGGGACGATCTTCTACGTGAACGGCGGCTGGACGGAGTACTCCGGCCTCGTCGCAGAGACGACGGTGAGCATCGACCACCCGCTGATCGTCCATCCGGAGGACGTCGCGGCGGTTCGGGAGCGGTGGCCGGGAGCGCCGATGGCGGGCCCATCCTTCGAGATGCAGTGCCGTCTGCGTCGAGCCGACGGAGTGTACCGCTGGCACCTGGTGCGTGGTGTCGCCGAGCACAACGAGCGGGGCGGGATCGAGGGATGGATCGTGGCCGCGACGGACATCGAGGACCAGAAGAGCCTCGAGCAATCGCGCGAACGGCTCTTCGAACAGGAGCACCTCGCTCGCGACGCCGCGGAGAGCGCGAACCGCATGAAGGACGACTTCCTCGCCAATCTCTCGCACGAGCTCCGAACGCCGCTCAACGCGATCCTGGGGTGGACGAAGATGCTTCGCTCGGGGATGGTCGAGGAGTCGCGCCGTCCCCGCGCGCTCGAGACGATCGAACGAAATGCCCTCTTGCAGGTGAAGCTCATCGAGGACCTGCTCGACGTGTCGCGGATCGTCAGCGGAAAGCTGATCCTGCAGACGCGCAGCGTCGACGTTGTCGGGATCGTGCAGGCCGCGTTCGACAGTGTGCGTCTCTCTGCAGAGTCGAAGGGCGTCGAGCTCACGTTGGTCTCTTGCCCGCCGGAAGAGATCCCGGGCGACCCCGATCGTCTTCAGCAGATCCTCGGCAACCTGATCGTCAATGCGGTCAAGTTCACTCCGAAGGGAGGCCGCGTCGATGTACGCGTCGAGCTCGGCGACGCGATGGTCGGGATCACCGTGACGGATACCGGCGTCGGGATTGCTCCCGAGTTCCTGCCTCACATCTTCGACCGTTTCCGCCAGGCGGGCGACGGCGTGAAGCAACATGGCCTCGGCCTCGGCCTCGCGATCGTCCGCCACCTCGTGGCGCTTCACGGCGGACGCGTCGAGGCACAGAGCCGGGGTCTGGGGCTCGGCGCTAGCTTCAAGGTGAGCTTGCCGAGAGGTGTCATCCGTGAGCCCAAGGACCTCGAATGGTTCGACGAAGATGCGGCCGACACCGAGCCCTCTCCCGACGCCGTGCAGCTCAGCGGGCTACGCGTTTTGTTCGTGGATGACCACGCGGACGCTCGAGCGCTCTTCACCGAGATGTTCGAGCGTTGCGGTGCGAAGGTCGTCGCCGTGAGCTCGGTCGCCGCCGCGATCGACACCCTCGGGAGCAGCACTCCGCACGTCCTCGTCAGCGATATCGAGCTGCCGGACCAAGATGGCTATGCGCTGATCCGGCGAGTGAGGGCCCTCGGACCCGACGCCGGAGGTCGGATCCCGGCGATCGCCGTGAGTGGCGTCACCGGTGGTGACTGTAGCCGGCGTGCGCTCCAGGAAGGCTTTCAGCTTTGCCTCGCCAAGCCGGTCAATCCTGCGGAGCTCATCGGCTTGGTGGCCAGTCTCGCCGACGGCGGTCCCGCAGACGTCTCTGCGTGAAGACGCGGGATCGCGTCAAACCCAGACGTCGACGTGTTTCCCGAGCTCGAGTCCGTCGGTGGACGTCACCTTCGCCCGCGTCGCGAGATCCGCCAATAGCTTCGCGTCCGGCACCGGATTGGCGCGGCCATAGACGTCGCGTTTCGTCGAGACGAGCACTTGTTGGCGGCTCTTTGTCTTCGTCGGCAGCAGTCGATCGAGCAGGTGGAGCGGGGTGCCGTTGTGACTGCCGTGATGCGAGACCTTGAGAAAGTCGACCCGCCCGAGCTCGGCTCCGCACTCCTTCACCATCATCGCCCAGCTCTCGAGCTCGGCGTCTCCCGGGAAGAGGAGCGACTTGCCGTCGATCTTCAGGCGAAAGCAGAGGGACGTGTTGTTGGCCGCGCGATCGATGAAGCGGACCGCCTCGACTCCGCCGCTCTGCATGCGTTCGCGTAGGACTATCCAGTCGGAAGCGGTGAGGTTCGACGGGCGCGCGATGCGCGGCGTCTTTGGAAACGAGAACCAGTCGCCGTCGTTCGGCGAGCTTGGGACCTTCGACGAGGCACCGAGGCGCGATAGCGCGTGCCGCGCGTCTCGCTCAGCGCGCGCCACACGCTTCGCAGGGTAGTAGACGCTGACGTCCTTCTCCGGGGCCAAAAACCGAATCGCGCCGCGCCCGAACGGCTCCGTCGGGGCGGTGACGCCGCGCGCGAGGTAGCGGAGCTTGGTCCCGCCCTTCGCGAGATCGCGGAGGTATTGGATCCTCTCGGGATTGGAGAGATTGTTCGCGAGCATCGAAGCGAACGTGGGGGCGACGTCGTGTCGATGGAGCGCCTTGTCGAGCTCCGCCGCGATCGCGCGGACCTTCTTCTGGAGCGTCGCCTTGGGATAGTCCTCGTAGTACTTCGGATCGCTCGGAAGGCTCATCCAGACCTGACCGATCGTCATCGCGTCGAAGACGGCGCGCTGGCTCAGAAAGCCCTCCATGTGATCGAGGTGCTCGTGAGTCATCACGAGGACGTCGAGATGGTTGTCGCATTCTTTGGCGATGTCAGCGGCGATGTCGGGGAAGGATTTCGTCGATCCGCCGGGAGCTTTTCCGAAATCGATCAGCATGTGGCGGGTTCGACCGCCCACCGGTGCGCTGACGAGGATGCAGTCGCCGAAGCCGACGACGTACGAGCGAATGCGGATCTTGGTCGAGGTCCTCATGCCGAGGTCCTCCCCAGATGACGAAGGGCCGCCGCTCGCGTCAGGGTGAGCCGATCGCCTTCGATCCGCGCTTGAACGGGGTGACGGTGTGCCGCTTGGGCCCCGAACCCGTGCTCCTGCAGCCCGAGGCGGCCATCGGCGACGAGGTACTTCAGGTAGGAAAGGAGCTTGGCTCTTCGCTGGGGCGTGTCCTCGACGAGCGTGTAGTGGAGGACGTTCCCCGTCCGATCGAAGACGAGCGTCCCCCCGCAGTAGAGCGTCGCACGCGTGCCGGCGAGCGCCCCGAAGCCGGTGCCGCGGATGGGCAGCTCTTCGGTCCAGCTGAACTCGAGGATGATCTCCTCGGGAGGGCGGAAGCCTCCGAGCGTCGCCTTCTTCGTCCGGTACACGCTCTGGACGGTCAGGTTCGCGCGAAGCGGGATCGCGAGGACGCGGCGGTTCGCGTCGAGAAATCGCATCGCATCCGCGGTCGTAGCGGACAAGCGATCGACGTCGTACCCCTTCGATAGGTCGCGATTGTGGAGGATGCGTTCGGGCTCCGGCGTGATGCCTCTTCGCTCGAAGATCGCGCGCGCCAGGTCGCCGATGTCGCTTCGTGCTCCGTCCGGATAAGAGATGCGGCTCACTTTGAGGACGGCGGTCGCGTACTGCGCGAACGAGACATCGACGGGTGGGCAGTAGTCGAGGGCACGGAGGTAGAGCTGGCTCGTGTCCGAGGTCGCGGTGATGAGCGCGCGGACCGCATGACCGCCGTTCATCTCCCCCGGATAGCGACGACGGGCGCTCCGTAGCTCCACTGGGTAGCGGTGGCGCAGGTGCTCGAAGAACGTGCTCGTCAACACCTCGGAGAGATCATGCTCCTCGTTCGGATCGGCGACGTCCGCCAGCGGACGCGGAACGGCAGCCGAACGAAGGAACGGCGTCGGGCCCTGAGCACTCCCGAACTGCGCGCCGATCTGCCCGAGCACGTCGGCCAGCTTCGTCGCCTTCGTCTCTCCGACGACCTTGACCACGACCTCGCGCAGATTGAGCGCGGCGGTGATCGCGAGGGCGTCGCCGAAGTATTCGTGGAACGCTGCCGTCTCCGCGGACGTCACCTCGTTGTAGCAAGGCTTGAGTCCGTCGAGGACCGCGTGCCCGAGCTCGTGGGTGACGATGTCGTGCGAGAGGCAGGTGAAGACGCGTTCTCCTTTTCTCCCTTCGAAGTAGAGGAAATGGATCGCGCCGGTCGACCGATCATAGAAGGCGTTCTCCCCCGGGCCGGCATGGGGGAGCAAAAGCAAACGCCCCTTACCGGAGGCCCACGGGACCGGGCGTCCGAGCATCCGAGGCGCCTCGACCATGCGAAGCGTCCGATTCACGATCCCCCATACGGAGACCTGCCGGAGCTTTGCGTTCTCGACGAAGTCGTCACCTCGTCCGACGACGAAGCCGCTCCCGTCCGACTTCACGGTAGCGGGTTCGAAGACCTCATCGAGCTGCTGGTTGTAGTCGACGACGCCGACCCGGTGCGACGTGGGGCCCGGACCGAGGTACTCCTCGTCGGTGAACTTCAGGACCAACGGGGCGATCTTCTCCTTCTCGGCGAAGCTCGGATCCTTACAGAGGATCCGCACCTGACAATTGGACCGTCCGAGGTGCCACCCTTGTTCGTCGTACATTGGGCTGGAAATTAGGTCACGAGCGATGCGCGCGTGTCACGCCAATTTTCACAGCTATCCCGATGAAGGCGAATCGGCGAACCTGCTCGGGTAGAGGTGACGATCATGGCGAAGACGATCGGCGGCGCTGAAAAACGCATTGGGTTGGCTCTCTCGGGCGGCGGCTTTCGCGCGGCCGCTCTCCACCTCGGCGTCATGACGAAGCTCCACGAGTTGGGCCTACTGTCGAAGGTCGACCTGCTCTCGTGCGTGAGCGGCGGGAGCATCGCCGGAGCGACGATCGGGCTTCATTGGCCCGACGTCGCGAAGGGCCTCGCGGAGCTCGAGACCTATCTGACGACGCGCTCCGAAGCGGTAGCCTCGGTGATCGGCGGGATTCTCAATCCGTTCGAGACGCGGCTCGACGTCCTCGCACGCGGCTACGCCTCGCACCTCTTCGGCGCGACGACGCTCGGAGATCTCCGAAAGGGACCGCGCCTCTATTTGAACGCGACGAACCTTGCGACCGGCAACCTCTTCTCGTTCGTAACCGGTACGGGTGGGTGGGGAGACGTGGCGATGGGAGACTGGGAGCTCGGCCACAGCGATGCAACGAGCTTCCCGTTGTCGATGGCCGTGGCCGCGTCGTCGTCGTTCCCGCCGGTCTTTCCCCCGTTGAAGCTGGACGCCGCGACCTATCCGCCGGGCGCTGCGGTCGAGTACGTCACGCTGACCGATGGTGGTGTCTACGACAACATGGGGATGAGCCCGATGCTCCGTCCGAAGAACCGACTCGACTATGTCATCGTCAGCGATGGAGGCTCGCCCCTCGAATGGGTCGGGTCTCCAACGGAGAGCGGCGTCGTCGTCCTCTACTCCGCGCTCCGCATCATGATGGAGCAGGTCCGCGGGCTCGAGTTCGATCGTCTCGACCGCATGCGTCAGGCTGGTGGAGCGCTCAAGCCGCTCTGGTTCTCGATCAACTCGCGCGAAGGTGAGGTCGTGGTAGGCGACGGGCTCTTGGCTGGCCGGATCGAGACGAACCTCCGCCGCCTCGACGTCGTCGAGATGACGCTCCTGAAACGACACGGCGCGGCACTCGTCGCTTCCCGGATCGAGAAGTACGCGAGCGAGCTCCTTCGCTGATCAGCCAATCGCCAGGCTCGCTGCGAGCAGAGCGGGAAGCGATGACGCCGCGCTAGCGACGAGCATTTCGTGAGTCGCTCGTGGGTATGGCAAATGCAGTCCAACGATCTCCATGCAGATCTCGCGATTGCCGGCCACAGCGCCGAAGACGAGCTCGTTTTCGCTCTTGCTCTTCTTCGTGATCGTCGGCGTGAGCTTCGCCGTAGCCTTTGCTGCGTACGAACCAGCTGCGCCGCTTCGGAGCGCGGCCATCCTGCTGGTGGGCGGTGCCATAGCGTGGACCGTCGCGGTCGCGGTGAGGGTGGCCTCGGTCTGGGAGAGAGCGGTCGTGCTTCGTCTCGGACGTCTCCGCGGCCTCCGAGGGCCCGGGCTCTTCGCGATCATCCCGATCATCGACACCATTCCTTACTGGATCGACATTCGCGTCGTCACATCGTCGTTCCGGGCGGAGAAGACGCTCACGAAGGACACGGTGCCGGTGGATGTCGACGCCGTTCTCTTCTGGAAGGTGGTCGATCCCGAGAAGGCCGCGCTCGCCGTCGCCGACTACACCAGCGCGATCACGTGGGCGGCGCAGACGGCGCTCCGCGACGTCATCGGAAGGACGTTGCTCGCGGACATGCTCGAGGGGCGGGAAAAGATCGGTCATGCGCTCCAGCAGGTCATCGATACGCGGACGGAGCCATGGGGCGTCAATGTCCTCTCCGTCGAGATTCGAGACGTGCTCATCCCCACCGGGCTTCAGGACGCGATGTCGATGCAGGCGCAGGCCGAACGCGAACGGCAAGCACGCATCATCCTCGGCGACTCCGAACGACAGGTCGCCGAGAAGTTCGGAGAGGCCGCGAAGACGTATGCCGACGACCCCGTCGCCCTGCACCTTCGTGCCATGAACATGCTCTATGAGGGGCTGAAGCAGAACTCGACGATCGTCATCGTTCCGAGCTCCGCCCTCGAAACGATGCAGCTGGGCGGTGCCGCTGGCATCACAGCCATGGCGATGGAGCTCGGAAGAGATGCTCGCAGCGCACAAAAGGACGCATCTCCGTCCGAGCGTCGTCATTGAGTCGGGTCGAGAGAATATGGGCCACAAGTTCCCAGCGTGACGCCCGCGCGCGCTCACGCATCGGAGCCGTCGCGCTGGTTATCTCGGATGGTCGGCTGGGATTCCCAAGAAAGGATGACCCGTCCGAGACCTCGCCCGACTAGGGTGCGCGACCATGCTCGCCCGATCGAAAGATGGAACGCTGATCGAGAGCCTCGTTCGTGGGAAGGGGCCGCCGCTCCTGCTCGTCCATGGGACGTCGTCCGACGCTACACGTTGGCCGGACGTGTTCCCGCTCCTCGACGAGCACTTCACCGTCTACGCGATGCACCGGCGCGGGCGGGGCGGCAGTCTCGACGGCGCTGCTCCCTATGCGATGGCGCGGGAAGGGGAGGACATCGAGGCGGTCATCGCGGCGATCGGCGAGCCCGTCTTCCTGCTCGCTCACTCGTACGGTGCGATGTGTGCGCTCGAGGCGCTCCAGGCACTCCGTGCGAGTCCGAGTGTCAGGCGTGTCATTCTCTACGAGCCGCCCGTCCCGATTGGCGTCCCGGTCTACCCCGCGAAAATCGCCGATCGGATCGAGTCGCTCATCGCGAACGACGATCGGGATACCGCGGTCGCGACGTTCTTCCGCGATGTATTCTCCGTCAACGAACGCTCGCTCGAGCAAATGCGTTCGTTTCCGAGCTGGGCAGCCCGGCTCGCTGCGGCGCACACCCTCCCTCGCGAGATCCGTGCGACCGACGCCTGGGTGTTCGACGCCGCGCGCGTCTCCGATGTGGAGGCACCCACATGTCTTTTCGTCGGAGAGAAGAGCGTGCCGATCGCGCACGAGATGACGCAGCGTCTTGCCGCTGGCCTTCGGAAGAGCGAGATCGTGTCGCTCGGTGGCCAGCAACACATCGCGATGGACACGGCGCCCGCGCTCTTCGTCCGCGAGACGCTCGCGTTCTTCGAGCGAGTCTAGAGGAGCGTCCCTCGAAGGAGCACCCGGGCAACGTTGAAGTAGATGATGAGTCCGGACACGTCGACGAGGGTTGCGACGAACGGAGCCGATGCGCTCGCCGGATCGAATCCAATCCACCGGATCACGAAGGGGAGCATCGAGCCCGCCAGCGTGCCCCACGTGACGACGCCGACCAGACTGACCGCGACAACGGCCGCGACCTCGGCGTAGTGCACTCCGTAGGTGTGAAATAGGACCTGCCACAAGAGGATCCGTACGAGGCCGATCATCGCAAGGATGCCTCCGAGCGCGAACCCGGTGGAGAGCTCGCGTCGAACGATCTGCCACCAGTCGCGCAGCGTGACCTCGCCGAGGGCCATCGCCCGAATGACGAGCGTCGTCGCCTGCGAGCCCGAGTTTCCTCCGCTCGAGATGATCAACGGCACGAACAGCGCCAGCACCACCGCCTTCGCGATCTCCGACTCGTAGTAAGACATCGCGCTCGCCGTCAGCATCTCGCCCAGGAAGAGCGCGGACAGCCAGCCCGCTCGCTTCTTGATCATCGCGAGGGGACCCGTCTCGAGGTAGGGCGTGTCGAGTGCCTCCATACCGCCGAGCTTCTGGATGTCCTCTGTGGCCTCCTGCTGAACGACATCGACGATGTCGTCGACGGTGACGATGCCCTTCATTCGCCCCTCCTCGTCGACGACGGGGACCGCGTTCAGGTCGTGCCGCGCGATCAGGTGGGCGACGTCCTCTTGGTACATGTCCTCGGGGACCGTGACGACGTCTTCGTGCATGATCTCCGAGAGGCGACGGTCGCTTCGGGACGTGAAGAGATCGCGAAACGAGACGACGCCTCGAAGACGCTGGCCGCTGTCGAGAACGTACGCGTAGTAGATCGTCTCGACGTGCTCCTGAGCTTGCCGCCTGAGGTATCGAATCGCCTCGTCCACGGTCATCTCGGGGCGCAGCCGGACGAAGCGCGGGCTCATGAGCCCTCCGGCGGCGTCCTCGGCGTAGGCGAGAAGGGCGATCACCTCCCGTCGCGTCACCTCATCGAGCAACTCGAGCAGCTCCTTGGCTTCCTCGGGAGAGGCTTCCTGGAGCACGTCCGCGGCGTCGTCTGGAGGCAGGAGGCGCATCCACAACCGTCGCTCGGCCGCAGGCATGTCACGGAGGACCTGGGCCTGATCTTTCGCGTTCAGATCGAGGAAGAAGTCATCCGTCTCGCCCCGGTCGAGACATTGGAAGCCGACGAGCCGTTCGTCCGGAGCGAGCGCTGCCCAGATCTCGCGAAGGTCGTCTGCGGTGAGCGTCTGGTCGGCCACGCCAACCCTGCATGCAAAGGCAAGACGCACGCGTCGGCGTCGCGATCTCGACCGTGCGCGCGCGCGTGCGCGCGTGAGGCGAGGCGCCGCGCCGACCTCGGCGTCTCTGCTCGAGAGTATCGCAATTTGGGGGGCCGAGCCGTGCGGCTCGGAGCGTACACTCGGGTGGATGGGGACGCCGTCTGCCGTTCCGACCTTCCGGTTCGAGGAGAACCGCCTGCTCCACTCTCTGAGGGTCCTGGCGTATCCGGGCGATACGTTCACCTCGGAGGAGTGCGTCCGGTGTGCGTTCGCCGTCACCGCCGTGCGGAGAGGAGACCGCACGCCGCCCAAGCACGAGACCAATCTCGACGAGTGGAGTCGCGTGCTCGACCTGCTTCTCGCGGCCGAGCCTTCCGTCTGGGTTCGCAACGAGTCCCTCGCGTCGGCGACAGACGCCCGGATCGCCGAAGTCCATCGTTGGGAGAAGAGCGGCCGGGGCACGCAGCACTGAGCCGCCTGGCCAGGCGGGTCGGATCGAAGGGCTCCGACCCAAGGTTTTGCCGCGAAAAAAAGGCGGTCGATCGCGGCACGGCGATGCTCGACGGCCGACATGATCCTCCGCTGGGCCGTCCGCACGGCCATCGTGTCCGCCGTCGTGGGTTGCAGCGTCGCCTCGGGCCTCGCTGGCCCGTTCACCTATTCCGCAGAAGACATCGGCGCGGTCACGCATGCCATGTCGACGGCGGCGCTGATATTTCCGCAAGGCGCCTCGCACTTTCCCTTCATCGATCAGCCGGACCGCTTCGTCGACGCCGCAGTCAGCTTGATCGCGAAGATGAAGATGGCGAAGATGCCGTAGAGACGTCGCTGCGGTGCGATCGCGAGCCCGCCGTAGCACTTCCCCTCGCTCGCGACTCGTCGGGTCGAAAGTGTGCCCCATCGGGAAGCGTCGGGCGGTCGGAAGCCGTCGGGGCTCGGGCGAAGCGGGGCGGCGCGCGAGTTGCGTCGGCCCGCCGGGTCATGACCAAAATTCTCTCGACGAAAGACCAGAGCCTGCTCCGTCGCGATCGCATGGCGATCCTCGCGACACCGACCGACCTCGATCGCAATGCGACGCGCGACATCAGCGCCGCGATGAACGGGGTGCTCGCCGATGTCTTCGCTCTCTACCTCAAGACGAAGAACTTCCACTGGCACATGAGCGGTCCGCACTTTCGCGACTACCACCTCCTGCTCGATGAGCAGGCGACGCAGATCTTCGCGATGACGGACGAGATCGCCGAGCGCGTGCGAAAGGTCGGTGGGCAAACGCTGAAGTCGATTGGACAGATCGCCAAGCCGAAGCGCGTCCTCGACAACGACGCCGCCTACGTCGAGCCCTCGGACATGCTTGCGGAGCTCTGCGACGACAACAAAATGCTCGCATCGCGCCTCCGCCAGGCCCACGCCGTGTGCGACGACCACGACGACTTCGCGACAACGAGTGTGATCGAGAACTGGATCGACGAGACCGAACGTCGGATCTGGTATCTCTTCGAGTCCGGCCGCATGCACGACTCGAGCGGGCACTAGCACCTCGACGCAGAGGCTCCGTCTCGCGGCGGTGCGGGGGTCGTCGTCACCCTCGACGTGCGACGAACCCGAGGAGCGCACCACCGATGACGAGCCACGCCGAGTTCGTCTTGAACCGGAAGAGGAGGACGGCGCTTGCCACTGCGAGAAGAACGGTCGTCATGTCCACGACCGCGGCTCGTCCCAGGTCCCAGGTCACCGCTGCCATCAGCGCCAGCGACGCGACGTTCACCCCATCCAGGAACGCTCGTGCGCCCTCCGAGCGACGAAGGCGCGGAATGAGCCATCCGCTCGCCGCGACGAAAAAGAACGAGGGCAGGAAGATCCCGAACGTCGCGAGGGCGGAGCCGGATGGGCCGCCGATCAGGTAGCCGATGAACGTCGCGGTCGAGAACACCGGCCCGGGAGTCAGCTGTCCCACCGCGACCGCATCGATGAGCTGTCGCTCGGTGAGCCAGTGGAGTCGATCGACGAGATCTCCCCGGAGGAGTGCGAGCAGGACGTAGCCGCTACCGAAGAGGATCGATCCGATCTTCAGGAAGACGAAGAAGAGCTTCGTGGATGAGAATGCGACGGCCACCGGCGTTCCCACCGTCGCCAAGCCGACGGGAGCGACCTGCAGCATTCCGACCGTGGGGGGAGGGGGAGTGGGGGAAGGCGGAGTGGTGGAAGGCGGCGCGCGACGAGACCAACCTCGAACCAAGGCGGTCAGACCTCCGGCCCCGACGAGAATGCCAAGCTCGTTCACGCCGAAGAAGACGGCCACGACGCAGGCGGCTCCGAGCGCGACCAACGATGGGCCCTTGAGCGCCGTCTTGCCAAGCGCCCAGATCGCTTGAACGACCACGGCGATGATGACGGGCTTCACGCCGTACAGGATCCCGCGCGCCTCAGGGAGGGCGCCGAACCGGACGTAGGCCCATGCGAGGGCGAAGGTGATGAGCGCGGCGGGGAGGATGAAGCAGACTCCCGCTACGAGGAGCCCACGCCATCCCGCTCTGCGATGGCCAATGTGGATCGCCATCTCCGTGGAGTTGGGACCGGGTATGAGGTTCGTTGCACCGAGCAGGTCGAGGAAGTCTTCGGACGTGAGCCATCGGCGACGCTCGACCACTTCGTTCTGCATCATCGCAATGTGGGCGGCGGGGCCGCCGAACGCAGTGACGCCCAACCGGAGAAAGAGGACGGCGATCTCGGCGAGCGCGCTCACGGAGCAGGTCTACCGGCGAGCGATTCGACGACCACGGGCAACATCGTCTCACGGCTCCGCCCAGACTCGACGCGGCGATCAGCCGCGGAGATGGGCGAGAGGCTCCCGGAGGCGATGCGGCGCGTCCCGCAGCGCGGAGGCGACCGGCGCGATGACCGACTCGAGGGCGTCGACGGCGAGGGCGTGGCGATCGCGGCGCGAGAGGACACCGTAGGCGCGGAGATCCAGATCGGGATCTGCCGCGAACGCGCCGAACCCCACGTGGCTTCCGGCTGCGGCGAACACGGCGGCAACCCGGGCGCGGACCGCGCCTCCGCCTTTCGCGATCGCCCAGCGCACGATGCGATAGCCGAGAAGAGCGTGCGTCGACTCCTCCTCGGCCGTCACACGCAGTAGAGCTGCGACGGTGGGATCGCTCGCGTTGTCGGCGGCCGCGTGGAGTTGGAGCGCAGCGATCGTCTCGGCGATGCACGCTTCGGATGCGGTACGAGCGGCGAAGTCTGCGAGATCGGAGACCGCGCTCGCTGCGCCGCGTGTCTCGAGCGCAGCAGGCGCGAGCGGAGTGCCGGCGTAGCGCGACGCGAGCGCGAACGCTCGCTCGGCATGACGGATCTCGTCAGCCATCGCTTCCTGCGCTCCGCGGACGAGCTCCGCCGGGGCGCCGAAAGCGAGGAGCTCGAGAACGAGCTGAGCGAACGACGCGACCGATGCGTGTTCGGTGAGCCCGTCGCGCGCCCACACGTCCGCGAGTGCGGTGCGCTCGGTGTCCGACAGCGTGTGGACATCGATCGAGCCGAAGTCGATTGCCGCCGACCACTCGAAGCCGGTCGTGAGCTCGGCGAGGCGTGCGACCCCATCGACGACGAACGGTCGACCTACCGCGCAGTCGCCTGCGACCTTCCAGCAGCAGACGTCCGGTTCCTTCGTCGGCAAGGTGCCCAGGACTTTCTTCCCGCCGGTCGCCAGACCGCAGCGGTAGCGCGAAAGGACGCAGCTGCCGGTGTACGCCGAGCACGGTCCGGTCGCCGCCTTCGGCAAGCACACGTCGGTGACGCCGCTCATCATGTCCGGCTGCTTGCCGTCCGGCCACTCTCCGTAATGGCCCTTCTCCTGTGGACACTCCTTGATGGCGTCGGCGGAGTTGTCCGGTGCGACGACCGATTTTCCGCATGCGACCGAGGTCACGCCGAGGGTCGCGAGGATCTGGACGAGGAGCTTCGTACGCGCGCTAGTCATGCTGGGCAAGAGCGAGATCGTAACAAGTGCCACCTCTCCAAGCTCGATGATTTGGGCGACGCTCGGATGCGCGATGAGCGCCCAGGAACTCGGTGCCCATTGCCCGCCCATCGTATCGCGTCTCACGCGACCATCAGAACTGCACGTGCTGTAGCGCCGGGATCAACTTCTTCACGTCAGCCTGAAGTGCGATGATGACCGCCTCGCCATACGCATTGGCTTGCGCGCGCAAGTTGGACGTACCGCCGGACACGTCGATGTCGAAGACGCCGTAGTTCTGCATGCAGCGGAAGACCTTCTGCCCCAGGGGAGAGAGCCCTGCCGGCATCGCCATCGTCGAAGGGATCGCCAGGCGATCGCCTTCTTGCGCGATGCCCGTTTGCGAGCCGCCATCGGACGAAATGGCCTCGCCGACCGCGCCCGGCTTCTGGAGCGGAAAGTCGAGCGTGATCTGGAGCGCGTGCTCGATCTCGCCGGCGTCCGTCTCCGCCTGGACGAGTAGACCCGCCAGCTGACTCGATCCCGTTGCGACGATTCCCGCGCCGAGGAACGGTGACTTCGTCCCCCACCCTGACCCGGTCACCACGTCGGTGCGGCCGTACGCCGAGCAAGATGCCGTCGTCGTGCTCGTTCGCTTGAACTGCCAGCAGTTGTGGATCGTCGTCCCGTCGATCATCAGTATCTCGCCGTCCGTGCCCGTTGCGCCGGTCACGCCTTGCGGCAAGCGAAGGTCGACGGTCTGCGCCGGCCAGCCCCAACCCGCGGGAACGGAGACGTGGACGACCGGGTCAGTGCTCGCTCCCGCCTGGATCGCAGGCGAGTACGAGTCCCAAGCGACGCCGTAGTTGTAGCCGGTCGGTGCGGGCCACTGGAGACGCGCGTAGCTCGCGCCGGCGGGGACCTTCGTGTTCCACGACGAAGACGGCGCGAACGGCCGCTTGCCGAGCGCCCACCCTGCCACCGGCGAAGGCAGGGCGGACGGGGGCGGCGGAGGCGGAGGCGTCGTGGTCGTTGGGGCCGGTTGGGGAGGAGGGGTCGGACACGAACCGCACTGGAGAAGGCCGCCACAGCCATCGCCGGCAGTGCCGCAGGTCAGGCCGAGGCTCGTGCAGGTGTTCGGCCTACAGGAGTGCGGACGACGCCGAAGGAGCGACGATTGCGAGTCCGTTGCCTCCTCGTCCGCGTCAGGGCCCGCGTCGGCGCATGCGCTGACGGTGACCAGAATCATGAGAAGTGCGATGCCGAGCGGTTGGAACGGAGCATTGGAACGAAGCATTTAGGACACCTCCCCTGGAGGTCTCTCCTCACTTCATCAAACGGGCCACAACGCGGATCCGCGGCTGAATGCTCGATTTCCGTCTGCGAGCGCCGAGACGTGGCGGACCGGTTGCGCACGAAGCGAAATGGCCTGGATCGACGCCAGCTCAGGGGGCGCTCGCTCGATTGTCTGTCTCAACGCCCTCGCCAAGCCGAGCGCTTCAGGCGGCGTCGCCCAGATGCGTCCAGAGCGCCGTGAGCTGGGCGCGCACGTTCTGGAGCTCGGCGGCGAGCGGGCCTTCGTCGTCGACTCCACCGACGATCGCGGCGACGCGAGCGCGCTGCTCCGGCCCGAGGAGCGTCTCGCTCGCGACGAGGAGGATCGTGACGACCTCGGCTCGGTCGGGGCCGCTGAGCTCGTTGACCCGTGGAAAGACAGGGAGGCTTCGAAGGGCGCTCCGCGCACGATCGAGTGCGTCATGATGCGCAGCGGTGCTCGGCGCCCGCACCTCCAGGTGCGTCGCGAGCGGCAAGATCGCTCGGATGACCGAGTCGACATCGACCGCCGCGTTGAGGTCCGCGATCCCGCGCGCGAGGTGGTCGACGAGGCCGCGCCAGCTGTCCCCCTCGCAACGGATGCTGAAGCCAAGGCCGACGCCCCGCGCCCGCGCCCGGAGCGTGAGCCATCCACGCGACTTTCCCGTCGTCGGATCGATGGCGCGCATGGCCTCCCACAAGCGTTCGGCCGAGACCCAATGGGGCGGATACTTGAACCGAGCGACGTCGAGGATCAGGGTGAGGTCGCGCTCGTGGTGGTACCCACCGATCGGCGAGAAATGCCCGGTGCCCGTCTGTCCGAGCGCGCTCCGGTCGTACGATGCGACGATCACTGCTTCGGCTCGCGCTCCCTCTGCGAGCGTGCTGCGCAAGGTCTCGAGCGGCGAGGTGTCCGCGCGGTGGAGGGTGACGTCAGCGCCGTTGCAGCGCGCGAGGCACGTGAGCTCGTCAAGGTCGAGGCCGCGCGTCCGAACGACCTCGAGCGGAACGCAGCAGTCGAGGAGCTCCTCTCCGAACCACCGCCATGGTCCCTTCCAGAGCCGGCCAGGATCGATCGCGAGCGCGTTGAGCGCCATGACGAGGGATCCGAGCCCGCAGAACGTCGGCTCCGCCTGCGTGTGGAACTGCTCCGCGAGTGGGAAGTACCCGTCGAGCCCTCCGGTCGCCAAGGCCTCGGCGAAGAGTCGTCGACCCTCGGCTGACGAGAAGGGGATCGCGCTATCGGGAAGGGGGCGTCGGTAGAACGTGGGCGTCACGACTCAAGGTTGTACCCGATCGCGCGGCGTCGAGCCGAGCCGGAGCTGCGCAGCTACTTCTTCAATGGCATCCCATACGCCGTCCCCCGCGCCGCGCGTCGGACCGGCTCGAGGGCCTCGTCGAGCGCCCGCAGGAACACCTTGCCGAGCGCATCGCCGCGCTTGCCGGCATGACGTGCGGCGGTCGTGGTCTCGTGCGCGATTCGCCACGCGGCGAGCATCGAGACCGCGAGGATCTGCGCGGTCGGATCGTCGGGGCGCGTCGCTGCGGTCTCGCCCAGCGCCGCCGCGAGCTCTGTCTCCACGAGCCCGCGGAGCTCCCGAACGCGTGCCATGAGGCTCGGGCTCTCTTCCACCCGGCGGAAGAAGTGCTCGGTGCCGACTGTCCACTTCGCGAACGGATGCACCTCGTCGACGAGCCGCTGGGCGAGATCCCTGAACCCGTCGACGGCGCTCCGCCCCTTGTCTCGCTCGAGAATCGCGGCGCGCACGAGCGCGCGAGCCTCGTCGCCTCGATCGAGCAGGAGATCTTCCTTCCGCGGGAAGTAGTTGAAGACCGTCATCTTCGACACGTTGGCGGCAACGGCCACGTCGGCCACGCTCACGGCGTCGAAGCCCTTCTCGAGGAAGAGCTTGGTCGCGACGTCCGAGATGGTCTGCCGCGCTTCGGCCTTCTTTTTCTCGCGCAGCCCCACGGCATCCAAGTCTAGCGCTCGGTAAAATTTGTAGCCGGTCTAAAATTCTGCCAAGTACATGGGATGGATGTCATCGTCGTCGGCGCCGGGCCGGTTGGGTTACTCCTTGCCGCGGAGCTCGCGCTCGCCGGCGTGAAGGTCGTGGTGCTGGAGCGGCTCGCCACGCCCGATCTCACGATCAAGGCCGGGGGGATCTGGGCGCTCGCCAGCGAGGCGCTGGAGCGCCGTGGGCTTGGCCCCGCGCTCGACGCGGAGGAAGCGCGGATCGTGGACCTCATGAAGGAGCGGCTCGGTCCCGCGCCGATGATGGCGATGAAGAAGATGGGTGGCCACTTTGCCGGCCTGTTCCTTCTCGACCAGACGATGCAGCGTGAACCGGAGCGCCGCATGCGTGGCGTCGCCCAGCAGTCACTCGAGCGCATTCTCGCGGACCATGCGAAGTCGCTCGGTGTCGAGATCCTGCGCGAACGCACCGTGACCGGGTTCGCCGAGGAAGCCGACGGCGTCGTCGTCCACCTCGAGGGCCAGGAGCCAATGCGCGCGTGTTGGCTTGTCGGCTGCGACGGGGGGCGGAGCGTCGTCCGTAAGCTTGGCGGCTTCGACTTCGTCGGCACGGCGCCGACGATCACCGCCTACCAGGCGATGGCCACCGTCGATCACCCCGACCGCTTGAAGCCTCTCGGCTGGCGACGGACACCGGGCGGAATGATCGCGGTCGGGCCGGTTCCAGGACGCCTGGCCGTCCTCGAGTTCGCGGGTCCCCCTGCCGATCGCGATCTTCCCATCACGAGCGCGGAGCTCGAGGCGGCGCTTCGCCGTGTGAGCGGAGCAGACGTGCGCATCCTCGACGTCCAGAGCGTGACGCGTTTCACCGATCATGCCCGACAGGCGACGAGCTACCGGAAGGGCCGCGTGTTCCTCGCCGGCGATGCGGCACACGTCCATTCACCGGTCGGCGGGCAGGGACTCAACCTCGGACTGCTCGACGCGGTGAACCTCGGCTGGAAGCTCGCCGCTGTAGCGCGAAAGGAGGCGGGGGAGGCGCTCCTCGATTCGTACACCGCCGAACGACATCCGATCGGTGCGCAGGTCCTCGCGAACACGCGCGCACAGATCGCACTGATGCGTCCCGACGACCTCACCTCGGCGCTCCGCGACATCGTCACCACGATCATGAAGACGGAGGAGGGCAATCGCTTCTTCGGCGAGATGGTGAGCGGCACGACCGCGCGTTACGACCTCGGCGGAGACGACCCGCGGGTGGGCCGGCAGCTCGGCGATCGCAGCCTCTATCCGCACATGCTCGACGGCAAAGCGTTGCTCGTCGACGCAGGCGTCGGCGTCGACGAGCTCCCCGCCCGCGTGCGTCGGGTGGCAGCGAGCGGCACCGAATCGATGCTCGTACGACCGGATGGCTGCGTGGCTTGGATCGGCACGGACGGCGCGTCGCTGCGAACGGAGCTCGTTCGCTGGTTCAGCTCACCGGCATGACGACTCCGAGACCGGACACTCCTTGATCGCGACGGCGACGGCTACGGCGGAGGGACGGCTCCGGAGTTGACGTCGAACCCCGCTCGCCGCTGGAGCGGCGCAAGATCGACCGCTTCGAAGTTGCTGCTCGAGACCGACTGGACCTGGGAGACCGTCGTGCTCTGCCAGGCGGAGCTGGGATCACCCGTGACGTACCAATTGGAACCACCATCCGCGAGGTACACGCCGTAGGTCTTCATCGCTTGAAGGATCGCTCGCGATTGGGTGTTGAAGGTCGACGGGATCACGTACGAGGCCTTGATTCGGAAGAGCTGTCCCATCGGCGGCAGGCTCGTCGAGGTCGTGCCGTTCTCCGTGAGGTGACGGGCGGGCCAGGTGTAGGCCACGCGGATCTTCGAGGAGTTGATCGTGAAGCGGAGGGCGTGCGTGATCCTCCCCGTGCTCGCCTCGTCCGCTCGTAGGAGGAGCGGCAGCATCGGGAACCCCGCGGCGTCCGCCGAGGTCCAGCCGGCGGGGCGAAGGCTGTTCGAGCGGAGATCGAAGTGTGCCGATCCGAAGATGTCCCAACCGCCGCCCGAGCGCGGATAGCAGTGGTACATCTCCCAGAGGTGGCAGGTGTCCTGATCGAGGACGAGGATGTGGTGATCGCCGTAGGGTTGGCTTGGGTCCGTGTCGATCCCGCCTTCGACAAGGGGCGTTTGCGGAATGGGAACGAGCGGGCTCGGAGCGGCCGCCGCGGTGCAAGGTGAAACGAGCGTGTGCCCGGAGCCGACGGCGCAGTCGCTCTCGCTTCGAGGGTCCCACGTCATGCTCCTGTCCGTGGAGCCGTAATTGACCGACGGCCACGAGAAGGAGCTGCCGTGGACGATGTTGTACGGGATCCCGTAGAACGTCGCACTCGACGGATCGACGGTGGAGCCTAGGTCGAGATGGAGATTCGCCGTCCCGATGCTGCTCAAGAACGCCTGCGAGCTCGCGTGCACGGGCATTGCGTCGATCGGAGTGTTGAAGATGTGATTCGACGGAAGGACGGGACATCCTCCAAGGACGGGAGAGGTCCCCGAGGAAGTGCCTCCGCTCGACGAGGTGCCTCCGCTCGACGAGGTGCCTCCGCTCGACGAAGTGCCTCCGCTCGACGAGGTGCCTCCGCTCGACGAGGCTCCTCCGCCGCCATCGCGCCTTCTTCTCGCGAGCTCGCTGCTCGTCTCGCCAATGTTGTCGGCCGCGTCGATAGGGGTCGAGTCGTCGCAAGCCGCGGGAAAGAGGCCCAACGCCGCCACGGCGGAAAAAGAGAGAAGCAAAACGGTCGATCGCATTCGTGGCTCCTTGTTTCCGGTCGGGCGTCAGGGGTGTTGGAACAGTCCACTGTCGAGAGCGATGCCTCGCTCTCGGTCCACGCGCATGCCACGACCGCTTCAGAGCAGACGCCCTTCGCTGCGAAACCTCCACCGCTGCGTCCAGTCGAGCTTGCAAGATTTCCGGTGCGCGCCGTCGACACGGCCCGTTTCGGATCTCAACGGACAGGCGACGCGCGTGAGGTCGTCGATTGCGGTCAGTCGCCCGCAGTCATTCGAGCACTCCGTACGTCAGATCCATGCATCATGCACGCGTAGCCTTGGAGCGTTGGTCAGGGCCCGTCACAGTCCGGGATCCGCTCGGTCACTTGTCGAGGACGAGCTCGCAGGTGTCCCTGGCGAGATGCATTTCCTGAACGGGTTTGTCGGAGTCCGACGTGAACGGGACGGTCTCCTCGAAGTCGAGGATCCCGAGCTCCGTCTTCTCGACCTTCAGCTTCACCTTCATCAACCTCGTGACTTGGTGGAGATGCGAAGCCACGCGAACGACGTCCTCCGCGTAGCGCGCTTTGTCGTTCTTGCCTCGCGCATTGCACGCGCTGAGGAACTTCGAGGCCTCCGCTTTCGGCTGGGCCGAGGTCATACCGAGGGCCGTGTTGAGCTCGCCCTCCGCACCGGACTTGCCGCTCGTCTTCCTGAGGAGCTCGTCCTTTGCCTTGGAAGGGTCGGTGATCCCGTCGGCGAGGCTCGCGAGCCCGCAGCGCAGAGGTGAGTAGATCGGCCGTGTGAAGTCGACGAAGAGGATCGCGTTGACCAGCTCTTCCGGGACCTTCTTTGACGCGATGAGCGCGCGGACGTACGCCTCGTCGAGACCCGAGCGCGTCGCGAACATGAACTTGTTCGGCGTATCCGTTGCGGTGATGGCCGGTTTCTCGTGCGTCTTGATCACGGACCCTAGCTTGGTGAGCGCAGCTTGGTACGCGGTGGGGTCGAACTCGCTGAAGTCGCCCCCCGCGAACTGCGGGTCGAGCAGGAAGCTCGTGGTGACGAACTGTCCGCCTGAGGCGAGGTTCACATCCATCGTGCAGAAGAGCGGCCGAAGGAGCTCGGCGACGGACTTCTTCGCCAGCACCTCGACGCGCTTCGCTGCCCATCGTGCATTTTGGTCTTCCGTGACGCTCTCGAAGCTGACTCCCGGCTGGAACTCCCCGTACACGTCCGGGTGCTTCTTGGTGTAGCCGCCCGGGTCGGTCTGCCAGTACGTCCACGGCGAGCGGAGCTCCTTCTGGACCATGCCGCCGCCGGGGTGGCACGACGCGCAGCGAGCGCCGCTCGCGTTTCCTTTGACGCCGCTGTCCTGGGCCCACCTGGATTGGCAGGCGCCGTGGAACTTCCTGACGTCGCAGTCGTAGCCGTTCGTCACGAAGTCGACGCTCGTCCCGTAGAACTTCCAGATCGACGGCTCGTTGGGGCGGTCCTTGGGATCGAAGGAGTTACGCGGCCCGCCCTTCGGCTCGCGTGCGTAGTAGCTGAAGATTCCTTCCGTCGTGTTGTTGCCGAGCACCTCGACGTCCGGCGGGATCTCTGGCCTGTCGGCGCGAATCGGGTCGACGAGGAAGAAGACCTGAGGGTCGTTGCCACCGCACCTGCGGCTGGCAAGGGCGCGGCCGATGTCGGGCGCGTTCAGGTACATCGAGCGCTCGGAGATGATGCGCGTCTCGAGAGTGCAGTTCTGCAGCTGCGGGGACTTCTGGATCTCGGTGAACGACTTCGGGCACGCCTGCTTGCCGTCGACGACGTCTTTCAGGATCTTCTGGGCGACCGGGTCGTTCTTCCGATCAGGGTCTTCGAGGAACGTCTTGAGGTCGATGAACGTCTGGTGAGGAACATCGAAGATCTCGCAGCCGCTGCCGTTGGCTTCGGTGGCGTTGGCTTCACCCGATTCCGCGTCGTCCTCGATCGACGGGGCGCATCCCGATGCTGCCACGATGGTGGCCGAGACGAGGAGGAGCGAGATGAGCGCGAGTCGTTTCATGGCAGCACTCCCAAGCACCGCCTGTGCCATTGACCGGCGAGACGGGAGTCGCGCAAAATCCACGTGTTCTGCTGCGGCTCTGACAGAGCCGGGCCGGGAACTCGACCGGATAGCGAGCTCAGAAGATCCGCGTTCGTGGACCGAGCATGACACCCGTAGGACGTACGTGGTGGGCGATCGCCGAAGCGGCGCCATCCCTACGCACGTGTAGCGCTAGATCGTCTTGGTCAATTCCGTGATCGACAACAGGCGCGACGCCCTCTCGAAGCTCATTTTGACGTTGGCCGACGCGTACGACCTCATCTCGCGCTCGTACTCTGCCGTGAGGCCGTCTCGAAAGCCACCCGCGGCGCCGAGCAAGCGGCCGAGGAACGCCGCGTCCTTGAGCGCTGTGTTCGCTCCGACGCCTCCAGCGGGGGTCATCGCGTGGACGGCATCCCCGATCAGAGTGACGCGGGGCTCGTTGTCCCACTCGGGCACGCCGTCGGGGCTGGACGTCGACATCTTGAGGAACGCAGCTTCTTCGTCGATCTGCTCCTCGAAGATGCGGCGCAGGCGATCGTGCCATCGCGCCGTGAGCTCGCGGGAGAGGTCCGCCGCCGGCTTGCCGACGACGGAGAAATCGTCGTTTGGCGCCGAGAACGTCCCAGGGGTGCCGCCGAGCACCCAGCCAAAGCTCGGCGTCTGTGCCTTGCGCACCGTATTGGTGATCATCACGATGCGCCCGCGCTCCCGCGTCTCGTCGCGGATCGAGAACACCCCGGTCCCCAGGCCCTCGAACGCCGCAACGGGCGAGCTGCCGTGGATCATCGTCGCTCCCGTGTCGTACACCTTGAGCGCGCCCTTCGTGAGCTGCTTGGTGAGGGCCGATCGCACGCCGTCGGCTCCGACGAGGAGGCATCCGACTGGGCTCGTCGTCCCATCCGCGAATCGCGCCGCCACTCCGTCCTCCTCGAGGGTGTAGCCCACGACCTGTGCCCCGAAGACGGTCACCTGCTCAATGCCCTCCAAGAGCGTGCGGCGGAGGAACGCGCGGTCGACGCCGACCACATCTCCCCCTCCGGGCGGCGCCACTCCACCCGGACCCCCCGCCGGCTGCATGGGTTTCGCCTGCATCGTGATCGCATCGACGATCTCGACGTTGCCCGCGCCTAGGTCGGTGCAGCCCGCCCGAAACCGCGCGTAGTGCGCGGGCTCGAGGACCTGCTCGAGCGCGCTGATGCCATCGACCGAGATCCGGATGCGATAGCCCTGCGCCCGAGAGGAGCCGGCGGTGTCCCGCTCGTACAGCTTGAAAGGGATACCTTTGGAGCGGAGGGACTGAGCGAGAAGCAGTCCACCGGGGCCCGCCCCTGAGATGAGGACTGGCTTTGCGGAGCTCATGATCGCGAGTGGTCCGGGTGAGACATGAAGGAATGCTAATCCCTTCCTCGATGAGCCGTGGTTGGGAATCCGCCGGCCTCATGACGCCTCCGGTACCGACGATGCAGGACGGAGCTCCGGCACGACGAGAGCGAAGTCCACATCGCCGAGGTGCAACTGCCTGCGATCAACACACCGCAATTTGCATGGTCGCGCGCCAAGCTTCCGAGCCGACCGCAGCCGGTGCCGCCCATCTTCCAGCCGGAGCTTGCGGCTGATGCCATCGTCTATGCGGCGGAGCACAGCGTCGCGGCCATCACAGTCGCGTCGGCCCTCGTCGCGCGCTACTTCCGTTCGTGAGCGTGAGACGGTCCGTGCTCACGCGAGGCCTTCACCCCTGCGACGATCATGATGAGCAATGGGGTCGCAAACGTCAGTCCGAGCGGGCCAACGAGGCTCGCGAGCACCACCTGTCCGCCGAGCGTGATCGCAGGCGGAATGCGCACCGAGCGCCGAGCGATGAGCGGTGACAAGACGTAGCCCTCGATGACGTGAAGTGCGGTGAAGAGGACGGCCACCGCGATCGCCGTCTCGGGACCCTTCGTCAGCGCCATCAGGATGGGCGGTACACCCGAGATGACGGCACCGACGTACTCGACGAACGTGAGGAGTCCCGAAACGACCGCGAGACTCATCGCCAGAGGAACCTCCAGCGCCGCAAACGCTATGGCGCAGGTCGTCCCAACGAATGTCATGGCGACCAGGCGCCCAAGCATCCAGCGAGTCAACTTCGTCTCCACTTCGCTCGCGAGCCCCTCGGCCCGCGCGCGATAGTGCTCTGGCACGGACGAGATGAGCGCCTGCTTGTGAGCCCCGGGACGGACCGCTGCGTAAACACCGATGAAGAAGACGACGACGGCGGCGCTGATGATCTCGAGGATCGTCTCGAGCGCCAGGAATGCCCCCGTCGCCATGGTCCGCGCATCGGGTAGCGCGCCGACCTGTGGAATTGCGGAACGTTCCGACCCATCGACGCCGATGCGCCGTAGGGCATCGCGTCCGGCAACGGGAAGGCTCTTCCCGAGCTCCACCAGCTGGTCGGCGAGACGCGGCCCCGCAAGCACCACGAGAAGTACTCCGCTCACGACGAGCGACCCGAAGACCACGGCCACGGATGCGCGATAGGAGAGGCGCGTCCATCCGCTCAGCGCGACCGCGACACCTCGAGCGGCGAGCGCGAAGAGTATCCCGCCCAGAATGACGAGTAGCGCCTTCGCCGCAAGTACGAGGAGCACGACCCCTGCAATGGTGACGACGGCGAAGAGCACGAGCCGATAAGCCGGTGCCATCGCCATCTCAGGCTCCGAGGATGGAATCTCCGACATGAACCGAACCGGTGACGCATGCGGTGGTCCATTCTTGGAGCGCGCCCGTCCCTGGTCCTGCTCGCGTGCGGCTGAGGGAGTGAATGTGGCGTTCCAATTGGGCCCGTGATGCGTCTGTGTCCTAGGGGTAGCTGTCCTAGGAGCCTCTGTCGTAGGGCCGATCGGGCCTCTCGACGGAAGGAGCTTGCCGTGGTCCATCGTCGAGTCAGATGAGATCCGATGGCTCGCGTCTTGCGTCGGTTTGACGCTCATGATGCGCCAGGATCTTCAATGGAGCGGGGGCCATCAGCGCTCGAACAGTGGCGGCGCCGGGCTCGTTGACGTGCTCGACCGCGTGCTCGACAAAGGGCTCGTGATCGCCGGCGACATCAAGATCTCCCTCGCGGAGGTCGAGCTCCTCACCATTCGAATCCGGCTGATCGTCTGCTCGCTCGACAAGGCGGAGCAGGTCGGGCTCGACTGGTGGAAATCCGATCCGCACCTGCACGCGTTCACACATCACGAAGAGCCGCTCGAGATCGAGAACGAGAGGCTCCGGAAGCAGATCCACGGCCTCGAGCGAAGGATGGCGCAACTCACGGAGACTGCCGAATCGACACAGGCGCCGGCGCACAACGTTCGCACGACGACGACGACGAGCCCCGAACCTCGCCCACGGGCGCAGCAACCGCCGAGAATGACCTCTGGAACGCTGGAGGACAAACGGCGTGACCGGTGAGCACTCGACCCTCGTCGCGGATTCGACCGCGAGAGGAGCAAGCACGTATGTCTACTGCGTCATCGTTGGACCACGCGCGCCCAACCTCGTTGGTGTTCCCGACGGGCTCTGGGGTACCGGGCGGCCGCGCCTGGTCGACGCCGCAGACGGCTATCGCCTACTCGTCACGAGCGCGCCACGGGCGCTCTATGGCGCCGCCGTAATCGACGAACGGCTCGGCGACCTGGACTGGGTCGGGGAGCGTGCCACCGAGCATGAGATGGTCGTCGAGTATGCGACGAGTCTAGGAACCGTCCTGCCGATGAAGCTCTTCACCCTCTTCTCCAATGACGACCGCGCCAAGAATCACGTGCGCAAGTTGAAGCGATCGCTCGACCGCGTCGTTGACCGGATCGCGGGGTGCGACGAGTGGGGACTCCGGGTTCTGTGCGACCCGGCGCGGGCCGCATCCGCGGCCAACGCGGCCGAGACTCTCTCGAACGACAGCGCTGACAGCGTGAGTGGGACGAGCTTTCTTCGGCGTAAAAAGGCGTTCGACGACGAGCGCCGTCGCGCCGTCGCCCGCCGCGCGGCCACGGTCGACGAGCTCTACGAGCGGGTCGCGAAGCACGCACGCGACGCCCACCGCCGCGCTGTGCCCAGCGAACTCGGGGCGGGCATCGCGCTCGACTCGGTCTTCCTGGTCCCCCGCGAATCGGTGAAGAAACTGAAGGCGACCGTCGCTGCATGGGCGAGGTCCGTCGTCGACGACGGGTTCGAGGTAAACCTCAGCGGGCCGTGGCCTGTCTACAGCTTCATCGAAGAACGATGACAGCGGAGGCGCGGGGCATTCACTTGGTACGCCGCGTGCACCCTGCGGCGATGGGCGGCGCGTCGTCGTCCGAATTGGAGATGTGATCATGAACGCTCAGTCTGGTCCCGGTGGCGGAGCGGTTGCGCGCGCGAATCCGGCCGGCGGCGCGCTGGCCGAAGTCCTCGACCGCGTCCTCGACAAGGGCATCGTCATCGATGCCTGGGCTTCGGTCTCCCTTCTCGGAATCGAGATCGTCGGCGTGAAAGCTCAGGTCGTCGTCGCCTCGGTCGAGACCTATCTCAAGTACGCGACCGCCGTCAGCGCCCTCAATATGCCGCAAGAGCAGAAGCCTGCCGCGAAACAGATGCCGAGTGAGGCCAAGCCGGCCGCGCAGCTCCCGTCCGCCGAGGACGTCATGAGCTACCTGAGCGAGCACACCGGAGGTCTTCGACTCGAGCAGATGGCGGAGCACTTTCATGCGCCGAAGAAGCTCCTCGAAGAGAAGGTCGGACAGTTGGTCAACGAGCGAAAGGTGCGTAGGGACCAGGCTCGCTCTCTCGTTCTCCCTGCCGCTTCCTCGAAAGAATGATCGGAGAACATCATGGCAACAGAGAAGCAGACAGAGGCGAAGCCCCAAGGGACCTACGTCTATTGCGTGATGCCCACCGCCATCGCTGCGAAGGAGTCGAAGGGATTGGGCCCGCCAATCGATGCTTCGGCAAAGCTGCGAACGGTACGCGGAGACGGGCTCACGGCGCTCGTGAGCGACGCGATGCGTGCGCAGTATGATCCGAGCCGCGCCAACATCGGAGCGCACGAGCGTGTCGTCCGAGAAGCTTGCGCTCACGGCGACGGACTGCCGATGCGCTTCGGCACCGTCGCGAAGGACGATGGTGCCGTCCAGAGCTTCCTGCGTGAGAAGCACGAGGTTCTCGAGAAAGCGATCGAGCAGCTTCATGGGCGAGTCGAGCTGGCGCTCAAGGTGTTCTGGGACACCAACGCGATCCTTCGAGAGATCCTCTCGGAGGACGAAGAGCTTCAGGCGATGCGGGAGGCGCTCCGCGATCAGCCCGAGGCGGAGACCCATGATCAACGCGTGGAGCTCGGACGTCGTGTGACCGAGGCCATGGAGCAGAAACGCCAGGCGGAGGCCGGGCGTATCCTCGAGCGACTCGGGCCGAAGGCGACCGAGCTCGACGAACAGGGCTTGATGAACGACACGATGGTCCTCAACGCGGCCTTCTTGGTCGACGAGAAGAAGCTCGACGCGTTCGACGACGAGGTGAACGCGATCGGCGCGGAACAGCAGGGAAGGTTGACCTTCAAGTACGCCGGACCGCTGCCCCCGTACAGCTTTGTCAAGATCGTGATCCCGAAAGCCAAGCAACAGGGCTGAAAACGATGGGCCTTCTCGCCAACGTCTTGTTGGCTCCGATCATGGCGCCGTATGCAGGCGTGCGCTTCGTGTTGAACGCGCTTCGGGAGCAGGCGGAGTCCGAATCCTTCGACGTCGAGAAGGCGCTCCAGGAGGAGCTTCGCGCCCTCAACATGCGCCTGGAGGTCGGAGAGATCAGCGAGCAAGAATTCGAGACCAAGGAGGCGGAGGTACTCGAGAAGCTCAGGGCATCCCGGAGTGAGGCTGCTTCCTCCAATCCGAGCGCCACCGAGCAAGCGACGTAACACCGCGTGGCCCGGGATAGGTCGCCGGCGCGATGACGAGCTCGTTCGACTGCGAGAATTCGGACGCGAGCTTTCCGAGCCTCGTGAGCTCGGTTCGTTCGATCTCGATCGCAGCATTGCAGCGCGCACAGCCCGGCTGGGTCACGGCATTCACCAGAACGGCCGCCAGCGGAACCCGGAGCTCCTTCAGCTTGCGGGCGAGGCGCTCCGTCTCGAGGCGCGGGAGCGCTGCCGGACGGGTGACGGCGACGAACGCGGCTCGCCTCGGATCCGTCAGCAGAGCGATGAGCGCTCGAAGACTCCGCGCGAGGGTGGTCAGGTCGGTCGCGAGCTCGCCCAGGCCGACCATCTCTCGGTACTTGAGGACCGTCGTCATGAGAGCGTGCACCCACTCGAGCGCTTTGCGCGGCAGCTCCAGCAGGCGGAGGGTGTGCCCCGTCGGAGCGGTGTCCACGACGACGAGATCGTATCGGGCCGGCGGGGTTAGAGCCTCGATCAACGTGATAAGAGCGAGGAGCTCGTCGATCCCCGGCGGCGCGAGATCGAGCAGGTCCTCGAGGACGGTGCGATCGAAGGTGGCGTCCATGTTCCCACGGAAGATGGACGAGAAGACGTCGTCGATCGCGCGGCGGTACCGGTCGCGCTGGACGGCCCACGCTTTGGCCGCGTCGAGCTCGCGCGCGATCAGGTTTGGAGGTCCGCCACGCACCGGTCGCTCCTCGTCGGAGAGCCGAGCGGCGAACGCATCACCGAGCGAGTGGGCAGGGTCGGTCGAGAGGATGAGGATTCGGCTGCGCGGCCGCTCCTCGGCGAGCGCGAGCGCCGCCGCTGCTGCCGTGGACGTCTTGCCGACGCCGCCCTTTCCACCGAAGAGGAGGAGCTCGGCGTCGGGAGGGATGGGCAGCTGAAGCCGGTCACCGCTCCGCGGGACGTGTCGCGATCGCGGAGCCGCATCCCCCGGCTTCCAGGGCGGCTTCGCGGGTGGCTCGGCCTTCTGGACTTCGAGCGCGAGCTCGAGGAGCGCGTGTGGTCCACGCGGCTCCAGAACCTGCGCCGGAACCTCGACGATGCGCTTTGCCGCAAACGCGTCGCTACGAGCGATGCGAAGCCGCCAGGTAGCTTCGGCACCAACGCGCTCGATGCATGGCCTGCAGGGCCGGTCCGGCACGGGCCAGACGCGATTGATGACGACCGTGTCGATCGTCACGCCGAGCTCGGTCAGCTCGCGGGCGGCGTCCTCGGATTCCATGAAGGACAGCTCTTCGGGGAGCGTCACCCAGGTGAACGACGAGGCAGCGTGATGGGTCAGCAGAGCGTGCAGCGAGGCCGCTTCTCGAGCGATCTCGTCGATCACCGCGTCCGCGTAGTCGGGCCGCCACGCTCCTCCGAGGCTGCTGAGGAACCGGTGTTTCTCGTGCATGTCGTCGAGCACATGCGCCAAGCGCGCGAGGGTTTGCGGCATGTCGAGGAGGCGCAGCGTATGTCCGGTGGGGGCAGTGTCGACGACGACCTCGGCGTAGGGGCGAACCTCGGCGAGTCGCCTCAGCTCGATGAGACCGACGAGCTCGTCGACTCCGGGGAACGAGAGCGAGAGCAGCCGGTCGATGTCCTCGTCGTCGAGGTACGTACCGCGTGCAGCGATCGCGTGAAACGCAGCGTCGTGCGATCGAAGCCAGCGGCCAAGCGCGCGGTCCGCGTCGAGCTCCGCAGCGTAGAGCTCGCCCGGCCCCGGCGCGCGTTGGACGCGGCGGGCGTCGGGGCCGAGCCGTTCCGCGAGCGCGTCAGCGAGAGAGTGAGCCGGATCGGTCGAGACGATGAGCACGCGGCGCCCGTCTCGCGCCGACCGAACGGCGGTGGCCGCGGCGCAGGTCGTCTTCCCGACTCCGCCTTTGCCGCCGAAGAACGAGAACACGCGAGGTCGGTAGCAGGCCTCGTGCCCGTCGCTCGCCCGACGCTCGTTTCGGACGTGCTCTCTCTCGATAGCGTGAGTGGGTGGGTGACCGCGGTCGCCACTGTCGTCGAAGATCACGTCCCATCGGGCGGCTTGTACGAAACCTCGAGGGACCAGGCTCGTCGAAAAGGCATGAACTGAGACTCGGCGCGCTTGATGCGTCTGCTCTTGGACAAGGAGGCCCTCATGCTCGAGGACACGATTCATGCTGGGGCGGAGGCGACACTCACCTGGCTGACGATGAAGGATCCCGGGCTCAAGGAGCTCATGGACAAGATGTACGGCTACGCCGTTTTCCCAGCCATGGGGCGGGCGGGTGCGGTGCTTGGTGCTGCTCGGGGGCATGGCGAGGTCTTCGAGCACGGCAAACCCATCGGGTTCGCGACCCTGACTCAGCTGACGATCGGCGTGCAGGTCGGCGGCCAGACCTATAGCGAGCTGATCATGTTCACCAACAAGGATGCGTTGGAGAGGTTCAAGAAGGGCAAAGTCAGCTTCACGGCCAACGCGTCCGCGGTCGTCGTGAAAGCGGGCGCGACCGGAACGTCGGACCCCGCGACGACGATCGCCAAGGCCTATTCGCGCGGCGGCATGCTGCTCGAGGTATCGCTCGGCGGGCAGAAATTCTCGTTCAAGAAGCATCTCGGCAAGGACCACAAGTCGCGGCTCAGCGGTCTCTTCAAGAAGGGGGACGGTTCGGGCGAACGTCACGATGGAGAGCACCACCTCGAGGCAGAGGAAGGTGGCGGTGCGGGCGGCGGGGGGCGTGCGGGCGTAGCGGGTGAAGAGGAGCGTCGCGGCGCTGCCCCCGAAGGGGGTGGCGAGCCCCTCCACGCGAACGGCGCTGACAAGGCCCAGGCTGACAAGGACGAGGGAGAGGGGGGAGAGGAGGCCGCCGAAGCCGCGGGCACCGGGGAAGAGCAAGAACACGAAGAGCAAGAACACGAAGAGGAGAGCGAGGAACCGGACGAAGGAGTCCAAGCGGCGGGCGCCGAGGGCGAGGGCGAGGAGGAAACGGAGGAACCGGGAGAGGACATGGAAGAGCAGCAAGCGGCTCCGCAGGACGAGGAGGAACCGCGCGAAATGAAAGGGCAGGAAGAGCAGGAAGAAGAAGAGGAGCCCGAGGAGCGGCGAGCGGCGAGCGGTGAAGAGGGTGAAGAGGGGGAAGAGGG
>JADMIO010841951.1_pt1 | contig 64508 bp, 55 predicted proteins | sample 8958161 | NCBI WGS metagenome assembly JADMIO01 (sample SAMN16585339, study PRJNA669376) | soil metagenome | isolation source: Crop rotation soil | place: USA: Cullars Rotation, Alabama | collected 2011 | reverse complement strand
GACTTCAAGTCACGTGAATTCCAAGCTTCGGATCCCACTGTGCTGGAAAGTGCAGCAGGCGAAACGTATGCGACCGCGCAGGCGACGCGTTGGCGAACGACCCATGGTCGCCGCGCGCGAGCCCATGCATTTCGGCATACGCGGGGTTGAAGCGGATTTCGGTGCACGCGGCGTCGGTGGCGATGCCGACGCCGACCGGCATGAGGTCGAAGAGGGTTTGGAGTTCGGCCACACTCCGCTGGGCCTCGGCGTTGAGCCGGCGAATCTCGGCCTCGGCTTGTTCGCGGATCGCGGCCTCACGGATCAGTTTTTCGTTGGCGGCAGTGAGATCGGCGGTGCGTTCGCGCACGCGCTCCTCGAGTTGCTCATTGAGCTGAGTCAGCTCCTTGCGACTGGGGAGCTCGAGCGCGCGCGGAATCACGCGCACGAGCGCCACGGCGGACACGAGCGAGATGATGGCGGTGACGGCCTTGATGCCGCCGCTGATCCAATAGGCGGGCGTCCAAATCGTGAGCACCTCCATCACATGGGTCGAACCGCAGGCGATGATGAAGGCGGCGAACATCAGGAAGATTGCCGGATACGCCACGTCGCGGCCCCGGCGCACATAGTAAATGAGCGTCAGCGGGATCGAGTAGTAGGCGAGGGCGATGAGGCTGTCGGCCACCACATGCAGTCCCACGAGGCCAGGCTGCCACAGGTAGCAACTGCCGTGGGGCATGAACGCAGTGCTGCACAACTCACTGAACCAGTTTTGCATGATTGGGCGCCGTTGGGCTGGGAGAGAAAATGTCGCAGGCGGCTGGTGGAGACAATTTCGCGCAGGTAAAATTCCAATGAGTTCGCGCGCGAACCAAGCCGGGCGGTTTGCGCGCGCGACATGGACCCCGGCGGCGCGTTTGGTTGCGACACTCGTCTGACTTTACACGGAATTCACGGCCCGATGAGGGCGCCGGGAGCCGGGCAGGTGGGCTAAAACAAACGCACCGCCGGCCCACAAAGGCCGGCGGTGCGGATCCTAATTTGGACGGCGTCCAGCGCGACTATGGGCCGTAGGTCACCGTGCGCGAACCGCCCACGCCGGTCACCGTGATCGTCACCTGCTGCGTGAAGTCGGTCGGATACGTTTCGTTGGCCGCAATATTAAGCGACTTCACATAGTTGGTCGGCCCGACCAACACCGCCTGATTCGCCGTGGTGACGCCCGCTTCCAGATAATACTGGTCGGCGGCGGCCGCGAGCTGACGGGCGTTGTTGAGCACGGCCTTGTCCTGGGACGCCATGCGGACTTTTTGGAACCCGGGAATCGCCATCGCGGCCAGCATGCCGATGATGACGACGACGATCATGATTTCGACGAGGGTGAAACCTCGGAGGACGCGGACATTCTGACCGTAACCACGGACGGATGAGGTATGCATGATATACGACTGGGATAAAACAGTCGGCGGCAAATCATGCACAATTCGCTCTGGGACACCCGCCAATTGTAGGCGAAGGCGGTTATTTCTTAGTCAATAATTCCAGCACGGCGGCCGACATCGCGGTGATGCCCGTCTTGATGGTTGGCTCGGGGACCGGCGCAAACTTGCTGGAATGCAAGGAGGGCAATGCCATGCCGGTGCGCGCGCTTTCGGCAACTTTTTCAGGTGCGATCGCACCTAGCCGAAACAGGCAAATCGGGACGCGCTCCGCGGTGCGGCCGAATAGACTGAAGTCTTCGCTGACCATGTCGGGTTCGATCGTCCTGACTGCGTCGGCTCCGAGCCAGGCGGTGAGGGTGGCGTGGATCCGTTTGGTGAGCGCCGGATCGTTGTAGGTCGAGCTCATGCCCTCGGGCGAAATCGTCACCACCGGCATGCGGTCGTCGGGCAGGCCGGCCGCGATGGCCTCGCCGCGACAGATCCGCTTGATGGCCTCGATCAAGTGGGCGCGCGCTTCATCGGAATACGAACGGACGGTGAGGCCCAGTTTCACCTCGTTGGGGATGATGTTGTTCTTGGTGCCGCCGTGAAACGAGCCGACGGTGACGACGGCCGGATCCGTCGGGCGCATCTCGCGGCTGACGATGGTTTGGAGTGCGCCGACGATGCGGGACGCGAGGACGATCGGATCCTTGGTGGTGTGCGGGGCGGCGCCGTGGCCGCCGAGGCCGAAAACGGTGACGTCGACGGTGTCGACGTTGGCCATCGCGTAGCCCTCGGTCGTGCCGATCGTGCCGGCGGCGAGCGTCGCGCTGTCGTGGATCGCGAGCGCGAAATCGGGCTTCGGGAATTTGGTGTAGAGTCCGGCCGCGAGCATGGCGCGCGCGCCGAGCACGCGTTCCTCCGCCGGCTGGCCGATGAGAATCGCGGTGCCGCTCCAGCGATCGCGCAGCGCCGCCAGCGTCCGCGCGGTGCCAACGAGGCAAGACATGTGGATGTCGTGGCCGCACGCGTGCATGACCGGGACTTGGTTGCCGCTGAGATCCTTGGTCACGACGGTGCTGGCGTAGGGCAGGCCGGTTTCCTCCTGCACGGGCAACGCGTCGAGATCGCTGCGCACGAGGACGGTGGGGCCGGGGCCGTTTTTCAACACGGCCACGACACCGGTGCCGCCGAATTTTTCCGTGACTTCAAAGCCGGCGGCGCGCAGCTCGACGGCGAGCTTTGCGGCCGTTTTCTCCTCCATGAGCGACAGCTCGGGGTGCGTGTGCAGATCGATGTAGAATTTCTCGAGCGACGGGTAGTCGGCGTTGACCTTGTTTGCGACAAGTTGACGGAGCGCTTCGTCGACGGCGAAAAGCGGGGCGCCGAGCAACGCGGCGGGCAACAGGAGATGGCGGAATTTCATTTCGGTTCGAGTTTGAGAATGAGGCCATCGAGGATGGCGTCGGTCTGGAGCTTGATGCGTTGGCTCGGCGGGGGCGGGCGGTCGGCGGGGGCGTTTTTCTTTTGTTCGGCATAGACGGCATCGCCTTCGCTCTGCGCAGCGGTGAGAAACGCGTCCTTCACTTTGTGGAACGCGCCGTCGTCCGCGAGATCGGTCGGGGTGGCGGGGCGGCCGAAGAAGGGCGTGGTCGAATCGCCGATGAGCCAGACGCGCCAGTCGTTTTCGTCGGCGAAGTAGGCGGCGACGGCGCCGCGGGGCTCGACGCCGAGTTTCGCGGCGAGGGCTTTCATGAATTTGCCGGGGACATCGTCCTCGGTTTTCGACGGTGATTTGGCGAAGATCCGCGCGGCGACGCGGAGGCCGGTGGTGCGTTCGAAGTTGGCGAGCTTGTAGTTGAAGTTTTTCGCCCGCGGTGGATCGGACGGGAGCACCTTGTCGGGATCGTCGAAGTGGGTGAGGGCGCCGGGCGCTGCCGAGGCTTTGGCGGCCGGGCCGGGGCCGGGCGCATCGGCATACTTCTTCGCGCGGGCGGACAGGACGGCAAAGGTGGCGGGATCGTTTTTGAAGGCCTTCGCGGCGGCGCCGACCCGCCGGATTTTGATTGAGACGGGATCGTCCTGCTTGATCTGCGGGAGCACGTCGAGGCCGCGCACGGTGCGGCCAAAGACGGAATGGAGGTAGTTAAGGCGCTGGGTCGGCGCGAGGGTGAGAAAGAATTCGCAGCTATTGGTGTCGGGACCGGCGTTGGCCATCGAGAGAATGCCGGCGGCGTCATGGTGGAGGCCGGGGACAAATTCGTCCGGGAAGTGGTGCGGAATCGGTTTCGCTTCGTCGTCGGTGTCCTTGAGCCCGGGGTTGCCGCTTTGGATGACGAAGCCCGGAACGACACGATACCAAGTGAGGCCGGTGTAGAACGGCTGGCCGTTTTTCGGGGCAATCGAGCCCTCGGCGAGGCCGGTGAAATTCACGCACATCAAGGGAGCTTTCGTGTAGAAGAGCTCCACGGTGACGGCTCCGCGCGGCGTCGTGAATTCGGCGTAGAGGCCGTCGGGGAGCGGCGTCGGCTCGGCGGCGCGCAGCAGCGAAGGGGCGGCGAGAGCGAGGCCGGCAAACAACGCGGCGACAATTCGGTTCATGCCTGCGACCGTGAGTGAATCACGGCGGTGCGACAACGAAACTCTCGCGGCGGCGGGTTCGGTCGAAGACCGAAGCTACCTCACGGCAGGAACGAGCAGACGTATTCGCAGAGCCCCGCCTTCGGGCCGACGGTAATCGTGAAGCCGCTGTTGGCGGGAACGTCGAAGTGCGTGCCGGCGGCATAGTCCTGCGTCGTCGGAACGCCGTCCAGTTTCGCGCTGCACGCGCCGGCGACGATTTCCATCCGCTCGGCGGCGGCGGTGTTGAAATGATAGGAGCCGGGCCGGATGAGCCCGAGGGTTTTCTTCGTGCCGTCGGCGAAAAGGACGGTGTGGCTGACGACGTTGCCGTCGAAATAAATGTTGGCCTTGGTCACGACGGTGACACCGGTGAATTGCACGGGGAGCGAAGACATGGACCGAGCGTGAAGCGACGGCGCACGGCGAGGCAAGCGTGCGGTGCGTCACCCGATTTTTGCGCGATTCGCATTTGCCGCGCCGCCGGTGCCCGCCATGCTGCCGGCCATGAAACGTTTCACGACCCGCGTGCTGGTTTCGATCTTTGCTTCGGTGCTGGCGTTCACGCTGCCCATCCGGGCGCAGGGCGACGCGATGAAGCCGGCGGCCCCGGCTACCGTGATCCACTTCGCGAAGATCGCCGGCCTTGATCTCGCCGCGATTTTGCCGGATCCGCCGGCGGCCGGGTCGCTCGCTGCCATGGCGGATGTGGAAACAGTGCTGCAAGTCCAGGGCATGCGCACGCCGGAGCAAATCGCTTGGGCGCAGCTCGTGGACAAAAACGATCTCTTCGACACGTATGGCGCGTTTGGGCTGTTCGGGCCGGATTTCACCAAGGAGAAACATCCCCTCCTGGTCGCGCTGATCAAGGACGTGAATGACGATTTGCGGCCGATGGTCGACGCGGCGAAGAAACGCTACGCCCGCGCGCGGCCCTACGCGGTGGAACCGCGGGTGAAGCCCTGCGTGTCGCTGCCGACGAACGATTCCTACCCGAGCGGCCATTCCTATACGGGCTACATGCGCGCCGCCGTGCTCGCGGAAGTTTTTCCGGAAAAGCGGGCGGAGATTTTTGAGCGGGCGCACTACTTTGCCTGGGGCCGCATCATCGGCGGCGTGCATTTTCCCACCGACCTCGAGGGCGGCCGGCGGATCGCGGAGGCCGGCATGGCGGAAGTGCGGAAGAGTGCGGCGTTTCGCGCGGCAGTGGAGAAATGCCAGAAGGAAGCCGCGGCGGCGCTGATGAAAAAGGCGGCGTGAAAACACGGTGGAATATTTTTCGCGGGGCGTCCGGGCGGTTCCGCGCCGGCTGGCTCGCCGTGGCGCTGCTCGCCGCGAGCGGAATCGCGCGCGCCGGTTTGCCCGAGGAAGTCACCCTGACCGCGAAGGCGCGGCTCGAATTGATGCGCGGCGACAAAGTCAGCGGGACGGTCTGGCTGCCCGCGGGCGAAAAATTGGCGGTCCTCGACACGGCCGGCGACTACCTGCTCGTGCGCTATCGGAATCTCAACGGTCGCGTGCCGATCGCGCAGACCGATCTGCCCCGGGGGGAGGAGGCGCCCGTCGCGACGGCGGCGCCAAACGCCGCTTCCGCCGCGGCGATGGCCAAGCCGGTGCCGGCGACTGCCCCAGCCGCCCTGGTCGCGCCGCACGCGCCGGCCAATCCGATCGAACGCGCGCTGGCGGGAAAACTCGTGCAGCTCGAGGCGGGTAAACTGCGGCCGTTCGATGTGGCACGGCTGGCGGGCGTGAAGTTTTACGCGCTGTATTATTCCGCGAGCTGGTGCGCGCCATGCCGCGAGTTCACGCCGGGTTTCGTCGACGCCTACGGCAAAATCCGCGCGCTCTATCCCGAGTTCGAGGTGGTGCTGGTGAATCACGATCGGTCGCCGGCGGCGATGTTCGATTACATGCGCGACGACAAGATGGCCTGGCCGGCGTTGAAGTGGAGCGACATTGCCGGGGCGCGCGATCTCACGCGCTACTGCGGTGACGGTATTCCGTGTCTCGTGCTGATCGATGAACAAGGCAAAGTTTTGTCCGACACGAACCGCTGGGGGCGCTATGTCGGCCCCGATGCCGTGCTCGAAGACACGTGGAAAATCCTGCGCGACTATCGGCGGAAAAATCCGCGGACGAAGACCTGAGGCGAAGATTGCCCGATGTTACGCCCGACCGGCGGCCAGGTTCGTGCGTCAGTAGAGCACCTGAAACCGGGTGAACAGCCGGCCGTGATCGTGAGGGAGGCCGGCGGGACGGCCGAAGAGGTAGTCGATCATGAATTTCAGATCGTCACCCTTGAGATAATAATTGAGCCCGAGCCAGGTGTTGTCGGTGGAGTTGCCGGCGAGCGCGGTGTTGGGATCGAAATGCTCCCGGCGGATGGCGGCCTGCCACTGCGTCGGCACCACGAAATACGAGGCGGTGACATGCCAGCTCTCCGCGAGAAAGGACGCCGCGGGCACGCGATTCACGGGACGGTAGCGCATGTGCAGCACCTCACTCGTGAGGTCGAAGCGATTGAGGTGCCAGGAGGTGTCGAATCCCCAGCCATCGCGCGTGCCGGTGAAAAGATTGTCGGCGGCGCCGCCCGCCACCGCGTCGAAACCGGGGCCGAGTTTGGTGAGACCGGTGTCGGTCGAGTGCAGCCCATCGGCGCCGATCACGAGCCGGCCGGCCGCGGGTGAATCGTGCACGACCACCTCGACGTGGGCGCTCTGGAGAAACTTGCTGTTGTCGTTGGCGGAGGAGTTGGCGCCGTTGCCGTTTCCCGCGAGCACGAGATAGTTCACGCGGCCGTGGAACAGCTCGCCAATGACTTCGGCGGCGAGCTGGCGCCCGTCGCTGATCCGCTCCGCGCCGATCGTGCGCTCGATGATGGCGCCCTTGTATTCGACGCTGAGCAGCTCGGCGCTGAACGCGGACTTGAGCTGGCCGAGTCGGATGTTGGCGGCGGGGTAGCGGCTCCAGTTGATAAAAATCTCGTTGGCCTGCATGCGGAGGCCCGTGGTGGCGGCGTTGGTGTAGCCGCCGTATTCGCCCTCGACCTTGAAATCGAAATGCTCGGCGAAACTGCCGGTGACATTGAGGCGCGAGCGGCGGAAATAGATCCGATCGGCGACGCCGGCAAAACGCGCGTCGCCCGCATCGCCGAACTCCGCCTGGATCTGCGTGTAGCCCCCGATCGCGAGCCGGCTCTCGTGGCCGGTCGGGACCACCACCACCGGAGGAATCGCCTTGGCGCTTGCGCGATCGTGCTCGGCGGAGGAGAGGGGCGAGAGCGGCGCCGGTCCGGCGGGTGAGGCCGCGAGTTGACGGCGCAGCGCGGCGTTTTCCTGCTCGAGCCGATCGATCCGCGCTTCGAGCGCGTGAAAGCGTTCCTCGATGCCCAGAGGTTCGGCGGCGTGCGTCGCCGAAATGACTGCAAGTAACAGGAAGGTGGCGGGTAGAGCGGAAAGGTTTTTCACGAAGCGGAAGAGCGAGCCAACCGAGGCCGGTGGCGAGTGCAACAGCGGAGCCGCGTTCCAGCAGATTGCTTGCCGCGCCGTCCGACGGCAGAACGCGAACTCCGCGCTAGACGCGTCCGCCGTCGTGTGGATGCTCCCGGCGTGCTCGTCCTCAATACTCTCGCGCCGGTGTTTCTGATGATCGCGATCGGCGCGATCATGCAGCGGAGCGGTTTCGTGTCGGTGAATTTCCTCAAGGAAGCCAACCGCGTGACCTATTGGCTCGGCTTGCCAGCGTTGCTCTTCACGCAGCTGGCCGGATCGTTTCACGACGCGGGCGGGGCCCGGCCGATGCTGGGCGCGATGTTCGGGGCGACGCTGCTGCTGGTGGGCGTGGCGTATGGGGTCGCATGGTTGCTGCGCGTGCCCGGCCCCGCGCTGGGGACGTTCGTGCAGGGCGCGTTTCGGGGCAATCTCGCCTTTGTGGGCCTGCCGATCATTTACGCGCTGCCGGATACCGTGATCGCGGGTGGGCTCTCGGCGCGCACGGCGGCCGTCATCACGGTCGCGCCGATGATGGTGATCTACAACGTGGGCGCCGTGATCGTGTTGCTGCTGAGCCAGCATCCGCTGCATTTCCGGATGGCGGTGCCGTTCCTGAAGCAACTTGCGACCACGCCGCCGCTCGTCGCCACGCTCGCGGGCATCACCTGCGCGCTGATGGGGTGGACGCTTCCCTCGGCGGTGGACAAGACCTTTTCCGCGCTGGGCGAGATGGCCCTGCCGCTCGGCCTGCTGGGCGTGGGCGGATCGATCATGACGGCGGAACTGGGCAACTCGTGGCGGCCGGCGCTCGGCTCGGCGCTAATGAAAACGATCGCGGGGCCCGCCCTGGGGTGGTTGGTGGGGCGCTGGCTCGGGCTCGGCGCGGTGGAGTTGAAATTGATTTTGATTCTCCTCGCGACACCGACGGCGGTGGTCAGCTACACAATGGCGGTGGAGATGAAAGGCGACGACACGCTGGCTTCCGGGACGATCGTGTTGAGCGTCTTCACATCGCTCGTCGCGCTGGCGGTGATCGTGGGCGTCTTCTGAACGGAATGCTGATGCGAGATCGCCCGCTGGGCCGGGAGGGAGAAAGCGTTTTTCTCCGTGTGCATTCGCGGCGGTCGTGGTTGATTTGTGGCGGATGAAAATTCGCCCCATCAAAAAATCCGATCAGGTGGAGTGGGCCCGGATGCGGCAGGAGCTGTGGCCGGACTGTCGCGGGCCGCGGGCTGAGCTCGAGATGCGAGAACAACTCAGCAATCCCAAAAAATTTGGCGTGCTCGTGATCGATCGCGGGGAGGGCCGGCTGGGCGGCTTCATCGAACTCGCGTTGCGCGATGGCGTCGATGGCGCGGCGCGGGAAATCACCGGCTACGTCGAAGGTTGGTTTGTGGAACCCGAACTGCGCGGAAAAAACTGGGGCCGCAAACTCGTCGCGGCCGCCGAAAAGTGGGCCAGGGCGCGCGGCATGAGCGAACTGGCCAGTGACTCCGAGCTGTGGAACCGGTCCGCTCAGGCGGCGCACCGGGCCGTCGGCTTCCGCGAGGTGGAGCGGCTCGTGCTGTTTCTCAAGAAGGTGCGTCGGTAACCGGACCGGGCGGCTCCGCTCAGTTTTCCGGAATCTCGAGCTCCATGCCCGGCTTCAGCGGGCGGCCGCCGCTGAGTTGGGCGTTGTTGGCAAAATAGATCAGGTTCCACTTGCCCGCGTCGCCGTAGTATTTCTTCGCAAGTTTCTCCAGCGTGTCGCCGACCGCGACCACGTGGATACGGGGAGCGGGGGTGGCGGTGGTGTCGGGTTTCTCGGACGTGGTGCGTTTCTCGGCAGCGGCGCGAAGACGTTCGGGGTTGGTGCGGAGTTCGGCGAGCGGAGGCTTGTCCGACGGCGGGGCGGCGTCGATTTTGAGCGTGGCCGTGCTCGAGGCCGAACTTTCGCGGGCGCTGGAAAGCGTGGCGGGCGTGGCGTCGCGACCGGCGACGACGGCGCTGAGCTGGGCGCGGGCGGCCTCGGTCTGCTGTTCGGCGCGCGCCCGCGCCTCCTTTTGGGCCAGCAGTTCGGAGTTGAGTTGGGCGAGGGCGGACTGAGCCTGCTGGTTTTCGGCGGTGATCGTTTTTACCTGCGCGGTAAGCGTGGTGTTTTCGGCGCGCGTTTGATCGACCTCGGTGCGGAGGCGGGCGTTTTCCTCCTGCAGTTGCGTGAAGTTGCGGAGCGTGGCGGCGAGTTTCTCCTCCGTGGCGCTGAGCTTCGTCGCCAGCTCGGGATCGCCGGCCGTCGCGGTGGCGTCGGAGGATTTTGCGGCGGTCAGTTTCGCGTAGTTTGCGCGGAGGGTGGCGAGCTCGCGGGCGGTTTCGTTGAGGCGGGTGGTGAGTTGCGCGGAGGCGGCACTGTCACCGCGGGCCTCGAGCGCGGTGCGGAGGGCATCGCCTTCCTTGCGCGCCAGGAGGAGTTCCTGCTGCAGAATCTTGTGCTGCGTGGTCAGATTGGAATACGCGACGTCCATCGTTCCATCGCCCGCGGGCGTGGTCGCAACCTTGCCGAAGTGAACGTAGCCGCATCCACTCAGCGCGAACAGGGGGAGAAGCGCCAGCACGGCGCGGAAAAATCGCATGCCCGCGATGAAGGCGGAAACGGTGCGGCGTGCAATCTTTCCGCGCGGCCGCTGGGGGGAATGCACCCGAGCGGCACACCCCGATCAAAATCAATCACGGGATCGTCCGTGGAGCCGCCGTGCCCGCCCCGGCATTACGGGATCCGGAGCGTGCGGCCGATGACGAGGTTGTTGTCCTCGCCGAGGATGTCGCGATTGGCGACGAGGATTTCCGCCCAGCGGGTGGCGGTGCCGTAGTAGGTGTTGGAGATTTTCGAGAGCGTGTCGCCGGAGGTAACTGTATGGAAGCGCAGCGCGACGCCGGATGGGCTGGTGGCGGCAACGGTGCGATTCCGGGCACTGGCCGCGGCGCTGGCGAAATTCGCATTGGCGGTCGCCCCGGCGGTGGTCGGGGCGCCGGGCACGTTCGTAACAAAGGTCGCGGTCACCCCGCCGACGGGCGCCGCGGGGGCGGGCGAGGAGGGATGCGCGGTGGCGGCCGCGGCCGGCAAGGGGTTGTTGGAGCCGGCGGCGCCGCCCATGACGGCAAGGCGGGCTTTCAACTTGGAGTTTTCGTCGGCGAGCGAAGCGGCCTGACTTTGGACCTGCTGAAGCTGTTCGCGGAGGGTCTGCGCTTGGGCGGCGAGCGGGAAGGCGGCGCGGGCCTTGGTCAGCTCGACCTCGAGCTCGGCCTTGGTTTTCGTGAGTTCGGCGGTGCTGCTCTTGAGCTGATCGTTTTCGGCGCGGAGCATCTTGGCGCCTTCGAGGGCGGCGGTGAGCTTGGATTCGCTCTCGGCGCGGGCCTTGATCTCGGCGAGGCCGGGGGTTTTGCCGGCGGTCTCGAGGGCAGAGAGTTTCTGTTGCAGATCGTTGCGCTCGCTCTCGAGCGTCCAGACCTGCTTGCGGAGCGTGTCGAGTTGTCCGCGAAGCTCGGCCTCGGATCCCGTGGCGTTCAAGGCGCGGGCGTCGGCGGCGGGGGCGGTGCGCTGCTGGGCGAGGGCGGTCAGCCGGGTGTTGGCGGTCGCGAGCTGGGTCCGGAGGGTTTCGGCATCCTGCTCGACGGCGGTGCGGTAATTTTTCTGCGCCAGCAGATCCGAGTTGAGCTGGGCGAGCGCGGCCTGCACCTCCTCGTTCTTCGCGGTGACGACCTTCACCTGCGCGGTGAGCGTGGTGTTTTCCATGCGCGTCTTGTCCAGATCGGTGCGCAGGCGACCAATTTCCTCCTGCAGTTGCGTGTAATTCTTGAGCGAGCTGGCGAGCTTGTCCTCGGTGGCGCCGAGCTTGGACTTGAGATCGGCGACTTCCGTGGGACTGGCCGAGCCGCGATCGAGTTGGAGCTTGGCGTAGTCGGCGCGGAGCGCGGCGAGCTCGCGCGTGGTCTGGGTGAGTTTTTCCGTGAGGCGCTTCGACGTGTCGCCGTCGGCGGTGCGATTTTCGATCGCCATGCGGAGGGCGTCACCTTGGGCGCGGGTGAGGGCGAGCTCCTGCTGGAGGATTTTTTTCTCGGTGCGGAGGTTCGAGTTCTCCTTGAGGAGTTGCTCGTCACCGAGCGGTGCCGCAGGGATCGCCCTGGCTTCAGGCACCCGGCCGAAATGCACATAGCCGCAGCCGCTCAGGGTGAGGACCGAGACGACAGCAAGGAAAGGGCCGATGCGACGGGGACGCATGCCCGAAGAGAGAATAACGAACAGAAACCGGCGCAACCTTTTCAATCCTGCGGAAATTACCCACTAGGGGATTCGGAGAATGCGCCCTGCAATCAGGCTGCGTTCGTCGCGCAGCAAATCCCGATTGGCGCTGAGAATATCCGGCCAGCGACTCGTCGTGCCATAGTAGTGCAGCGAGATTTTTGAAAGGGTGTCGCCCAGGGCAACGGTGTGGAAACGCGCGGGCGCTGCGGGCGTGGCGGTTGGCGCTTCGGGTCGCCCCGCGCGCGACGCGACGCTGGAATTTGCGGCGACCGGCGCACCGGAGCTGGCAGGCCGGGCCGGAGCCGAAAGCGTCGCGGTGGGGGTTGCAGCGGGCGCGGATACCGCGATCGCGGCGGGAGATGTCGGGCGAGACGGTTCACGCGTCACGGTGGCGACGTTTTCACGTGCAGGGGCGGAAGCCGGCGCCGGAGCGGTGACAGCGGGACGTTCGTTCGCTGCGACGAGGGCTTGGTTGGCGCGGGCGAGTTCGGCCTGGGTGTCGGCCGCTTTGCGTTCGGCGGCGGCCACTCGTTCGCGAAGCGCCGCGAGTTCGCCGGAATCGGCGGGCGCAGCAGGAGCGGGCGACGCGGCGGGCAGGCTCGCGAGTTTCGCGGCGAGCTCGTCGCGTTCCTTCATCGTCGCCATGTAGGTGCGCACGGTGAGGGAAAGTTTCTCCTCGGCTTCTTCCTTGGCGGCGACCGCGCTGGCCATCTCGTCCTTGGTCGGACCGGAGTTGGCCAGGCGGCGGACCAGCGCTTCTTTTTCGATTTCGAGCTGTTGCACGCGGGCGTCGAGATCGCGCGCGGCGGTGGCTTGCGTGCGCAGGGCGGACAACTCCTTGGTCGCGGCGGCTAGCTGGGCCTGGGCTTCGGCGAGCGCGCGGCGAGCCGCCTCGAGTTCAGCCGGTGGCACCGAATTTTTTGCCGCCGAATCGGCGGCGGCCCGCGCCTCGGTCTTCGCGTTGGTGACGGCGGACTCGGCCTGCGCGACGCGGGTCGTGAGAGCTTCGTTGGTGGCGGCGAGCTTGGCGATCTGATCCTGGGCGCCGGCTTGGGCTTCGGCGCGGGCGCGCTCGAGCGACTGCACCTGCGTGCGCAGCGCGGCGATCTGCTCGGTGGCGGCGCTGGCAGATTTGCCGGAATCGGTATTGGCTTTTGCGGCTCGCTCGGCGGCGGTGCGCGCCTCCGCGAGCTGCCGCTGGGTGTCAGCGAGAGCGGCGCGGGCACGCTCGGCGGATTCGGTGCGCTCAGTTTCGAGCGACTTCACTTTCGATTGCAATGTGGCGAGTTGTTCCGCGGCGGCCGAAGCCGCCCGGGCCGAATCGGACTTCGCTTTCGTGGCGGTCTCGGCGGCGGCTTGGGCGGCGGCGAATTGTTGCTGGAGGCCGGCGAGTGAGCGTTTGGTCTCGGAGAGTTCGCGATCGAGGGTCTCCACCTTGGTGTTCGCCGTGGCGAGCGCGGTGCGGGTGGCTTGCTCGGCGGAGGCGGCGGTTTGCGTTTGCGCTTCACGCGCGGCGCGAACGGCGGTCTCGGCTGACGCCAGTCGGGTGGTGAGCGCCTCCTTTTCCTGGGCAAGCGCCGCCAGCGCGGCGGCCGACTTCGCTTTTTCCTCGGCGAGCGCGGCCCGATCCGAATTCACCGTTTCCAACCGCGTGCGCAAGCGGGTCAATTCCTCGTTGGACTTTTGGGCGGCCGTCTCGGCGGCGCCGAGGGACCGCGCGGTGTCGGCGGCCTGGCGCTCGGCGGTCGCGAGCCGTCCGTTGGCGTCCGCGAGGGCGTCGGCCGCCGCTTTCGCCGCGGCATCCGCCGCGGTGCGCAGGCTGGTCTGTTCGCGTTCGCGGGCGACCAGACTCGCCTGGGTGTTGGCCAGCGTGCGTTGAAGTTCCACCGCCTGGGCCTCGAGGGCGGCGACTTGTTGTCCCGTCGTGGAAGAGTTTTTCGCCGCGGATTGCATGCGCGCCGCGAGATCGGCGCGCGCGGTCTCGCTCGCGGCGAGGGCGGCGCGGGCTTTTTCCACTTCGGCCGTGGCGGCGGTTTGCGCCTCGGCGAGCCGGCTCTTCTCGGCAGTGATCGTGGCGAGCGCGGATTCGAGCCGGGATTTTTCGCCAGCCGCTTTTTCGGCCGAAGCCGTGGCGACCTTGGCCGCGTCGAGGGCGGCAGCAGTCGCTCCGGACTCCGTGGCGATGGCGGCTTCCGCCTTGGCAAGACGCGCCGCGAGAGCCTCTTTTTCGCGCGCGACCTGCGCGGCGGCCTCTGTCGTCGATTGCAACTGCGTGCGCACACGCCCGAGTTCAGCAGCGGAATTTTTCGCGGCGGTGGCTTCGGCTGCGGCGGATTGGGCGGCCGACTCGGCGGCGGCGAGCCGCGACTGAAGGGTGGAGAGCTGCGCGCGATAATCGGTCGTTTCCTTTTCGGCCGCCGTGGAGATTTGCAGGCGGGCCGCTTCCGCGGCCTTCAACGCGGTTTGCGCGGTGGCCAGCTGGACGCGCACGGCGGCGAGATCGCGCGCCTGCGCTTCGGCCGTCGAATTCGCGGTGCCCACCGCGGCATCCCGCGCCGCCCGGGCTTCCGCGATCGCGGCGGTCTGCGCAGCGAGATCGGCGGCGAGCCGGGACTTCTCGGTCGAGACCGTTTCGAGATCGCGCCGGGTCGCGCTGACTTGATTTTCCAACTCGGTGATTCGCGCCGCACTCGCGGTGGTGGCGGAACTCGATTTCGTGGCGAGTGCCTGGGTGGACTCGATTTGTTTTTGGGCCGCAGCGAGCTCGGCGCTGCGTGCCGCCAGGGTGCTTTCAATCTTTTCCTTGGCGGCGGTGGCCTGTTTGGCGTCGGCTTGCGCGGCTTCGAGCTCTTTCCATGCGGCGGCGAGCTCGGCGGCAAGACTGGCGGCTTTCGTCTGGGCCTCACCGCTCGTGAGCGCGGCCGACTCGGCCTTGGTGACGCGGGCAACGAGCGCCTCTTTTTCGCTGGTCAATTTGGCGAGCGCGTCGGCGGCCTTGGATTTTTCGGCGGCAAGTTCGGCGCGCGCGGACTCGAGCGCTTGGACCTGAGCGCGCAACCCCGCGATTTGCTCCGCGGCCGCGCTGGTGGATTTAGCCCCGGAATCGGCGGCGGCTTTGGCCGTGGCCGCGGCGGCATCGCGGGCGGCACTGGATTCCTGGGCCGCCTTGGTTTGCGCGGCGAGGTCAGTTGCGAGGCGGGATTTTTCCGCGGTGGCAGTGGCGAGATCGCGTCGGGCGTCGGTGAGCTGGGTCTTCAGTTCCGCGAGTTGCGCGCTGGTGCTACTCGCGTTCGATTGCGATTGCGACGCCAGCGAACGCGACGACTCGAGTTGTTTTTGGGCCTCGGCGAGTTCGGCGGCGCGAGCGGCGAGAGTGGATTCGAGTTTGGATTTCTCGGTGGCGAGCGAGCTGCGTTCGGCTTCCAGCGACTGCACTTGGGCGCGAGCCTTGGCAAATTGATCGGATGATGCGGCGGTGCTCGTGGCGGCTTTCTGCGCGGTTTGCGCGGCGGCCTCGGCGGTGGCGAGCCGCGACGCGAGGGCGTCCTTTTCGGCGGCGAGCTTCGCGAGGGAGTCGGCGGCGGACTTCGCAGCCTGATCGACCGCTTGTTTTTTTTCCGCGGCCAGCGTGGACACCGACTGCGTCAACGCATCGTTCTTCTCCCGCAACGCGCGGACGGCGGCCTCGTTTTTCTCGCCGGCGGCGCGCGCCTGCGCGAGATCGTCGGTGGCGCGCTTCAATTGCGCGCGAACTCCGTCAAGATCGGCGCGGAGCTTGGGCGCCTCGGGTTCGGGCCGGGCGGCTTGGGCGGCAGCGAGACGCGCCGTGAGGTCGGCGGTCGTCGTCGCGGCCTTCGCGGTGAGATCGGCGATTTGATTTTTGGCGGCGGCGAGATCGGAGGCTTGGGCACTAGACTTGGCCGCGGCTTCGGCGAGCGCGGAAGTCTTGGCGGCGAGATCGGCGGCGAGGGAACTCGACTTCGCCTGCGTGGCCACGAGGTCGCGGCGCGCGGCGTCAAGTTCGGCGGCGAGGGCTGTGGCTTTCGCGCTGGTGTCCGTGGCGGAGCGCGCGGCCGGTTCGGTTTGGGCGAGACGGGCGGCGAGAGCGTCGCGTTCGCTGGTGAGGCGGGCGAGTTTGTCGGCGGCTGCGGCGGTAGCTTGATCGGCGGCGGTCTTTTCGGTGGCGAGCGCGGTGCGGGCGGCTTCGGCGGACTGAAGTTGCTCGCGAAGCGCGGCGAGTTCCTTCGCACGGGTGCCGGCATCGGCCGTCGCAGCGGCCAGTTTCGCGGCGAGCTCGGTCGCGTCCGCGGACTTGGATTCCAAGGCGACGCGCCGGGCTTCCGCGGCGGTAATTTTTTCTTGGGCGGCGGCGAGAGCCACGCGGTTTTTCTCGGCGTCGGCGCGGGCGGCGGCGAGTTCACGCGTCTGGGCGACGAGGGAGGCTTCCGATTTGGCGAGCGCCGCTTGGGCCGCGGTTTTGGCGGCCGTCTCACTGGTGAGGGAGGCGAGGCGGGATTGCGCCGCGCTTAGATCGCGCCGGGTGTCGTCCAGCGCGTTGCTGAGTTCCTGGACCTTGGCGTCCGCCCGCGCGGCGGCATCGGAATTGGACGCCGAGCGCCCGCCACCACTGCGGGCGCTGAGTTCGCTTTGGAGACGCTCGTTTTCCTTGCGAGCGGCGGCGAGATCCGTGGCGAGCTGCTTCTTTTCGTCGGAGACCGTGCTGATCTGATCGTAGAGATTTTTCGCTTCGGCCGAGGCGGCGCCGGGTTCGCGGCTGATATCGGACGGTGCGCCTTGAGGCGCGGGGGCCACCGATGGCGATGATTTGGCCGGCGTGACGACCGCTTTGCTGGCCGCCACCGGGGGCTTGAGGTAGGGATTGCTGGCGCGAAGGGTTTCGAGCCGGCGGCGGCCCAGCGCGAGTTGATCGGCGTTGATGGTGCCGAGCAGCGTTTCGAGCGCCTTGCCGGTGCTGCCGCTTTCGGAGGCGAGGGTGAGCCAGACAAACGCTTCCGCGAGATCCGCCTTCGTGCCGCGGCCCTGCGCAAAAGCGAGACCGAGATTGTATTGGGCGATCGCGTTGCCGCGTTCGGCCTTGGAGCGCAGGCCGGTGATCTCGCTCGACTCGGTGGCGGTCGCGGCGGGTGCCGCGGCGGCCGGCGCGGATTTGGCGGCGGGCGGTGGCGTTACGGCAGGCTGGGCGGCGCCAAGGCAAAGGGGGGCGAGCAGGATCGGCGCAAAGCGAGCGGACTTCATGGCGGCAAGTGACGACGATAGTAGGGATCGGCGCGGGCGACACAACACGCGAAGTGGATGCATTTGGGCCGGTCTCCACCCGTCCCGGCCGGCGACGATACAGGCCGGCAAAAGGTGCGAAAAAAATTTCGGCGGGAAAAAGTTCGAACGCTTGCGCGGAAAAGTAAGCTAGCTTACCAATCGCGGACCATGGTTTCCGTCCTGCCTAGCTTCGAACGCAGCCTGGGGTTCGTGATGTCGGACATCACCCGGCTCGCCCGCAAGGAATTTGATCGGCGCGTGCGTCCCCTCCGCCTCACCCGGGCGCAATGGCTCTTCCTGTATTATGTGGCCCGGCAGCCCGGGTGCACGCAGGCGGAACTCGCCGACGCGATGCAGATGGAAAAAATCACCATTGGCCGCCAGGCGTCCCGCCTCCTGCGGACCGGCTGGATCGTCCGCCGGGATCATGCGAAGGACGGCCGGGCCTACCGGCTGCAGCTTTCGGCGAAGGCCGAGCGGGTCGTCGCGCGACTCGCGGACATGGCGACGCGGCTCCGGGAGGACTATCTCCGAGGCTTGCCCGCGGCCCGGCGCCACGCCTTGATCGACGACCTCCTGCACATCAAAGCGAACCTGCTCCGGATGGACGCGGGCGCGCGGAAATCCTCTCGTGTTACATGAATCCCATTAACTTTCGCCTGACGTTCACGGCGCCGCTGGCCCTCGCGCTCGCCGTCTTCGCGGGGTGCAATCGCACCGATACCGTCGCGGCCACCGCAGCTCCGCCCGTTCCGGTGCAGGTGGCGGTCGCGCTCCAGCAGGACGTGCCCCGCGTGATCGAATCGATCGGCAACGTGCAGTCGCTCCGCAACGTCTCGATCAAATCCCAGGTCGACGGGATTATTGCGCAGATTCACTTTCGCGAGGGCGACGACGTGAAGGCAGGCGACAAGCTCGTCACCCTCGATCGGCGGCCGTTCGAGAACAGCCTGCGCATCGCGCGCGCCGATCTCGTGAACGCCCAGGCCGAGGCCACCCGCGCCGCGGCCGACGCCGCGCGCTACCAGAATCTCGACCAGAAAGACGCGATTTCGAAGGAGCAGTTTGCGCAAGTTCTCACCAAAGCCGAGACGACGAAGGCCCTCGTGCTCGCCAAGGAGGCGGCCGTCGCCAACGCGGAGCTGCTTTTTGGCTACACGGAAATCCGCGCACCGATCACCGGTCGCACCGGGCAACTCGTGCTGCACGAAGGCGCCCTCGTGAAGGCGAATGACAGCGGCTTTTCCATCGTCACGATCAACCAGCTCTCGCCGGTGGCCGTCACCTATTCGGTGCCGGAAAGCGCCCTCGACGAAATCCGCGCGGCGACCGCGGCGGATCGCGTCAACGTCATCGTCACGGAGCGCAACTCCGGCCTCAAGCGCGACAACGGCCAGCTCCAGTTCGTCGACAACACGGTCGATGCCGCGACGGGCATGATCACCTTGAAGGCGGTTTTTGCGAACGAGGATCACGCGCTTTGGCCCGGACGCTTCGTCAACGTCAACACCCAGGTCGGCATCGATCGCGCCGCGATCGTGGTGCCCGCGACCGCGGTGCAGACGAGCCAGACCGGCTCGACGATCTATGTCGTGAAACCCGACCAGATCGTTGAACTGCGCAACGTGAAGATCGCGCGCAATGTCGGCGACAACGTGCTCGTGGCCGAGGGCGTCAAAGGGGGCGAAACCGTCGTGACCGACGGCCAGCTCCGCCTCGTGCCCGGTTCGCGGGCCGAGCCGAAGAATCTTTCCGCCGCCGCGGCGGCCGCGGCCCCCGCCGCGCAGAAATCGGACAAGACCTGACGCGCCGCCGATGAATCTCCCTGAAGTCTGCATTCGCCGGCCGGTGATGACGACGCTGCTCACGGCGGCGGTCTGCGTATTTGGCATGATGGCATATCGCCTCCTGCCCGTCAGCGATCTGCCGAACGTGGATTTCCCGACGATTGTGGTGAGCGCGTCGCTGCCCGGCGCCACGCCGGAAACGATGGCGAGCGCGGTCGCGACCGTCCTCGAGCAACAGTTCTCCACGATCGCCGGCGTCGATTCGCTGACCTCCACCAGCAGCACGGGCAACACCCAGGTCACGCTGCAATTCTCCCTCGACCGCAGCATCGACGCGGCGGCGCAAGATGTGCAGGCCGCGATCGCGGCGGTGCAACGGCGCCTGCCGACCGACATGCCGGCGCCACCGTCGCTGCGCAAAACGAACCCCGCGGATCAGCCCGTCATCTTCATGGCGCTCTACTCGCCGACGTTGCCGCTTTCGGTCGTCGACGAATACGCAGAGACAATGATGTCGCAGCGCATTTCGACCGTCGACGGCGTATCGCAGGTGCAGGTCTACGGTTCGCAGAAATACGCCGTGCGCGCCCGCCTCGACCCGCGGTTGCTCGCGAGTCGCGGCATCACGCTCGACGAAGTGCGCAGCGCGCTCAACACGCACAACGTCAACCAGCCGACCGGCCTCCTCGACGGCTATCGCCAGTCGATGCAGGTGCTCGCCAGCGGTCAGCTCGCGAGTGCTGCCGAGTTCACGAAAATCGTCGTGGCGTATCGCAACGGCGCGCCCGTCCGCCTCGGCGAACTCGCGCAGGTGATCGACAGCGTGCAGGATTCGCGCGTCGCCACCTGGTTCGCCGAGCGCACGAAGGAAGGCCCGCTCGATCCCGCGCGCGCCATCGTGCTCGCGGTGCAAAAGCAGCCGGGCGTCAACACCGTCGAAGTCGTCCGCCGCGTTCGTGCCCTGATGCCGGTGTTCCAACAACAACTGCCCGAGTCAGTGCATCTCGCGATCATGCGCGACAACTCCGAGGCCGTCCGCGATTCCGTGCACGATGTGCAGACGACGCTGCTGTTGTCCGTCTCGCTCGTGATTCTCGTCATCTTCATCTTCCTCCGTTCGCTCTGGGCGACCGTGATTCCCAGCATGGCGATCCCGATGGCGCTGCTCGGCACGTTCGTCGTGATGTATTTTTGCGGCTACTCGCTCGATAATTTGTCGCTGCTCGCACTCACGCTCTCCGTCGGCTTCGTCGTGGATGACGCGATCGTGATGCTGGAAAACATCGTGCGCCACATCGAGGGCGGCATGCCGGTGCGCGAGGCCGCTTTCCGTGGCTCACGCGAGATCGGGTTCACAATTGTCTCCATGACTTTGTCGCTCGTCGCCGTGTTCATCCCGCTGATGTTCATGGGTGGCATCCTTGGCCGCTTGCTGCACGAGTTTGCGGTGACGATCACGGCGTCGGTCCTCGTGTCGGGCGTGGTGTCGTTGACGCTGACGCCGATGCTCTGCAGCCGGTTTCTCAAGGCCCACGGTGGGGCCGTGCATGCGGCGCATGGCAAGCTCTACGAATGGAGCGAGAGCGTGTTCGAGGGCATGAAGGGCTTCTACGAGCGCACATTGCGTCGCGCGTTGCATCACCGGGTCATTGTCGTGTCGGTGGCCCTCATCATGGCGGTGCTTACCGCGGTCGTCGGCCGCCAATTGCCACAGGGCTTCATCCCGTCCGACGACACCGGCTTCGTGCTGGTTTTCATGGAAGCGGCGCAGGACATCTCGTTTGAGGAAATGTCGCGTCACCAGCAGGCGGCCGCGGCGATCGTCGCGCAGCAGCCCTATGTGATGGCGATGATGTCCTCCATGGGCTCGAGCGGCGCGGTCAACTCGACCTCCAACCAGGGTCGTATTTTCATGCGACTCAAACCGCGGGAGGAGCGGCCGAAGATCGACGACATTCTCGCCGACCTCCGGAAAAAACTCGCCGGCATCCCCGGCCTGCGCGCTTATCCGCAGATTCCCCCGTCGATCCGCATTGGCGGACAGCTCACCAAGGCGCTCTACCAGTTCACGCTGTTCGGCAGCGACCTCAAGGAACTCTACGGTGTCGCGGGCGCGCTCGAGCAAAAATTCCGCGGCCTGCCGCAACTCGTCGACGTCAACTCCGACCTGCAAATCACGAGCCCGCAACTGCGCGTCGACATTGCGCGCGACAAGGCCGCCACGCTCGGCGTCACGCCCGCGCAGATCGAAGACACGCTCTACAACGCCTTCGGCACGCGCCAAGTCTCCACGATCTACACGCCGACGAACCAGTATTTCGTCATCATGGAGGTGGCGCCGGAATTTCAGCGCGATGCCTCCGCGCTTTCGCTGCTCTATGTGCGTTCACGCAGCGGCAAACTCGTCCCGCTCGATGCGGTGGCGTCGCTGCGGCGCGATGTCGGCCCGCTCACCGTCAACCATCTCGGCCAGGTTCCGGCCGTCACAATCTCGTTCAATCTCAAGCCGGGCGTTTCGCTGGGCGACGCCACCGTCGCGATTGAGGCGCTCGCGCGGAAGGACCTCCCCTCGACGATCAGTTACAGCTTCGTCGGCTCGGCGCAGGCGTTTGCGTCGTCCTTGCAGGGCATGGGCCTCCTCCTCGTCTGCGCGATCGTGGTCATCTATATTGTGCTAGGCATCCTCTACGAAGACTTCATCCACCCGCTGACGATTCTGTCGGGTCTGCCCGCGGCGAGCTTCGGCGCGCTATTCACGCTCTGGCTGTTCAAGCAGGAGCTGAACATCATGGGCTACGTCGGCGTGATCCTCCTGGTCGGCATCGTGAAGAAAAACGCGATCATGATGATCGACTTCGCGATCGCGAAGGAGCGGGAGCAGGGCAACACCTTCAACGCCGAGCAGGCCATCTTCGAGGCCTGCATCGTGCGCTTCCGGCCGATCATGATGACCACCTTTGCCGCCCTCGCCGGCGCGATCCCGATCGCGCTGGGGCTGGGTGCCGGTGCTGATTCGCGGCGGCCGCTGGGCCTCGCGGTGGTAGGGGGACTCGTGGTGTCGCAGATGCTTACGCTCTACATTACGCCCGTGATTTACGTCTACATGGACAAGTTCACGTCGCGGCTACGCCACAAGAACCCGGCGATGGCGCATGCGGGCGACGCGGTGCTGGCCAAGTGAGTTGCTCGTCGGTCCGCCTCGCACGGTCTTCGTTGTAGTTTGGCTGAAAGGGAACGGAACAAGCCTGCCGTCTTCGTGTGAAACCTTGCGCGATGGGTCGTGTCGCACACGCTGTCCTGACTACCATGAAAACACTCTTCTCGCTCGCCCTCGGCCTGCTCGCGCTGTCCACGGCGCAGGCCCAAGTCTTTGGTCCGCGTGCTGCGAATGGCGCTTTGCTCGGTGGCATTGCCGGGGCCGTGATTAGCCACAATAGTGGGTCGCTCTCGCACAACGGCTGGCAGGGTGCCGCCATCGGCGCTGGCATCGGTGCGCTCATTGGCGCCTCCGCCGACCACAATGCCGGGCGCTACGATTCCGGCCTCTCGGTGCAGGGCGGTTACGTTTATCGCGATGGTTATCGCGGAGCGAATCGGGGTTACTACCGCGGCAGCGCGGCCCGCGACGGGCTCTGGCTCGGTGGGCTCGCCGGTGGGATCATCGGCCACAATCACGGTGGCAACTGGCGCCACAATGGCTGGCGCGGCGCCGCATGGGGCGCGGGTGCGGGCTGGCTGCTCGGCTCAATTTACGACGCGAACCGCTACTATGATTACGGTTATGATGGCTACGGCGCCTACGGTTATGGCTATCCGCGCACGGTTGCCATGGCCGCGTCGCAACCGGTCGTCGTCCAAGCCGCCCCGACTGCCCTCGCCACTCCCGCTCCGCAGCAGGTAACGATCATCAACAACTACTATGGCAACGCTTCGCCGATGGCCTCGGCCAATACGTTGTTCGGCCGCTAAGTCGCGACCGCCGCAATTTTTCCAGCCACTTCTTTTCGACCTATCATGAATGCTTCCTCCCGTTTCATTCTGCTCGCCAGTGTCACCGCCTCCGCGGCGTTTTTCGCCGGCTGCGAGACTGCCCAAGGCGTGCGTAATCCCACCGGCGTGCCTGTCACTGAGATGCGCCCCGATGAGCGCGGCTTCGTTGCCGGCACCGGCGTCGAATCACAGGACATGGTGGCGGTGGCCGACAAGATGGCCCGTGGCATCGTCGGCATCCCGAAGATCGCACGCGCGCCGCAGGCGCCGTTCGTGGTCCTCGAGCCGGTGGTGAACAACACGCGCTTCCCGATCAACAAGGATATTTTCCTCACGCGCATCCGCGCGCAGCTCAACTCCCGGACGCCTGGCCAGGTGAACTTCATTGACCGCGAAATCATGAAGACGCTCGAGCGCGAGCGCGCCCTCAAGCAGTCGGGCCAGGTCACGGCGAGCAGCGATCCGAATGTCGTCGAATTCCGCGGCGCGGATTATTTCCTCACCGGCAAGCTCGAGGGCATGGCCACCCGCACGTCGCAGGGCACGGGCGATTACATCCTCTACAGCTTCCGGCTCACCGATGCACGAACCGGCGTGATCGTCTGGGAGGACTTCAGCGAGATCAAGAAGCAGGGCCTTGAGGACGCCGCTTACCGTTGAGGTCGTGGCGGTGGGTCGTGGCTGTTCGCTTATTGGGCAGTTGCGGATGACGCGTCAGCCATCCGAAATGACTTACTGCCGTTGATAGCCGCCATGAACCCGCTTCCTAAATTTTTCCTCGCTGCCGCCGCGTTGCTGGCCGGCGCCGGTTGCGTCGAACTCGCGGACATGCCCGCCGCCCGCGCACCCGGCGGCGATCCGCGTTTCGCGGGCGTGCCGGAGCGCGATCGGGTGCTGGCCGAATACCGGCTGGCCGCGGGCGCGATGCGCGCGGGCGATTTCGAGGAGGCGAAGAAGCAACTCGACGATGCGCTCCTGCGGATTGGCGGGTTGATCTCCGGGCCGGATGACGCCGCGAAACGTTCACGCGGGCTCTTCACGGCCGAGCGCGAAAAAACTTTCATCGGTGAGCCTTACGAGCGCGTGATGGCCTTCTATTACCGCGGTCTCCTTTACTGGCGCGATGGGCAGCCCGACAATGCCCGCGCGTGTTTCCGGTCCGCGGAGTTCATCGACGGCGACGCCGAGGACAAAACCTATCAAAGCGATTACGTGCTGCTTGATTATCTTGATGGGCTGGCGACGACGAAACTCGCGGGCGACGGCAGTGACGCCCGCTCCCGGGCGGAGAAAGTCGCGAAGCATCCGCTGCCCGCCTATGATCTGGAATCCAATGTGCTCTGCTTTGTCGAATTCGGCGCCGGTCCGCGCAAGGTGGCGGCCGGCCAGTATGGCGAGCAGCTGAAGTTTCAGTTTTCGGCTTCGCGCGTCCGCTCCGCGTCGCTCTCCGTCGCCGAACAGAATCTCTATTTTACGCCCTGGGATAATTTGAATTTTCAGGCGCTGACCCGCGGCGGGCGCGTGATGGATCACGTGCTCGGCAACAAGGCCGTCTTCAAGCGCAATGCCGACGTCGCCGGTGATCTTGCGCTGGCGGGCTCGGCCATCGCGGCGGACAATGTCTACAAGGAAAAGAAAAAGGTCGTGACCGATGAGCGCGGCCGGAAGCACGTCGTGACCGAAGTCGAAAAAGATCAGGGCAACGAAAACCTCGCGATCGGTCTCGGGCTCCTGGGCCTCGGCAGCAAAATCTTCTCCGCCGCCACGGAGACGCGCGCCGACACCCGCACCTGGGATAATCTGCCCCAATACCTCAGCTTCGCCGCGTTGCGGCTCCCGCCGGGCGAACATCCGGCGCTGTTGCAATTTTTCGACGCCGACGGCCGCGCCATCGAAGATCTCACTCGCCGCGTGGCGATCACCGTGACCGATCCGGCCAAGGACACGGTGATTTTTTTGAGCGAACAAAAACGCTGACCCCGAGTCCCACTCCTCACCTGACCAACTGCCAAACATGAATCTCAAACCCTTTTTCTTCGCCACGTCGCTCGCCACCATGGCTTTGGGCTCGGGTTGCGCCACGCCCGCGCCGGGTCCGTATGCGCCGCTCGATACCACGAAGTTCACGCTGGAGAACACCGACAAATTCGTGCTGCTCGATCTGCCGGCCCAATATTCGGTGACGTGCACCGGCTTGCAGGAGCGGGCACTGGGCGATGGCCGGCTCGAAGTCGTCGCGAACGTGAAAAACCGCGAGGACCGCCGGATTCAGGTCCAGATCAACTGCGTCTTCAAGGATGACCAAGGCTTCTCGACCGGTGACGAAACGCCGTTCCAGACACTCATCCTGGCCGAGAATTCCACCGAGGCCGTGCACTTCACCGCCATGAACACCCTCGCGAAAAAATACACCATCCGCGTCCGTCAGGCGCGCTGAGGTGCTCCGTTGTTCATCGTTTTTTCCGTCGCGCCATGAATCCCCGTCTCTCGTTCTTCGCCCCGTTTTTCTTCGTCGTCGCGCCCTTGCTCGCGCAGCCAGTCGAGTCGCCCGCCACGCCCGCGCCCGTGGTCGTCGCGCAAGCCTATCCGGCGATCACCACGCCGCTGCCCGCCAACTCGGGACAGCGCGTGTATGGCCCGACCGCTGACACTTTGATTTCCCGACAGTCGGCCGACGGCATTCTCGAAGGCTTTCGCAAAGTTTACAAAACCGACCACGCGCCGCGGATCATCATCTACGTCAACCGCACGCTCGTCGACACCGAGTCCGGCCTGAAGCTTACGGGCCACACGGAAAAATATTCCACGGACGACAAGGCGACGAAGACCAGCGGCGAGAACACCTACGTCGCGAAGGATGCGCCTGCCCCCACGCTCGCCGATCAGCAGACCGTGCGCGAAATCGAGCGCCTCTTCGGCCGCGCCTTTCGGAATGCCGGGGCCCAGCTCGCCGATCAAAAGGTCGCCGCGTCGTTGTTGCCCAGTCAGCCCAGCGGCCGGATTACGGGCGAACAGGGTGCGAAGGATCGCGAGGCATTGGCCAATGTCGCCGACATCGCGATCGAAGTTTTGATCTCGAGCCGCTCGCTCACCGTGCCGGAAATTTCGGGTGATGCGACCTACACCGTGCCCGACATCCAAGCCACCGCGATTCGCCTGAAGGACTCCGCGATCGTGGGACAGGCTGCGGCCAGCGACATCCTCGGCAAAGGGATGCAAGCCGGCCACATCGCGCGTCAGTTCACGTCCGCCGACATCACCGAAGCGACCGCGCTCGCGCTGATGTCCGACATGCTGACGGGCGCAAAAGAGTAAGGCAGGGCGGGCGACCCGCGCATCGAGCGGGCGGACCCATTAGGGCTTCGGCGCGGCCGAAGTCGGCTCCGCCGTTTTTGGCGCCGCGGGAGCGAACGTTACGCTTCGCAGTGCGCTTTCCATTTCCGCGACCGCCTTGTCGATCACGGCTTTTTGCTTTGCGTCGTCCTTGACGACCGCGACGCCGCTGGAGAAATCGATCGTCTTGCCGTCCTGGATCGCCACTTCGAGTTTGGCCTTCTTCACGGGCGGTGCGGCTTCAAGCACGACGGGGAGCGTGGCGGCGAGCTGTGCGGCCGTCGTGTTCGCCGCGCTTGCTGCGGCGGGCGGCGGAGCGACGACGGGCGCAGCCGGCCGGGGGGACACCACGATCGGGGCGGGGTGGGCAGCGGTCGGCACCGGCGGTTGATTTCGCCACCAGTAGGCCGCTGCCAGTGCCAGTGTTGCCACCGCAACGAAAGCCCAGAGCGCACGACGACTCTTCATGCGAGCAATCTAACAGTGACTCAGCCGAGCGCGAGCGCGATTACGCCGACGGCCATGGCGATAGCGGCCCAGATGCGGCGGCGGCCATCGGCTTCTTTCAGCATGCGCACTCCGATGAACGCCCCGATGGCGATGCTCACCTCGCGCGCCGGCGCGACGTAACTCACCGGCGTGAATGACAGCGCCGTCAGCACCAGCACGTAGGCGATTGGCGACAGCAGGGCGACGCCGAAGGCCCAGCGCTTGTTCTCGCGCCATTGGGCAGCAACCGCTTCGCGCCTCCGTAGTGCCATGGGCGTGATCAACGCGATCAAGGTGAAGGCCGTGCCGGCGTCGTAGAGAATTGGCGGCACGCCGAGCGGCCCCACGCCGCGGCGATCCCAGAGCGTGTAGGCCGCGATGAACACGCCGGACAACAGCCCGTAGTTGATGGCCGTTCGCAGGTGCGCGCGGCTCTCGTGAAACAGCTTCGTGCCGTCCGTCAGGAAAAAGATCGCGGCGATGATCACGAAGCCACCCATGATGGCGAACCAGGACGGGCGTTCGCCGAGCAGCACGATGGCCGCCACGGTCGACAGCAGTGGCCCGGTGCCGCGCGCGAGCGGATAGATGAGGGAGAAATCGCCGGTGCGGTAGCCGCGCTGGAGAAAAAGCGCGTAGCTCGCCTTGAGCACCCCGCTCCCGAGAATCCACCAGCCGGCGCCCGCGGGCATCACCGGATGTTTCCAGCAAAAATAAATCGCGAGCACTGGCACGTAACACGTGCAGATGATCGCGTTGACGACCCATACGAACGGCAGCCCACCGCTCGCCCGCTTCGCGCAGTAATTCCACGTCGCATGCAGCAACGCCGCGACGAGAATGAGCGTGAGCGCGAAGGCGGTCACCGATCAGAAGCCGGCGAAAACGCGCCGGTCACTTGGCGCGATCTTTCGGCTGGGACTTCACGTAGGTGTTGAGCCAGGTTTCCTGTTCCCAGAGCTTATGGAGGACATTTTCGCGGCCGCGATAGCCATGCGCCTCGTAGGGCAGCTGCACATAGCGGGTGGTCGCACCGTGGCCCTTCAGCGCGGCGTAGAAGCGCTCGGTCTGGATCGGGAAGGTGCCTTGGTTGTTATCCGCCATGCCGTGAATGAGCAGGAGGGGATCCTTCACCTTGTCGGCGTAATTGAAGGGCGACATCGCTGAGTAGATTTCCGGCGCCTGCCAAAAAGTCCGCTCCTCCGCCTGAAACCCAAACGGCGTAAGCGTGCGGTTGTAGGCGCCGCTTTCCGCGAGGCCGGCGCGAAACAGATCCGAGTGCGCGAGCAGGTTGGCGGTCATGAACGCACCGTAACTGTGCCCGCCGACGGCGACGCGCTTGCGATCGGTCACGCCGCGGCGCACGAGCTCGTCGATCGCCGCCTTCGCGCTGGAGACGAGCTGCGCGATGTAGGTGTCGTTCGGCTCCGCGTTGCCCTTGCCGATGATCGGCATCGCGGGATCGTCCAACACGGCGTAGCCGGCAAGCACGAAGGGCAGCGGGCCTGTCGGGCTCACGCGCGCAAACCGATACGGCGAGTCGCGCACCTGGCCCGCCGGGTCCGCATCCTTGAACTCGCGCGGGTAGGCCCACAGCAGCGTCGGCAGCGGGCCGTCGGTCGGCTTGTAACCCGGCGGTAGATAGAGCGTGCCCGAAAGCGCGACGCCATCGGCACGCTGATACGTGAGCATTTCCTTTTTGACGCCGGCGAACTGCGGCAGCGGATCGGGAATATGCGTGATGGCCTTCAGTGCGGTCGCGTCGTCCGCGACGCCGAGCGTGCGCAGGAAATAGTTCGGCGCCTCGGTGACCGACTCCCGCTGGGTGATGGCGGTTCTCAGCGTGTCGTCGGCAAACGCGATGAAGGTCTCGTAATGCGGCGCGGCCGAGCGCCAGAGGCGTTTCGCGGTTTTGGTGGCGAGATCGAACTCGTCGAGGAACGGCCGATCGCCCTCGGGCGAGGCGCCCGGGCTCTCGAGATAGATCTTCGAATGCTCGGCGTTCATCAGCAGGCCGAGTTGGCCGGCCGCGTTGCGCGCGAGCACCGGCGTGCCCGGTGCGGCGTAGCGGTCCTCGGTGGAACGATCGAAGAGCAACGCGGGGGCGGTGCCCGGCTGGCCGGGGGCGGCAAGCCAGGTGTGAATGCGGCGGCTCTTGGTCCAAATCTCGTTGACGAGCGCGTGGCGGTCGTCGCCCCACGTGACACTCACGGCGCGCAGGGCGAATTTCTGCAGTGAAATTTTCTGGCCGGTGAACGGCGCCGGCAGCATGAACCACTCGTCGCGCCACTCGGCGGGGCGGCCGGCATCGCCGCCGTCGAGCGCCTCGAACCAACTCAACGTGGCTGGGGTATCGGCGCGCCACCGGACGACGCGCGGGCCGGTGCGCACGGAATTCGCCGGGATGGGGACGTTTTCCGCGAGCGGCAGATCGGCGAGCGTATGGACCAGTTTGCCCGCGCGATCGCGCACGGTGAGTGTCACCGGAAATCGCGACTCCGGGACGAGGTAGGAATACGGCCGGTGCAATTGCTCGACGAGGAGGTATTTTCCATCAGGCGAGGGCGCGGCATCCTCGAAAATGCCCTCGAGCCCGAGCGACGAGACCGCGCCGTCGAGGGAAACGAGCGCGAGTTCCGCGGTCGCGTAGTGATCGAAGAGTGCCTCGTCGTGGGAACTCGCGAGCATGTCGGGATAGGTGCGGCCGGGATTCTTGCCGGTGAGATTTTCCTGCACGATCGGTCCGGACGGCACGGTGGATGCGACCGGCGCGGCGCCGCGTTTCGCGGGCACGAGGGGCGCGAGGAGTGTCGTGGCGTCGACCCACGCGGGCGTGAGCGTGACGGTGTCGAGCGCGCGGCTCGTGAGCCGGCGCGCCTTGGCCGAGGCAGTGTCGGCCACCCAGAGTTGAATCTCGCGATCGGTGGTGAGGGTGAAGGCGAGACTGCGGCTGTCGCGCGACCAGCTCACCGCGCCCAGGCGCGCCTCGGCCGGCAGTCCGCTCACGCGCATTTCCGCGCCGTCGGGCAGCGCCTTGAGCGCGAGGCTGGTGAAATAAGCCTCGCGGGTCGGGCCGGAGGTCGCGGGATTGATGCGCAGGCCGGCAATCCGAAGCTCCGGTTGGGAAAGTTCCGCGACCGACGGCAAGGCCGCGCGACCGGCGAGCAGCAGGAATTTCCGATCGGGACTGACAAAGACCGTGGGCGTGAGCGGTGCATCGACCACCGCGACCAGCGCGGGCGACGGCAGGTGATAGGAGGAATCGGTTTGCGCGCGCGAGAACGGCACCAGCGCAACGGTGAGCAACACAGCCGGACGAAGGGGGAAGCGCATGGCGGACGCTATTGGCGCGCAGCACGGCGTGGCAACACGAGACAGTTTCGGCGCGGCGCTGTGTTGTCGTGGCGCAAATTCGGCGTGCGTCGACCGCCCGGTCGGGCACGTTCGCGCCGATCATGCCGAGTTTCCGCGCCGAAATCCGCCCGACGCTCACGCTCGCCGCGCCCATTATCGTGGGCCAGGTGAGCCAGATGCTCATGGGCGTGACGGATAGTGTGATGATCGGGCACGCCGGCACGGTGCCACTCGCGGCGTCATCGTTTGGCGGAAATGTCTTCGGGGTGTTCTACGTGCTCGGAATCGGGCTGATGCTGCCGGTGAGTATTTTCGTTTCACGAGCGCACGGCGCCAACCGGCCGGACGAATGCGCGGAATATCTCCGGCATGGGCTGGCACTGGCGTTGTTCTTCGGCGTGCTGGAAACCCTGATGATGGCGGCGATGAGCCTTGGGCTGTCGCGTTTCGGTCAGCCTCCCGAAGTGCTCGCAATCGTCACGCCGTTTTTCCTGCTGATCGCGACGTCGCTCACGACGGTATTTGTTTATCTGGTGCTGCGGCAGTTCGCCGAGGCGATGGGGCATCCCTGGGCGCCGATGTTCATCATGCTCGCCGGCGTCGCGCTCAACGCGGCGCTGAACTGGGTGTTCATCTACGGCCATCTCGGCGCGCCGGCGCTCGGCCTGACGGGCGCGGGCATCTCGACATTGTTGTCACGGACGCTCGGGGCGCTAGTGATCTTTCTCTGGCTGCGGCGCGACGCGGCGGTGCGGGCGGCCTGGCCGAAGCGGTGGTTCGGGCATTATTCGTGGACGCGGTTTCGGGAGATGCTGCACGTGGGCCTGCCCGCCTCAGGCATGCTGCTGTTTGAAAGCACCGCTTTTGCCGCTTCGGGCGTAATGATCGGTTGGCTGGGCGCGGCGCCGCTGGCGGCGCATCAGATCGCGTTCAGCAGCGCGTCGCTGGCGTTCATGTTTCCGCTCGGGCTCTCGATGGCGGCGGGCATGCGGGTGAGCCGGGCGATGGGAGCCGGCGAACTCAACCGGCGGCGGCCGATTGCGCTGGGCGCGTTTGTGATCGGCCTGGCGATCATGGGCGGGTTCGCGCTGATGTTCGGCTTCGGCGGCCGCACGATCGCGGGGTGGTTTGTGCACGATGCCGCCGTCATCGCGCTCGCGGCACAACTCCTCGTGGTCGCCGCGCTCTTCCAACTGGTCGACGGCATGCAGGTGATCGCGGCGGCTTGTCTGCGCGGGATCACCGACGTGAAGATGCCGGCCGTGCTCACGTTTGGGGCGTATTGGATCGTCGCGCTGCCTTTGGGATACGCGCTGGGCGTGCGCGGACCACTGGGCGCCGTGGGCATGTGGATCGGGATCGCGGGCGGGCTCGCGCTGGCGGCGATTGCGCTCACGGCGCGGTTCGCGCGGCTGACGCGCTCAAACGCCTAGCTTCGCTTTCACTTCCGTGAGCGTCAGGCCGGCGACGCGAACGACTTTCTGCCGCGACTTGTCGCCGTGCGCGACGGTGACGGCGCGTTTCGGCAGGCCGAGCTCCGCAGCGAGAAATTCGCAGAGCGCGTCGTTCGCGCGGCCTTCGAGCGCCGGCGCGTGGATTTTGACCTTCAGCGCGTCGCCGAGCCAGCCGACCGCCTCACTGCGCGGCGCATTGGGCACGGCCTTGACGGCGAGGGTGCAGAAAATCCCGGGCACGGCTGATTTCAGGCGAGTGCTTCCGCGAGCGCGGCAATGATCTCCTCGACCGGTTCGGTGCCGACGCACAAACGGAGGAGATCGGGATCGATCCCGCTGGCGGCGAGCTCGGCGCGGCCGGCGGGCGTGGTCACGAGATCGTAGTGCGCGAGATACATGAACGGGCAGATGAGCGTGGTCGTCATGCCGAAGCTCGGGCCCTTCGGCAGGCGCAGCCGGTCGTAGAATTTTTCCAGCGGCATCCGCAGCGAAAACGAAATCATCCCGCCGTTCGCCCCGCGCTTGGTGATCAGGTTGAGGTAGTTGTTGCGCGAATCGGGATGCAGCGTCCAGAACACCTCGCGCACGACGGGCTGCGTGACAAGAAACGCGACCACGCGCGGCAGGTTTTCATGGATCCGCGCGAGCACGTCCTCGGTGCGGCCAATCTGCCACGCGAGCCGGGCGAGATCGCGCGGATAGACGGGCTCGAGCGCGGCGGTGATGCGCGGGCGGAGCGCCGCCGCGTCGGCGCCGGCGGGATTGATCGCGGCGAGGCCGGCGGTGAGATCGCCGGCGCTGGCGGTGTATTTGGTCAGGCTTGCGGTGACGACATCGGCGTGCGCGAGGAGATCGAGGTTGAAGACCGACACGACTGACGGATCGAGGACGAGGCGGGCGCCGTGTTTTCGACAGAGGGCGGCCAGGGCGGCAACGTTGGGCGTCTGGATGAGCGGATTGGTCGGCACCTCGGCGACGATGCCGGCGAGACGCGAACCATGCGTGGCGAAGAGTTTTTCGAGACCTTCCTCGTCGAACACGTCGCGCACGTAGATGTAGTCGGCGGGCGTGGAGGTGAATTTCTTCAGGATCGCGATGGTGTCGAGGTAGAGCCAGCCGAGCTGCACCCAGACGGTGCGGCCGCGCGCCGCCTGCAGATCGGCGATGGCGCGGAACGTGGCGTAGATCGCGTTCATCCCGCTCGGCGCGAGCAGAAGATCGGCGTCGCCCGCGGCCGGCATGGCCCGGCGCAGACAGCGACGGATTTCGCCGGTGGCGTCGCCCGGGAACGTTTCCTCGGGATGGACGGCGGGGAGGGCGCCCCGGCGGACGAGTTCCTCCTCGGCCTGGCGGGAAGAGAGGAAACCGCCGATGTTTTGGAGAAAGGTTTTCGCGCGCGCGTAGACCTCGGGGGACTCGGCATGGGCGACACCATGCACCGCGCCGTCGCGCACGCGCGTGGCATTGCTGGCGGCGCCGAGATGCGCGACGAGTTCGTCCGCCATGCGGGCGGACGAGGCGAGCCAGAGGGTTTGGCCGGCGAGCGAGAGCTGCTTCATCAGCAACGCCGCGAGCTGGCGAGCGAAGGGGTGCACCACGAAGCGCGGATAGCCCGACGTGAGATGCCGCGTGATGGCCGGATCTTTTTCCTCGTAGCCGCGGACGTCGCGCATGGTCGGCAGGCTGCAGGATACGGCGTGCGGGCTGGCCGGGATGCGCTGGCCGAGCGGGAGGTGAGGAAAGGCGGACACGATGAGGCAGAGTTGAAAGTTGAAGGGTGAAAGTTGAAAGACTGAAGAAATGGGCAATGGCCCGGTGTGTCAGTGCGTGTCATCGGCCTTTCCGGCCCCCAGCGCGAAACGGTTTGCGCTGCGCGCGGGCGCGGCCTGAAGTCACGGGCGTGAAACTCATTTCCTGGAACGTCAATGGCATCCGCGCCGCGTTGAAAAAGGGTGCGATGGACTATTTTTCCGCGGTGAAAGCCGACGTGATCTGCCTGCAGGAAACCAAGGCCCATCCCGGTGACGTGCAGCACGTGGTGTGGCCGAAGGGTTACGAGGTGTTTTGGAACAGCGCCGACAAGAAAGGCTACAGCGGCACCGTGATCATCACGAAGGCGAAGCCGCTGAACGTGACGAACCACATGAGCGTCGCCGAGCACGACTTGGAGGGCCGCGTGGTCACGGCGGAGTTTCCCGAATTTTTTCTGGTGAACGTCTATCAGCCGAATTCGCAGCGCGGGCTGACGCGGCTCGATTACCGCACCAAGGAATGGGATCCCGCGTTTCTCGCGTTTCTCAAAAAGTTGGAAAAGAAAAAGCCCGTCATCTTCTGCGGCGATCTCAACGTCGCTCACACCGAGCTCGATCTGACGAATCCGAAAACCAACCGGCGCAACGCGGGTTTCACCGACGAGGAGCGCAATAATTTTTCGACCCTGCTCGGGTCGGGGTTTGTCGACACATTCCGGGTCTTCGAAAAAGGCCCCGGCCACTACACGTGGTGGAGCCAGATGATGAATTGCCGTCCGCGGAACATCGGGTGGCGCGTCGACTACTTCGTCGCGAGCGCCGCGTTGCAGCCGGCGCTGAAGCGCGCGTGGATTTCACCCGAGGTGATGGGCAGCGATCATTGTCCGGTCGGGCTCGAGCTCAAATGAGCGCGCCGCCGCCGGCGCTCGAGCTGAAAGCGCTCCTGTTGCAAACGCCCCGACTCACGCTGGCGGTGGCGGAAAGCCTCACCGCAGGCAACGTGCAGGCGCGGGTCGCGTCGGTCTCCGGCGCGTCGGAATATTTTCTCGGCGGAGTGACCGCTTATTCACTGGAGCAGAAGGTGAAACTGCTCGGCGTCGATCGGGCGGCGGCGAAGCGGGTGAACTGCGTGTCGGCCGGGGTCGCGGAGCAAATGGCGCGGGGCGCGTGCGCGCTCTTTGGCGCCGGCGTGGCCGTGGCAACGACGGGTTACGCGGAGCCGTCACCAGCCGACAAGGTCGCGGTGCCGTTTGCCTGGTGGGCGGTGGCGCACCGGGGCAGCGGCGGAAAATTTTCCACCCGGCGCGGACGTATTGAGTGTCCGGGCGCGACGCGCACGGACACGCAGAAAATCGTGGCGGACGCCGCACTGGCGGAACTGGTCGCGTTTCTGCGCGAGTTGCGGGGCTGACGGATCTATCCGCGGGCTGACCTCCAGCCGGCCTTACGTCAGCGAGTTTTGGAAAAACTCGATCACTTCGCCGCTCGGACCGGTGCAGAAGAAAATTCGGATCGGGACTTTGCCCGCGCCATTCGTGGTCTCGATCGCGACTTCCTTGGGCTCCACGGTGATTTTCGCGCCGAAGGCCCGGACGCGGGCGGCGACTTCATCGAGCTGCGCGGTGCGCAGCGCAAAATGCAAAATCGAGCCGTCGGGGGCGGGGGTGTAGGCCAGGTCCTCGAAAACTTCGATGTAATTCCCGCCACCGGTATCGAGCATGATCGCGCGCTGCGGCGCGGCGCGCCACGCGATCTTCTCGGTGCAACCGAGGGCGTCGCGATAAAACCGGAGCGTCCGATCCCAGTCGCGGGTCTTGACGCAGACGTGATGGAAGCCGGAGAGCAGCGCGCTCATGCGCGCTTTACGGCGCGATCTTCTGCACGAGCGCCATCAGCGGCTGCACCTCGGTGGGCGGCTTGACCCAGTCGCTGTAGAGCAATTCCGGCATCGTGTAGCGCGTGTTGTAGAGGAGGCAGTTCGCGGCATCGTTGCGCGAGATGTGGCCGGCCTTGACGGTCGCGCCGGCGTAGAGACCGGCGACCTTCGTGTAGAGCAGCATCGGCGTGCGGAGGATTTCGGCATTGTAGCGCTCGGCCTCGGCTCCCCGGGGACCGGCAATCGCCTTCGCGTCGACCCCGATGTTGAAGCGGTGGTTGAAGAGCAGGCGGGGCGTGTTCTCGTCCGTGATGACGTAAATGGAATAGACCGAATTGGCGCCGATTTGCAGGCCGAGGCTGGCCTCGCCCGCGCTGATCAGCACGGGGATGCTCCAGTGGCCGCTGGGTTTCTTGACCATGATGATGCCGTAGCCGTCCTTCACGCCGAAGAGAAACGCGCCCTTGAACTGATTGACGATGATGAGCGCCCGGGCTTTTTGCAGCACGAAGGCGGGGATGGCGGTGTCGGGCCGGCTTTGAAATTCCTGGAGGATCGCCTCGCACGTCTCGACACGGTCGACGAGATCGGCGCGGGAGACCTCGGCGCGCACGACGGCGGCGCCGAAGAGCGCGAGGATGTAAAGGGCGAGGAGTTTCTTCATGACGATGCGAAAGGCTTAATCAGGCGCAGTGTATGCACGGTGCAGCGCGCTTGGAAAGCGCGGAGTGAGAGCCGCCTAAAGCCCGACAAACCCCGACTCACAAGGTTCCAAACGCCCCTCGAAACCGCCCTAAACCCCCGCGTCGGGCGTGGTCGGGCACCGGGGCATGGGCACGAAGGTGGCCGCGGGCCTAGTCGAGGCCTCGAGCGGTGAGTTCGTCCTCGTCCCAGCCGAGGTAGTGTCCCAATTCGTGGAGGTAGGTGAGGCGGACCTCTTCGCGGAAGGTGGCCACGTCTTCCTCGGCAAAATCCCAGAGACTTTCGAGGTAGAGAATGATTTGGGCGGGCGAAGGATGATCGGTGGCGAGTTCCTGGCCGTGCGGGCTGCCGGTGAACAACCCCAGGATGTCCGGCTCAAAGCCCTCCGCGAGCACGTCGGCGGCCGGTTGCGCTTGGTAGTGCACCGGGACGCCGCGGGCCAGGGGGCGAATTTCGGGTGGCAACTGGCGCTGCGCGGCGCCGACGGCCGTGGCGGCGAGCTCGGTAAGCTGGGCGAATTTCACGGCCGAAGTTCGGACGAGAGATCGAGTTTTTCAAACCGTTCGCCGAGCCACCAGAGCCCGCACCAGATTTCCCCGACGAGGATCACGATCACGGTCAGTGTCGCGATGACGATGGCGGAGGGGAGGCCCACGAGCCACTGCGTGAGAAAAATGACGGCGCCGGCCACCAGCACCGCCGGCAACAATACGATGACCATGGTAAGTAACTGACCGATGCCGAAAATCACCCGCTGGCCCATGAGGTCGATGCCGCCGCCGCGCTGGCGCGTGGCTTGGAACCAGGCGGGAAACACGAGCGCCGCGGCGTTGGGCACGAGCAGCTGCAGCACGCAGAGCGGCGGGATCACGAGGGCGACGGCGAGACCGGCGGATAGGCGCACTGCCGGAGTGAGCCACGTGACGGGCACGACCCGCGGATCGAGCGCACACACTACGGACAAGAGCGTGAGCCACAGCAGGCCGGTGAGGATCGCCGTGGGGGTCAGCAACCCGCCCAGCACAATCTGCCAGCCGCCCAGCGGATAGGTTTTCAAAATGTCGGAGTGCGTGAGATCGCTCCGGAGATCCTGGCGGGCCAGTTGCGGGCCGAGCATCAGCGTGTAGCCGGCGAACATCGCGGCGAACCCGCAAATGCCCAGCACGATGGGCTTCAGATCGGGCTGTCGCACGATCCAGGGCACGGCGACCACGATGACCGCGGCGCACCCGAGCCACACCCGCCAGCGAAAATACGGACGCGTGGAGAGCAGGTTTTTCCAGAGGAAGGCGAGCTCGGGCCGGCCGGCGCCGCTCAGGCGGAAGGGCTCGCGGCGCGCCTTGGCTTTCTCGGACCCGATGCGGTAGTTGCCACTGCGGACCTGGGCGATGCGCGCGGCGCGTTTTTCCGCCAGGGCGATCGAGGCTTCCTCGAAGGAGGTCTCGATTCGCACGACCCAAAAATAATGCATGAGGAGGAGGAGCACCGCCGGTCCCAGCGCGAAGAAGAAATCACGCACGCCGGAGGCGAGGAACGGCGCCACGAGCAGTTTGCCCGGCACCAGCAGCCAGTGCAGCACGCCGGTATCGATCAGTCGGGCGACGTAGGCGAAAAACGTGCCGGGCCCCACGCCGTCCTGCACCGTGAAAGCGGGTGCGCTGCGCCACGTTATCACGAGCGTTGCCACCGCGGCCAGACACACGACGCCGAAAACGATCGTGCGCCGGCGGGTCACGCTCACGCCGCCCTCCACCAGCCGCGAGATGGTGAGCGCGGAACCGGTCAGGTGAAGATTGACGGCCGAAAGCAGAATCCACCAGCCGACGGCGTGCATCGTGGTGTGGCCGCTGAGAAAGCTCCAGCTGCTGGAAATCAGCGTGAAGATCAGCGCGGAAAACAGAATGCGCAGTTGCGCGCCCAGCACCTTGAAATGGATCAGCCAGCGCCGCGAGATCGGCGCCGGAAACAAAAACGCGGCCTCCGCCTCGGTGAACGCGAGCCCGGGCTTTTCGGAGGGCAACGCCCAGGCGAAGGTCGCGATGGCGAGCAGCGCCAGCGCGCCGAAGGTGGCGAGCGTGGCGGTGAGATCGATCGGGGGCAGTTCCACTCCGGGAACGCCGCGCGGCCGGGAATGCGGGGTGTAGAACCGCCGCAAAAACGTGAGATAAAACCAGCCGACGCCGACGATCGCACCGATGAGATATTTCGGCTGCTTCAACCGGCGCACCCGGGAGAGCACCAGATTTTTCAGCGACGTGAGCCGCAGGTAGAGCAGGGCGCCGAGCATGGGAGTCGCCAGGGCGGGGCCCGCTCAGCTTTCCGATCCGCCCGTGGCGCGGATGAAAACTTCCTCGAGGCTCACACTCGCCTCGCCGTTGCTGAATTGCGCCGACACTTCCGGGAGCGAGCCGTCGGCGATCTTCCGGCCCTTTTTGAGGATAAGCACGTGCGAGCAGACCTCCTCGAGCAGGTGTAGCAGGTGGGAGCTGAGGACGATCGTCGCGCCGGCCTGTGCGCGCTTGAGAATGGAATTTTTCATCCGCCGGATGCCGAGCGGATCAAGCCCGGTGAGCGGCTCGTCGAAAAACATCACCTGCGGCCCGTGCAGCAGGCCGCACGCGATCGCGAGTTTCTGCTTCATGCCGCGCGACAGGGCGCCGGGCAGTTCGTCGGCCTTGTCGGCGATCTCGAGCTCTTCGAGCAGCGGCTGGGCCAGGGTCTCGTGATCGGCGACGCCATAGATGCGGGCGACGAAGTTGAGATGCTGCCGCACCGTGAGGTAGTCGAAGAGCCGCGGTTCGTCCGGAAAAAACGCCAGCGCGCGTTTGGCTGCGACCGGGTCCTTCGCGATGTCGTGGCCGGCGATGCGCACGGTGCCGCTGGTGGCGGGGATGATGCCGGCGAGGCAACGCAACGTGCTGGTTTTACCGGCGCCATTGGGGCCCACGAGGCCGAGCACCTCGCCCGGCCGGGCGGAAAAGGACAAATCAGTCACCGCGGGAAAGTCGCCGTAGCGCTTGGAAAGGGCGAGGACCTCAATCATGGGCGGGGACGCTGGCCGGCGACCGCCGCCGCCGCAAGCTCGCTCGGCCTCGGGGGTGGGTTTTGCCCCGGCGCGGCGAGCATCGGAAAAATTCCGCGTAACCATCGCTCGCCGGGTTCGTCAATCCCGCACACTGGCACCATTCGCCTGTGGGTTCCCCAAAACAAACAACCCGATAACTTCCCCAGTTCTTCCCATGAAATCATTCGTCAAAGTTCTTGTCACGGTCCTCGCGCTCGGCGTGACGGCCTCCGTTACCACCCTCCGCGCTGAGGATGAAAAAGCTCCGCCCGCCGAGGGTGGCAAAAAGGGCGGCGGCCGAGGCGGTCGTGGTGGCATGCTGACCGTCGAGCGGATCGAGGAAGCGGTTGGCACGCTGTCGGCCGATCAAAAGACCAAGATTACCGCCATTCTCGCGAAGTCCCAAAAGGACATGGAAGCCATTCCGCAAGAAGAGCGCCGCGAAAAAGGCCGCGAGCTTATGATGTCTTTGCGCAAGGACATCGCCGCCGTGTTGACGGACGAACAGAAGGCGAAGTTCGAGGCGATGCCTCAGGGTGGCCGAGGCGGCCCTGGCGGCGGTGGCAAAAAGAAACAGAATTAACCTGACACTTTGTTAGGGGTTGGTGTGGCCGCCGCGGATTGCAGCTCCGCGGTGGCCTTTTTTGTGCCCGCTGCTTTCGCTTCGACTCGGCGGCCGGCGCGCGCAGCGTGCGGCTGTGACCGAGAAGACTGAACAAACGCGGGTGGTGGTCGTCGGCGGCGGGGCCGCGGGATTTTTCGCGGCCATTGCCTGCGCGGAAAAGCTCGGCGCACGCGGCTCGGTGACCCTTTACGAAGCCACGGCACATCCGCTGGCGAAGGTGCGCGTGTCGGGCGGCGGCCGTTGCAACGTCACGCACGCGTGCTTCGAGCCGCGCGAACTCGTGAAAAAATATCCGCGCGGGGGCCGCGAGCTGCTCGGGGCGTTTCACCGCTGGCAGCCGCGCGACACGATCGCGTGGTTCGCGGAGCGCGGCGTCGAGACGAAAACGGAACCGGACGGACGGATGTTTCCCATCACCGACGACTCCGCGACGATCGCCGAGTGCCTCTTGCAGGCGGCGGAGAAAGCCGGCGTGCAGGTGGTGACGAGCATGGGGCTGCGGATGGCGGAGCGGGTGGGCGGTGGCTTCTGGCTCACGCTCACCGACGGCTCCAACGTGCGCTGCGAAAAACTCCTGCTGGCGACCGGCGGCAACCGCTCGAGCGCCGGCTTCACCATGGCCGAAAAACTCGGCCACACGATCGAGCCGCTCGTGCCGTCGCTGTTCACGTTTCACATCGATGACGCGCGGCTGGTTGGGCTTTCGGGGGTCTCCGTGGAGCACGCGGTCACGAGCGTGAGCGGCACGAAGTTGCGCACCGACGGGCCGCTGCTGATCACCCATTGGGGCCTGAGCGGACCGGCGGTGTTGAAACTTTCCGCCTGGGGTGCGCGCGAGCTCGCCGCGGTGAACTATGAATTTCCGCTCGTGGTGAATTGGGCGCCGCCGCACACGCGCGATTCGCTCGTCCGCGAATTGGGCGAGGTGCGCACGAAGAATCCCAAAAAACAAATCACGACGTGGAGTCCGCTCGCGATGCCCCAGCGCCTGTGGGAACGGCTCGTGACCTCCGCGGGCATCCCCGCGGCGGCGCCCTGGGCCCAGGTGGGCAACGCCGCGCTCGGCACGCTGGCGACGCAGATTACCGCCGCGGAGTTGAAGGTGGTCGGGAAAAGCACGTTCAAGGAGGAGTTCGTCACCTGCGGCGGCGTGAAACTCGCGGAGGTGGATTTCAAAACGATGGAAAGCCGCGTGTGTCCCGGCCTGCACTTCGCCGGCGAGGTGCTCGACATCGACGGCGTGACCGGCGGCTTCAATTTCCAGTCCGCGTGGACCACCGGCTGGCTGGCCGGCCAGGCGATGGCAATGTAGGCCTGGCCGGTGGCCGGGCGGTCCGGCAATTTTACGCCGCGCCGTTTTTCCGCCGGCGATCGAGGCGGTAAAGCGGGGCGTCCTCGAACAGCCGCGCGGTGCGGAGCCGGCCGAGGAACTCGAAGCTCACCGCCGCCAAATCCTCCGCGCTACAGAGCGCGGCGAATTCCTGGCTCGCGTAGACCTGTCCCGGCGCGGTGATCGGTTCGATGCGCGCGGCGCGGTTCACATGGGCGCCCACGCACGTTTCGCGCTTCAGCACCGGATCCATGAACGCGAAGACCGGGCCGGCGTGCAGCACCATGCGGACGCCCAGATCGGCCGGGAGACCGTGCTCGGACCACGTGGTGCGGAGAATCGCGTCGCGGACCTCGAGGGCGAAATTGGCGGCGTCAGGCAGCTCGTCGAAGACGAAGTAGAGCGACTTGCCCCAGCTCTCCGCGACGACCGGCGCGGCGCCCGGCAAACCGGCGATCACTTTCGCGAGCGCGGATTTGAATTCGCGGATGAAGAGCGGCATCTGCCGCTCTCCGATCTTTTTGTGGTTAATCACCTCCGCGAACAACATCGCCTTGATCTCGTGGCGGATCGTCACGCCGTCCGCTTCGGTGGTGAGCACGCTCACCTTGGGCACGGGCTTGAGCGGGACGGGCACGGTTGCGGGCGCACCGCTCGGATGAATGATGAACGGCGTGAGCTCGCGTTGCGCCCACTCGGCGACGACATCGCCCGTGCCGCCGGGTCGCGTGGCCGGCGCGCCGTCCCACACCGCGAGCGCCTTGAGCTCGAAGTCGAGCGCCTGGGCCTGCAGCACCGCGAGGCCCGTCACGACGCGGTTCGCATACACGAGGCCCATCGTGGAGGGATCGTTTTCGGCGGCGCCAAAATCGGCGGGGCTGGCGATCACGCAGGTGTTCGCGTGCGCGAGGATGTTGTGGAAACGTTTTTCCCACTCGGGACCGGCGAAGCTCACGCTCTGCCGCTTGAAGGTGTCGACCGGGCAGGGCAACACGAGATTCACTTTCGCTTCGAGCTCGAGCAGCACTTCGCAGAAAATGATGTCCGCGCCGCACGCGGCCGAGGAGTAGCCGAAACCGGGTTTGATCTGCTTGAGCTGCGCGCGAATCTCGTCGCGCACCGCGGCCTCGCGCTCCGCCGGAAACCGCGCGGCCGGCCGGCCGCTCGCGTCGATCATGTGGCCGGAAAACACGACGACTGACGGAAATTGAAAACACCGGTCGAGCCACTCGAGCCCCTGCTCGCTCTGGCCGAGCACTTCCTTCACCCGCCGTTTGATCGAAGCGACGTCATACCAGCTATGCCGGGAGTCCTCGCGCTTTTTGGCGTAGAAGCCGACGATCTCGCGGGCCTGACGGCGCATCGACGCCTGATCGCGCCAGCGGCCGGGAAATTTTTCCACGGCCTGCTTGTAGTATTTCGCCGCCTCGGTCGTGGAGCCTTGGTGCGTGAGGGCCTCGGCGAGCGTGGCCATCAGCCAGCCATCGGGTTTCTCGAGCGTCTGACCGAGTTCGATCCGGCAGTATCGTTCGACCTTGGCCGCACACGCGCGCGCTTCGTCCAGTTTGCCGAGCGCCGCGAGGGTGAACGCGAGATTGATGCCCGGGTAATAAGACTCCTTCAGCGCGAATGCGTCGCCGTAGTATTTGCACGACTGCTGCAGCGCCTCGATGCCCGCCTCCGCATTGGTGGCGCGCCGCCACACTTCCTTGTAGACGCGACCGAGCAGGCTGAGCGTTTCCTCGTCCTTGGCGGCCTCGGGCTCTTTCAACAAATCGCCGAGCACTTCCCGTGCGGCGTCGAGCGCGCCCGTCTGCGCGAGCGCGAGCGCGAGTTGCTGCTGCAGCATCTTGTCGCTGCCGAAACGCGCCAGTCCGTCGCGCGCGACTTCGATCGCGGTGAGGAGCTGGCCGGCCGAGACGGCCTGCTTCGCGGTGTGCCCGAATTCGAGCACGTCCTGCGACATCGGTGGGGTGGTGCGGCCGGACTCTTCGGAGTTCTCGTAGAGGATCACGGGGGCAGACGCTGAGGGAATTTCGGCGCGCGGCAATGCTGCGATGAGGCGGAGCCCGGAGATCGGGTGACACGGGGTAGGGAGAAGGGGAGGCGGCCGAAGAGGTGGTGTCGCGCTGTGCGCTTGTGGATCTTCTCCGTGTCCCCCATTCCCTCCGTCTCCGCCTCTCGCCTATGATGTCCTATTGGCAACTGCTGCTACTGGTCGTGCCGGTGTTCGCGTTGATCGCGATCGGCGTGACGGTGCGGCGGGTGCACTGGATCGAGGGCGAGGCGGAGACGAGTCTCGTGCGGCTGGTCATCAATCTGTGTTACCCGGCCCTCATCTTCGAGTCGGTCGCGGGCAACGCCGCGCTGCGCACGCCCGGCAATCTCCTGCTGCCACCGTTGGTGGGCTTTGGGATCACGTTTCTCGGGATCCGCGCCGGGCTGCTCGTCGCGAAAATGATCGGGCTGCACGTGGGTTCGGGTCTGCGGACGTTTGCGCTCGCCGTTGGCGTGACGAATTACGGCTACCTGCCGCTGCCGATCATGGAGGGCATCTGGGGACCGGAGAGCCGTGGCGTGCTGCTCGTGCACAACGTCGGCGTCGAGGCGGCGATCTGGACCGTGGGGCTGCTCATCTTGAGCGGTGAGTCGTTGCGGTCGGGTTGGCGCCGGCTCGTGAGCCCGATCGTGATCACGCTGGTGCTGGCCGTGGTGTGCAATCTGGCCGGCGTCACGCCCCATCTGCCGAAGGTGCTGACCGACGCGATTCACGCGCTGGGTGTATGCGGCATTCCGCTCGGGTTGATCATGACGGGGGTGAGTCTCGCGAATTTTTTGGATCAACCGGAGCATCTGTTCGACCCGAAGATAGTGGGGGCGGCGGCGGCCCTGCGGTTGGGCGTGCTGCCGTTGCTGCTCCTGGCGCTGGCGAAATGGCTGCCGTGCTCAGTCGAACTGAAACGCGTGATCGTCGTGCAGGCGGCGATGCCGGTGGCGATGGTCTCGGTGATCATTGCGCGGCTTTACGGCGGCAATCCGCGCACCGCCGTGCAGATCGTGCTGGGCACGACCGCGGTCGGGCTCTTCACCATTCCGCTCTGGTTGCGCGCGGGTCTCGCCTGGGTCGGACTCTGAGCCGCGCCGGGCGTCAGTGCGCCGCCGGCAGGAAATAAAACAGCACGCCGATGATCGCGTAGAGCGCGAGGAGCTGCACGCCCTCGAGCCAGTTGCTCTCGCCATCGCCCGCGATCTGATCGGTCACGAAGGCGGCGAGCACGACCGCGGCGATTTCCGGCAGGGAGAACTCGAGGTTCAGCTGATGCGGAAACAGGTAGCTCGCGAACACGAGCACGGGAGCCACAAACAGCGCGATCTGCAGGCTCGAGCCGATCGCGATGCCGAGCGAAAGATCCATCTTGTTCTTCAGCGCCATCGTGATCGCCGTGGAGTGCTCGGCGGCGTTGCCGACAATCGCCACGATGATGACGCCGACAAAGGTCTCGGTGACGCCGAGCGAGTGCTGCGCCGCTTCGACCGCGCCGACGAGAAATTCCGAAACCCAGGCGACGAGAACCGTCGCGCCGAGCAACACACCGACCGCTTTGCCGACGGACCACGGATCTTCGTGGTCATCGGTGGCATCCTCCTGGTCGCCGATGTCGGCCTCGCCGCCGACGAAGAGCTGCTTGTGCGTGACGAGCGAGAAGAGGAGCATCGCGCCATAAGTCGCGAGCAGGATGATCGCGATCGCGACGGAGAGTTTTTGCTCGGCGGCCGGGGACCAGCCGCCCGGCGAGCGGGCCGCGGCGATATGAAATACCGTGGGAATCACGAGCGCTGCCGCCGCGAGAATCAGCGCGGTGCAGGAGGAGCGCACGGCGGTCTTGTTGAACGTTTGCTTCGGAAAACGCATCCCGCCCGCGAAGATCGACACGCCCAGCACCAGCAGCAGATTGCCGATGATCGAGCCGGTGATCGACGCCTTCACCACCTCGATGTGCCCGGCGCGCAGCGCGATCAGCGCGATGATGAGCTCGGCGGCATTGCCGAAGGAGGCGTTGAGCAAACCGCCGACGCCCTCGCCCATGCGGTGCGCGAGCTGCTCGGTCGCGTGACCCATCCACCCCGCGATCGGAATGATCGCGAGGGCCGACACGATGAAGAGCGCGGTCTGGTTGTGCCACGCGGGGACGTAGCGCAGGGCGAAGGCCACCGGCACAAACACGAGCAGCCAGTCGAGCGACGGCCGCAGCCAGCGGGATTTTTCGGCGGTAGCAGACATGCGCCGAGGGAACCCGGCGACGCGCACAAGTCGAGCGCAAGTGAGCACTCGCGTCCCGTCGCGCGATCGCGCGACCGCCTCAATTCGCTCCGACTCGGAGCGCCGCGCTCAGCTTTTCTTTTCCCCGCCGAAAGAAAACGGCGCGAGGGTGAGATTGGAGTAGGGCGTCGTCGAGCGTTCGGCTTCCTGCGCGAGAATCGCCGCGCGAACTTCGGGGGAGTTATCGAGGAGATTTTGGAAATGATTCCGCTGCAGCGTGAGGAAAATGCACGGCACCAGCGTGCGGATCGTGGCGGTGCGCGGCGTGTCGCGCAGGAGGGCGAGTTCGCCGAAGTTGTCGCCGTCCTCGAGGATTTTGACCGATTGGTTGATCCCGAGCGGGTCCTTTTTGAGCACGTCCACGCGGCCGCGCGCGATGATGTAGAACTTGTCGCCCGGATCGCCCTCGATGACGACGTCGCGGCCGGCGGGCACGCTCTCGGTCGCGAATTGGGCCGTCGCAAGATCGAAGAGCATCTGGTCGTCGAGCTTGGAGAGCAGCGGAAACTGTTTGAGCCGCTCGACGGTGATGTCGGCGCGCCGGCCATCATCGCTGGTTTGAATGCCCTCCTGCTTGCGCCAGAGGGTGGCGTAGAGGCCGTTGAGGGCGAGAAGTTCGGCGTGCGTGCCGGACTCGGCGAGCTTGCCCTTGTTCATCACGAAGACGCGGTGGCAGTTCGCGACCGACGCGAGCCGGTGCGTGACGGAGAGAACGGTGCGGCCCTTGCTCAGGCGTTCGAGCGTCTCGTTGATCGCGATCTCGGTGCCCGGATCGAGCGCGGAGGTGGCTTCGTCGAGGAAGAGGATGCGCGGGTTGCGCAGCAGGGCGCGGGCGATCGCGAGGCGTTGCTTTTGCCCGCCCGAGAGCAGCGACCCCCGCTCGCCGACCGGCGAGTCGTAGCCCTTCGGCATCGCCATGATGATGTCGTGAATCTCGGCATCTCTGCACGCGGCCTCGATCTCGGCGTCGGTGGCGGAGATGCGGCCGAGCCGGAGATTTTCGCGGATGCTGGTGTTGTAGAGAAACGATTCCTGAAACACGACCGCGCTCTGACCGATGAACGATCCCTTGGTGACGGTGCGGAGATCGTGGCCGTCGATTTCAACCGAGCCGCCGTCGGGATCGAAGGAACGCATCACGGCGTTGAGCACCGTGCTCTTGCCGGAGCCGGAGGGGCCCACGAACGCGACCGACTCGCCGTGATTGATCGTGAGGGAGACGCCGTCGAGGATGCGCCGGTCGGGCTCGGGGGTGAAAACGTAGTCGCGCAGCCGGATCGCCTCGCGGATCGGCGGCAGGTCGCGGGCGTCGGCGGCGTCGGGCACGGCGGATTTCTGCTCGAAGATTTCCTCGATGCGCACGAGGCCGGCCGCGGAGTTGATCAGCGAGCTGGAGTATTGCGCCAGATAGTAGAGCGAGGTCGAAAGCGAGATGAAGACGGTGTAGAAGGCCACGAGCTGGCCCACGGTGATCGTGCCCTTGAACGCCATCGAGCCGCCGATCCCGAGCACGATGATCTGCAGCGTGTAGATGCCGATGCTGGCGGAGCGCTCGAGCGCCGAGGTGAAAAACGCTCCGCGCACCGCCGTGCCCGCGAGCGAACTGAGTTTTCCGGAAAAACGCTCGCTCATCGTGCCTTCGAGGCCGAAGGCGCGCACCACGTGACGGCCCGCGGTAGCCTCGTCGACGGCCGTGAGCACTTCGGCCTCGCGATTCTTGCGCTCTTCGGCCGCCGCGCCGGCGCGGGGCGCGAAGATGCGCGGCCCCAGCAGCGTCATCGGCCAGAGCAACTGCGCGAACAACGCGAGCCGCCAGTCGACGGTGAACATCACGATGTTGTAGCCGATGACGTCGAGGCAGGGCTTCCAGCCCCACGCGACCCATGTGCCGAGTGTCTGTTCGACGGCGACGAGATCGTTCGAGTAACGGGCGGAGACTTCACCGGCGGAATATTTTTGGAAGAACGACGGCGACATCGTTTGCAGGTGGTCGAACAGCCGCTGCCGGACGCCCGCGAGCACCTTGGATGAAAGCCGCGCGTAGGTGTAGTCGCTCGTCATGCCGGCCGCGGTGGTGATCAATGTCGCGATCCCGAGCGCGATCAGCGTGTGGACGAGCACCGTGCTGTTGCGGGGCGTGATGCCCTCGTCGATCAGGTGGCTGAACGCCATCGGCACAAAGGAATTGAATCCCATCTCCAGCAGCATGCAGCACCCGACGATGCAGAGCGGCCCGGGATGGCCTTTAAACCAGCGAAAAAGCCGGACGACGTAGGTGAAGGGGCTCATGCAGGATCGAGAAGTCGGGCGGAGCTCAAAAGGAGATGTTCGTGCGGAGGCTGAACACCACGGCGTCGGGGATCCGACCGGTTCCGGCCGGCCGAATCACCCAGTCGATCTCTGGTGTGATGGAAAAATATTTGGTGAAGACAACCTGGTAATAAAACTGCCAGCGGTTCTCGAAAAAATAATCCGGCCCGCCGGCCGCGCGGGAGGCGGCGGCGTAGGGTTGGCTGAAGCGCGTATAGAGAAAATTGAGGTAGGCGACGTCCTGGTCGCGGCCCGGGAGCAGGCCGGTGTAGTAAGGCCCGCCACCATAACCGTAGTGGTAGCTGTTGCGATCGGGCGGGGCGTATTCGCCCACGACGTAGAGCGCGAGCCCCTGGGCGTCGTCCTTCACCTTGGGATTCTCGCGCCAGATCGTCTGATCGCCGTTGAGAAAAAACGCGAGGTTGCCGCGGTGCAGCGCGCCGGTCGTGACGTCGGCGTAGTCACGCGTGCTGTGGTAAACGCCCAGCTTCCACGTGCCGGAAGGCAGCGGGGCATTTTCACCGTAGTCGTGGTTCACGCCGACCATGGCGATGCTCGTCGCGCCTTCGCTGCGGCCAAGGCGAAGCCCGTGCAGGCCGTGGGGATTGGTGCCCGTCGCGGGATCGTTGGGGTTGCCGTCGTAAACGGCCGCGGAGAAAAACCACACGCTGTTCGGCTCGTAGTAAAGCCGCGCCCCGAGCGCGCCGGTGGGGTAGAGCGGGAGCGGGATCGTGTCGGCGTAGCTGTAGATGGGATATTCGAAATCGGCGGAAAGCTTGCCGACGCGGAGCGTAAGTTTGTTTTGGAGCCAGGCTTGCTGCAGCCAGACTTCGTGGAGGTAGACGCCGCGGTCGATGAAGTAGCTGCTGACCTTGTTCACGTCGCCGATGAAACGGGTGGAGATGCTGGTGCCGTGCGCCGCCACGCCGCTGACGTGCAGCACCGCATCGTGCCATCCCGCCGCCTTGCCCAAATCGAAATCGAGATTCAGATCGGCGGTGCCCTCCACCGCGCCGCCCCGACCGAGGCCGCCGGAAACATTTTCATAGGCGGCGAACGTGTAGTCGAAACCGAGGTTGAACCCGCTGGCCGACCAGGCCGTGCGGCGTCCGCTCCAGTCGCCGGTCAGAAAATCATCCTTGCCGCCCCCGCCGAGCCGCGAGCGATCCACCGCGTGGAGCGTAGCGACGGCGAACGCGCTGGCGAGCAGCACCCCGGCGATGCGGCGCGGGGAAAAAATCGAAATCGACGGCAACGACATCACTCGGTTTCCAACGCGAGCACGACGGGCGAAGCGGCGGCGCGGACGATTAATTTTTGCGCGGCGATCCGCCACGTGAGGAGGGTGCGTCCCGCCAGCCAGACCACTCCCGCCCCCGCGACCGCCGGGGAATTTGCCGGCAGCACCGCCGCGAGCGCCAGCAACACCGGCCCGACCACGTCCGGCCAGGGCATGGCCGCGCGGGTGAGATGACTGCAGATCACGCGCGCGGTGTATTCTGCCGTCAGGATCGCGATCGCCACGCCCAAGGTGGACCAGCCGAGTTGGGAGCTGAAGCCGAGCCCGACCATCCCGCCCGCGACCACGGCCATCGCCGCGAGCGGCCCGGCCACTCCCCAGCTGCGCCGGGTGACAATCGCGGCGGTGATCACGTTTCCCCCCGCGCCAAACAGCAACACGCCGTCCGCCCACGTGACACCCGATTGGGCCGAGACCGGCGAGCGGAGCACGGCGGCGGCCGCCGGCCAGGTCCACAATGCGAAATAAATGCCCGCCCCCGCCACCGCTTCCACCGGCCCGATCGCCCCGAGAAAAAATTCGCCGCGCAATTTTTGCTCCAACCACGTCACAACGGTCGCGACCGCGAGCGTCGCCATCGTCAGGACGAGGAGGCCGGGATGCGTGGCATTGCCGCCCATCGATCCGATGGCGAAGACCGTGATGCCGCCGTGCCAGGCGTCGAGGGCGTGATCCAGGAATTCGCCCCACGGAGAACTGGATTTCCTCCGACGGGCGCGACAACCATCGACGTGATCGAGCAGGCAGTAACCCCACAACAACGCCACCCACAGCGGCGCCCACTGTTCGCGGTGGGGAGACGGAACGACGATCATGCCGGCGAGCAGCAGCCACATCAGCGCGGAGCCGACCCAGGTCACGGTGTTCGCGGACCACGCCGCCGGCAGCCACGTTTCCACGCGCGGTGCGACCCGGGACGAGATCCAAGCGGTCAGGCGCGAGCGATCGTCACAACGATAGACGTAAGGAGGCCTCGGCCCCGGCGAAGCTGGCGGTGCGTCGGCCACGCGCCGAGGCTTTCGGGCGTGGATTTTCTGTCAAGGAACTTGGCTCTGAAAAACGACTCGCGCGACCCGGGGAAGCGCACCCCGGTGCAGATTCTGCTGGAAGTCAGCGCGTGATCATTCAGGTCTAGAGACTTTTCCGCAAACCGCGCCTCACCCACCGAATGCCCACGTCCCGCAATCAAGCCTGGAGAGAAATTTGGGAAGCCAAGGGACGCCGCAGTTCGGGCGAGTTGCATACCATCGACGGCTACGACCTGTTGAACGCGAGCGAATGGGAGGCGATGATCGCGGCACTGGCGGCGCCGTTTGCCCTGCGACGGGACATGAGTGTGGTGGAATTGGGCTGCGGCGCAGGGGCGTTTTTATCGGCGTTGCAAGGGATCGAACCCGGACTGCGGGTGGCCGGGCTGGATTACGCGTCGAGCCTGATCGCGATCGCACGCACGCGGATCACGGGAGAATTTTTCGTCGGCGACATTTGCGCCTGCCCGGCGGTGGCGACGGCCTCCGCGGATCTCACCTGCTCGTTTGGCGTGCTGTTGTATCTGGATTCCGAAGTGGACGTCTGCCGCGCGCTCGCGGAAATCGATCGGGTGACGAAGCCTGGCGGGCAGATTTACGTCGGGGAAGTCTCCGATTTGGCGAAACGCGAGGCGGCGCTGGAGCAGCGCAAGTCCACGCACGCCGCCCACGATCGGGTGTCCGCCAAGGTCATTGATCATCTCTACCTGCCGAAAGAGCTGTTTGCCGCCGAGGCGGGCCGGCTCGGCTGGACCAACGTCCGGATGGTCGATCATGCGACGATGCCGGCGCTGGCGGGTAATCCGCTGGCCGTTTACCGCTACTCGCTCTATGCCGACAAGCCGCGATGAAATGATGCGTGGTGCGCCCCGTTTTCCGTGAAGCCCGAACTAAAAACGTTGGTCTACCTGAAGGGGAAATGGGTCCCCGGCGATCCGAACGCCGCGGAAACGTATCCCACGACGCTGGGCGACATCTGGAAATTTTACGGCAACCTCATCGACTACGTGCGCGTCGCGATGGTGCTGGTGGCGGCGTGGGCGATCACGGTGCCGGCACCATTCACGGCGGCGGCGATGATTATTGGCTCGATGTTGCTCGACTGGATCGACGGGCCGATCGCGCGGAAATTCGGCCAGTGCACCATTTTCGGATCGGGCGTGGACTGGCTCGCGGACGTGCTCGGGCAGGTGGTCACGCTCATCTGGTGGGCGCGGCTGGATCTGCGGGTGCTGCCGGTGATTTTGGCGTTCACCGCGGTCGAGATGGCGCTGTCGATTTTCGATTTCGCCGTGACGGCGCGCGGCAATTATCCGACTTATCTCGGGCCGCTGGCGAAGCGCTACAACTGGTTTTTCGCGATCCTTGACTGGTCGATCCCGAGCGGAACCTATTCGTGGTTTGGGACGTTTCTCTGGCTCGCCTATCCGTTTTTTGGCGTGATTTCCTGCCTCGTGCTCGCGCAGCCGCGATTCGGCCCCGCGCTGGAGCTGGCGCAGCGGGTGCTGTTCGTGCCGGCGCTCCTCTACATGTGGTGCGAGGCGGCCTATCTGTGTTTCATGATGAGAAACTGGCGCGAGCCCGCCCGCTCCTGAGCGACGATCAAAGGAAATGAATTCGGAGAAAAACAACATGATCCGCACGTTTGACGACGGCCCGGCGGGCGTGGCGCTGCTCGGGGTGTTGCCCGAGGCGGAGCGCGATCTTTTGCGCGCGGTGCTGGAAGCCGGCCGGCGCGATCTCGGCGACGCGTGGGCGGCGAGCGCGGCGAAGCGGGAGATTTTTTGGATCAACCTGTGGCAGCGCTCGGGCGGTGCCGCGCCGATGTCGCTCGCGGGGGTGCCCGAGGTGGATCGGTGGGCGCGCGGCTTGGCGGAGCGCGCCTATGCGGGCGAGGGCGCGGAGTGCGATGGCTATGGCTTCATCATCAATCCCATCGGCTCCAAGACGCAGAAATGGCACGTCGACTACACGCGCGACTATTCGACAATTTTTATTCCGCTCTCGCGGCTGACGACGGAGAACTGCACGCAATACGCCGTGCTGCCGCCGAACGCGCCCACCGCGGCGGTCGCGCAAGCGACGGCGAATCTCGACGTGGTGGATCTCGACGCGCTGGTGGAGGCGTGCGACTACGTGAATGTCCGCCAGCTCCTCGTGAAGCCGTTCTCCATTATCAAACTGGATTTCGGGACGATCCATCGCGGCATCTCGAACACGGGCGATTTCGAGCGCGTGATGTTTTGGATCTCAATGAACCGGCGCCGCGATTTCCTCCCCGTCGAACCCGTCGTCGAAGTGATTCACTGAGATGCAACTTTCGCAAAAAATTGCCCTGGGGTCGGGGCCGCATGGGCAAGCGGTCGTTTGCACATCGCCGCTGGGCGCCGAGGAGCGCCTTTTCCGCCTGATCGGAGACCGGGTGCCGGTGCCGGGAAAATATACGATCCAGATGGCGGACAACGAACACCTGGCGCCCGAGGACGAAACGCTGTGGGCATTGATCAATCACGACTGCGATCCCAACTGCCGGATCGATTTCGCTTCGTGGGAGCTGGTGGCCCGCCGCCCGATCGCGGCCGGAGAGGAAATCACCTACAATTATTTAAGCACCGAGTGGGAGCTGGCGGCGCCGTTCGACTGCCAGTGTGGTGCGCCGCATTGCCACCAGCGCATTCGGGGATTTCGGCATCTGGCGCGGCCGCATCGGCAGGTCATTCGTCCATTGCTCTCGCCGTTTTTGATATCGCGGCTGGCGCTCGGGGAGGAAACGGCTTCAGGGACGCGCCATGGCTGAGCCGGTCTTCACCAACCCGGCGCCGTGGTGGACCGGCGGCACGCTCCGCGCCAAGCGCGACGGCATCGAGCTCGCCGGCCGATCGGTCGCGGCGTTGGCCGAAAAATTCGGCACGCCGCTTTATCTTTACGACGGTGCGCGCATCGGGACGCAACTCGCGGAGCTGCGGGCGGCGCTCAGCCGGTTCGAGCGCCACCGGATTTTTTTCGCGCTGAAATCGAATCGCTTCCTCCCCGTGCTCGAACTTTTTCGCACCGACGGCGGCGTGGGCATCGACGCGTGCTCGCCGCGCGAGGTCGCGCTAGCCGTGGCGGCGGGCTTTGCCGCGGAGGAAATTTCCGTCACGGCGTCCAATTTATCGCCCGCCGACCTCGACGATCTCGCGCGGGCCGCGGTCCACATCAACTTCGACCAGATCGCCGTGCTGCGCCGCTATGGCGAACGCGTGCCGACGGGCACCCGCATCGGCTTGCGGATCGATCCCGCGGTCAGCGCGGGCTACGGCGTCAATTCCCGCACCGACTATGGCGGCGGCAAGCTCGGGCTCGCGTTGGAGGACCTCGACGCTGCTTTGAACGCGGCGCGCGCGGCCGGATTGGTCGTCGATACGCTTCATCTGCATCTGGGCTGGGGATTGCGCGAGAGTGACGAAGCGGCTTTCCGGCGCGCCCTCGGCCTGCTCGCCGAGGCGGCGAAACGCGTCCCCACGGTCGATACCATCAACGTGGGTGGCGGTCTCGGTGGTCGTCTGCGCGAAAGCGATCGTCCGCTCCGCCCCGAGCGGTGGGCGACGGCGATTCACGACGCGTTTGGTTCGAGCGGACCTTTGATCGCGTGCGAGCCGGGCACATTCCTGACGGCGGCGGCCGGCCTTCTCGTCGCCCGCGTGACCTCCGCTTGGAAAAAACGGGGCGAACCCTGGCTCGGCCTTGATTGCGGTCAGGCGGTCAACGTTTACGCCGCGCACTACGGGCTCGAACTGGAAATCGTTTCCGTTCGTGCACCGCTTGCGTCGCCCGCGCAGCGCACTCACGTCGCCGGTCACATCAATGAAGCGGGCGATGTTTTCGCGCGGGGGCGCGATTTGCCGGAGCTCGCCGAAGGCGACCTCGTCGCCTTGCTGCCCGCTGGCGCCTACGGATCGAGCATGGCGAGCGATCACTGTCTGCGCGGTGGTTTCACCGAACAACTCCTCTGGGCAAACGATCAACGGAACGATCGCGCCGGCTTCACGGGTGCCGGCGCCGCGGCGACGCCGCGCTCATTTCCCAGCCGCATCGCAACCCTGCCCGATCGCAGTCGCGGGCTTTTTGCCACGGCCGATCTCCCTGCGGGCACGGCGGTCGGTCGCTTCGAGGGTCCGGTGATGCCGTGGAGCGAAGTTCCCCCGGCGGAAGTGCGCTACGTGATCCAAGTGCACGACGACGGCTGGATGATCCCGCGCTCCAGTATTCGCTTCTGCAACCATTCCTGCGCCCCCAACTGTGCGCTGGATGCCGCGTTTAATGTTCACACGTTGCGCGCCGTCGCGGCCGGCGAGGAACTCACCTTCAGCTACGATTTTCTCTCGCGCGCGGAATGGCAGCGCGCCCCCGAATATTATTTCTGGGATGAACGCTGGTCGTTCGACTGCCGGTGCGGAGCGCCGGCGTGCGTCGGCCGCGTGGATTGCTACCGCATCTCACCCTGACGCACCCGCTCAGGCTCCCGGCACGGTTCGCTTGGTGACGAAGTGATGATGAATCGGGCGCAGCCGATTCGGATCGTCGAGCGCGGCTTCAATGGTGGCGCGGTCGGAGACGACGTCCCACAATGGCTGGGGCACGCTGCGGATGAGAAAAAACGCGTCGCGGGCGAGCCGATTCCACTCCGCGCCCAGGCGCACGTGATCGTCGGGCAGGATTTGCGTGCGGCAGTGATTCGCGCCGCAGAAACAGGGAAACGGCTCGATCGGGTTGAGTGTGCCGTAATCGTCCGTGAGTTCTTCGCCGGCCGCGATGTCACGCACGGCGATTTCGAACTCATAGCCGACGCTCAGGCAGTTGGCGGAGCAGGAGTGGTTGAAAAAGCGGGCGTGGTCCCAGCAGAGGATGTGGTCGCCGCGAAAGTCGACGTAGCTGTATTTCTCCAGTTGCTCACGGGCGTAAGGAGGCATGGCGCGGATTTCGGCCGAAGTGAAACGCTGGTCGAGCACGTCGAGCGCCCAAGTGAGGGTGCCGCGCGGGATCGGGCGCGTCGCGAAAACGCCCCAGCCGATGGTGGGACTGACAAAGCGTAGTTCGGTGTCGGGATGAACCATGAGAAAAGGAATTTGTGCCCGAAAAGGCCGGCAAGTGGGGCAGTCAACGTGCTGGGAAAGCACATGCAAGGCCACAATCGATGTCGCCGCTGATGGCGGCCAAACGCGGGCGAAACCTCAGCGCTTTTTATTCAGCGCGGCGCTGAACCAGTCGTTATTGACGGCCTGGGGCGCGCGCGGCGGCGTGGGAGCCGCGTTCGGACGCAGGCCGCCGGGACTCGTGCGCGCCGGGGCCGAACCGGGGGCGGTCTTCGGGCCGATCTGCGGATTGCTGCGCATGGAGAGCGCGATGCGCTGCCGCGGCAGATCGATCTCGGTGACGGTGACTTGAACTTTCTGGCCGGGCTTCACGATGGCGTTCGGCTCTTTCACGAAACTGTCGGCGAGTTGGGAGACGTGCACGAGGCCGTCTTGGTGCACGCCGATGTCCACGAACGCGCCGAAGGCCGTGACGTTCGTCACCAGGCCGGGTAGCTTCATGCCGGGCTTCAGATCCTCGGGCTTGTTGACGCCTTCCTTGAAACTGAAGGCTTCGAACTGCTCGCGCGGATCGCGGCCGGGCTTCGCGAGCTCGGCCATGATGTCGGTGAGAGTCGGCAGGCCGACGTCGGCGGTGACGTAGTTCTCGAGTTTGATTTTCGCGCGGAGTTTTCCATCGCGCATCAAGTCCGCGACGGTCGCGCCGCAGTCGGCGGCCATTTTCTCGACGAGCGCATAGCGTTCGGGATGGACGGAACTCGCGTCGAGCGGATGGGCGCCATCGCGGATGCGGAGGAAGCCGGCGGCCTGTTCGAAGGCTTTCGGGCCGAGGCGCGGGACCTCCTTCAGATCGGCGCGCGATTTGAAGGCGCCGTTTTCATTGCGACGGGCGACGATGGCGGCGGCGATGGCGGAATTGAGGCCCGAGACGTAGCTGAGCAGCTGCTTGGAAGCGGTGTTGAGTTCGACGCCAACGCGGTTCACGGAAATCATCACCGTGTCGTCGAGCGAGCGCTTGAGCGCCGCCTGGTCGACGTCGTGTTGGTATTGGCCGACGCCAATCGATTTGGGATCGAGCTTTACGAGCTCGGCGAGCGGATCCATCAGGCGGCGACCGATCGAGACGGCGCCGCGGACCGTGATGTCCTGATCCGGAAACTCTTCGCGGGCGACTTCGCTGGCGGAGTAGATCGACGCGCCGGATTCATTCACCATCACAATCGGAATCGTCGGGGCCAGTCCGAGCGCGCGCACGAACGACTCGGTTTCGCGGCCGCCGGTGCCGTTGCCGATCGCGATGGCCTCGACTTTGAAGAACTTTATGAAGCCGAGGATTTTTTCCTTCGCCTCCTCGGCGTGGCGATCGGGGAAGACGACGTCGTTGTGCAGCAACTTGCCCTGGCGATCGAGGAGCACGCATTTGCAGCCGGTGCGGAAACCCGGATCGATCGCGAGGACGGCGCGCTGGCCGAGCGGGGCGGCGAGGAGTAGTTCGCGGAGATTGTCCGTGAAGACCTTGATCGCGGCCTCGTCGGCGCGCTTCTTCGACTCGAGTCGCATCTCGGTTTCCATCGCGGGCGAGAGGAGGCGCTTGGCGGCGTCCTGCACCGCAAGGCCTACCTGCGCGGCGGCGGGGCCTTTGTTCTTCACAAAAAGCGACTGCACTTCGGCGGCCGCGGCGGCTTCGTCGGCGAGCTGCACGCGCATCATGAGGAAAGATTCCTTTTCGCCGCGGCGCATCGCGAGGATCCGGTGCGAGGGCGCCTTCGCCAGCGGCTCACTCCACGCAAAATAGTCTTTGAATTTCGCGGCTTCCGCGTCCGCGTCTTTGCCGAGCATCACCTTGGATGAAATCACGGCATCCTTCTGGAAAACGCTGCGCAACCGGGCGCGGGCGTCCTTGTCGTCGCTAATTCGCTCGGCGAGAATGTCGCGGGCGCCGGCCAGCGCTTCTTCGACCGAGGCGATTTTCGCTGCGACGTTTTTGCCGTCGTCCGCCGTGTAGTCGCGGCCGACGTAGGCCTGCGCGGCCGCCGTCGGATCGATGGCGGCATCCTGCGCCCAGATTAGATCGGCGAGGGGCTCGAGGCCTTTCTCCTTCGCGATGGTGGCGCGCGTGCGCTTTTTCGGGCGGAAAGGGAGATAGATGTCCTCGAGCTCGGCGAGCGTGACGGCGGCGCGGATCGTTTTTTCGAGGGCGGGCGTGAGGAGGGTGCGTTCCTTGAGCGAGGCGAGGATGGCATCGCGGCGTTCATCGATCGCACGCATCTGCTCAAGGCGATCGCGGATGGCGGTGATTTGGACTTCGTCGAGTTCACCGGTGACCTCCTTGCGGTAGCGGGCGATGAACGGCACGGTCGCGCCTTCGGCGAAGAGCTGCGCAGTGGCGGCGACTTGGGCGACCTTGATGTTCAGCTCCGCGGCGACGCGGAGAACGTGGTCGGGATTGAGTAACGTGGTGGCCGGGACGGCGACAGCAGACATGCGAGGGAAAACCGCCGAGCACACCGCCCGGCGTCCGGCGCGCAAGGTGATTCGCGAAAAAATTCTCTGCGTCATCCCGGCGCGGATGGTTGCGCGCGCGGGCGGGACCGCTACGGTGCGCGCATGAGAAAACTATCGAGCTGGAGCGCGCTGGCGTTGGTGATTGCGACGATGCTGGCGCCGGGCGTTCGCGCTGCCGAGCTGGATCCGATCGAGCAGCAAGTGGCCGAGGCGGTGAAGTCCCCGAAGGTGACCATCGTGCACTTTTGGGCGACGTGGTGCGGCAACTGCAAACACGAGTTCACCAGCGGCGGGTGGAATGACTTCCTGGCCAAGAATCCCGACACCAACGTCATCTTCGTCACCAGCTGGGATCCGAAGCCGGGTGCGCCCGAACTCGAAAAATACGGGTTGGGCACCCAGAAGAATCTCACGGTGCTGCAGCATCCCAACGGTTCGCGCAAAAAGGAAACGCAGATGCTTTCCTTCATGGGCCTGCCCATGCAATGGCTGCCGACGACCTGGGTTTTCCGCGACAACAAGCTGCGCTACGCGCTGAACTATGGCGAGATTCGCTTCCCCATGCTGCAGCAGATGGTGACGGACTCGCTGGACAAGTGGTGAAGAGGATGGGGCGCCATCGCGCCGGACGGCACGGGAAACAAAAATTAGGACACGAGTCCGAACGACGGGCTTGTCAGCGTTCGCAGAATCTGCGCGACTAAACGTCCGCGAAAAAATCCCATGTCTGCCATCAACGCGTTTCTCCTCAAAAATAACCTTCGGATTGCGACCAACCCATGTGTGTCGCCCGACTTCTGCCTCGATTGGAGCGCGCTCGCGGGGAAACTGAAATCCGGCGCTGCCGGCGTGAAGGTTTACGAGAAGAGCCGTTTCGCCACCGCGGCCGGCGACTTCGTCTTGCTCGAGGATACCTCGACCGGCGACTGCGCTTGGAAACTCGCTGCCCGGAACACCACGGTGCTGGCCGACGGTGAAGCCCTCGGCGATGGCTCCACCGTGTTTCCGGCGACGTTCGCGAATCTCCTCAAGCTAAAGAATCTCGCCCAGGAAAAGAATCCCGCCTCGACGATTTTCCCGACGGCCGCCGAAAAACTCGGCCAGAGCACGCTCGGGCTCGGCGCGCGTTTCACGACGCTGCACTGGCCGGCGACGGAGTGGGCGATGAGCGCACTCTCGCTCGGCATGACGGCGAACCAGAATTCGATCCCGCGTGAGCTCGTCTACGACGTCGACGTGATGCTCGCGGGTAAGCTCGACACCGTGCCGTTCCCGTTCATCGGCACGAATGTGCCGGAAGGCCACCAGGGTCAGAGCGTCGAAGGCATGAGCCACGGCTGCGTGCTGTCGAAGCTGAAGAACGGCTTTCATCGCCGCGGGATCGCGTGGTCGTTCAACGCCGACCACCAGCCGATCGGCGGCAAGTTCGACAATCGCGAGGACGCGCTCGTTACGGGCTGCGTGCTCGCCAGCTACATCACGTTCGATCTTTCGCCGGAGCTCGCGCAGACGAAAGTCGCGGACGATGCCGGTGCGTGGGTGAAGGCGAACGTCCCCGCCGATCTCATTGCCAAAGTGAAGGCCCGCGTGGCGTCGGTGGGACTGACGATCAACGAGGCGGATTTTGCCAAGCTGCTGGCCTACGTCTGGCCGTCGCTGCAGAAGATGAAGCGCCGCGAGGAAAAATACGCGGCCGCGCGCGCGAAACTTTTCACCACCGACGTGGGCCGCGCTTATCTGCGCGAACTCTCGATCGACGAGCTGCCGGGGCTCACGACGCCCGAGACGACCGCGATCATGCTGTCGCTCTGTGAAGCGCTCGGCATGCGGATCCATTTCGTCGCGCCGGCATTCGGCTTCCAGAAGAACATGCCGTTCCCGGACAACGCGCAGCTCCGTGCGCTCGCGGAGAAGCAGTGGGCGGTGTGCAAACAGTTCGGCGCGAGCATCGGTTTCCATTCGGGCTCCGGCAAATCGGCCGAGAACTATCAGGTCATGGGCCAGGTCACCGGCGGCCGGCTCGAGATCAAGACGAGCGGGCGCTACACCTACGAGATGGGCCGCGCGCTCTTCGCCTCGAAGAACGCCGCCGACCAGGCGCTCTGGCGCGATTGGTATAAGTTCACGCTCGATCTGGCGGTGCTGGGCGCGTTCAGCGCGGACGCCACCGAGCAGAAGATGGCGCGCGTGTTCATCACCGACGCGCTTTCGAAGTCGGGCAAGGGCACTGACGTCTTCGCGAATCCGACCGCGACGCGCGCCGCGCTCGAGTCGCTGTCGCCGAGCCCGGAGCACATGTTTTGGTTCGAGTATAATTTCCTCCACGTGCTCGCCGCCGGCGGCCGCGCCGAGAAATCCGCGCTCGGCGATCACACGCCGGCGGGTTATCAGCAGCGCGCGCGTTTCTACACGATCAGCGACGAGGGTCGGTTGAACTTCGCGAAGAACGTCGCGACCTACATCGTGTTTCTCGCCGAGAACACCGGTCTCGCGAATGCGCCCACCTGCGCCGCCACGCGGAAACTCCTCGAGCGCTACACGACCTTGGCGGAGATGCTTAACGATATTTCCAAGTAAGAGGTAGCGGCTGGCCCGCTGCGAACGTCAGGCTTGTTTCGAAACCCCCATGCCGAAATCCCGCTCCTTCATCCACGACGACTTCCTGCTGACGACGAAGCAGGCGCGCGATCTTTATCACGGTTACGCGAAGGCCGAGCCGATTTACGACTACCACTGCCACCTCCCGCCCGATCTCATCGCGAAGAATCACGAGTTCGGCGATCTCACCGAGCTCTGGCTCGGCGGCGATCACTACAAATGGCGCGCGATGCGGACGAATGGCGTGAAGGAGCAATTTTGCACCGGCAACGCGTCGCCCCGCGAAAAATTCCAGGCGTGGGCCGAGACCGTCCCGCACACGCTGCGCAACCCGCTTTACCACTGGAGCGCGCTCGAGCTGAAGGCTTACTTCGGGGTGACCGAGTTGCTCGACGGCAAGTCCGCCGAGCGCATCTGGAAAAAGGCCAACGCCCTCCTCCCGAAGCGCCGCGTCCACGATCTGATCAACCTGTCGAAGGTCGCGGTCGTCTGCACGACGGACGATCCGGCCGATCCGCTGACGCACCACGAGGCGATCAAGAAGAATCCCGGCAAGCTGAAGGCGAAGGTCTATCCCGCGTTCCGCCCGGACAAGGCCCTGGCCGTCGGCAACGCTGCCGCCTACAACGCGTGGCTCGACAAGCTCGTCGCGACCTCCGGCGTCACGGTGGCAAAGTTCGACGATCTCCTAGCCGCGCTGAAGAAACGTCACGACGACTTCCATGCGATCGGCTGCCGCGTGTCCGATCATGGACTCGAGACTGCGATGGCGGAGGCGTGCACGCACGCGCAGGCGAAGATGGTGTTCGACGCCGTCCGCGGCGGCCGCAACGCCTCGCCCGAGGAAGCGCTGCGCTTCGGCTCCTACCTGATGCTCGAGTTCGGCAAGTGGAACGCCGCTCGCGGCTGGGTGCTCCAGCTCCACCTGGGCGCGCTGCGCAACAACAACGCCCGGCTGCTCGGCAAGCTCGGGCCCGACACCGGCTTCGACTCGATCGGCGACTTCCCGCAGGCCGCCGCGCTCTCGCGCTACCTCAACACCCTCGACTCGACCGACCAGCTACCCCGCACGATCCTCTACAACAACAATCCCGCGGACAATTACGTCTTCGGCACGATGATCGGCAACTTCCAGGACGGGTCCGTTGCCGGCAAGGTGCAGTTCGGCAGCGGCTGGTGGTTTCTCGATCAGAAGCAAGGCATGGAGTGGCAGATGAACGCGCTCTCGAACCTCGGGCTCCTCTCGCGCTTCGTCGGCATGATCACCGACTCGCGCAGCTTCGTCAGCTACCCGCGCCACGAATATTTCCGCCGCACGCTCTGCGGCCTGCTCGGCAACGACATGGCGCGCGGTGAAATCCCCGGCGACCTCAAGCTCGTCGGCGGCATGGTGCGCAACATCTGCTTCGGCAATGCCCGCGACTACTTCGGCCTCGAACTCGCGCCGGAATTCTCGAAATAGCACCCAGTTCACTCTCGCATGTCATTCTGAGCGCAGCGAAGAATCCCATCGGATTTACGCCCCGCTCTTCGCCAACGAATGCTGGATTCTTCGCTGCGCTCAGAATGACAAACCGGTAAACGCTCCGCATCCACCCCTATGTCGACCATCCCAGTCCCCGCCGGTCAGCAACCCACCAATTATCGCTGGGTCGTCTGTGCGCTGCTCTTTTTCGCGACGACGATCAATTACATCGACCGGCAGATCCTTGCGCTGATCAAACCGATCCTCGATGAGCAGCTCCACTGGACGAATGAGCAATACGGTCTGACTACCTCGTATTTTTCGGCCGCGTATGCGGTCAGTCTCCTGATCTTCGGCTGGTTCGTCGACAAGTTCGGCACGAAGATCGGTTACGCTGTTTCGATCGCCGCGTGGAGCGTCGCCGCGTTGGGTCATGCGTTTGTGGCGAGCATCAGCGGATTCTACGTCGCGCGCGTCGCGCTCGGCCTGGGCGAAGGCGGCAATTTCCCATCGGCGATCAAGGCGGTGGCGCTGTGGTTTCCGAAACGCGAGCGGGCGACTGCCACGGCGATCTTCAACTCCGGCACCAACGTCGGCGCAATCATTGCGCCGCTCACCGTGCCCGCGATCGCGGTCGCGTTCGGCTGGCACTGGGCGTTCATCTTTGCCGGCATCGCGGGCTTCCTCTGGCTGTTCCTCTGGTTCCCGTTCTACAATGTCCCGGAAAAAATCCGGGCCGCCAATGCCGCGGAACTCGATCACATCGCCAGTGATCGCGATGACACCAGTCGCGATGGCGAAAAGGTTTCCTGGTTTAGCCTGCTGAGTTACCGGCAAACGTGGTCCTTCGTCATCGCGAAGGGCCTGACCGATCCGGTATGGTGGTTCTTCCTCACGTGGCTGCCGGATTACTTCAAGCAGACGCGTGGCCTCGACATCAAAAAAGGCGCGCTCTACGTCGCGGTAATCTACGGAATAGCGACGGTGTTAAGCATCTTCGCCGGCTATGTCGTCGGCGCGCTGGTGAAGTCCGGCTGGTCGGTCACCCGGGCGCGCAAGACGGGCATGTTCGTCTTCGCCTGCTGCGTGTTGCCCATCGTGTTCGTCAAGGACGTCGGCGTGTGGCCCGCGGTGCTCCTCATCGCCTTTGCCTGCTCGGCGCACCAGGCGTGGTCGGCAAACTTGTTCACGACGGCGTCGGATATGTTTCCGAAACGCGCGGTCGCCTCGGTCGTCGGTCTCGGCGGCATGGTCGGCTCGGGCATGAACATCGCCTTTCCGATCATCACCGGCATCATTCTCGATCGGTTCAAGGCGCAGAATAACATCACCGGCGGCTATGCGACGGTCTTCGCGATTTGCGCCGGCGCCTATCTCGTGGCCTTCGCCATCCAGCATATGCTCGCGCCGAAGTTCGAGATGGTGCACCTCAAGGACGAATCTTAACCGGACGGCGCTCGGCTCGGGGTCACGTCCGACGCGCGGCTGGTTTTCTCCCGTGAACCGACGCGCCTTCCTCCTCTCCTCCGGCGGTGCCGCCCTCGTGGCGGTGGCGCTGCTGCTCGCCGGTTGCGTCGCGGAAGCGCCCCGCGTCACGGTGGCGAACAATCTCTCCATCGTCGTCGATTCCTCTGACGCGATCGTTGTGGCCGCGCCGGTGCAGCGCGCGATTGATCAATTGCGGCGCGCGGTCATGGGGCGCGGTTTTGTCGTGCTCATGTGCTCGCGGATGAGCGAAGCCGGTTCGGGCGATTTGTGCGTCGTGGTCGCGAGTGCGATCTCGCCCCTCGTGCGCGACTTGGGTGCGACGATTCCCGAGGCCCCCGGCTCGCTGGCGATTGTCCCGGGCCACCTGAGCGGGCGCGAGGTGCTGCTCGCCAGCGGCCGCGACGAGGCCGGGCTCGTCCAAGCCCTCACCGAAATCAGCGAGGCGGTAGCACATTCGGCCAACCCCGCGGCCACGCTGCGCCCCGTAAACCCGCGCGAGCCGTCAGTGCCCTTCGGCACAGCTTCTTCGCGCGCGGCTCCGGTTGAACCGCGCGCGAAGTAAACCTGTCGCTTTGCTTGCGACAACGTGGGCTTAGAAGCGAACGCCGCTCGTGACGCGCCAGACCACCGGCGTCTCAATCGGGTAAATGAGAAGATTCGTGAACGACGTCTCGTTGATGTATTTTTTCGTCTTCAGCAGATTGTCGGCGTTGAACTGCGCCCACGCGTCTTTGTTGCCGAGCTTGAAGGAATACTTGGAGAAGAACGCCAGCGTCTTGGACGGCGGCTGCCAGTAATCGACGAAGGGCGAGCCGACCACATTCGCGTTTTGTCGCACGCGGCTCAAATAACGATCCGAAGTGTAGCGATAGCCGCCGCCGACCATGAGGCCTTTCAGTCGGCCGGTGGGAAAGCGATAGCTCATCACGGTGCCGTAATTGCGCTTCGCGAAGCCGCCCTGACGCGAGCCGACGAGACTCGGATTGGGATCACTATTTACCTTCGCGTCGACCAACGTGGCGGAGAGCGTCGATTGGAAACCGTGGCCCGGTGAGAGGATCAGCTCGGCGTCCCAGCCCTTGGAGTTGTATTCCCCGACCGCGACCGTGTCGCCGAGCGGAGTGTTCGCCGCGAGCGCGCTGGGGTTAAAGCCCGCATCGCGTGGGCCGTTGCCGTTCACATCGCGCGTGTTGATGTTGTAGGCGCTCGAGTCCGTCACGGCGCGGTTCTTGTCGGTCGTGTTGAAATAGCTGAGCGTGCCGGTGACTTTGCGGTCGTAGAAGTCGAGTTTGACGCCGGTCTCGTAGCTCACGCCTTCGCGGTTGGGCAGGAGTTCCTGGAACGAGTTGGTGTTGGTCGGCACCTGGAACGATTCGAGGTAGCTGCTGAAAATACCGACCGCCGGTGTGACCTGCCAGACGGCGCCGGCGCTCGGCGCGCTGCCCCAGCGGTGCGGACGGGAGAAGAGGCCGGTCTGGTTGGTGATCGCGCCGCCGACGTTCGCATACTTCGATTGGAAGGACTCGATCTGGCTGTGGTCTTTCCAGCACATTGGGATCCTAAGCTTAGAATTCCACGTGGACAAGTTGTC